>Ga0247824_10001877_pt1 | contig 11705 bp, 4 predicted proteins | sample 13C_PalmiticAcid_FD_194412 | JGI IMG/M metagenome (GOLD analysis project Ga0247824, IMG submission 194412) | Soil microbial communities from agricultural site in Penn Yan, New York, United States - 13C_PalmiticAcid_Day48 | ecosystem: Environmental > Terrestrial > Soil > Agricultural land...
GTGGTGAGGGACGGGGACGGGGAGGGGTAGTAGGTGGTGTTGTCGGAGAAGGCGAGGTGCGAGTGCTCCGAGGAGCTGCCGTTGGCCGAGGCGTTGGCGACCTGCTTGGACGACATGTTGTCGTCGTTGCGCTGGGGCGATCTCGACTCGGTGTGGCTGCTGGTCTCGAAGTCGTTGACGATGACCCAGTCGGAGCTCTGGGCGGACCAGCGGCTGCCGCGGCGCGGGGAACGTCTTGGGAAGCGCATGGTGTGGGTGTTGGTGTTGCGTGACTCGGGTCTGGACTGAGCAGGACTCGAGGAGGAGGCCGAGACTGGTGCGAAAGACCAGGAACGACCGATGGCAGTCGAGGGCGAGGGCACAACAACGCACAATGATGCGAGGGGAGCCGACAGATACGATGGCGGTCTGGCTTCTACCTGGTGTGCGGGCGGCTTGCAAATACCTGCCTTGGAAGAAAAGGCTTGGTAGGTGAGGGAGCAAGGTGAGAGAGGACGAGCGGAGAGGGGGGCGAGGGGCCTCTTTATGGTGTTTCGAGTGACTCAAGCTCGCAGCCAGACCGGTCCCCAGGTTGGGCTGGGGGAGAAGCACGGAAAATGGGGGAGAAGCACGGAAAATGGGGGAAACGAAAAGGGAAAAAAGTATACACACCTGTGCGGCGAACGTCACCGCCCGGAGACACACGTGTGGGGGTTGGGCTAGCGGGCAACAACTGGATTCGACGTGTGCCCCGGCTCAGCCCGGGCAGTGCATCGTGCCATCAAGATCCACGCCGGGTGCAACAGACTTAAAGCGGCGGGGTTGTGGATTGACACAGGACCGTAAGGCTGCTGGTCAACTGTGTCCTTGACAGCCAGCAACAGATCTTCACCACCCTCCCGGTCGTCGGTATATGCGATGCTAGCCGGTCGTCGGCTTGTTTCGTCTCTCTCTCGTCTCTCGAATGCCGCCGTCGTCGGGCCTTGACCGAAGCACCGACATCGGCGGGAGTGGGAGAAAGTGCTGTTCACTCTTGAGGTGAGATGTCAATACCAGATGACCATGCGCTCGCCTCACTTCCCTGCGTCTTGCTCAATGCTTGCGTGCTTGACGCCGGGATGGCGGGTGGCAAGGACAACGCTCCTTCCGGCTCTCGCAACCCCCCTTGCCCCCGCACTCATTTATGGCGACCCTTGTCTCGCGCACTGACCTCGGGCGGCTCACGCTGGGCAGCTGAGGATTCACATGACATGGTTGAGCGTTGCTGACGTGCAACGATTCAAAACCGTTCATTGGGAGGTACGTACTCTGTTCGTGCCGACCGCCGCTAATAACGCCTGAAGGCTTTGTGCGTGGTAAAAGCGGCGAGACTGCGTGGTAAAAGCGGCGAGACCTTCAAAGGCTAACTTACCTACCTATGGTGCGAATAGCAGCTCACTCGACGGCACTTGACACTAGCGTCTGTGTCGGCCCCTCCCCGAGAACAACAACGGCCAACCTGCATACCTGGAAGCGAGAATCGGAAGAATATGCAGTCAGTATCCTGAATCGTTGTCGACTAACAGACAGGCATCCCGCTGCTTCTCGGAAGGAATTTGCGACACACACATGGTTTCCCGGCTCCTGGATGTGGATGTGTGCGGCACCCCGCCCCATTGCCAATCACCCCGTGATTTATCGAGTCTGCCCTTACGGCCCGTTGTTGACATGAGGGAGCGGCGTTTGTGGAAACTACACAGCAGTCCCGTTTCAGCACACCTTGAACGATGAAATGAGGCGGACTAGACCCGGACTAAAACCCCCATCTCGTCCGATTGCGGCTTGCGCTCCGGTAGGTCACCACCCATCATCTGCCCGTTGAGCCGGGCACTCGTTCTTCTCGAGGGAGGGCCAGCACAGTTCAACCCCTCACCGTCACCGAGACGAGTGCTTCGGGACAACCCATCCAATCCAGCCGAAGCTCTCTTGCGGCCCACAAAGCAATTGAAATGATCAAAATTGTTGGGCAAGAGACAACGCTGCGCTCGCGACGCCGCCACCATGCGCAATCCGTAAACGGATCAGGAACAGATGGGCCTTTTGACCTTGGCTCAGCTTGGGTGTCCTTGGGTGCCGTTCACCGTTTGCCCCGGGCCCCCCCTGTGCATCAAAACCCCGCCGAGCCTGCCTCCCTGCCTGCTGCTTGTCACAGGCGGGGGCTAGTCCCGATTCGCTTAGCTATGCAGATCCCTGGTTCCTTCGCAGTGGGCTTCTCGAAGTGTTCCATTCTCCACTGATGCGCGTCAACAGCCGGCGGGGCCAACTCCAGGCCAGTTCCCCATCCGCCCACCCCATCATCACCTCAAGAGACCCTGTCTCAGCTCGTCAAGCAGACTGTCAGCCGTCAGGCTGTGACCCTGGCCGGCTCCGAATATCCTCTTCATTTCCGAATTCCCCGCTCAGGGCTTCGACGGCTCTTGGCGGAATTGAGGTGGCAAACGCTCTGGTCAGGCAGCAACCACAACATTTCTGACGCTCCCAAGGCTCCTAACTCCCCAACGCTCTCAACACTCCATCATCGAGGTTCGCAGTCACGGATCCGGTTCTTGGTAATCCGGATGCGATGGATTGGTCATTTCAAATGTGGTGAATTTTGCCATCCTCATACCTGGACCCCCCCAATTCAATCGCTCAGGGCCCTGATGACGAGGGTCTCATGGCATCACGCCCCTCCGTCCATCTGGACGCTATTAGCGTACCAGAATCGATCCCAGGCTGGCAGAATCTCTCAGTCCAACCTTGCATCATCAAGGGACCGCTCTCACCCACACTGCGCAACAATCGACTGATTGGATGAGCGTGGACCTAATGCGGCCCTCGTTTGCCATTCTCATGGGGGCCCGAGGGGCCTTTGTGTCCTCGGACGGCAGCGTCCCCCCCACCCCGCGCAGCAACAACTACGTGTTTCGCGTGGCGGACACCATCGCAGGTATGGCTATGACAACCACGCCCGGCAAGTGCACGAACCCGCCTTAGGTGATCAGTCCTCGAGGCTCCGAATAGCTCGCCACATTGCCTCTAACCAACCGGACCGATTCAAGCAGCGGGTGTTCAGCAGCACAGGGCAGAACGACCACGATGGGTTATTTCCCTCTTCACCGCTCTATAGTGTGCTTGATATTTTTGCTCCTCGGCAGGCCGCTCGGGTTTGTTCTCTCCCGGGCCAGTGCTGCCTCGAGAGGCTCCCGAACCTGACCTGCCACCGCCGTCTCTTGCCCAATGTGGTCAAGCACCACGCAAGGTGCCTGATCTGCCGTCTGTTCCTGCGCCATCCCCACACCCACAATCCCTCTTCGAGAGCCTTGCATTTGTGATGTTGATGAATCTGCACCTGACTTGCCTGGTCATCGACTCGCCTCTCACATCACGCACCTCTTCTCGAGCTCCTCTGTTCACCCGAGCCTCTTCAATCCACTTCGCAAGCCTGCTTCGTCTCACCGCACCTTTTCATGAGCCTGGCTCCATTCAACCTCCCTGTCAACCAGCCTCACGGCAAATCACACCCCCCTTGCCATACTCCCTTCGCTCGCCTCGGTTCGCTTGCCCACTAAGCTCCTTACCTCATCGATTCATCTCACCACGGAGCTCGCATCCCCTGCTTTTCCCCCTACCTACAACCTGCACAGTTTACCTACAGCCAACACTATGGCTTTACCTCATCGGTACCCCCGCACTCAGCCTTATGCCTCATCCCTCCGGCCTTCCCGGCTCCGAACTCCCCGATGACCTGAGGTTACATCCCCAGCTTTTGCGCACCCACACATCTCGCAGCAAGCCTGAAATGAACAACCCCGTCATGTCCTCAACATTCAGCCCTGCCCTGGTCAGCGTTACATCACGTCCTCAGGCACGACTTGCATGCTGCATGCAGAGCGCTATCCCCCTTTTGTCTTGGTGTTTCGTTTAGTCTTAGTGTTCTGTGTGAGTTTGACCGTTATTAATTGAAGCTTTGAGCATGGTTTGTTGGTGTCTTGGTGGGTCGCCAAGGGAATGATAAACTTGTAAAGAGAAAATCGTTCAGTTTGCCAAGGGAAAGGTAAACTTGCAGAGAAAAGTCGTTTGACTTACACACAGCCCCAAGGCAATCAACGCCCAAACCCCAAGTCACGGTAACTGCCTGCAAGCCCCTTCGCGGTAGGGAAATACCTAAATATGCAGAGCAAAGCGTCTGTAGGCTTCCCACCATGTCTTGGGCCTGTTTGAAGAGTCCTTTCAGAAACAACGACACACGTCTAAGGGGCCTCCACATCAACATTACGAATCCTGAAGGTAAAGGAATGAGGATGGCAGAGGATCCGTAGCTCCCAGCCCACCCATGCTTTCTACCTCATATCTACGGAATAACCGCCGCCTTTCCATTTCTAACTGTATTTTTCCCTTTTCCGACCACTTGTGTTTTCCCTTTCCTAACCACACTCCGTTCCCATGTGTATCCAGTCCACCAAAACCACATGGTATCTCACGAAGCAGCAGACAGACCCCTTCAAAACCCCGTCTTCTAAGCAGGCGGCGGCCGCTCCCCCACATCCGTGCTATGCCTCCGCCCCGCCTCCTCCTCCTCCGCCGTCTTCCCCTTCTCCTTCTCCTTGCCCTTGCCCCTCTCGGCCCGCGCCCTCTCCCTCTCGGCCCGCCTCGCCTCCTCCTGCGCGCGGTGCGCCACGTCGCTCGTCTTGCGCTTCAGGTCCCCCGCCTTCCGCCTCCGCACGTCGCGGTACGCGCGGTCAAACTCGAGCTCGATGGCGCACCGGATCCGGAGCGCCGCCACGGCCGGCCACACGCTGCGCTCGCCCTTGTGGATCCAGTACTCGAGCGTCTCCCGGCTGGGCGTCTCCATCAGCCGGACAAAGTCGCGCCACGCGACCTCGGGCACGAGCGTCACGCTGGAACCCGGGAGGTGCTCGTCGACGAGGAAGCGGCGGATGGAGCGGGGCAGGACGCCGAGGCGGTCGGCCTGGCGCAGGCGGTGGCGCACCTCGAAGCGCACCATGCGCGCGGTGAAGGCCGTCGCCGAGTTGAGCCACTGCCAGTGGCCCTGCACGGGGCCGTGCATGTCCGATTGGAGGAAGGGGACGAGGTAGGGGCGCGCCTGGCTGACGACGTAGTGGTTGACGTTGAACAGGTTGCGGATGCGCTGCAGCGGCGCGCTGCGCTCCGAGTACTTGGCCAGCGTCCAGTGGCTGAAGTCGACGCGGTCCGTGGGCGCCCAGGGCTTAATGACGCCCTCGGCGTCCTTGCAGAGGATCTTGGTCTGGCGGTTGCCGTAGAAGGTGGCCGACGACGTGTTGGAGGCTACGGCGGCTGTCCAGACAATCTGTGGGAGGGGAAAGGTCAGTGATGAGAGAGGGGAGGAGGGTTTGATGGGGGGAAGGGGAGAACATACAACATTGGGGGCCGTTACGTAGTTCAGGAGAGTGGGGACGCCCTGATTCTCGGGGACCACCACGGTGATGTTGAGCACCCGCTTGCTGCGGGTGAAGGCCTCGTCAAAAGTCAAGTCGCCCACGTTGGCCTTGACGCACTCTTCCAGGACCTTGACATCCAGGAAATAACCCTCTTTTCGGAACCGATGTACTCTCCTAGCCAGCGTGTCCCAGTGGGTCCGCAGGGGCTGGACGAACTGCTGCGATCTACGAAGCGACCCGTGCCACAGCCGGCCCCAGATCGATAACCCCTCGGGTTCGACGTATGGGACTTGTTCCTTGTCCTTGCCGGCAAACGCCGACAGGTCGATGCCGTCGCCCGTCAAGATCCGAGGGAGGTCATCCTCCGGGTGGACGCCAATCAAGGCCGCTATCATGGCCCCCGTCGCCGTGCCGACAATGATCCGCGGGAGCAGGTTTTGTTTGTACAAGGCCTTGACCACGCCGATATGGCAAAGCCCAAAGATGGCGCCGCCTTGGAGCACGAGCGCGGTGCGCCCGTAGCCCTGTCGTGAGTCGTGCATGAAGTTGAGTTTCTGCTGAGTCGAGATGGTGGCGGTCGCCATGCCGCCCTTGCGCGGGCGGTTGCGGAGAGCGTCGGTACTGGCGCTCGCCTCAGCGGAATCGTCCTCAAGCGCACCCCCGCCCCCGCCAACTTCGCCGTCCTCGCCTTCCTGGAGCAAGGTGGTCACCGCATTGGTCAGGTCGCTGTCCTTCACTGACGGCGGCAACGCCGCGAGGTCGAGAAGGGCACCGATGTACTCGTCGACGTACTGCTCGATCAGGAACTTCGTCCCAGCGAAGCTCTTGTTAAAGAGCCTCATGCTGGTGATGTGGCCCAGGTTCCGAACGAGCCCCGTGCGCAGCATGTTGAGGACTCCAAAGACGTCGCCCTCCTGACGCATAGTCTGAAGGAGCTTCACGCGCTCCTGGATGAGGATGTAGTCATAATCGTTGCTCTTGGGCGTCTTGCGCCACGTGTCGAGGTCGAGGATGATATCGAGGTTCTGTGCGGCCTCGGCCCACTCGGCGTAGGTAGAGGCTGTGCGGAGGGCGTTCGACCATCTCATCATGGGGCTGCAACCAAAGACGAACTCTTTGGGCCTCTGTTCTTGTGCTTCAGTATCAGAGAGGGAGGAGGGGGAAGCGAGAAAGAAATACACACTTGGCTCCAGTACTGTGCGCTTTCTTTCCAAGAGCGCACTGACTCCTCCAGCCAGACCTTAATGATGAGGAAACACGAAAAGATGATGGTGATCATGGCGTAAGCTCTTGTCGACTCGCGTGGTGCGAGTACCCAATACGCAATATGCTGGGGTTGTGATGTTGATCCAAAAGCCAACAATGGCCCAAAAAATGTGCTTGGTGCAGATTATCTCTGAGAAGGCAAAGAATCCCACATGTCGCCCGAGGCGGAAGGGCAGGGAGAGGGCAGCAACAAAGGCAGGGACTAAGCAAGTGAAATGGAAGGCACACAACGCAGATTGTCACGAATGCGTGCCGGATCTGTAATGTGCCGTCTGCGGTCGTTCTTGTCGAGTCAGGTGCTGCATAGCGCTGCGCACGCAGTTTGGCTGCAGATCGGAACTGGAAGGGAGGAACCAGACTTGGTGGAGTGATTGAAGGTTGAGAATGTACAAAGTACAGATTACTCCCGAGCAAAGACCAAATGTTGCAGCTGCCGGCATGTGAAAGTGCCGTCATGGGTTCCAGGTTCCAGCCCGCTTCCCCCAGATGCACTAGTACCAACCAAGTTAGTTCAGATCGGGCGACAGGGATAGTGCGCGACAGGGGCTAGCACCCACATGGGATGAACACCCCAACGAACAAAAAGTCATTGTCAAATCCTCGAGTATTATATCTAAGGTAAGTGCCTCTCCAGATGCCTATTCCAGGCAGTACATGTGAAAAGAGACCGGCGGGGGTTGTGCCACCCCAAACGAAAAGTCCCATCTCGTCTTGCCAGCCATGCTTTGGCTCTCTGGGTATATCCCCTCGTCTAAGCTGCAAACCCGAAAAGCCCAAAGCAAAACCCGCTCCTTGTAAATGCTTGATGCGTGGAAAGCAAAGTAGGCTGCTTCAGCAGAAGAAGCAATGTCGGTGCTCGGGAGCTGCTTGATGCCTTTGACTCCGAGACGCCGGAAATTGAGCGCGAGTATTCTCCAAGATGATAGCCGTCGTTCCGACGAACATCCATGCGTGGTGTACAACCGACAGGTAAGCTTCTCAATCCCCGTTCGGAGGCGTCGCAGCGCCCTGCTGCAGCAGCGCATTCTTGACAGCCGCCTCCATCTCGCTCGACGTCATCTCGACCGTGCTCCAGCCCGTCACCTTGTTAGCTAGCTCGAGTTTCTTCTCGCACGCCTTGTAGACGAGCTCCTCGACTGTGTCTTGGCTGATGAGCCGGATGATCTCGACAGGCCGCGTCTGCCCCAGCCGATGCGCCCGGTTTTCGGCTTGGATATCGTCTTGGGGGTTGTCCGATTGGTCAAAGATGATGACCTTGTTGGCCGCTGTCAGATTGATGCCTGTGCCTCCAGAACCCGTCGTCAGGAGGAATACGGGAATCGACTCGTCCGCGTTGAACTCGTTGATCAGCTCCTGCCGCGCACTGACGTCGGTATTTCCTTGCAATGACAGGTACTCGATGCCTTCCGACGCCAGACACTCTCCGAGAATCTCGATAACTTTGGCGAACCTGGTGAAGACGAGGGCGCGGTCCCCGCTCGCCTGATATCCCCTGATGAGCTCGAGGAGAGACTTGACTTTGGCACAGTCCATCCAGGAGCCCTCCGGGAGGTCGTAGTTCCTGATGCACTTGTAGTCCCGGCACCAGAGGTGCAGCTCAAAGTCGGAGAGGGCCTTGAGCTCGTTGACCAAGTGGTCCAACCTCGGCTGCTTCAGCTCCGACTGCGGAACCTTCTTCAGCAAGACCCCGGCCATCTTCTCAACATCGCGGTCCTTGAAAAACCGCCGGAAAAGCTGCGGGTGGATGGATGCTTTCCGCAGCTGGATCCAAACGTTGTTGGAATCGTTGTCCCGCCCTTCTTTGGCAGGCGCAGCCTCCTGAGAGTCCGACTTTCTGAATCGCCTCTCGTAGTCCCAGTAGATTGCCTCTTGGACCGGATCCATCTTGCAGGTGACGACTTTGGTCGTCTTGGGCGGCAGGTCCTGAAGCACCTGCTCTTTTCTCCGCTGAAGAATGAAGGGTTCCAAAATAGTCCGGGCACGGCCAACACGCTCGCTATGCAACAGCGCCCCCTTGGATACAGCGGTCAGGGAGACCTTTTGGTTGAACAGCGCTTCCAGGTTCTCGAAATGGGCCTGGAAGAGATTCGGCTCGACAAACTGAAGAAGCGCAATCATCTCCATGAGGTTGTTCTGGACCGGAGTTCCAGATAAGACCAGCCGCCACGTGGCTGTAATGCGAAGTAGGTCTCGGTACAGCTTCGTCTTGGGGTTTTTCATCTTGTGGCCCTCATCGAACACGGCCACCATTGGGCGCATACGGCGGAGGTTGCTGATGTCATCGTTCCTCGAGAGCTGCGAGTATGAAGTAAGAACCACATGACGGCTCGACGCGTCTTCTTGGATTTCGTCGGCAATCTCGTCTCGCCTCAACTGGCTGCCTTGGTAGAGGGTGACATTCAGCTTCGGAGCAAACCTCTTGAACTCGGCAGCCCAATTCGCCAAGGTGGAGGGCGGGACAACGATGATGTTTGGCCACGGACAGTTCCCCTCATCGCCGCCGTTGCTCTCCCAGTCCTCGACAATCGCGCACATGAGCGAGATGACCTGGCACGTCTTGCCGAGACCCATGTCGTCGGCCAAGATACTGCCGTACTGGTTCTTATACAGCAGGTATAGCCAATTGAGGCCGTATATCTGGAAGGGCTTCATCACGCAGCCCTCCATGAGTCTCGGTTGGCGCAGAGGCACCTCGGCCAGTTTCCCCGAGTCTTCAACGCTGATTGGAGTCATCGGGTTGCCGTCGTCCGATCTCGAGTCGTTGCGAAGTTGGCCAGTCTGGTCGATATTCCATTTTGAGGTTGTCGCCTTCAGTCGCTCAGCTTGTGTTTCGCACTCTGCGATGATGTGGTCGATATCGTCCAGGGCGCGTGCATAGGTCCTGACAGCCGAGACAATTTCGTCACCAATTGAGACCTTGGCTGACTTCTTGCCCCGTTTCTTTTGGGACAGGGTCACCTTCCGAGCCTCATCCAGGTCGATGAACGGCTGGCGCGAGACCATGTGCTTCGCGCTGTCCTCTTTGACATTGGCGATGGCGACGAGCTGCATGACATCGCAGGTGTTCAAGTAGGCGAGAACCCGTTCGTTGAACGAATCCTCTTCTCCCTCTTCTTCCTCCGCCTCCAACGGGGAGGAATCGCGACGCGAAGCCGCCTTTGGTTGTTTGTACCCATCATCCGCGTCGTCGTCGCTAACGAGGTCAATCAATTGAGGCTGGGGCGCCGAATGCTGGCTGAGCTGAGGCGCGGAACTCGCAGGGCTGGCTGCACGCGGACGGCGGCCTTGTACAAGACGTCGACGGGTTGGCTTTGGCTTGGGAGGCGAGAGCTGCCGCAGAGATTCGAAGCTTTCCTGTGAGGAAGAAAGCGACACCCAGTCTTTCTGTAGAACGTACGACTTCTCCGGGCTGGTCACGGAGCTGGCGGCGGCGGATCTGGAATTCTGCCTCATGTTAGCGCCTTTGAAACGACGAAATATGAGCGGGCTCCGGAAATAGACTTACTGTCTTTCCTCCATGAAGTTGGGCCCCAGTCGCGGTATTCGTAGTCGCCGGCTCCTTAGGCCGAAACGAGGAAGGGCGAATATCGCCTCTGGAAGGTTGTTCGTCCTCTGAGGAATCGCCCCCAGCGTACATGGGTGCATCGAGCTCGTCATCCGATATCATGATGAAGTCTCGTTTCGGCGCAGTCTTTTGTATCGGCAAGGCCTGGCGAGCAGGAGCCCTGAAGGCGGTACCGGCGGGAGCCATCAAGTTGGCAAGGCGACCGCCCCGTTGCTGAAGAGCTTGGGGTCGGAAAGGGGACGATGCGGGGACCTCAACAATCGATCGAGGGGACGAATTCGCAACGGGTGGCGGGCGTGACGTGGGTCGTTCAACAACCTGGGTAGGCTGCGTGAAGTACGGTGACTGCGCTACGACACTGAGTTCGTCATCGTCGTCGTCGTCAAGGTTCAGTTGCCGGCGGCTGGCCGGCGGTGAAGAGGAAAATTCCATTGTTGGATAGCCAAAGGCAGGCAGAGCCGAACAGTCAAGCAAAGGTGGCTGAAAGAGTTGACGTGAGTTCCTGGAAGCCGAAAAGAACGAACTGCTCCCTGGTTTGGCAACTGGAAGACCTCGCTTGAGGAATTGGCGGTTGACCACGAGACAAGGGGATTCTTGGAAATCAAAGAAGTGGTAATTGGTCGAGTGGAAGAGTGAATGAAGCCTCAAAGAAGAGGAAGAGCCGCGTGCTTTGACTCGTTTCCCGTTTTCTCTTTGTCTCGAGGCGAGCAATTCGAGGCTGGGGGAAGAGTGAGGAGTTGAAGGGGGAGAGGACGGGAAACTAAGCCAATCCGATTGCTGTTTTTTGTTGGCAAACGCCTGCACGTCGCCCCACAACGCGTTAATGGGGAATTTTAAGTGGGGCGACGCGACAAGGGAGCTGCCAGGAGCTGCACGTCAACACGTGCTCTGTCCATTTAACTTAACCTAGGTTCACGTCAAGCCGCTGCATGTTCTCCTGTGCCTCACCAGCCAACCAAGACTGCCTCATTCTCACCTACGAAACGGACCACATTGTCGAAGGGAATTCCCATCAAGTTCGTTGTTCATTGCCTCAAGCAAAGTCTTGACCTCCTCGCCGCCGACCAAGGCCAGCATCACACCCCATCACCACCTTCACTCCAACCTTCAGCCATCCCACATCATGGCCACCCGCAGGATCATCTCGCAGGAGAAGACCCTCCTCGAGAAAGACGACAGCATCGGCTCCAGCCCTGCAGCCCACGTCAAGTCCGATATTGCCCCTGCAGTCCCCACGTATGCAAGCTTCCTGTCCCCCGTCCAACGCTCACTCATCCCGCTAATCCCTGCCTCCAGCTCCGTCATCATGAAACTCCTCGCCTTCACCCTCGGCATGATCGTGATCCCCATCGGGTCCTACTTTGCCACAGTAGACGCCGTCTTTAAGGGCATGTCCACCCGTACACCATCCATCCCTCCCTCACCCAGCACGCAAACCCCCTGCCCCCCTCTTC
>Ga0247824_10001878_pt1 | contig 11703 bp, 8 predicted proteins | sample 13C_PalmiticAcid_FD_194412 | JGI IMG/M metagenome (GOLD analysis project Ga0247824, IMG submission 194412) | Soil microbial communities from agricultural site in Penn Yan, New York, United States - 13C_PalmiticAcid_Day48 | ecosystem: Environmental > Terrestrial > Soil > Agricultural land...
ATCGGACACTGCGTGGAAGTAATCCTTTCCGTCCACATAGTACCGGACTTTTGCTTCCTCGCGCTCTGGTGCAAAGCTTCCAAACCGATGCACTTTCAGCCATGGGCTGGATAGTTTCATTCTTTCAAAGTGATCCATCCACTCCAGCATCTCACGGTTATGATCGCCCTTGATTTCAATCTTGCGATGTTTGTTTCCAATTTCGATATGATGCATATTCAACCCCATCGCGTGTTCCCTGTGTATCACAAAGAATGTCGAATCAAACATAAACACATCCGTAGGTTCATCCGATCCGACATTGGAGGTGAATGCCATGTAGGAATCCCGAAGAATGGCCCAGTTCTTCACCCAGCGCCGAAATCCACTGAACCCACAGATATTGTGGATGTGATCTGTCACTTTGGTCTCGATATAGGCCTCTTTACCCTTCCATCCCATATCCTTGGTAAGAGACAAGGCCGAAATCTCCAGGAACTCGTAAAGGTCGTAGGAGACGGTGTAATTAAGCTGCTGTAAGACTTGGAGAAGGTATTCCTGAAGGGCCTCACGACGAGCAAGGTTTGTTTGTCGAAGGTAGTTCATCCTATCCTCGGTTTTCATGCCCAGACTTGCTAGTGCCATGTTAATGGCGTAGGTCATCTATATTTTGGTGTGGAGTAAAATAATCGAGCGTAAACATAGTGAGCGGTAAAAGGTCCGTTCCGGGATAGAGCAATGAACTAATTGTAGACAGCGTTTATCAGAGGAGATGTACCTGACCGGGGAACTTTGGTAGATTCTCGAAGCGTTTGGCGGCAAGTGTGAAGTGCAACACGGCAAAGTCTTTTACAGTTCTTCGGAGAACCCACTTGACGTCTCCATACTGGAGCTCAACACGAAAGATGATTTGCTTGCCCATGCCCAGGTCCATTTCTGAGTCTGTCACGGCAATCTACAAAAAGCGTGATGGTTAAGACACTGAGTGACTTTGAATAGCATTGTTAGACCCATGTGGTGATGCGCAAACGATGAACCTTCTTTACCTTCAGCATCTGGAAGAGCACGGGAGGCTAAAGTCCAAAAGCAAGTCATTGGGATATGCCTGTCAGCAACAAGCAATAAGGTAGACACAAGGTGCTGTGTCCAACGAGCCACAAGTGCCATTTTGGGTTCCCACAAGCTTAGCCAACGCCATTGTCAGAGCAAAAAGTCCACATTCCGCTCCAAACGCCATGCTCACGTAAAAATAGCCGCATTGTTCCCCCACAAAGCTAAAAAATCTTACCGGTCGACGACCCTTGTCATCTCTTCGCAACCAGAGTGCAGGCACGGCAGACCCGGTCATCACTAGGGATGCGGTAGGCATGTCGATATTGCCCAGGTTTTTCGACCGGCTCGTTTTCGTGAACGCACTTGCCGCACTGTTTAGATTCAAGGCGTTTCGGACGCTGTCTTTGTTTAAGACCTTTTGGAACATGCCTGAATGATGTGTTCCTTTGTCATCATCCTCATCTTTGGGACTAGGAATTACATTATAGACAGATGACGGCCTTCCCCCATGGTTACCCGGATGGAGATAATCTGCGTCATAGGCAGCCCGCCATTGAGAACTGATGTCAGTCAAAATGAAATCATACCAAGACATGTCCGTTGACCACCCCCCTGCATCATTCTCCCCCTAGCAAGCCCATGTTTAAAATCGTCCAAGGATAAACATATCCACTACAAGCGGGCTTACCTCTCTCTGACGGGGGACTTCCCGATGATGAGTTGGATAGGATTGGTCGGAGGTGATGGTGGCCATCAATCTCTGCCGCATCTGGAGGCTGCTGTTGAGGCGATGAAGCACCAAGCTGCCCTCCCTGTTGGCGTTGTTCTTCCAGCTGAGCAAGGCGCACTCGATCTACTAAGCCAGCGAGATTGAGCTTCTTGGGTAGAGTAGTCGTGGCAAGAGGGCTCCCGACAACGGCTTTCTTCTCGAGGTTACCACGGTCCGGATTTAAAGAGAGAAACTGTCGTTTCTCCTGTTGCTGATGTATATGCGAGTCTTTGTCATTGTTCGAGTCCACCACCTTCTCGTCCTCTACAACGATCATGGGATGCACCTTGCTCGTATCAGTAGCGGCGAGCAAGTTTGCGAGGTCGAGCGGCTGCACCGAGTGATCCTGGCTCGAAGGGTTCATGGTTGCGAGTTGTGTGAGGGGAGGAAAGTGAGAAGGAAAAGGCTCACTGGCGAAAACTCTGTTTTAGGCGTGACAAACGATGGGAGGAGTACACGTTGGGCGAGGGAGGGGGAGGGGGCAGCAGGAGGCTGTGTGAATGGGAAAGAGGCAGACCAGCGAGAGGGAATCGAGGAAGGAAGGAAAAAGAGGAAAAGGAGGAAGACGGGAAGGAATGAGAGAAAGTGGGATGCAGACGAGACACCTGAATGAGGGAAGTGTGAGTGATGAGCTTTGACGTCTTGTCTGTCACACAAAAGGCATTTCGTCTGTCCATGCCCGTGCGTTCTTTCTTCTCACTTTAACACTTTCCTCGAATATTCATGGATCGCCCAATACTTGTGCGCCATCCGCAAGAGGGCGTTGTTTGCCTCTTCCACTTGCAGTGTACCAAAGACTGGTGTAGGAGCAGCCATCGCTTCACATAATAAATGGACCTGGCAACGAGTCAGCCACTCCTGCAAGAGATGAAGTCAGGCTTCTGGGAGCAAGGCACGAGGATACACCTCGGGCGGACCATTCATTGCAGATCTGGCGGGAAAATGACATAAGCAACAGCTTCCACATCAACATGTCCGGGAAGCAACTCGTGGCACTGGAGGCACCGATTCCGGTTTTTTTTTTTTTGACAAGGGCGACCATTGAATTGATCCATGGAGATCGAGGGCAGAGGGATACTCCCAGTGATTGTTTGATTGATTGAGACGTAGAGCATTGGATGCGAATGAAAGACGATTATCTCTCACTTGGTACGGTCTTCCTGGGCTCCCTGGAACAATGACACCGCCGTCCATCGGGAAATCAGGGTTGTCGCTTTCAGTCATGGTCTGGGCTGAGGCAACTCCCACCTTGTACTCAGGCTGCTGCAAACTTTGTTGTTGTTGTTGTTGTCGTCCCGAATTTGACTTCCCGCCTCCGTACATTCCTCAACCTTTCCTTCTCTCCATCCGCTATGACAACTCGCTCAGGCGACCAACCCTTGCAAGCCTTTCGCAGTCGCTCTACTGGGAAAACTGCCAATATCCCGACACATATTGACTCCAAGTCAGGAGTACGCATTGTTCTTTGGAGAGATATCAAGTCTGCGTTCAAAAATGCAGATACCATCTGGAGAGGAACGTCACTGCTGCCGTGCCTGACCGACGAGGACTTTGAACCGTAGGTGTAACCAGTATAACGGGATACCTTGCGTTGAGATTCTTTAAAACTGTCGTACGTGGGAGGACTAGCGTATGGGGCCTAACGACGTTATCGCTCATATTGACAGGATTACCCCACTGAGGATTGCTTACCTTCCAGACATTGTACTCGAGGTCGCAGATGATGCCCTCGACCAGATCCATCATGCAGGACAAACCTCCTCGTCCACCAGAACTGGAAGTCAAGATTCTGAGAGCCTTGACTCCAGATATCACCTCCGGTCCTCAGACGGCAGCCATGGTATCAGCACACTCACCAGGACCATGGATGCTCTTGAGATGGCGGTAACAAGCAATCACAATCAATCTCTTGCAAGGTACTCGACGGATTCTCAGTCGACTCTCCAAGCCTCCGAGTCGGGACAGAGCATTATCATTGAATCTTTGGGTCGCCTTCAGGGTGAGGCGGAAAAGAACAAAGAGCTACAGAAGCAGTTGGTTCAAATGCAACAACAGCTGCAGGATTTCCAACAACAGTCAAATGAAGAACTCATGAAGAGAGTGAACCAAATGCTCCAGATGCAACAACAGGCACTTGACAGATTGGCCATCATCCAAAGCCGAATCGAGTCGGTTATCGCTCAGACGTACGAATTGCACGAGTACACAATTCCTCGACTATTCATCGTTCTTCCAAAGTCTGTGGGTCTTTCCGGCAAACTCAAGGGGATTTTCTCGGAGCAATTCCGATTGTACTTTTTGTGTGAGTGCGGCACTCACACTATGTCAGAGGACGCAAAGACGCCGCACCAGATCCATCTGGCCAAACACGAGGGATATGACTTGGACAAACCCTCCGCGTTCTTCGATAGATACGGAACTTATGTGTTGACACTTATGCACATGATCAAGTATGGAGTCACAGCTGCAGGACTGATTGTGCCTCCATTGGCAACTTCCAAGATCGTGGAAGGGCTCGACACAGCTCAAAAGCATTTGGAGTATCTCAAGAAGAACATTGCGCCTCTCGTCGACGACACCATCAAGTTCCTCAATGACATCAAGAGCAACAATAAAACGGGAGAAGAACTAGCAGGAGACGATTCAGAATTCAGTCAAATCGAGGCTCTTGAAGGCGCAGACCTGAGGCAACTGGAATCGTACCTGAAGGTCAAGGATCAAGGGCGCGTTCTTGGTAACCTGTACAGGATCGTTACATCAGAAGGTCATGTCAAATGGGTTTGCTTCGACCACTACCGAGCCACTTATCGCGAGACAGCATTCAATCAGCTTCGGGATGTCGTTGTGCTGAACCAAGGAGAGTATATCAAAGAGACAGGAAGGGTCAAGATCAAGCTCACGTCCAGCACTCTAGCCAAACAGTTCTATGATGCGATGATTAATGCACGCTGGATCCAGGAACTCGAGATAAACCTGGAGTGGGATGCGACCATGGATGATCTTCGGTCGCTTGCCAATGCGGCCACCAAGGCTAATGTGGTCCGTCTGACAGTGGATGGAACTCATCTCAAGGGTCCGGCCCTGGATGTTGTAAATCGAACTCGTCGGTTCGATCCAATCATGCAATTGACATCAAACGGTCGAATCCAATCTCTTCAGCTCCGAGGATTCGAGGACTTCTTTGCGCGAGTCAGTAAATCCTCTTTGGCGCCATCTCCAAAGCTCCGTACACTCTCAGTGGAGTCGGAACTGCCATCTCAAGACAAAGCAAAGTCACTCAAAAACCTCACGGAGTTCTATTCTTCCTTGAAGACGCTCGAAATGAGACTCTCTCAAGAAGGATCGATAAGCGATGCGGTGTCAACCATCCTCAACAAACTCTCTAACCTTGAATCACTGCAGTTAGACCTCGGGACAGTTTCTGTCAGAGCAAGGGTCATCAAGTGCAGTATTCAGGATGTGCTCTTAACAACATACCGACTGGATGATCTTATTCCTGATGACTTCAAGTTCGCCCATAGCGATAACATCACCAAGCTGGCGGTAAGGTGCGGCTCGCCATTCTGGGATGAAACCCGACTATGCGAGATCCTGCGCACCCCCGATTTCAATCGCATGTCAACCAAACACGAAGGGGGATACTATTTTGCTGTTGCTGCCACACTCGAGTGGAATGTCCAAGACTTGATGGAGATAGCTTCAGTAAAATCACCCAGCAATCTGGAGTCGGTGTCCATCAAATGCAAGAGACTTACATTGACGGTTGGGTACTCACAAGGAAAGATCCAGGATATGGCTCTGACAATCAAGCAACTCGGAGATCTCAGTCCCGACGATCTATCATTCGCCCGGCAAGGCAATCTCACTCGATTGGCGATAGTCGGAATTCTTCAGAAGGATGACAAGAGTCGGCTGATTGAAGTGCTTGGTCATAATCCGATGATCACGCAACTTCAAATTGTGTGCAAGGGTCTTCAGGAACTTGTAACGTCGGTTACATCGGATACACTCTGCAAGCTCGATTCATTGTCGGTCAGCTATAGGAACGTATCTGTGACTACAAGCATCTCGGACGGCAAGGTTCAGGATATGAGGATGACCATCGAGCAGTTCTCCAAACTTGACCTTGATGACATTATATTCATACGAGAAGGTCACCTCGCTCGCCTGACGATACGCGATATTCCCTCAAAGATACACGAGGATCAGCTTGCCCAAATTTTCCTTTACAATCCGAGGATCAGTCATCTTCATGTTGGAGGGAAGAAGCAACCCTCACTCGCGACCACTCCTCCACTCAAAATGGGACTTCAGGACCTTGTGAGGATGGCGACGACCAACACTCTAAACAATCTTGAGTCACTTTTAATCGAGTACAGGAATGTATCTGTCACCGTTGGTATTTCACAGAGCAAGATCCTGGACATGGTCATGACCATAGAACAGCTCTCCATCCTTGGCCAAGATGAACTCACATTCATACAGCAAGGTCATCTTTCCCGATTGGTGATCAGCGACACTCCCTGGAAGGCAGATACTATTCGGATAATTCTTGATTCCAATCCGGCTCTCACTCACATCCAAATCGATCGCAAGAAGAAGAAGAAGCCCGCGGTTGTCAGCCAGAAGAAACGCGCAGTTGCGAGCCAAGGAGGAGCCGAATTGAGTGTTTGGGACTTTGTGGAGGCTATCATATCTGGCCGCCAAGGCAACCTCGAGTCATTGAAGATTGGTGACGAAGAACTTTCTTTCACGGCAGGCGTCTCGCAAGGCAAGCTAAAGGACGTGGAGCTGACAGTCGCGAGGTTCACTGATTTCGACCCTCAGGTTTTCGGATTCACGCAGTTTGATCTTATCACTCGGATGGCAATAAGGCATACCCCTGGGGAGGCAGACGAAGGTCAGTTGAAGGGTATGCTGCACCAGTGTCTGTCACTCAGCCATCTCCAAATTGGATGCGACGGAGGGCGCTCTCTCGCTATGATAAATCTGGTGTTATCTGCAAGAGAAATGGCCCTGGGTCAAGAACGGTCATTCAGTCTTCGTACATTTGAGTTGATGGGAGAGAATCTGGCTCCTTTTGATGTGCTTGAATATGTCAACGGAAAGACTCATATTCACTCTCGGCTATTGTTCGCTGAGGGCTCGAGCTCCTTCGATATGCACACATGGATTCGACTGCGGAACGGCATAAGAAAGAAGGATGCCGATCCGGTGTATGCCTTTGTTCGTCAATATGGATGGTCCATTGTGCTCTTCGATGGAGTCATTTTGGACGGCAACATCTTCGAGGCCATTTTGATCAACATTCCCAGTTCGAGATCTCAGCTAGAGACTCTCTGGATGCATCCCGCTGATTCTTTATCTCTCGGAGACGACCACCTAGCTAATTTCATTAAGCGATCACCAAACTTCAAGAATATCGGGCTCTATACGGACATGGCAGACGTCAAGAAGGTGAAGTCAATACTCGGTCGGTATAGCGGGACCCTGTCTAAATTTCGTCTATACGGCACCAGAACTGAGCGGTGGTCATGGATCACATCGGCTTTCCCATCAAGGGACAGATTCCCAGCATTAGAATCATTCGAGGTTTGGCTCTTTGAGGGTGCCACGTTTCAGCCGGACTTGATACCATGGATCATGGCCATGGTCTCCGCCCCGCCTCGGAGGCTCACCTCGTGTCTTGCTGTACAACTTCCTGCTCGGAATGCTGTTGACGGTCAAACCACACATAGTGGATCTGAATCAATGGAGTCATGGACACCGTTAAGAGCGATCCTGCTAATCGGCTGCGAGATGCAGCCTGAAGGATGGAAAGCTGTAATTGAAGCTATTGACTTTTCAATGCTAGAGTACCTGTGTCTTGCGGATGGTGATTTCAGAGGAGGAGAACTTGTACATTTGGTCAACCACATTTCTACCAGTGTATCCAGACTTCCGCTCAGGATTATCAAAGTTAGAGCGGTACTTTACCTCTCAATGTTGGATAGGCTGGAGGCCATAACTCTGAAACTTCGACAGAAGGCGCCATTGGCCACCATCGTCTTTACGAACGACGATTGAGGGACTTCACTCCAATAAAGTGTCGGCAGTTGATGTGTGTGTGTGTTTCCTCAAAGCGTAATAGGGAGCTGACGTGAACAGAGTTGTCCTCGTCCAACTGTCTATCGGTGAAAGCGTGTCCATGGATCGGATGTTTAGGAATGACCCACATACGCACACACACCATGGTGGACGCGCGGTAGGCTCGTGGACTTCATTGCAATGTATAGAGTGTATCAGAACATGTACGCTAAAGATCTAAACTGTCGGGATAAAAGTTACTATGCCGCGCGGGGTCCCATTCTTCAACACCACGGATTCATGGTATGCAATCTCGTTAACTGGATAGTCGGGTCCCGAGCATTCGTAATCACAATCCATTCCCTCTATACAGCGGCATCCTCGACGTTGAACCTGTGCAGATATTTGTGCATTCGCCATCGCAATGTACCCAGCCTGACCGTCTTTAAGAGTGAATGCGTAGCTGACCGATGTCGACACTTCGTCGGTTTCACTGAATCCAAGGCTGGCGGTTACAGTGAACGACACGCCCAACCCAAAAGGCTTCGCGCTGAGCTCGGTAGAAAACCCTACCTCACCGCTGTTGGTGGTCGAGATGGTTCTCGTTTTAGCATACGTGATTTCACAAGAGGGGGTAGTGCAATACATATCATCGGAAAGCTGTTGGGTGGGAATGATCTTGATGCGTGGTTCGGAAAGAATATCGATCCGGCAATTGAAAAGGTACTGGCCTTTCTCATAGCACAGTTCTTCTATCAATCCACGCAAGTACTGGTCGCGGTCGTAGGTATACTTCATCTCCGTGTCAATAATGTTCTGCATCTGATTCTCGATGTCGACAGGATCTTGCCCCTTGTTCGGAGGGAGGTAGATGATCCCATCGTTAAGCGTGGTAGAGTGACTGGCGCCGCAACCGACGTGGGTGAAGGACTGCTGATAGAGATACCCTGGTGGAGCTGAATGGACGACCGCTACGAAGAGCGTAAGGATCGAGAGAGAGCCCTTGTGCATTATGACTAGACAAAAACGGTTTTAAGTGAGAATAGGGTCATCCTCCATGAATGCAGGTGATAGAAGGCAAAAGGGCTTGGAAAATACCTTGGAAGAGATGGACAGGATGGCAGGTGAGACGTACTGAGGATAGAAGGATGAGAATGAGAATGGAGGTGATAGAGGAAGAGGCCTTTTATAATTGCCTTGATTCTGTATCTCCGAGTGCCAATTTTGACGGCAGTCCTCTCCAAACGTCCCGCACCACGGATGCATGGTACGCCCAGCCAAGTGGTAAGATCGGAATCTGCAGGTCAGATTTGTGTACACAAAGGAGCCTAGATCTGCCTAGCCTCAACACCCACGTTCCAGGCACAGCTACGGCTGACCATCCTTGCGCGATTGGTTCACCATGATCCCGCGGACCCATGCTTCGCATACAAGCATCATGACTGGAGTCACTGGTTACCTGTCAAAAAGAAGCTTCCAGCTATAATGCTATGGTGGAGAAAACAACGCCTCCTCTCCTTGTCATTTGGCGTCGCATGCGCTTGTTCTAGATTCAGTGAGAGGGGGGGGGGGAGTTTCCTTACTTACTCCACCTCGCACACTCAACTTGGTGCCAGAGAAGGTTGATCGCAGTGTGGCAAGAGGAAGCTGAATTGTAGCTGTCGGCTACTGACACTATTATCAAAAATGGTTGCAGAATGTCTTGACAGATCAAGCGAGGTAAAACGAGAGGGACAACGTAGGGACAACGTATGGAAGGAGAATAGATACTGGGGATGATCAGATTCCCCTCTTGGAAGTTCAAAGTGTTGCCAAGACCTTGGGAGACCCATCATTGGACATAAAAAGAACACTCTAGCCTTGGGCGCCTGGCGCACACATCCTCGAGTTTGAATGTGGAGCAGAGAAAAATGACTAAACAATCTATCCGCGGAGAACTCTTCCGACTTGCGACTTGCACAGAATTGTTGCTGTGGCTGGCAGAGAAGCTGAATATAAAGTTGCGAAGTTACTGACTCTTCTTTTCTTTGCCCATCTCCACGCACCTCACATCCTTGCACTCCTCTCTGTTCCGTCGACCTCTTGATACAAAATGCGCTTCGTTGTTGCCTCTTTAATTGCGTTTGCTGCTTCAACCGCCACCGAGCCATGGAAGACTATTGGAGGTGATTTGGCCTATGTCGGCCCCTCTTTCAATGCCACATACAAGGTTCAGGACCACATTCCTTTTGAATACGCATTCTACACTCCCAAGTTTGACGGAACAACATCTACGTGCGAAATTGCGGCTCCATCCACTGGCATTGGTAAAGCATCAACGCATGTCACTTTATTCTGTTGCACACAAAACATGTAGACACCCAACGCTGACAGTCTGTTTCTTCGATTGAATGACTAGCTACGCTTACTTCACTGTCATGGGTCGGAAAGCTTGGCAGCTTGGCGGTCGATGTGAAACTCAACAATGATCGAGACAGTGGTTACTCAGTTCCTTGCCTGGCCACGGATCCTTGCACTGGCAACTACTACCCCAAGCGCATTGATCTTATAATCCCGCAGACGGACCCAGGCAGCTACACTGTAAGCTACAACCCGGATTGCGTTGGGGCGATCGAATGAAGGCACGAGAGAGGGGCGAGCGGTGCTTACAGTTCTCTTCGTCCGGCTCTCTCTATCTCTGCTGTAAAAAGAAAGCAAAAAGACTGAGTCCTGTTCCTAACCTGCTTGCCAACCAATCTCCCATTTGAACCCTAGCTCGTTCTCAATTACACCCTGTCTTTTACTGGTAACACGCTCAGCTACAAGGAGCCTGTCTTCATCGTCGATAATAAGGATCTCCCTGATCCCACCCCTATCTTTCCAGACGCAGCGAAATACACAACAGTGTGGCTTCCTCCGTTCAGCAGCATTGCATTGGTTTGCCAGGTGCCCAAGGCAGTCGTCGGCATGGCTATCATTCTTGCCTCTGTGTTCCTGATGGTTTAGAAGACTTTCAAAATTTGAATGAAAATTCCTTTGCTCTTTGTTCCCTGTTGTCAACAGTGTTCACCAACCACCACCAAAGACTGCCGTGTTTAACTTTCTGTCCTTACTCGAGTATCTGCTACCCCCAAACATGAACGCAACAGGTTCCCATATCAACAGAGAGATGACCAACGGAGCTATTGGTTGGCTCCATGACGCCAATAAGTCGAACAACCTTCAAACTGTTCTCACATCATTCTAGGTATCGTTGTGGTCAGTTTTTGCGCAAGCAATCACCTCTGGCAGCTTCCACTCTGTCCTCGGTTCACCCTGACAGCCAAACCGGCGATAGTGAATACACCGGAATGATTCGTAGAGTGGGTGACGTTTTCCTGTGCTACAGTTGCAGCTACACTCGGGGCACGCGGCGTCGCTTTGTCCGACCAAGAACAAAAGCAAGAGACCACCTGGCACCTGGCACCTGGCAACTAGTAGTTGACAACTTGCTGTTTAGCGCGACCCGCCAGCTCAACTTGATTGCGGAGCAGGCTCCTGCAAGTAAGTGGCCCCATTTAATAAAACGTCAAACGTAATGCCTCCAACTTTCAATCTCGTTGAAAGCGTGTCCATGGATCAGATGTCTGCACGGACTTGAAGGGTGGCACGCACATGATTTCGGGCTCCGCCAACCCCACACCACCACACCGCGAGTCTCCTCTCCCTCTCTTCCTTTCATTCTCCACCCCAACCAAGGATCGGCGACACAACACACACCCACTCTCGACATGCTCGAAGTTGTCACCCGACCAGCAAAAGTCCTCGCCTACGGATCAGCTCTCTTCAGGTACCATGGCACCACCAACCCCTTGCCC
>Ga0247824_10001879_pt1 | contig 11698 bp, 6 predicted proteins | sample 13C_PalmiticAcid_FD_194412 | JGI IMG/M metagenome (GOLD analysis project Ga0247824, IMG submission 194412) | Soil microbial communities from agricultural site in Penn Yan, New York, United States - 13C_PalmiticAcid_Day48 | ecosystem: Environmental > Terrestrial > Soil > Agricultural land...
GCTGAGGACAAGGCAGCACTCATTGGCGGTCGATTCAAAGTAACCCTCAAAATCTTTGATCTGATTAGAGGTCGCTGGTATGCTGTACGTTATATCTAACCTCTTGTCAGTCCCCGATTCTAGCTCGTCTCCAAGTGATATTGCCAAAGGACTTACAGAGACGTCTTTGCTTTTCAAAGACACATACCCGACACCGAAACGCAAGGAGCACCCAAGAACCGAGAGCTTATCTTTCTCCACAATAGGAAATCATCGACAGGAGACCACCCTTGCATGAAATTCTGCAATGCTAAGCAAGATTTTGTGGCCTCGAAATTCCGCGGTAGTGTCATCACCACTGGGCTCATTGTCACCGCTCCAAGCGTTGAATCTCGCCAACATCTATTTGGAAAACGCCTGTAACACAAACGACCCTGCAGTCACCCTGGTACTCTGTCACGACACTGAAGTCTCATTGGCCCGGGCCAAAAAAGCGGCGAAGCAAACTGCGAACCAGGCTGTATTGGAACGAGTCGCTGTCTCTTACATCAGCCTGGGCAAACTGTTGGAAAGACAAGGACATAGTAATGGAGCCCAAGCCAGCTACAAGAAGGCTGAGAAGCTGGGGTAAGGGATGGACCTTTTATTGAATGGGCGGATCAACAAGGTCGCACTGAGATGATCCATCGCACTTATCTATTCCGCATTCCTATATGTGTTATTCTATAGTGGATGTGTTCAAGGCCAAAGTCCACTCAAACAATCATCTCACTCTGGACGCCCTATGGATTTGTCCATGGATATTTCGACTGCTGAGAGCTCGCATGTTTGCGAGCCAGTGTGTGATTCTCCAAAGGATGAGCAACATTACGGCGATATCATTACAAACATCTTTGCCGAAAACTTGCGCCCACCCACTGTCGAGTTCAAACTTCCAGAGACTGATGAGCGGCTCGACAGCACCCCTCAACTGGCTTACTGTCTTGCCCTCCTGAAAGCTGCTTCGACTGAAGAGGCATTGGAACCTGGTGTGCGCAAGTGGCTGAGTGTCACTGAAAAGGATTCATATGAACAAGACCGACTTCACACGATAGCCTCCGAGGTGATCCGGATGTTTATGCGAGATGAACTTAAGGATGCCAAAGCCGTTGCCGAAGTGATGTTCCTATTCCCTTTCCTAAACAAGGACGACTTCCATGACCTACTCAGGGAGTTCTATTCAAGCATCGATCATTCTGGTTTGCTGAGCCTTCATCATCTCGAAGGGCTAGCTCAATTGATACAAACTCCCAGTCCTAATCATCTCGATGCAGACGATCTCGTCAAGATACTGGATCTACTTGGAAGGCGTCTAAGAGACACTCACCAACAATCAACATGCCACATGCATCAATTGACGCTTGCACTATCGCATATCCTGGACGCCATGGCTGATGCCAAGGTTACAAACCTGGACCGTGAAACACTGCACGAGCCTCTCTCCACGTATCTTGGAGAATTGAAGAACAGCTCCGATCCTTACTTGGTCTACCAGGCAGCGTATGCTTATCAGGCTCTCTTGTGTGTCCCAGATAATGAGACAACATGGGAAGGAGCACTCCGACGTACAGGAACAGTGATTCAGGGTGTATCAGGAGTGGTGAGTGCAGTGAGGTGTTTCGATCTTCACAAGTTCATCACGAGCCTGGGGAACATTCACAGGGGATTGGCGGGAACGGCCAAGGTCGTTGGAATCGCCGTGACTACATACAACGGCGCAATGGCACTGGTTGAAAGCGGTCAATGCTTCCTGGAGTGTCTCAAGGAGGGTTACAGCTTTGAAAGAAAACGTGATTGGTACTCAGCCCTGCGGGGAGCCGATGTTCTGATTCGAGATGGAAACATTTGCATGTTCAAAGAGCTGGTCTGCAAGGCGCCATGCAAGCTCGATCCAGCCTTCCAGTGGGGAGTATGCCAACGGCTGGGCGAGATTGCAGTTAATCCATTGTGGGGCGCGGAGACACGTCGGGATGCAATCAGATTTTTGGGCGAAATCTATCAGAATGATGCCGAGTGGGGTCAACAGCCGAGTGTGAAGCAATGGGTCCTGAACATTCTCATGCAAATGACAACTCCTTCCGAGACAGGTCTGCAGCGTATGTGGATTGTTTAGGATGCACCACTAACTCACCTTAGAGACGAATGCTTTGCTGAACGAGTAACTCACCACTATCCATTGGTCAATCTAGCGCATATTACAGTCGCTGCATCCATGCTGGAAGAACTGAGAACAAACGGAGATGCTAAGAAGCAGGACTTGTACAATGCGAGTCGGGAGAAAGGCCCTATCTCCTACCCAGCGAAGGTCGTTCAACGAGAGTTGGCGTCACCTTCGCTGCTTTACCGTGTCCAAAACCGTCCAGATGTGGAAGGCAACCTTCGTCTAATGAAAAAGCAACGCACCTTGGAGCGAAGCAATATGGTATACATCGCTCCTCAAGCCAAGTCTAACCTACAGGCAACTGGTGACGCTCGATTTCTGTTAATGGAGAAGGTCAAAGACTTCCTGGACGGCAATAAAAAGGTCTTCCTACTTCTTGGGGACTCTGGAGCAGGCAAATCAACGTTCATTCGCAAACTTGAGTTCGACTTGTGGCAGATGTACAAGGCAAACTCAGGGAGAATTCCACTCCACATCAACTTACCTTCTATCGACAAGCCTGAACACGATCTGATCACCAAACAGCTGCGAAGAGCCGAGTTCACCGATCCTCAGATCCTCGAAATGAAACACTATCGCAAGTTCATCTTGATATGCGATGGATACGATGAGAGTCAACAAACACACAACCTGTACATGAGCAATCGACTGAATCAGCCAGGCGAATGGGACGCACAGATGGTGATCAGTTGCCGCAGCGAGTACCTTGGCAACGACTATCGCGATCGATTCCAACCAGGAAACCGTAACCAGATGTCAGACTCGTCCTTGTTCCAAGAAGCGGTCATTACGCCTTTCTCGCTCGACCAGGTAGAAGCCTATATCCAGCAATATGCGTTAATGCATCAACCACTGTGGAAAACGGAGGATTACAAGCAAGTGCTTGAGCTCGTGCCTAGCCTCAAAGAGTTGGTCAAGAACCCGTTCTTGATGACCTTGGCTTTGGAAGTGTTACCTCGCATGGTGGATCCTGGAAAAAACCTCTCGGTCACTCGAGTGACAAGGGTCGAATTGTACGACCACTTTGTGGAGCAATGGTTGGAGCGAGGCAAGAAACGGATCGGAGAAAAAGACTTGACCGCGGAAGAAAGATCAGCGTTCAATCTTCTGAGCGACGATGGTTTCACGTTGAATGGCGTCGAGTATCTTAAGAAACTGGCTGTGGCGATCTACAAGGAACAAGGCGGCCACCCAATCGTCGAATACTCCCGACTCAACGATGATAAATCATGGAAAGCCGAGTTCTTTTGTCACAAAGAGAATGAACTCTTGCGTGAAGCATGTCCCCTGGCACGAACCGGAAACCAACACCGATTTGTCCATCAGTCGTTGTTGGAGTATGGATTGACACGCGCCGTATTTGACCCACAGGATAGAAGGAACAGGATGGCCATTGAACCAGCAATGGGTCGTCGAAAAAGCATAGGTTCCATTTTGAGCATCGAAAGCCAGGATGCTTTGGAACATGAGACGGTCACTCTAGAACAAGAACCTGATATCAACTCACCGTTAGCCTGGAGATATTTCGTGAATGACCACTCTCTTCTGCAGTTCCTGGAAGAACGTGTTCAGCAAGAGCCAGTACTCAAACAACAGTTACTTGCCTATATCGAGCACTCGAAAAAGGACAAAAAGTGGCGCGTTGCAGCCGCCAACGCGATCACGATCTTGGTCCGAGCTGGTGTTCCGTTCATTGGCGCTAACCTGCAAGGGATTCGGATTCCACGGGCCGATCTCAGCTTTGGTGTGTTCGACTCGGCCAATCTACAAGGTGCGGATCTAAGGAAGGTCAACCTTCAAGGCATTTGGTTGCGGCAAACGGAGTTAAGCAGGGCACAAATGATAGACACACATTTTGGTGAGCTACCGTTTCTCACAGAAGAGGACACGGTATTCTCGTGTGCATATTCACCAGATGGAAGGTCATTCGCAACCGGCCTTCACAATGGCAGCATCAGTGTGTACAGGACGTCGAGCTGGGAAAGAACACGAGTGCTGAAGGGCAGCAGTGATATGGTTCGATGCATTGTCTATTCTCCGAATGGAGATCAGCTAGCTTCCGCCTGTCACGATAATACCGTACGGATATGGAACTTTGAAACGGGGGAATTGGATCGTACTCTAACTGGTCATACAGATTGGGTAGTTGGAGTTGCGTATTCACCTCGAGGAAATTTGATTGCCTCCGCCAGTGGCGATCAGACTGTACGACTATGGGATGTTGCTACAGGAGAATGCCGTCTCGAGCTGTCCGGTCATTGCGGAGGAGTCAGTTGTGTCGCGTATTCACCAAAGGGCGAAGGGGTTGCATCTGGAAGCGAGGACAAAACGGTCCGGCTGTGGAATGTTGAAGGCGGAGATTGCAGTCATATCCTTTCTGGCCATAGCAATCTTGTGAGGGATGTCGCATATTCTCCTCTAGGAGACCAAATCGCATCTGCTGGAGAGGATGGGTCGGTTCGAGTATGGGATGCAGGAACAGGAATATGCCGACACATCTTGACTGGACATAACAACATGGTCTTCGGTATCGCTTATTCACCCAGTGGCGATCAACTCGCTTCGACAAACAGGGATGGAACAATTCAGTTGTGGGATGTCGACATTGGACGCTGTTGCAATACATTGACTGGTCATAGCAATGCTGTCTTCGCAGTTGCCTTTTCGCCAAAGGGCGACCAGATTGCTTCTTGCAGCTGTGACAAGACGGTCCGACTGTGGGATGTTTCCACCAGAGCTTCTCTCCTCATTTCCAGTGGCCACAGTGTGGAGGTCTACAGCGTCAAGTGTTCGCCTAAAGCAGGTCTGATTGCCTCTTGCAGTAAGGATAACACAATTCGACTCTGGGATATGGATACGGGAGCTTGTCGCCGGATCTTAAGCGGCCATACCGAGTCGGTTTACAGTGTGTCGTTTTCGCCTGAAGGAGATCGGGTCGTTTCTGGATGCAGCGGCAACACAGTCCGACTATGGGATGTAGGCAGAGGGTCTTGTATCTACACCTTGATCGGTCATAGCGCCTGGGTCCAATGTGTTGTGTACTCTCCTCAAGGGAACCAAGTAGCTTCCGCCAGTGAGGACAGGACGATAAGGCTGTGGGATTTGGCTAATGGAAGTTGCCATGGGACGTTGGATGGCCATTCGGATGGAGTTATGGGTGTCGAGTATTCACCGGATGGCAGTCAGATCGCCTCGGGAAGTCGGGATTGCACTGTACGGATATGGGATGCTGGAACAGGAGAGTGTTGCCGAATCCTGGTGGGCCATACCCATTGGGTTAGGAGCGTCGCCTATTCACCTCAAGGCAACGAGCTTGCTTCTGCCGGTTACGACAAGACGATCCGGTTGTGGAATGTAGAGACAGGAGAGTGCCGTTTGAGATTGACCGGTCATAGCGATAGAGTCATTTGCGTTGCGTTCTCACAAAAAGATGATCTTCTTGCCTCAGGGAGTTGGGACAGGACGGTGCGAGTATGGGATGTGGTATCGGGACAATGCCGAGCAGTGATAGAGAACTTTTCCGAGTTGATCTGGAGTGTTGCATGGGGCCCGTTCGCTGGTGCTAACCACTTGATCACTGGTTGTAAAGACGGATCGGTACTCAAGTGGAAGGTTGTGAGCGAAGCAGAACTGTGCTCTACGCGCCTGTGCTGGAATATCACCAATGGCAAGCTCACTATGACTGGCGCATCCATACAGGATGTGCATGGGTTGACTGAACTCAACAAGCAGCTGCTGCGGCAACGTGGAGCCTATTGCTGAGCTGGCTTGTGCCCTGCGAGAAGCTGGGAACTCATTCTCCATATCGATGTCCATAGCCCCAACAGCCGTTGTCCGGAACAAGAACTGTGGTATTGTTGTCATTGGGAGTAAAAGTAGCCATACGCCGTTGGTTTTTATTGAATGAGATTCTAGTGGTTATGTAGCTCCACTTTACACTATGGCGTGCATCTTCCTGTTCATTTGGCCGTGCTATCACTGCAATGACAAAGGTGGCCGTGAGAGGACCTGGACGCTGTTGTTCTCCTGGTCACGTCGCCTAATCCCACGCCTCAGCCCTTCCTAATAGCCCACCACATCCGATGACCCATACTTTGACGCCGAGAGACTTAACTATGAACTCTCCCCTCCAGATTTCGTTTCGTAGGAAGTCTTTGTGGAATGAACACTTGACAAAAGGTGAGGGCGAAGCAACCAGTTAGGCCGCCCTCGCGGTCTAAATATCCTCCAGGTTATGTTATGTGTCGAAATAGGCCGTGGCTAACCCACATCCGTGGACGGAAGTTGCGATTAGGTCGGAAGGAGATCCTGGTTCACCGATCTCTCCTCATCCGACAAGCGTTACTTTGATCAGCCCTTGAGGTCTTAGAGGCGTTCATGATGACAAGTCAGAGTCATTGGTCGTCTCTAACGGTGGTCGGCGTCGTCATGGTGTCGGTTGTTCTCTCCGTCTCCATGTGTTCCTGCTGTCACTCTGAACAGCTGTCCTACAGTTTGGATGTGAAAGGAGGAAGGACGCAGAGGATGGTTTGTGCAAGTCCAAAAGGGTTGGAAAGTGACTGCCCTGACCAGCCGCAGTTACAGTGTCACTCCTTGAGTCTTCCCGGGACGCCTGTTCTGGTCTGTGGTCTGTTGTGGCAAAAGGCAACAAAGGTACTCGCTGAATCTATCCACGGAGTGGGGCAGGCATTGGATTCTCGATGGCAGGTTGGGGTGAGTGATCTTGATTGGGTTACACACAGGTCAAGGGGAAGTCGAGCATTCCGAATTTTTGCTCTTTCTTTCTTTTCACTCTTTCCCTCCACACACCACAAACACCTCTTTCACTCCTCCCCATCGGAATATCAGTTAGCACAGTCCATCAGTATACCAACCTGGTAAGGGAGGCTGTCTCGAGCAGCGTTGATAGTCTAGTCTATCAAGATCCAAGACTCCCCCTCCACTCAAAGCACAGACAACGGACCAATCAACGAAAGAATCGTATCTCCCAGTCAAGCGCTACTGTCTGGAGACGAGATGGCAGTAGGACATAGATGACATGTACTCATGGACGATGAGTTTTTCCCGGCTGTAGGGGTTCTTTTTTTGTTGAAAACCAACAGTCAGGAGCAAGGCCAATACAGTCCCTCTCCACCAAGATACATATCAGACGTTAAACGTAAGGAGCTTCGTACTGTATCATGGAAGTATTGTAGACCTGGGTGTTGTTTTTATCGAGTGCAATGACTGATAGAGCCTCTTATCTCGTTCTAGGCATCTTTTAGTCGGAAAGGAACAGCACTCGCCTGCACGGGATAATATTCAGCATCCCACAAAGTATGTTCCACTGCATGGACTATCCTGAACGTTCCACAAGTTTGTCCTGACCCTACATTTCTTGTCCCCATCACATTAGGAAAGAACAATGGCATTTGAAGCAAGCGTTACATCATCACCACTGGAGGCCCTATCGCCACAGCAGACATCCCAATCCGACTGCAATACAAACGACCTTGGAGTTGCCTTGATGACATGTCCTGATACCGGCGCAGCGCCCTCTCAGTCAAAAAAAGTTGTAGTGCGTACAGAGGATCGAACAACACTTGAGGAAATTGCCACAGCCATCATCGATCTTGGCAAACTGTTGGAAAGACGAGGTCGTTGTAATGAGGCGTATGTCAGTTACGAGAACGGAGAAAAACTAGGGTAGGTGGCACAAACGATTGTTTGTCGAACATGTTGGCCGATGAACAACGCACTGACCCTTGTGATTACACCCACCGCACAGGCAAAATGCTCAAGATCCGAAATCATCGCGTCCCAACACTATCGCCGAGAGTTCTCAGGCATCTGACAAAGTACGACTTTCATCTCAGGCCCGACACCATCAACAGAGGGATGTGGTCAGTATCCCTAATGAGCCCGGAAGGAACAACTCTCTCGGTCTTCTGCAGGCTGATAGCTCGACTAAAGAGACGTCAGAGCCGACTGAAGACAAGTGCCAGCAAAGGATTAAGAAGGATACAGACAAACAGGAGGAAATCCTCACGATATCCAAGGGAGATGAAGCCACAGACGCGAAGAGTGTTGCAGAGGTGGCAGGTCGTTCTGTTCTCAGCAACAACGCCTTCCAGGACTTGCTCAGAGAGTTATGCTTGGAAATCGATCATGCAGGACTATTGAAAGTTTGTCATCTGGAAAGGCTTGTTCAGTTGATACAAGAGGCTCACCCGGGATACCTCGACGCCGATGACCTTGCCAAAATACTGGATCTCCTCAGCAAGCGTCTGAGAGATACTCACCAGCAATCAACACACCCCTGGCACCAGCTAGCGCTGGCAGTATCGCACGTCCTCGACGCCATGGTTGACACTATGATCATTTATCTGGGTCTTAGTGTGAAACAAGAACAGGAACCTGACATCAACTCTCATCTGATCTGGAGGAGCTGCGTGAACGACCACTTTCTTCTGCAGTACCTGGAGGAACGTGTTCAACAAGAGCCACTCTTCAAGGAGCAGTTACTCGCCTATGTCGAGCACTCAAAGAAGGAGAAGAAATGGTGTGTCGCTGCAGCTAATGCGATGACGATCCTAGTGCGAGCAGGTGTACAGTTCAACAGCGCAGACTTGCAAGGAATTCGAATCCCAGGCGCCGATCTCAGCTATGGTGTATTCGATTCCGCAAATCTGCAAGATGCAGATTTGAGGAAAGTCAACTTTCGAGGCGCATGGTTACGGCAGTCGGACCTAAGCAGAGCACAGATGGCAGGCGTAAAGTTTGGCGAGCTATCGTTCCTTACTGAAGACAGCGAGGTACGCTCATGCGCGTATTCACCAGATGGAAAGTCGTTTGCAGACAGCCTCGGCAGTGGTAACATTCAGATCTATGCGACATCGAACTGGGAAAGAACTCGGACATTGAAAGGCCATTCAGATGTCGTTCGGTGCGTTGTGTATTCACCAAAAGGCGATCAAATCGCCTCGGCCAGTTACGACCTGACAGTGCGGCTATGGAACGCAGAGACAGGGTCATTGAAAGCTACCTTAGTTGGCCATCACCACTGGGTTCAAGGCGTTGCGTATTCACCACAAGGAAACAAGGTTGCCTCTGCCAGTAATGATAGGACAATACGATTCTGGGATGTGGCTACAGGAGAGTGCCGCCAAATGATCTCTTGTTACAACGCAGCAGCCCTATGTGTCGCTTATTCGCCAAAACGACCTCATATTGCCTCGGGTCATACGGATTCAACCGTACGAATTTGGAGTGTTGGTGCCGGAAATTGTGTTCTCGTGTTGAGCGGCCATACCGATACTATTTGGGCAGTTGCATATTCGCCTCAAGGAGATCAAGTCGCGTCTGCTAGCGAGGATACGTCGGTTCGTTTATGGGATGTGGAAACAGGAGCCTGCAATTACATCTTGGCTGGACATAGTGATCCTGTTTACAGTGTTATATACTCACCGAGTGGTGATCAGATTGCAACTGGAGGCGTGGATCAGACTGTTCGGATCTGGGACGCGGAAACAGGACTCTGCCGTCAGTCTTTGAACGGCCATGGCAACTCTGTCTTATATACTGTGTATTCGCCGAAAGGTGATCAGCTCGCCTCTGCAAGTTGGGATAAGACAGTACGGCTATGGGATGTTATACCCGGATCATCCAGCTCCGTCTCATGTGGCCACAGCTCCGAGGTCGATAGCGTCAAATATTCACCTCGTGGAGACCAGTTTGCCTCTGGTAGTTTGGACAACACGATACGACTCTGGGACATGGAAAAAGGATCTTGCCATCATGTCCTAAGAGGACATACCAGTACAATTTTCGGCCTTGCATATTCGGCTCAAGGAGACCAGATCGCCTCTGGGAGCGCTGACAGTACTGTACGGTTGTGGGACGTGGAGGCAGGAACTTGCTTACACGTCTTGGACGGCCACAGCGGCAGTATTCAGAGTATTGCATACTCTCCTGGAGGGAATAGGGTTGCATCCGCCAGTGATGACATGGCTGTACGCTTATGGGACGTGGTAACTGGTGAATGCATCGCGGCGCTGCAGGGTCATTCGGATGCAGTGATGGGTATCGAGTATTCACCAAGCGGTAACCAGATCGCCTCAGGAAGTCAAGACGCTACGGTTCGGATATGGAATGCGGACACAGGAGCGATTTACCGGATTCTGATAGGTCACACCAATTGGGTGAGGAATGTGGCCTACTCGCCCCAAGGCAATGAGCTCGCTTCAGCCGGCTATGACAAGACGATTCGTTTGTGGGATATGGAGACAGGAGAGAGCCGTTTGACCTTGACCGGCCATAGCGATAGGGTCAAGGCCATCGCATATTCTAAGCAAGGTCATGTACTAGCCTCTGGAAGTTGGGACAACACAATACGGTTGTGGGATGTTGCGACAGGCCAATGCCGAGCAGAGATACGAAACCTGCCGAGTGTTATCCATGATATCGATTGGAGTACAACATCAGATGCCAACTACTTGATGGCAGGCATTGGAGATGGATCGGTGCTTATGTGGAAGGTCATTGAGGACGAGGACGCGTACCGTGTGCGGCTGCATTGGAGTGCCACGAGTGGGATACTCACCGTGACAGAGGCCTTGACACAGGGCGTGCGTGGATTGAGCTCGCTCAACAGGCAGCTCTTGAAGCAGCGTGGAGCAATTGGCGAACCAGAGCCCTTGATACGCGTGGTGTCGGAGCTCAAGCAGTTATCAGATGGAACAGCCCTGGATTCCTCGGCCTCTGGTCTTTCCGTTGAACAGCCGGTGCAGCAAGTTGAACAGGCAGAAGACAGACAGGATACCAATGTTACAAACTGATCCATTTGCCGTGTTCATCTAAAAATTTATGACCCCTTTTATTCGCATGCATGGGTTGGACCGCTCTGCCATCTTTATGGTCTTTCTCCTCTTCAGCAGCCTCCCCCATACTCACATCCTGTTCCCTGCGCGGTTCAAAGCTGAATAGAGTGGTTGGTCGAAACTGAGGGAAAGAAGAATAGACTGAGACCAAAGTCGAGTAATACCCAAACCGTACTCAGTGTTGGGCAATAGGCATCAACCCCTCCATTGCTGTGGTTGCCAAGGGGTCTGGGAAGACGAGGATGAGCATGAGGGGCGAGGACGGTTTGAGGGGAGACGAGCTGAAAGAGTGTGATGCTTTGCGCGGTGGTGCGGTGGGCAAGAGGAATGAGAAAGGAAGAGAGGGGCAAGTGGCACAAAAGAAAGCGCTAGAACACGGGAACAAAACACGTTCTTCCGTTCTCTTTTGCTCTCTGTTCTCACCAACCCTCTTTCTTCTCTCATTCCAGACAAGCAAGGATGTTCGTTCAACCACGTTTACAGCTCACTGCCCACGAGGAATGAGGACCCAACGAACATCTTGATCAACTCGGACTGATCCAATCATGGCCGGAGTATCCACCAAACACCGCTCTATTAGCGCCTCACTTGACAACAATAGCCGCAGCAAGTAGCCTTGGTAGGGAATGGGTTGGTATCAGGAGATGGCGGTGAACTGGGA
>Ga0247824_10001880_pt1 | contig 11687 bp, 14 predicted proteins | sample 13C_PalmiticAcid_FD_194412 | JGI IMG/M metagenome (GOLD analysis project Ga0247824, IMG submission 194412) | Soil microbial communities from agricultural site in Penn Yan, New York, United States - 13C_PalmiticAcid_Day48 | ecosystem: Environmental > Terrestrial > Soil > Agricultural land...
CATATGCTCCGCCCGCTTTGAGGATAGCGAGTACTCCGGTGATCATGGAAAATGAGCGCTCGACACATATCGCCACAAGACTGTCCGGTCGAACTCCCAATTCGATGAGTCGGTGGGCAAGTCTGTTGGCACGATCATTCAACTCGGTGTATGTCAGTGATTGACCATTGAGGACCAAAGCTGTAGCATGTGGAGTGCGTTCGACCTGTTGTTCAAAAAGGTGGTGGATGCACAATTGATCGGGATAATCCTGTTGTGTCTTGTTCCACTTTCCAAGCACAAGATCATGTTCAGATTGTGGAAGCAGATCCACAGACGACATGAGTTGATCCACGCCTGCCGCAATCGCTTGAAGCATCGAACACAGATATCCAACATGTCGTTTGACAGTGTCAAGATTGAACAAGTCCGTGGAAAAGAGCATGTCTCCTAAAACCTCATTATCCTGCTCTTGAAGTTGTAACTCGAGATCAACTTGGATTGTGGTAGAAGAGCGCAATGGTATGTTCCATCGTAGTGCGACCTGGAATAATGGTGAACTAGCGATCTCAGCATCATCATCTAGTGGAAAGCCGCGGTGATCCATTGAAAATGAAACCGACTTCCTCACGCGCTTGAGAAGCTGAGAGATACTCAATTCGCCAGGCAGTTCCAGCCGTAGCGGCAAGGTGTTGTTACTGTATGCCAGCTGGTTGCTTCTAGGTCCACATGGGCCGCTGTGATGAAGCCCGATGATGATATCGTCTTGGCTGGAGAGACGAGCGAGAACAGCGCCCCAGCCAGCCATAACGATCATGCTCAAGTCCATGTTCTGCTCCAAGGCAAGTTTCTTTAGGGAACGCGTCAACGTTGCGTCGATTAGAATTGGGATCTTTGATCCATTGGTGGATCGGTGAGAAGGTCGAGGTCGGTCGGCGGGGAGGTTAAGCGTAGTAAGAGCACCTGCGAGTGTCCCCCAAACATCGCTCCGTGTCTGGAGGTTCACTTGTTGAATAGTATCCGACGTTGCTGAAGGAGGGGTTGTATTCCCATTGCTATTATATTGAGATGGCAAGCCGTGCGTCAAAACGGTGAACAATATGCACACTACTCTCGGCGAATGATGCTTGTTAAGACCTCTCTTACCTAGCAATCAGTCGCTCCTTTTCACCAGACACGAAGTGTGGCACGGTATTACTCGCTTCCAAAGGGTAGGCGGCGACGGGAGACCTGTTGGCTGGATCCAACGTGCACGTTGTGATAACAATATAAAAGTAGGTCGATTGTGTTAGGCGACTGACAGTGTGCAGCCCAATGTCGAAAAATTCCGTGTAGACGAGCGATCTCAATGGCTGTGACATTTGCAGCGGCTATATTACCATCAATAGGCCTTTCACGCTCAACTCTTGGTTGTCCATTCATTGTGTGCAGTACTGTTGTAGGATCTTCTGCAAGAACGATGTCGGCCAACTGTTGTGATTCCAGCCGAAAAGGTTCACAACCGTTAGACACCGGCTCGATGCGAGGAACAGGTACTGTGATAACCACACTTACCTGGCCATTGCGTTCGGTCATGGTTGTTCGCTCTGAGGGAGGAATGAGAAACGAGGAATGAGGAATGAGGAACGAGGAACGAGAAGAAAAAGAACCAAGTGAACCTCTTTACATTTGGGCTCACCGCGGAGTGTGCGGCGTTAACGGGGGGGGAATGTGGTTTTTTTTTTTTTTTTTCATGCAAACGTCCTTTTGCCTCAGGACTGAGACCCCTGGATGGACTCAACTCCAATCACGTTGAACAGCAAGGATGTATCCTGCCATCTTACAGTATAGGCAGGGGGTACTCGGTCCTGGCCATAAATGATGATCGCGCTGGATGCAGGCATAAAGAGATCGAGATCAGGTTGTAAGCGAGAAAGGTTTAGACCGGGTCAGTTCATGCCGCCCTAGGTTGCACCAAGCGCAATTGTCTCTCATGGCATGCATGGCTTGTACGGATGTCCGCTTTTTATCCCTTGACATCAAATTGGATGCCGTCGTACTTTTACCTGCATTACTGTAAGGCTCCTCGTTGCTCGTTGTTCGCCATCAGACGTGTCTGCCACCACCATCCCGAGTGCTGACGTTGTTTGCATTGGCAGCGTGATGGTTTGCACGAGGCTGATTGGTGGGAAGGTCAAGCATAGCGGGAGCCCCCTCAAGAGTCTTACTCCAAAATTCGTACTGTGTCTTGGAGGCGGCAGAGGAGGTAGGGGTGATGCTCCCATTGCTATTTGTATTGAAAACAACACCAGTGTCGCGAGAAAACGGTGAGCAACATTGCACATGGTTCCTGGCAAATGGCGCTCGTTTGGACATCTCATACCCAGAGAGGCATGTATGCAGAGCCTTAGCACATGCCACCAACGGTCGTGTCGGATACCAAGAGAACAAGGAGCCATTGCCAATAACCGCGACTATTTAACAAGGTGTGCATGATCTGGACGGACACCCACAGTTTCCATGCTGTAATCCTTAAAACGCTTGCACCCGGGGACTCACATGGGTCACCATGACAAGGGACCTCAAGCTCCCTAATGACGATGCAGGGTTATGTCGAATGAACTCTTAGTGGGGTCAAGTTTGTGTGACAAACACCTGTCTGGCGCTCAATCGCCGATGTGCATTTAAAGGTCGTGAAATACTGTTCCTCTAGATCGGGGCGCATCCCAGACTCTCCACTGCACAATCGACTGGCTGTGCAAAAATCGAGTCACTCCTGTGCTGCAAAATCACGCGTCAATGATCCATGTCGACTCTTTTATTTGGTGTGCGCCAAGAACAAGCTTTATAGCGACTCAAATCCTGCCCCAAAGTTGCTCCAGCTTTTCCTTAAACATCTCCCCTGCTTCTCCAAGGTGCGCACCCAGCGACCCTCCAGCAAGCGCCCCTATCAGAGCAACAATGGCTGATGCTCCTGCACTCAGTCCTGCTGCTCCAATGGACTGCAATCCAGCGCAGAGTGAGCCAACGGTCACATGGCCACCATAGGAAGCCATAATCCGTGTCGCCAGAGTTCCGGCAGTGATGCCTCCGGCTTCAAATCCCATGGCCCCGACGATGGCTTCCAGAACGATTGGAGCGAGAATCATACCGATGGCTGCGCCGAGAACAATAAAGACGACGCCTATCCAACGCGCTCTCTCCTCGTCGGTCGTGGCAGCACGAAGTTTCTTGATCCCAGCCACGAGCGAGTCGCCCAAGTCATGCCCGATCGTTCCGATAGACTGCGATATCATGCACAAAGGCACTGCGGGAGCAAGGTGAAATCCGTCTATGATCGCTTTCCCGATGGTGGCGGCGAGAGCGGGTCCGAGGACGTCACCAAGGTTGCGATAAAGATCTTCTTCACAGGAATCGACGGGAACTATATTCGAAGGCACACTCAGGTAGGGTGAGCGCTTATTCATGGTCGTCCGAGGCTATCGTGAGTTTTTGTTGGAACATACTTATCATGACGGCCGTTCAACAGATAGGGTCTTTTTGATTGACAAGAGTGCAAGCTGGGCGTGTGTGGGGGGGGAGGGCAAGAGAGAAAAAAGTTTCTTGAACCGACAGAGTGTAATGTAAGAGGAACAAAAAGCAAAAGGAGAAAGAGGAGAAAGAGAGAAAGGCCTCTTCCTTGATCGCCTTTATTAGGGCTTGGCAAGGCTGCACAGGCCCCTTGCGCAAATCCTACCTGGCACATCTCAATCAAAAAAAGCTTCCAACTCATGCACTGCCCCAAAGCTGCTCAACTTTGTCCTTGACGTTGAAAAAGTCCCCCGCGCCTCCAAACTCTGAACCCGCCCACCATCCAGCAGCAGCCCCTACTAAGCTAGTAAGTGCTGCTCCACCGGCACCAAGTCCGGCCGCTCCCATGGATTGTAATACAGCGCAAAACGAGCCAACAGTAACATGACCACCATAAGTCGTCATAATCCAACTTGCCAAGGATCCTCCAGCAACTCCTGCCTTGGTAAATCCCATGGCTTGTACGATCAGTTGCAAAATGATGGGGGCAAGGTAGACACCGAGAGCTGCACCGAGAAGAGCAAAGAGAATGCCTATCCAGTGCTTCCTTTCCTTGTCCGTTGTTGCATTAGCCAGGTTCTCAATAGTGGAATGGAGTGATCCTGCGAGTTCGCCACCAATCTTTCCGAGGGACTGCGACAAGATGCAGAGGGACGCTGCGGGAACAAGCTCCGTAATCGACTTTCCTACGGTTTCCGCGAGGGTGGGTCCAAGGATCTCCTCAAGGCTGTGGAAAAGTGTTGCTTCACAGGAATTCATGACTAGAGGGACTACGCCCATAGATCGGGTAAGTATTCTGTTCGTAGACTCTTTGTCGAGGTCATGTTTGAAGTGACAATGTGGACGTACGTTATGATTTTGGCTCAAAAGTGGGCTTTTGACTGATATGAGTTCAAGCTGGTCGTGAGCGCAAAAGAGAGAGTGTGTGAGTGGGAGGACTTGATCTGGGAGAATGTGTTGCAGGCAGGAGCGGAAAGAAGAAGAAAGAGAGAGAAGGAGAAAAAACTTTCATCAATGTTCTAATGTGTGTCCAATCACAGACCAGGACCTGATGCCAAGCCAGGCCCCAAACACAACGGGGCATAGGCAAAAGTTGGTAAAAAATCTGCAAGGCTGCAAGGCTACTTCAGGATGCAGAAAGGCCCTCGATAGGACAGAAGAATGCGCTTGTTGTCACGGCAGCGATGATCTGCACTCGAGCACACTCTAAAATTTCCACACACATGCATGTACTCCATATCATCACGTAGCTCTTCATCACACCCTTCCCTCTCTCACTTGCACCCAAAGTCTCTCTCAGGATCGCCTTTCTGATGATCAACACTGCAAGATTTAAAGTTGGTGGGACGCGATCGAGAGAGCACCACGGACTTGCTGTGCAAAGTCGCAGTGTTTGCATCAAGTGAACACCTTCTGGAGAGGATAGATAGCTTGCCTTTCGATTGGCACGGCACGCGACTGTGTTTGCACCCAAAAAAAAAACATTCGCACTGGGTGGTAAAGACACGCGGGGTGTAATGCTTCCCTGCTGACTCTTTGTTTAGAGTTTGTTCTCGCCAACAACATCTAACTCGGTCGCTGCTTCTATTGTCAAAAGGTGTCGGAACTTGGCCGCTATCCTTTTGCCCAATGAATCTCCTGCCACTGCTCCTGCCAGGCTAACAATGTACGATGTCCCCTCGCTCAGGCCTGCCGCGCCAATGGACTGCAAGGTAGCGCAGATGGAGCCAGTGGTCACCTTGCCACCATATAAAGCCATAATCTGGGAGGCGGGACTTCCTGCGACAATGCCGCCGACCCCAAATCCCATCTCTACAACGAACCCTTCCAAGGCGAGCGGTGCATGAGCACCGATCAATGCACCGATCAAGGGGAACACCCAGTACCAGTGATTCTTGACGAACTCGGCTGTGACCTCAGCCGACTTCTCGATACCGGTAACGAGGGATTCAGAGAATTCACGAGCAAGTTTCCCAATGGAATCCGATAGCATACAGATGGACGCCGTGGGGACGAATGCGTCAAGGATCGCTTTCATCAGGGTGACGGCGAGAGCGGGGCCAAGGATCCCTCCAAGGTAGTGAAGATCTTCTTCACAAGAATTCATGGTAGACACTAGTATCGAGCCCAATTGAGAGAAGGAGTCAGTGCCCGATTCCTGAGTGTTTGACGGTATCCATGAAGGAGGGGGATCGTTAGGTTTGAAAAGTTGTGCGGTGACATACTTGTGTAATATCGGTTCCCAAACGGACACGAGTCGAAGTTCTGAGCAGTGAAGGATACAAGTTGGCTGTGAGAGGAATAGAGGGTGTTCGGTTGTTGGCGAAGGTGTGGGAGTGAAAGAAAGAGGACTCTTGACCTGGGGGGTTCATTTTCACCATGACTTGGTGTCATCCAGGGGGTTTGAGATGATCAGTGATTGGTCAACACTGGATGCTTCGCGACCAAGCACTATGCCGTTCCCACAGTCGTGTAAATCGACAAAAGCGAGGGGCAAGGACGCTTTCCATTCATGAACCGCGCTCTAATCCAGCCGAACTGGTGATAACACTAATCCGTTTGATCTGTTGACCGCCACAACTGGACGGGATTTGGTCGCATTCTCTCCGGACGAGAAGGAATCGAGTCCTGATACGGCAACCACGCTTCATTTTCTGATCATCGAAAGAGCTCGTGTTCATAGGCCAAAGTGCGTCATAGGAGCTGCATAGTCTTGCTCGTTTGCGTTAAAGGTGATGCGCGGGTCGAATACCAGGAAACGCTTTTCGTAGGTCGTATCGTTTTATTGGCTGAGAGGCAAGGTTGCATAGGTCACGATCCTGGCTAGACTAAATAACCTCCCCTTTCCTTCAAACCACGACCAGAGGATCCTTATCCGTAGTGCTGACAATGACCTCGACAGCCTCATCACCATCGGTGGACAACAATGCCTCCAGCTTGGGCTTGAGGACAGCACTCAAGTATCCACGTTCCGTGTTGGAATGCTCACAAAGAACGACGGTGCTATCCTGCTCCAATGCTTCCAGGACAAAGTGATGTCCCAATTCGCCCGTCAAGAAGAGATCCGCCTTGTGATCCATCATTTCTGAACCCGATCCTGCCCAAACGCCCACTGTGGAGATCAGTCTCTCGTTGCTAGCATGGGTAGGGTGAATGGCCGCGCGGACTGGATGAGGGAGGATGGTGTCATAAAAAAGTAGAAGAGGATGTTAGGCAACTGAAGGTAAAAAACGGTAGACAGGCGCACCAAAAGTTTTGTTGCCAGCAAAACCGCAGCTAGTCGGGTCTTCTTTACCATGCTTCATGCCCAAGTGAGCCTTGATTTGGTCAATGACTTGTTGTACTGGCTGGGGTTTGTTAAACGTAAAGATCCTTCCTTTGCCAGAGTTTTCCTGCCCTATACCATGTTCAAGACCACCGCCACGCTCCGTTAGAATGGGTTGTTGTCAAAGTCACTGCTTCGTATTGGGGGAGAGAGAGGACACGTAAAGTATTCCATCCCCTACCTGGTGGAGGCTTCTCTGTTGGGACATAAACAGCTGTTGATCCAGCATCTCCGAATCCCTTGAGCAGCCAGTCATTCACTATAGAAAGAACACGGTCGTCGTCAGTAGGGAGTAAGGGGGGGAGGGGGGAAAGCCTAAAAAGAGGCGAACGAGACATACCTCCATCTTGACAGTTGTCACAAGAGGTGTGAGGGGAATAGACGCTAACACCCTTGGCGGCACATTGGAGGACCATCCTCTGCTTCGTATCCTTCAATTGCAGTTTCTTGAGTCCACGGAAGATGGGCGGATCTAAAGATAATGGAATCATACCGCGTCAGGGAGGGTTAGGACGCGACTCTCTCAAGTTTGAACGACATCAAAAACGCCTCAAAGAACATCAACTTACGGTAGGAAATGATAACGCCCACAGAAGGATCATTGAGTGCCTCATCCACCACGGCCGACGTAAAGTCGATCGTCAAGAAGACACGCTGGGGAGTGGTCGCTGCAACCCTGGTCCTTGGGTATGGAGCCTCTATTGAGTAGGAGCTGATGCAGGTCAGCCAAAAACGCCAGGGGGAGGAGGAGATAGAGAATGAATATCGCAAGCTTGTCCGTGTCCTTTCCCATACCAACAAGAAGTCCAACGTTGTCCCAAGCGTGCTCAGCCAAGCTCAAGGGAGCGACACGCTCCATACAGGTCAAGACACGTTTGAGGAGAGCCATTGGGTGGAAGGTCGAAGGGGTTGTCAAGGTCGGAAGGAATGAGGGGGGAATGGGAGTCGGCGTGTGAAAGAGAGGAAAGAGAAGGATCCGCTTAAGGGTCCGAATCGGCCACTTGTGTGCTGTATTTCAGAATCTGGTTGCCGCAGACATCAAGCTCCCTCTTTCTCGAATTCAAATTTCACCAACATGTCGTCTGAGCTCGCTACCTCGTACGCTGCTTTGATCCTCACCGATGACAACATCGAGATCACCGTTAAGTATCGGACCAGCACTCCACTCTTCACAACGGATTCACTTGCACATCGATGCTTTGATGAGGGATCGTCGTTGGATGGATGGCTGCATTCAGAGATATCCGATGGATAGATACACCTTGACTTGACCGTTGGGAATCGGGATTGGGTCTGCCACTCAATGGATCTCGTTCACCATAACACCCCTTTGCCAACTCTGGCAACAGTGGCGATGATACTGCGATATCGACACCAACCAGTAACCCACCAGCTACTCCAACCTGATCGCCTCATCGACACGGGTAGCTAGATCTCACTCTTCAGGCGGGATAAAGCGCGATCTTACACTCACCAGCAGACAACTCGAACTGCAACTGTGAGCATGGACACTTTGAAAAGAGTGGCATGGACAGTCGGGACGATTCATTGTCAATGTGTCCGATACTGCTCGGCACAAGGGGGACCTGCGGCTTTACAGGATCAGCACCTCTTGAATCATTCCAACCCTCTGGACGACGATCCCATGGCAGTTGCCACCCTTCCTAGTCGCCAGGAACTATGGAACTAAGAGAACCCAAACGCTGACCTAGAAACCCCCTGTTGCTTCTATCTTTTCTTAGTCTGACAAGCTTCAGACCCTCTTGAAGGCTGCTAACGTCGAGGTCGAGACCATCTGGACTTCGCTTTTCGCCAAGGCTCTTGAGGGCAAGGACGTTGCTGGCATGTTGTCCAACGTTGGCTCTGGTGGTGGTGCCGCCCCCGCTGCCGCTGGTGGTGCCGCCGCTGCCGGTGGTGCCGCTGCCGAGGAGAAGAAGGAGGAGAAGAAGGAGGAGGCCAAGGAGGAGTCCGATGACGATATGGGCTTCGGTAAGTGATCTACTTTATGAGCTCGCACTGTTGGATCGGGTTTTCGTGTTTACCTCTTTACTCACCATAACACCATGTACTCTACTCTCCTCTCCCTCTTCTCATTAGGTCTCTTCGATTAAACAATCACTCTTCACCAACGCCAACTGTCTGAATAAACTGCTAGGCGAAGCCTGTCTTGTTACCACCAGATTCCATATCAGAGGTTTATCTTTTTTTTCTCTCTACCGATTGTTATCGGCTCACTTTTGCTCAATTGGCTGCAATTCGGATATCAGATATCAGCGAGGATACATTCTTCATGGATGGACTTTTTTGTGGGATTCAATTGACAGGAGAAAAGAAAAACTCGAGTGAGCCAGCACGTATGGCCGGCGATGGGTCGACTTTATTCCAAAGAATAATGGCTGGAGTACTGCACGTTTACAGATTGACAATCCTGTCCCTAAATCCACACACACGCACACAGTGCCGCAGCAGAGACATGATTAGTCTTTTTCATACGTGTTTGAGATACAGGGTCCATCTGATGTATTAATGTTTTCGCAATGGTGCTTACCTGTATTCGTCAATGTTCTCAAAAGACAAGATCGTAAGATCACGCTTTGTCAGGGGCTTCTTGGTCAATGGGCAGGTGTTCTTGGTAGCTCCTTCCTGCAGCAGACACCGGATCCAACTGTCGTAACCCATGACATGTCCGTACTTGGAGATCGCAGGCTTCACCACCACCTCCAGTGTGATGGGGTCAATAAATCCAGGTAAAGGATTCATTGCGTCAAGATCATCCTCTTCATCCTCATCCTCTTCAAACCCTCCATCGCTTCCTCTTGCAGAGGAGGAACCTGCTACTGCGGCAGCGGCTCGAGTGCGAGTCCTCTTGGTGGTGCTCCATTTCGCCATGTACGAGCCAGAGTCATCGCAATCAAATTCCGAGATATCCGACGAGTTGTCACTGTCGTATCCGCGTCTCTTGCGCTTATTTCGACTGGCAGCTACAGAGGTCTTGGGTTCTTTGACTGGTTTGGGGGCCTTGGGTTCTTTGGGTGGTTTGGGTTCTTTTGGAGCCTTGGGCGGTTTGGGTTCCTTGGGTGGCTTCGAGGTAGTCGGTTTGTCTTCACCAACGTTCTTGTGGTGTGTCCTGAATTCTTTTGTTGTCTCGCCATTGGCGCCTTTCCTGTCAAACAGATAATGGGCCTTACCCTTTTCGTCCAGGACATAGTTGGGGTCCGTGATCGTGTTGGTTTCCACCAACAGGCGGTAGTAGTTCGAGCACTAGAAAGCAAAATAGTACATAAGTGATGAAAATTCTTCTCCTCAAGGCAACATGACAATCCACCTCAAGCACACCACGAACCTGGTATCCAACTCGTCCAGGGATGGTCATGGAGAAAATACCCCATTGTCCATTAGCACCGATTTCCATCAATCGCTCATGGAACAGTAGTCGCTCCTCCTTGGTCCATGCTCCTTTGCGTTGAATTTCGCCTGGGGCATTGAACCGATAATAGTACGTATTGGGCTTCTTGTCAATGGCTGCATAAGCCTTGATACGAGCCTCAGACCAACCCTCAAAGGCTTTGGAGGCATCCACTTTGTTGTCCTCCACCTGTTGTAAAGCTTCATCCAAGCCAAGGCGACCACCCATACGGTATTGCCTATTACAGATTTCGCACAAAAAGTTGAGTATCCACCGCTTTTTGGATGGATCAGACCACAATCAAAGAAACCAGGGCAATACTTACTTTTTCATGCCTTCTGAGGTACGCATTCGAGGAGCTTCGCGACGCTTCTTCAGATGCTCTTCATAACGAGCTCGCTGAAGGTCGCTCATGACAGTAACGGCGGCAGGCTTGTGGTTACGAATGGCAATCGCGCGACGGGTCTTTTCGAGGTAGCCACGAGTGCTGAATTGGACAAAGACATCGTCTTCGTCATTGTTGCAGTCCTCCAGAGCTTCGTCCATCTCGGCTTCGACCAGATACCCATAGTGTTGCTTCAGCCTCTTGTAGCGTCGCTGCCTTTCTCTTTCCTCGAATGCAGCAAACTACACACACACACACACACGCGCGCAATTGAATAGTCGAGTAGGTTGGGATGGGTTAATTAGGATCGTAATTTTGTGTAGCAGAATATTCATCAAAAGAAAAAAGACGATCATATACCTGACGCTGCTGGAATGCAATGCGTTGCTGGATAATGTCCATCTCCTTCTCAGTGACATCCTGCTCGAAGACGCGCTCCTTGCGAACCTTTTGGATATTGTCACTAGTTGATTAGAAAATACACACAAGTCCATCAGTCGTATGAAACTGAAAAAAAAAAGCTTTCTGGATCCCATTTTCCACCCATACCAAGTCCGATCCCAGGCTTCAACAATAAACAAGAAAGACAGCGGTTATTTTTTTGCCCATACATATTCTCTTTGTTCTCCTCTGGATCGTCATTCTCAGAGTCATCCCTGGTGACCTCGTTCTCAGCCTTCAAGTCAGCTTCCTTCTCGGCTTCGCGCTGCTTGACCAGAAGCTTCAGAACGTTGACAGGGCGTGCGTCTGCCAGGACAGGCTTGAATGTGGACGCATTCTGGAAGGTGGTCTTGGGTCTAGCTGTTCAAGGTCAAGAGCGCGAGGATCGTCATCGTCATCAGTCAAAAACGGAAAACTTCATACAAAAATTCGTTGCATGAGCTTGATCGCCCATGAGTGAAAGGAAGCTTTTCCGTTACAGTATTCGTATTCCTTGCGGAAGACGGTGCAGCGAGCCCTCTCGCCTTCTTCGGTGGGCGAGTTGGAGCGCGACTTGTTGCTTGAGTTGGCCATAGTCGATGAGCGGTGGAGAAGGCGTGGTG
>Ga0247824_10001881_pt1 | contig 11681 bp, 16 predicted proteins | sample 13C_PalmiticAcid_FD_194412 | JGI IMG/M metagenome (GOLD analysis project Ga0247824, IMG submission 194412) | Soil microbial communities from agricultural site in Penn Yan, New York, United States - 13C_PalmiticAcid_Day48 | ecosystem: Environmental > Terrestrial > Soil > Agricultural land...
GGGTTGGGGCGGACGGTGAAGGGGGGCAGGTCGAGGAGGGCTTTGCCGTGCGGGGTGGCTTGGAATTGCGGCCAGGTCAGGGCTTGGATGCCGGCTTGGTGGTGGGCGAGGTTGAGGGCGTCGAGCTCGGCGGCGGTGTGCTTCTTGAGGGCGGACTCGATGTGGTCGATGATGGTGCGGTAGTCGGTCATGCTCGGGTTTTCTTTGGGGAGGCCGAGCATCTCGAGGGTGACGTCGGCGTCGAGGGAACCGTGGATGTGGTAGTACTCGCCGGGGATCTTGGTGCTGTACAGGTTGGCGGACATGCGGCGGTAGAGCACCGACTGGGCTCGGTTCAGGTCCGTATCTGCACACAGATCAGCCACCCCTTTCGTCCCTCTGTGGCACAGGGTCGGAGATTAACTTACCGGGAATCTTGTCCTTGATACGGGGGTCTGCCTTGTCCATGCCATCGAGAGTCGTGAGGTAGGCCGACATCAAGAAGGCCGAGACCTTGTCGGTATCAACCCGTACCGCTCCGGGCTCGGCGCCATATCGAACTTGAGCAATGGCAGCCGCGGCACAAGCTTCCAGCGCCTTGATGGCCGCAGTGGCCTCTTGCTCCCGGAGAGGGGTAGGAAAGTGTACTGCATCACCCTGTGCTGACGTTGCGGTGATCTCGACGGCCTCGGTGAAGGCCAAGATGGGCCCCGGAAGCTCTCCTCGGCAGCACGCACCCAGTTTCTGCAGAGCATCCCGGGATCCGGCAGCCACAGAGTGTCGTGTAGGGCCCTGAGGGTCTTGCGGGCCTGGTTCGCGGTCCATTTTCGTTGCCACGAGACGTTGCCAGCAGCGGAGAGCTGAGAGCAGGATGTCTTGTTGGGTCACCTCTAGTTGCCCCAGGCCCTCGCCATACAAGGGGCTCTTATCAACCTCAGCGTTCCAAGCCCAAGTAAGGGAGGGAGGTGTGGATGTCATTGTCGCTGCCGACTCCATGGTGCTCGCGGATGGGGGGGAAGGGGTGACTGTGAGGAGGAAAGAGGCACTTCCTTCCTGAGTCGCGGGTGAGCAGTCTAAATAGGGAGATTTCTATGTTCCATCCGAGGCCAAAGACATTGATCACACCGTGCCGGTCATGGGGTACTTTGTACAGTATCCAACATTCTGGTGAGACCCACAGCCTTGGAGGGTCCGGCAGTGCCAGAAGGGACTAAGGTGATATCCGGCGCGCGTGTTGATCGCGAGCAAGAGAAACAAGGGTAGGGAAACCCCATCGCCCGGATCCATGACGACGGCGGCCCCTTTGTTTCCCCACGCACCAGCGGGTCTTTGCTAAAGACGGAGAGGATCCAACGGGGGCAAAGGTTATGATTGGAGTTTGCCGCTCCCGCAAATCCACGCCCTCAATCTCATTTCCGACCATTTGCGTCGTCTGCTGGGCCAGACGGGTTCCGAGGGGCTGGCAGAGGCATTGACGAATCCCGGGTCTCACACCACGTGCCCCTTAAGCCGCTCTTAAAGGGCGTTTGGGGGGCCATGGCTCGGCCCGGCGTGCTATTCCCGGGACCTGACAGGATCTCCGGTTACAAGAGACTCTGTGACCTGCCAGAAAGGTCGCCGTGAGACCTGGAGCATGATCACGCGGCCGTCGAGATCCGATGCTGTGACATGGGATTCAGCCAGGGACAGTGAACCATTTAGCAGAGGGACTCAGAGTTGAGATGGCTGCCGTGAAGTCACTAGTGGGGAGCTGGCTCGGCTGGTGACACCAAGAGGGACATTGAACTGGCGGGGGGCTGGACCCGTACCCCGGATCCCTTACAGTATTACACAAGTCCGCAGACGAGGCAGGCAAGGCGTTGGTGATGGCGGCAGGATTTTGTGGGGTTGGGCCTGTGGAGCGTGGACGTCGGTTGGTCCACAGAAAGGCAACCATCTGCTGGTGACTGGCATACCCGAATCTGGGGGAGGCTGCAGCAATGGCGGAAACGTGGGGAACCATCCCTGCCCCAAATTGATGCGCCCCGCGCCTTCAACAGCCGAAGTGCCGCTCGGGGTGGGAGGGAGGCACGGCGACGGCAAACGGCGGCCGCAGACGGCGACGGTCCGATGAACCAGAGATTTGCTGAGGGCGTCGCGCGGTTGAGGACTCGCGAGTCAGCGGCCCGACCCGACCTTGCTGATGCTTTGCGAGAGACATCCGCCATGTGTGCAGGCAAACTCCAGCCAGCCCGCCTGGGCTCCTGTCTCGGGAAACACTTGGGGTTGGTCGAGTTGGCTGTGAGAGCAGCAAGGGATGGACAGAATGCTTGGCCGATGCTGTCCATCCCCGGCAGCTCTGATCATGTCGTTCAACCGGGTGTTCATTCGGGGGAGACAGCGCTGGCGCCGGATTTGCCAAACTTGGAATTCTCGAAAAAAGCAATGCCTGGTTTTCGGGAAAGTCTCACCTCCCACTTCCCGGCAGTCGTGGGGGGCTGCCCGGGCCTTGCCCGAGGAGGAGGTTTGTTGGAGATGGAAGAGACGTTAGCTTGAGGTTAGCGAGTGCTTGGCCTCAGGAAATTCCCCGGATCAGCAGATCCAAGGATCTTTGGATGGGGTTAGGCAGCCCTGGAGCCCCACTTCACCTGCTGTGGGGTGCTCGCTAGTCGAGCCTCCCACAGCGCGCTGTCCACCAAGGATCGCGGGAAGTTAGGTGCATTATCCGATGCCGATGCTCCTTCCCTTCAGAGATTGGCAATTCATACGGTTGGGTTCGATTGGGGAAACACCTCGCAGTCTCACCTTCCGTTCTCTCTCTCCTCTGATCTCTCGATTTCCTCGGTTCATTCAAGTTTTTTTTGCTGCCCACAACTTTTCGGTGAGTTTTGTGCCATCTTCTCCCCCGTCCCCGTCGACACCCCCCTCTGCATTAGGCTTGCAGACCGCGGCTTGAAACCGAGGCTATCGAACTGCCAACGGCCACACCCACCGCAGCGCGGAGACACACACTCGTCGAAATGATGTGTCACACAACACGGCCATGGAACGTCGACGCTCGCAGCGCGGGGCTCGCAGACTTCTGCAGCATGCTGCACTGGATACACGGCGCTTCTTGCCCGTCGCCTGGCCTGACCGGTTTTCGCGGGGAGCTGTGGTGGCCTGTCGCATCAATGGATGGTGGCTCGCGCTTCCTGGCTGGAATGTTTGACAGCACTGTAACACCAAACTGCGCGCCACGAGGCCAGCCTGCCGCCTGCTGACCCAATGCCCGTTCGATGGAGCCGTCTGGCACTGGCAATCACAGCTGCAATCTCGACACCCTGTTCGTGTGTTGGGCCGAGCCCTGCCTATCGCCGTCCTCCATCCCGTGTGAGGCTTGCGTGCTGCTTGCTGGCAACCCCCCCGTCAGGCCCCGACTTCCCCCGCATCTCCCTTCTGGCGGTTGCTTCATGCACCGGCGGGTAGCTCGCTGGCAGCTCGTTATCCAAGTACCTGGGCTCGCGTGCCACCAGCACCGAGGCTCGATGCAGAGCCCGTCTGGGATGCGCCCGTCACTGGCCCGTCGCTCGCGAGTCACTGGCTAGCAGAGTCGAGCAGATCTTGGGTAGGTTTGGGCGCAAAAGCAAGCTGCCGCACGGCCCATGTTTATCCAAAGTGTCAAGCCGCAGAAGCTGGGGGCAGGGGTTCCTATTAGAGCTCGCCCAGCATCACGCAGATGGTGTGCGTCTAGGCCGTGCTCCCGTCCCAAACCTGGCCCTGGGTTTCGATTTTCCCTCTTCTTGCTCTCCTCGCCGGCCGCCGCTCAGTATATCTCGTCGCGTGGTGCAGAATCCCGGCGGACATTCTCGTTCAACAACGCTGACATCCTCGCCGCGCGCCGCCAGCTTCCCCAGGCCCTGGAACCAGCCTGCGCCGCAGCGGTTCGTGCCACCAAGCGCTCTCCCGCTGCGGGCACTAAGTTAAACCTGGACCGATCCGGAAAGCAAACCCACAAACCCAGCAGGCCCCTGCCGACCCTGACAACCTGCCTTAGATAGCTTTTACATCTATCCGATATCCCGTTCCCCATTGCCGGCCCTGCTGCCGACGTGTCTCTCGTGCATCATCCGCTCCGCCAGATCCCCGCGGCCGCCGCTTCCGATCGCACTAGGGCTCTGGGCTCTACTGCCGAGGGCTCGAGGGCTCGCCGGCCCTTCTATCGCCTCCCCCTCCAGCTGCCCGCACCGTTGCACTTGCGGCTGCTGTCTCCTCCGCACAGCTCCAGCAGGAGAGTCTGCTATCCGATGGCGGGGCGCCTGCGCGCGTCTCCCCACGCATCCCACGCCGCCGACACCTCCCCGTCTCCACCATGACGCGCCCCAAGGTTCCCGACGACAAGCGCCAGCGCACTGCCCAGGCCTGCGACTCTTGCAAGCGCCGGAAGCAAAAGGTGTGCTGCTCTATTTTCCTCTTGCCCCCCCCCCCCCTCCTCTGTGTGGGATATTTCAAGTCATGGCCATGGGTCCCGAGAAACCCAACCTTGTTCTCCCATCCGACAGACATGCCAGTGGCTGGAACGGTTCGGGCCAGAGGCGCGTTCCGTTAACACCTGTACCCCCCGTTCTGGCAGATGTCTCAGTCACTCTCCGCCAAACCCGTTTTTTCTTTCTCTACTTCCACGACCCTCTCGTCGGGATGCATCCCAGCTCGTTGCTCGTTGCTCGAGGGGAATGCCTGCCTCGCGCAGCAGCAGACACGCCCAGTCGGCGTCGTGCTCGCCCAGCTGCTACGAAGCACAAGGTTGCAGGGGGGGAGGGGAGATGGACGACCCGATGAGGTGGCACGAGTGTGTCCATGGCTCACTGCGCCTTGACTTGGACGGATGTCGCCAGTGTGTGCGGGCTTGCTTGGTTTTCCGGATATCATCGACGAGGAGTTCTGGCAGAGGCCATGGTCGCCGTCGTCATCCACGACGACTTCCCGTCGAGCCCCCGTCTCCCATCTCCTCAGCCCTCCCTTGAGTACCGGTTGCGGCGTATTGCGGCTCGGGTTTCCATGACTTGCATCTCCGCTGATACCTCTTCCCCAGTGCAATGGCTTGAAACCCTGCCAAACCTGTCTCAGGAGGAAGTTGATGTGCTGCTACACCCCGACCAGCGCCTCCGACCATGTTGCGGACTCTGCTGCGTCACCGACGAAGCGGCGCCACCTTGACACATCTCCGCCTTCCATTCACTCTGCTCTCGAGGCATCAGACGCGACATCGCCCCAGGCCCGCGACACAATGCAAGTTTGGGATCAACCGCGGAAGACCGACCAGCAGACAGGGGACCTGTCCATGTCAGGGGTGACAGGACAACTGCCGCTGCCAGTACCCGCGTCCGAGCCATTTCGACAGGGCTCATCCCACACCTTCAGGAAGCTTCCCAGCCGGAACAATGCCAATGGATTATCCGTCGAGACCAACATCTACACAGAGACTAGGATGTTGCAGGACCAGATCGGGCGTCTTCGTAGGTACCCCCGATGCCCTCGCAGCAGCTCTACGGGAGTTTGTGTCTGACGGACCTTCTAGTCTACATTGGAGATGCGTCTACCCTGTCCATTCTGCAGCTGATCCGTATCGTTGTCGAGAACACGGCGGGGTCCGAGATGGGCTCACCCTTTATCGATGATCCTAAGAGGCATCGCATACTGGAGAGCGTTATTGACTTCCCCCCCAATGTGCTGATTCCGAGCCCGTTGCCGGACAAGGAAACAGCCGACGTCCTCATAGCGTCCTACTTTACGAATGTGAGTTCAACCCTGTCGTGGTTAGAATCAAGGCTCACTGATTGTGTCAGACATGCGGTTTGATCGAGATCTTGGACAAGGCCTCCTTCCTTCGGTCAGTCGAAGAATGTTACCGAGACCCGCCATCCGCCAGCAACTATTTCCTATGTAACTTGTATTTGGTACTCTCGGTTGGCCTGCTACTGGCAGCGCCGGCCCCCCGCAGTCACGAGGAAGCCGTCGTACAGAAGCAGCTCGCCGCGGTGCCGGACAGGGCAGAGCTCTTCTTTCGGAGCGCCAAGTCCATGTGCGACCCCGGTGCCGGTTTCGAGGATGCAGATTTCTGGTCCATCCAAGCCTTGTCATTGATGACCATCTACATGCTCATAGTGTCCAAGAGAAACACGGCCTATGCGTACCTAGGTTAGTTGTCTTGGCACACTCACGCGTCTGCTGCGCTCGATGCTTACCACATCACTAGGAATGGCTGTCCGCTCTGCCTACGCCTTGGGATTGCATCGGGAAGAGACCATGCGCGATGTCATTTTCACGCCCACCGACATGAGAGTCCGGAGGAACTTGTGGAAGACTCTGTTCATTCTCGATCGCTTCCTGGCCGCCACACTGGGGAGGCCAACGGCCATATCCGAGGACGACTGCTCGTGCAAGATCCTCCCGGGCGACGAAATTGTCGATATTCGCGCCATGGGCGGGCCGGGATTAGACCACGTCCACACCAGCAGTCTCGATTCCTGCGTCGAGACGGCACATGTCATTGGGGTGACTCTCAAGGTCTTCTCGCGGAGGAAGATCTCAACCACCAAAGTCCAAGAAATAGTCGACATGTCCAGGAACTGGGACCAGGCTTCTCGCGCACAATCGTATCGACGGCAGTCTGCCGGAGGCCCGGCGATTCCTGCTCATGGAATGGCCTCCCTTCACGTCAACCTCTTGTCGTTGCACTCTCTTGTACTCCTCACCCGACAACTATTTGTCATGCACAACTGGATGCTTGTAGAGGAGCGGTCGGGTATCAAAAAGTCGGCTCAAATCCGGGAGTCGCCGATGGCAAGGTTCTCGGAGGCCTGCGTGGTGGCTTCTTACCGGACGATCAAACTGGCTCGTAGCGCATGGGAAGATGGCTACCTCCCCCGCCGGAACCCATTCATCATGTAAGGTCCTTTCCGAAGCACAGGGCTGATATGCACCCCTCCGCTCCCAGTCTGGCTAACTCCCCTTCAGATACTTCATTTTCGCCGCAAGCCTGGTCATTTTGATGAACCAGTTCTCGTCTCTGTACTACACAGAAGAATACGGCGAGACTATGCGGGATGCCATTGACATTGTGGCGTACTGTGCCGAGATCGATCCTCAAGCACAGCGTGTTCTCGATATCATCACGAGATTCTCGGAAGTGGTTACCAAGTGGACTCGGGACCACACCTACCCTGCGCCGCAGCTCTCTGATAATTTCGGCTGCCTTTACACCCAGGCGACACGCTCAGGGCCGGCTTCCGACCACTTGAATTCGGGAGTTGCCTCGAATGCACAAGGGCGAAGCTCTTCGCATGCGGTCAACGGTCCGGATCCGGGCTTGCTGACTCCGCCATCGATGCCGAAGCTACCACTCCACGACATCTTATCTACCCAAGCACCCAGCGCGGCACTTGAGGCAAGGGTCAACGGGATGACCCCGCCACATGTCCATATTCCTCCCGTGTCTCTCGTCGGCCCCCGACAGAGTACTTCAGCGCACTCGTCGATCGGGTCAGAGCCGAACAGTGGGAACATTGAATTCGAGTTCGACGGATTGTGGCAGAGCTTCATCAACCACCTTCCGCCCGTCTCCTCGGTAGCACCGGGCATGAGCAGCCTTGCATTGCAGTTCCCTCCACCAGTGATTGGTACACCAACAGAACCTTACGGTGCGTACTCAACTCCCATTAAACACAAATGCATTGCTTTCCTAGCCCAAACACCCTGCAACATCCTCTCTTTCTTCCCCTTGTTTCTCTCTTGCTGACACCCAAGAACGCACTCAAAGACAAGCCCGGTTTCTGAGAGAATGATATCAAGTCAAGGCACGGGATCAAGCATGAGATAATGAAACCATCTACTTCCGCGACAAATGAGGCGCGTCATGCTCGATTTTTGGTGACTTTCTCAAGCAGCTCGACTGAGTCAACACGAAACAACTGACGGAACACGATCTTGAGCAATACAATGAGGCTTTCTTGACAACTGCTGCATCTCTATCGAACTTGCACACCAGCAATTCCACACATGATAACTCGGTCCGGCAACGTTCAGCTCCGACCAAGGACAAAGTCGTACTCGAGTGACCACCTCGCCTGCGCATCCCCCTGCCGTGGTACGAATTTCACCACCAGCTCATCTTTTACAGCAAACACGGCATCCTTGGCAATGTACTCGTCCCGGTCATCATACAACTGCGTTGTCAAAGGTCGATATCCCGGCGCGGACACAATGAAGTGGATGTGACCTGGCCTATAGGGATGCCGGTCGAGCAAGCCCAGGAGGCGGCCCGCGGGCCCGTCGTCGGGTATCGGGTACGGGACGGGTCGCAGGGCATACAAGGCGTAACGACCGTCCTCATCCGTCTCAAACCGACCCCGAAAGTTCATCTCCGGCTGCGACTCGTCCTGCTGCTCATACAACCCGTTTGGTGCCGAGTGCCACACATCCACGATGGCCCCTTTGATGGGTGTCCCGGCGCTCGACAGAACACGCCCCGTCACAAAGGCCGAGTCCTCGACCGCCTGCTCATACCAAGAAACTGATGGGTTGAGGTTCTGGATGATGGAGGTTCCGTTGGGCAGCAGCGGCGCGTCGTTGCGGTAGAACGGGCCCAGGATGGCGGACGGGGTTTCGGTGTTGGACGTCGCCAGCAACTTGGAGGTGATCTCGTCGACCAGGCTCTCCAGCCCGATAATGTCGCACAGCAACTGTGTCTCGTTCCGCCGGTCGTCCGACATCTTGCCGCACTCGTTGATCTGCGTCAAAGCGGCCGCATGTCAGTCTGGACAGTCACGAGCCCGCGGACCACGAGGGGTATTGCTCACGAATTCGACGGCGGCAGTCCACTCGGCAACCGTCAGGTTCACTTCTCGCGCAAACGCGTGAAGATGGCGCACCAGGCTGGGCATCACCTCAGCCAAACGACGATCGGCCTTTGGACCGGTGGCGGCGATGACTCGGTCGGTGAATGTCGCATCAAGCTGCGCCTTCTGGGCTAGTGGTTTCTTGGGCACGCCGTTCGCTTTGAGACCCATCGGTGCTCGGGGTGTGGGGTCGGGTATCATTTGGCCCATGTTGAGGTTGAGGTTGAGATTGGAGATGGCGGAAGGAGAGATCTCGAGGACTTGGGGGTTGGTTCTCTGGCCAAGGTGGTTGCAGCAAGGGACTCGGGAGCCGGTTAAGGACGACAGGTGCAAGCACTTGTACTTGTACAAGAGTTGGGAACAAGGGTTGAGCACAGGGAGGTCACACTGCATGGGGGTAACGCAGAGACAGATGGCTGACCCCGGACGAACGACATGAAAGTTCTTTCTGCGACCAGACGCATCATCCATCCATCAACGGCGGAACGCCGATTCGGGGGGAGACACAAAGTGGAATCGATCGACGTTGCTGGCACTGCCTGTCATCCAGTCTCCACGACTCTCGGCAGACTCGAGTCCATGACAGCCAGTCTGATGCGGACTCAGGTCGCACTTGGCCTTCGTCGCTGAATCACCAAACTCTCCCGCCCAGATACGGTCTGTGAAGTCAGCAAAGGCCGGTAAAGTCTCTGCCTCGTGGCAGCTGATCACCCGGGTCCCAGCGAATGAGGTATCTCTCGGCCCAGGTCCCGGCGCACGGACAAGCCCGAGAGCCCCGAATCCATGGCGCAATCCAGCGTTTGACAGCTTGCTGTGCTTGACAGCCTGCGAGAAAACGCAACTAAGTTGATAGCCTGCAAGACGACACCAAGGGCACGGATCCAAGAAGCGAGTTTGCGCTGGGCAAACAGGTGAAGCATGTAAGCACCCCTGCCTAGGGCGGTATTGGCATCGGCTGACCGCCTGCAGGACCTCGTGTGTCGACAGTGGATAAGACGCTGGCTGCTCACTCTCAGTGGCCGATCATTTTCTAGAAGACCAGCTGGAACCGACAGGCCGGGCTTGTGGAGCCCCCAACTCGATGACAGCTGAACCGGACGTTGCAACGAGGGGCTGAAATCGAGGCTTTCCACTACGTTTTGGGCGGGGAAACAACTGGTCGGCGGGCGCAATAAACGACTCGATGTTTGCAAGGTCATGAGGGCTGTTTGCCATGGACACAAAAGAAAGCAAACACGGCGATTCGGGCAGCCAACATTTCTCGCCCCCTCTCGGCTTCGAAGCCGGTCTGCATCGATCAGGGCTGCACCCCTGCAGCCATCCCATGTCAGCCCCCGAACGCGGAGATAGCTTGAAGGGTCCTCTCTCCCAGGCAACTGTCGGTCCATTCACAATTCACACACACGTTAACATCAACGTTACCGCTCATCCTTTCCCTGACTGTTTTCCCAAAGCGGTCCCAGGCAGCCGGGACGAACGCATTCCGAGCGGCCACAATCCGGCCCAGTCGGTGGCGCGAAGCCCCCCTCCCCCCTCCAACCTGCCGGAAAGCTCCGGGCTGTCCCCGGCGAGCTTCCGATAGGCCCGGCCTCTCGCTCTTGGCGGCAGCTTACACCCCATCCACCCCCCAACGCCGGCGCCATGGATGAGACCTGGACAGATCTGGCGGTCAGCATTGACGGTGGATGGCTCGGTAATCGAGCGAGACACGCGGGAATGTGATCGATGTGCAGCAGTTCGTGCAAAGACGCACAGATCGATTCAGATGCTGGTGCACCATTCTGGGAAGGGGCTTGCTTGCGGTGGCGCACACACGGGGAGTTTGGCGCCCCGTCGATTGACTGACGTTGCTGCATTTGCTGGAAAGGGGAAGTTAGGTGGTGGCTTGCACTGCATGGCGCTGGGGGGGCGGCGAGGCGTCTTGTTTTCTCTTGCAGGATTGGACGTCACAAACGCAAAAATGGTGTAGATGTGGGCGTGTCATAAAATCATCACCAAACTTCACCGATCACACACAACAAGTTTTGGCACGACGTCGTCTCGTCTGAGTCACGTCGAGTCGGATTGCTTGGCCCATCCATCGCCCGGAGGGCCGTCCGTCTTTCGGCTCCGAGGAGCGGTCAGAGGCTGAACTGGGCAGGGAAGGGGGTTCTTCGTCATTGCATCCCTGCCCGGGTTGATTCTGTTAACGTTAGGTCCTTGCTTAGAGAACCGAACGAACGAACGTCTTCACTGGGGACGTGGCCAATGAGATGAAATGAGACGGAGCCAGCCGTTTTTGTTTCACCGCTATCCGGGGGCCCGTGAGACAAGATCTCGCCCTTTCGTTGGGCGATGGTGCCGAGGGTTGGTGGTGTGATGTGTGTGTGTGGGAGGGAGGGTTATAAAACCTGGCATCGTCTCTTGTCTCGGAGATCGGGGGGTCCCCAAGTTGTGTGACGGCGGATGACGGTGTCCCACGCCCTGCACATTGCATCGTAGATTGGCTGCATGAGGGATGGGTGCATCCCGGCTCGGGGGCGGTGGCACAGCGTAGGCGAAAAGTACCGGCGTTAGTTCTTTTGACGTCAACTTGTCCTGACGACACACGATCCAAGTTTAGATCATGCCTGTCTTTGCTTTTGTCCATTTACATCCGGGTTCATGTTGCTGTGGTAATTCGTGGGTGCCTGTAAACAGTACGAGGAGTCCCAATAACTGAAGCAAGCCCAGGATTGACTCTAGAGTTTATACAACCACAACGCATCTACACAGTGACAGTCGCCAACAAAACTCAAAGTAACCCTCTCATCTCCCTGACACTCCCCACGTAACCCAAACGTAACCCACACCAACCCAGCCTCCCCT
>Ga0247824_10001883_pt1 | contig 11677 bp, 9 predicted proteins | sample 13C_PalmiticAcid_FD_194412 | JGI IMG/M metagenome (GOLD analysis project Ga0247824, IMG submission 194412) | Soil microbial communities from agricultural site in Penn Yan, New York, United States - 13C_PalmiticAcid_Day48 | ecosystem: Environmental > Terrestrial > Soil > Agricultural land...
GGCTGGCAAAACGCTGGGGAGGGGCGATGGTTATGGCCATGGCCATGGCTATTCTGTGTATTTAGGTCTTATATAGGGAAACAGGACGGCCTGAACTGGGGTCGGTTTATTTCAGCTTGTTGGTCTGGGGTGGTTTGGGTTTCGGGTGGTATGGGTTTCGGGTGGTATGGTGGTGACTGGTGAGGGGGGGTTGTTGATTTCAGGAGTGCTGACCTGTCTCGTTGCCCGGCGCGTCGACTGTTTCACCTTTGCCCTTTTGCCCTCTGGGAGAGATGCGCTGAGGATTTGGGCACGACCCATTGACCGCTCTCGTCAATCGTACCACAGACATTATCAATCACCAATGCCAGTCATTCACTGGTAATTTGACATGGAAACATGCTCACCATCGGCGCCTGTAACCCCCGAACCCCGCCCCACCCTTGTCTGTCATTCCTCCCCCTTGGGGAGGCTGAGAGGGTCCTTGACGGGCGGGAGGCCGGCTTTCGGAACCGTGTCCGGGAGATCATGGACGGGAAGGGAGGTTGACACCGGGCGTGTTGCCGGATTGGGCAGGTTGCCGAGCCGGCGGTTCAAGGCTGCGTTGTTGTTGTTCCATTTTGTACTGTAGGTGCATACAAGTAGTTTGGTAGGTATGTGCCGTCGTCCCCTCTGGATTGGATTTGGGGTGGTGGGTTTCAGTGAAGGATTCTGTTGCGCGGGCTGTGAGTGGCCTGGGAGAAGGGATCGAGTTGATGCTACGGTTCGTTGAGCTTGAACGGACAGGAGGGCGGATCAAAGAACGATGGGTGAGGAAGATGGGGGGGTTGGACTTGTACAACTAGGAAACGTTGATGAGAGCTCGTGACGTTGGGATGCCCCTGAAGGGATTCTTTAGAACCAGTCCACTGGGAACACAGATTCGCCCTGTCCGAGCCAGCTTGAACCCGGCGCCAGCGAGTCGGTGTCACAGACGCGGACTCTGATGTCATGTTCGTCCGGAAGCACAACAATCTAGTGCTGGGATTGGGCCAATGCTGGTCAACCTCAGATGCAAGAAGAGGGAGGTCGGCATCGAATTGAGCTCTGGGCAGCGAATCTTCTTTCTCAGCGACATCATCCAGTCCGGATTGGCGGGCATGGTGCAGAGGACGATCTCCATGCAAGGATCTGGTCCCACCCCAACCGTGCTGTGCCGTAGGCCGTCTCGGCTGGACATCGAGTTGAGGTTACATGGCCCGGGCGCAGCGGAGCACCGACGGTTCCACGCTCCAACTGGGACCTGTGCCTCTCGGAGGACCTGCTTCATGTGTCCTCGGTCCGTTGACAGACTTGGTGGACGTTGCCCATGCATGCAGGTGCCGCCTCCTGGCCAAGACGCTAAATATGGTTCCCGGCCAAGAGCTGGATGGTTAAACGGCTTGACTTCTCATCCTTCCATTCCACCGGCGGTTTATCATTCTCACGCTTCCCACTGTTTCGACCTCCTCCCGTGTTGTGTAAACCTCTCGAACATGCCAAGGAGACTTGACGGATCCCAAACCTGGGTGCCTTGACTGGTGCCGCTAGCAGCAATCTGGTTTGAGAGTTGGCCGGGAATCATGGCGCCGATTATGCTTCGTTCTGGTCATGTCTTTGTGTGCTTGGCCGCGTTGATGCAATGTCTCGCTGGCCTCGCCCTGGCACAAACCGCGCCGACAGATGGCCCAGCCAACTTCCAGGGTCTCTATGTAGACCCGACTGGGGCTGGTACGCGCTGTTGCTCATTTCCATTTCACGCTTTCGTGTCCTGACATCCAACAGTCGAAACGCTCAGCTGCAGCCCCAGCTCCATCTTCGCCTACTCCAGCACCTTTGCAGGATGCTGCAGCATCGGCGGCAACTGCAACTTCCCGACGGCCTGTTCGCGCGGCACGCCGACCAACCGTTTGGGGGGCACATGGAACTGCGAGCCCAGGCGGACCTGCTACACCATGACCGTGTACGGCAGCTACCCGTCGGCGACCGACAGCTGGATCGTGCAGGGCTGCGGGAATGCCTGGAGCGCCAGCACCGTCTACCGGAGTCTGCCCTTGTCCATGACGGCGACGAGTAGCCCGTCGAGCGTGACAACTCCACCACCCAATAGCTCGTCGGGCGAGACAACCCCCCCACCCGAGTCCAAAACCGGCATGACGACGGGCCCGGAAGCTACCAGCGCTTCGGGCACGGCGGCGGCAAGCATCACGGACGGAGCCACGCCGGAGGAATCTGAGTCCTCGCAGTCTCTCGCGTGGATTGCTGGCGTGGTTATCGGTTGTGTTGTCGCCATAGGAGCGTTTGCTGGGTTTGGGTTCTGGCTGGGAAGACGGCGCAGGCGTCGTCGTGAAGAGGGGGAGGGCGCTGGACAAGGATTCACGGTGCATTCGGCCGCGGTAGTGAGATCAGGCGGGACCGGATCTCCAGACGAAGACGAGGCAAGCTGGGCCACCGCTCGAGCTCATGCTGTTGCTGTCGCGGACGGGATCGAGGTGGAGGGCGCCATGGGGGAGAAGTACTGGGCGCGCGGTCCCCAAGAGCTTGCTGGGCAGGGCCATGTTGAACTGGAGGCCAATCCATCCCAAAAAGGACAGCACGTCTATTCGTACTAGTAATGTTAGTGTGTTTATTCTCAGCGCTTTGAAGCGCACGTCGATCCCGCCTGGTTGCTGGGTTTGGCGCACTTGACCCCTTTTCCAACCCCAATGCCGGCGTGTGTGCGCAACTGCCCCTGGCTCAACCACCAACTTATCCAGGGAAATAAACATTCCCCGCAGTCGGACCACAATACTGGCGCCGGAATATAGCGTTCTCGGATGGGGCCGGCGAGCCGTGTTGCCTCATTTGGCCGCAGACGATGGCGTTCTGATTAGCCAGATTGCTGGGCCAGGGACAACTCCAAATCAGCGCCCTCCTCCATCGACCTCGGTATTTAGGCGCAGTCACGCCAATCTCTCATGAGGCGCCAAGCCCTATTTATACCGCCAGCCGGCGCCATGTGAAGGAGCAGTAGGACATATCTTGGGATGGCGATGGACTACTTCTTCTCGTCCAGGCCACGCCTTGGTTGACCGGTTTCACCTCCAGTGTTTCCTCCAGACCAGTCCAGTCAGCTTCTAGTCGTCATCGCCATGCTCGCCCTCCTCCCGCTCCTGGCCTCCCTGGCTAGCGGCGCCGTCATTGCCCCCCGGCAAAGCGCAACGCAGGTCGTCCGCCTCAACTCGATCGAGAATGTCGCGGTCCGCTCCAACGGCCAGATCCTGGCCACCAACATGAACGCGGCCACCCTGTACGCCATCGACCCCGTGGCCAAGACCTCCACGACGGCCCTCACCGTCTCCGGCGCCTCGGGCCTGTCGGGCATCGGCGAGTACGCCCCGGACGTGTTCGCCGTCCTCGGCGGCAAGGGCATCTACAAGGTCGACTTCACGGTCACCCCGCCCAAGTCCTCGCTCATCAAGACCATCACCGAGGCCAACAACCTCAATGGGCTGGCCACATTCGACAACTCGTCGGTCCTCGTGGCGGACGCGGGCAAGGGCGTCGTGTACAAGTTCGACGTCAACACGGGAGCGTACGCCGTGGTGCTGCAGGACGCGACCATGGCCCCCTCGGGCGGCATCCCGTTCGGCATCGACGGCATCAAGTACAAGGACGGCGTGGTCTGGTACACCAACATCTTCAAGAACAGCTTCCACAAGGTCGCCGTCGACCCGGCCACGGCCAAGCCCACGGGCGCCTACACGACGCTGTGGACCAACCTCATGGGCGACGACCTGTGCTTCGGGCCCAACGGCAAGATCTACGTCGCCACCAACAGCAAGAACTCGCTCGTCGAGGTCGACCCGGCCGTCGGCAAGCCCACGAGCGTCGGGTCCGTCACGGGGTCGACGTCGTGCGCGTTTGGGCGGACCGCCAAGGACGCGAATGTTGCGTATGTCGGCGCCGGGCAGGGCGTGTTTGCCGTGACGGTCAAGGTGTAGAGTCGGGAAATCAGGGGGAGGTCAAGGGTCGGCCCGGATGAGAACGTCCGTGTAATAAGCAGTAGTAGAGTGCTTCAGTCCCAGGCCATTTGAATCCCAGGAGTTGAGTAGGAGGTGAACAAGAACGAATACTAAAACCCGTCTTTCTCAACCAAACTGCCAAAGTGAGAGCAAGGCCAAGAGGGTGAAAGGGCGAATGGAGATTGAGTAGAGAACGTGAAACGAAAGAAAAGCAGTGAAAGGAGATCATAGAGTGAGGGAAAAGGGGAGGGAGAAAAAGGAGGTGAATAAAAAAGAGGGTGGAAGAAAGGGGTAAAAATCTGGAAATAAGGAAAGAATGCGATTCAACTTCTCGACTGCGGGCGCGATGGAGCCATGCGACCGTGCTCATTTCATAAAACCTAGCTGTGGTTGATGGGAGAAGGAAGCCGTCGCGGAAAAACAAGTGTCGTCCGTCGCGGGAATGGCAGCCCAAGTCAACCTCCCACCACATGACAGAGTGACCACTGCTCGACAGCGACCGTGGTGAGATGAGAGCGGAACCTCTTGCATCGATGAGCCACTGCTGCACTGCAGTCAGTCCCATGACCCTTGGTTTGGTCGCTGCCAGTGCAAAATGTCCTTACCCCTGAATGCGATCTGATCTTCATTTGCACCTCACGAAACCCATTTGGCACTGTCAAATCACGGGCACTGTGAAATGCACAAGGCAGGATACCATGGTCACATGCGGTCCCTCACGGTGGGAGACATTTTCGTAGTGGTGGACGGTTTCCGAAACACCACCCTCATCATGGCCAATTCGCCTCCCCTACTTCAACAACAAGCAATGGCCTCGTGGCGCAACGGTAGCGCGTTCGACTCCAGATCGAAAGGTTATCCGTTCAAATCGGGTCGGGGTCAAGCTCAGGATTATCTTTTTGGGGCTGGTTTCGGAGCCCCTTTCTCCGCACCCCCTTTCGGCTCCACCACATTCCACACCCACATCTCCCTTTTTTTCCTCGTTCTTTTGCACACTCCACTCTGCAACACAGGAGGGTAAATGCCGCAAATGGACTCCAGCAAAATCAATCAGCAAAAGATCGGGCGTGTGGCTCAGTTGGTAGAGCGTTCGCTTAGCATGCTGTGTGGGTCTCTGTGCGAATAGCTCGGAGTTTCAAAGGTGTATGCGAAAGGTCCTGGGTTCGATTCCCAGCCCGTCCAACGCGGTCCTGTTCTCTACAGGGTTGAGTTCTTCTTTTGTTTGTTTGATCTTTTTTTTCTTCTTCCTTTGGGGGGTTCCCCCCCCCTGGAGGGAAGATGTTGCTCGACGATGGCTGCCCCCGTTGAGGTCCCTCCTCTCTCGCCCCTTTACCACCGAAGCGCAGGGCTTGAATTGACAGAGAAGACTTGATTCGATAGCTATACGGTCAAGGGTGCTATCTCTGTCCCCGCGGATACGTTGCAGTCACTCTGACTTGTCAGTGCTTACAATATCGCCTGAATTGCCCCCTAGGGCTGTTCCCGCCAATGCCCCCGAGTCGTCCAGAGCACGGCATGACATCGGACATGAGATGGCAACTCATGACTTGACCGTGCATCCGCCTAGACCGTCTGTGTCTTGATGCAATCTCGGTGCTGATTTCCAGCAGTTGCATTCCGGGGCCGACTGTGTGTTGGCCATGTTGCAGTTGAGGAGTTGTCTTCACAGTTGCATCCCGGGCCCTCAGAAGGAATGTGCCTTCCACTTGGACTTTGCTAATATAACTCCTCGGTGAAGAATCCATATCCGAAAGACGTATCCCCTCCACTTGGAGCAGGACATCACACGAGCGGCACAGATCACATTTCGTCAAGAGTCCCCGGAAACAGCCAACTGGTCCGAGTCTCGACTCTAGCCGACTTGCAGACCCCAAAAAAAATCCGAGGACCGCTTTAGTCCCGTCCCCTCTCCCAAGCATTCTCCGTGCCGCTCCGAGTGTGCCGTGCCAACTGAGTTGAGTTGACCCCGCCGGGCGGCCAGCCATCATGATGCGGCGCAGAGCCAGTTGCGGCGTGGTCGCCCATCGTGGGGGCCATCTCGCAGCTCGGGCAGTGTTCCCGTCGCGAGACTGGGACGGTGGCCGCCCCAAACGCGGCCGCGGACGTGGTTTAAATCGGGAAGCTCGGCACATTCCATTTGGTAGTAGTGAAACGGCATGTGCCATGTTTTTTGGAGTGGTTGCTCAGCCTTGCCAGCTGAGACTTGGCCCAGGTATGTGTGGGTGTTTCTTTTCTTGGTGAAGCACAGGATGCATTCTGGTTCAGCCGTTGCGTTCAGCTAGCCCTGTATCACGCCCTAGACCGGATGGCGTAGCCGATGGGGTGACTACGTGTTTGCCGGGGAGTTGTGGAATGTTCTGTTGTTGTTCGGTGCGCATGTTCCTGCAGAACTCGAGTTGTTTGCTGTCTCAGCTGGCGGCATGCACATTGCAGCGGAAGTGACGGGTTCTCTTTCCGGCATCCCTCTAAAGAGGACGTGCTGCGTTGGACTCTGTCACTTGATGTCAAGTCCGGAGCGTTTCTGCCATTCTGGACAACATGTCTCGGTCTCTCCGACTGTCTGTTATCATCTGCAGCGAGCTGGGTGCAGTGGGTGGTGATCTCCACGTCTCGGCGCTTAATCGCGCCCTGCGGTTCGACCCCAATTGGGCCGTGGAGCGAGACAAACACGCTGGCATGCAGGGTTGACAGTGCATATTGGGAATGCGGCTTCCGACCTGGCCGCCATAGCCGAATGAGTCGCTGTTCGCAAGTGCGGCTTTCTTGATACGCTTGACGAGAATGAACCGTCCGAGCTTTGGGGCCCCCATTCCGTCGTCTCGTCCTGCGGCAAGCTGCGGCTGCTTTGGCGTGGTATGGTGTAACGCGAAGCCGACGCGGGGGCGAGGCACAGGCCATCATGCAAGTGTTTCGGCACGCAGCACCTCCCCCCATTCCCCCCCTGTTGGCTCTGGGGTAGAGCTTCCGGTGGCTGATTGGCCGCCTTACCGGATTTGGCAATTTCGGGTTGCTCCTGTTGGAGTTGTCGTCCCAGTTATCGGCCAGAAGGAAAGCCAGAACGAGATTTCGGTCATGCCGGAGTATCAAGTGGGATTCCTCTGCATGATTGCACATTTCCCCCGGTGCGAGAGAAGCACCGGGTGGCTTCGAGGACCCGGGCAGAGCTCCGAAGCCCCCGGCGCGATGGCGTCCGCTGACACTGAGGCACTGCCGCAACCTTGTTGGTCCTCTCCGCGATGCAAACATGCAACACGATGGGCGGCGAAGCTCGCGGGAGGATCAGACACAGGGCTGCACCCTTCCTTCCCGAAGGCGTTGAGTCGGAAAGGATTACTTGGCCTCGGACATCGATCGATCGGCCAAAAGTGTCACACTGTTGGTCGGGAGATAATGGCTTAGAAATGTTTCAAGGGGAAGACTGTGGCAATCGCTTGGCTGGATGTCGCTGCGCTGAGAGCATCACGGAATCTGAGAAGGGGATTTTTGGATGGGAATTACATCGTGCAATCGAGTTGACAAAGAGCTACCTATCTACCGCAATGAAATGGAATAAAATCAAACGCTGACTGATGTGAATATGAAATTGACACGAAATGAAAAGAAACCAAAGCCTAATCCGTTCACCCGTTCCTGTCCGCCCTGGTGCAGTGATGCTGGTCCAAATCTACCCTATTCTCCTGCGCCGATGTGGTGTATTTGCCGTGGTCGTATTACTGTACTTGTGAAGAACTGCCGTGGAAGTGTGGCCGTTGGCCGTTGAAGGAATGTGTCCCAGAATATCCATGCTTGGTGTCAAAGACGCACCAAGCTCCTCTTCTGTCTGAATTTGGGAAAAGGTCGCGCACTGGTGTACAATGTTCTTGATGCTTGGGATCTTTCGACGAGGTGGTCAGCAAACGAGGGGCAGAACAGAGGTGAGCCGCGGGAGATCTCGTACCAAGACATAGTCGTTACAAATCGTAAAGATACAAGTCGTTGAGCCGTTCTTGGTGGCTCAGTAGGTGGGCCAAACGCATCTAGTGGTAGTTGACGTATTGGTAGAGCTCCCTGCACTCGGGACAGTCCTCGTCGGTTGAGACCGAGACGACGCGGTTGCGGTCGTATCGGGCGTCGTAGTGGCACGGGCCGTAGACGTGGCGTCTGTACAAGTCACACGAGTACTGCATCTTGACTCTCTTGCTGTAGCCACAGCATCTGTGCGTGACCCGCTCCCAGAGGCACATGTTGGGCCGAGACGCTGGAGACTTCGGTGTTGATGGGTGGGTGCTTTGAGGTATGCGAGATAATGACGCGCAAGAACTCTGAGGGTAAAGAGATGGAAGACAGGAAGCGTAGGAAGTAACTGCTGGCTCCCGAGGAGACTGAGAGCGGGAATAGACAATGATGTACAGGCCAGTAGCCTGCAGAGTGGTGTGGTTGCTGTGGTGTTCTGTTCCTGAATGGTTGTGCTTGCTCGAGGGCCAATCTTCTTTATAGACAAAAGGGAAAGGAGAGAAGCTGCCTTCTGAGTCAGGAGTAAAGCAGTAGAGTGCCTGAGCTCGGCCGGCGCGGCGGAGGTTCAGCCAAATGACCAACGAGCCATGATACCGAGAGGAAAGTGGCCGACATTGAACCGGCAGGTGACTCGGAGAGAGCTGCGGGTGGCCGCCCTGGGGGTCTTGCATGCAACAGTGCTTCTCACCGATGAGAACCAGGCCGTTGGGATGGCATACAGGGGGGGGTCTGCCTTGGGGCCTGGCTGCAAGGCGAAGGAGGTATAGTCCATCATGGCACCAAGGTGGGTCCGTACCTACACCACACCCATTTTTTCGTTTCCGACGTCGTCCCAACTCGTGGACATGGGGGAGGGGAGTGGGCACTGCGGCTGCTGGGATGGTCTTCCCCCTGTCAGTGGTCTGGGGCGAGAGCAGGGCGGTGCGGGTTCAAGTTGGGTGGATACGCCGTTGGTACCAAGGAGCAAGAAGCTTAGATGGAGGTCTAAGACACGATACGACCCCCGAAAGCGGTGGAGGGTCTGTTGGTCACGGCCCAGTACCTATCCTGGGGGCTGCGCCGCGCCTCAATTGGCCGGGGGGGTGGGTGCCGGGGCACGAGGGGTGCAGAACAGACGCACTGCGTGTAATTAAGCGCCGGCCCCGTTTTTGGCGTTCTGACAGCCATTATTGGCACAATTCCGGGCCTGTGCTTGCACCAAGGTGTTCTGAAAACCCGTCAGAAGAAAGGAGAGTACCACAAAGCAGACCACACCTCATTACCATTAGGCTGATTTTCGGTCAATACTGGACTCGTGGCTCGAGGCGATGGCTTAACACCTTGCAGTTTTCCACGGTGACTCTCTCTCTGTCGGCCGCTGGTGACTGCAACCTTGCAGTCTGAGGCACCCCGTCCTGCTCCAGGTACGTAGCTACATGTATGTGCCACTCAGTGGGTGCAGGCTGCATGTACGTACCCTAGGTTCTCGGGTGCCACACCGATGATTGCACCGCCCTTGTCGATGCCTTGGACAGCAATTGGCCAATGGCTCAAGGGTTGCAACTCTCATCGAGGTCGACAGTCCTGCCCATGTCATCAGAGGTGAGGGTGACCAGGGTTGATTTATTCCACTGCAGACGAGCCTGTTCTGCAGGGCTGGCCCCACGGACCTCTATATGACGCTATTCAGATGCTCTCAGTATGTGCGGATGGTTGTGTTATCGAGTCGTCCCATGTTCAACCTGGACCGACCTGGCACAACTGTAACAAGAGCACCGGGGCTCTGCTCCTCGACCTCGGCGCCGCATCTCGACTCCTCCTTGTCTGTCCAAGGTGAAACGTGCTCTAGTGTCCGACCGACACGGACGCCACATGGTGTGTCCACTGTGCACCAGACTCGGCTTCGCAACGTAGGTACATGCACAATGCGCGGTGCATGTACATGCGGCTATCGCAGATCAACAAGCCCTACACTCTATGCAGGAACAACATGCTCAGACCGAGACATGCCTGAGAATATCCCGTAGAATCAATGCCACACGCTTTCGAGCGACTGGGCTTGCCCGACGCATTCCGTGTTCTGCAAGAGGACCTCATGACCTCGGGCCTCGACTCGCAACAGCCTGAACAGGCTCACCATCTGGACCACTCGTTCAACACACGTAGGTGTTGACAGCGCCTTTGGTCGCTCTGCCTGGAGCCCTCCAGGGCACTGTGGACGCTGTTGGGTTCGTCGTGCATCTCGAGATCGCCTGAGTCGGGCAGCGCCCCGTTCGCTTACAAGCCACCGCGGTGCCACCCCCAGAATCCGGGCTTTGTGGCCTTAAATGCTGCCCAAAGTCTGGCCGGCTCCGCTCCTCGGTGGTGTTGGAGACCCAAACCATCTAAGCCCGGGCCTCTGTTGCGGCCGCAGGACGGGCCGGACACTGGCTGCCAATCGATGGCGAGGCTGTGCACGCCTGGCTGCTGCAAGACGAACAACACCAGACCGTCTTCACTCCAACATTCCAACTTTTCATCAAAGCCCAAGACGAATCTGTTCAAATCGCCCAGTTTGACTGCAGAGTGGTCCTCACAGTGACTAACTCGCACCCCCACAGCAGTCATCTGGTGGTGTTGCGGCCGACTCGCTGCAGACAGCCCTGGATTGGCCCATTAGCCGCCAATCAAGACCCCAAAGCATGCGAATGCATGCTGCAACTGCCGGTGGCTTGTGACCGGCCGCACCTCCGTCCCACTCAGACGAGAGAGAACCCACGGGGAGCTACGGGAGGGAGTTTGTTTGCGCTGCGTGCGAAAAATGACAGGGCCAGGGCAGATCAGAGCTGGCTGAGACACAGTGGTAGACCAACGAGAGCCCTTCATGTCCTCACCGTCTCGTTCTCGTCAATCGCCTTGGCCTCGATAGCCTTCTTCAAATCAATCCCAGTTCATGTGACTGTCTGCATCCGGAAGTCTTCCAGAAACCAGGGCGACGAACATTCCGACGCCGTGGCGCTCCTTATCACCACCACGAGTCCAATCACGGCCAACCCGTTCATGTCGTGCTTGTCACTCCATTCCTCGCTTGGTGCAGATCTCTGCGTCATTCTGTCCGGTCCGGGGGATTTCAGTTCCGGGTGAGACACGCAACCAGAGGGGGGGACGGCGGGTTCCGGACGGGCAATATGTCGTGGGCAGCGGCAGATGTGGACGCTAGAAGCCTTCGAGAATCTTGTGTCTACGAAAAGAGATACAGTGTCCGCGTTTCGGTATATGTACGGGACTGCTTCTCGCTTCATGCGTGGAAGACGCCTCTTCCTGTCACTCGCCGACTCCGAGACATTCGACGTCAACGGCGGCATCGAGGATCGCCGGCCTTTCGGAGATTTCAAACCGAAGTGCACAATCGACAATACCCACAAACCTTGCTCACCGCAACACCACCGCAACAGCACCGCAATCACACCGCCAGCACCACCGACATGCATTCGCTCCTGGGGCTTCTCCCCCACGCGCAAACACAGCAAACCCGCTGCCAATGATCCTTTCTGCGCTCCGCGACCGACTTCGTCCTCGAGTACTTCACCACCGGCCCTGCCAACCCCATTCTCTCCCTCCCTCCCTCAACGACACCCAAAACCTCCTCCTCGTCCACAGCATCATCGACCAAGATACCTGCGCGGCCTTTGTCAAACTGCTCATTACCAACACCTCCCCTTCTC
>Ga0247824_10001884_pt1 | contig 11676 bp, 14 predicted proteins | sample 13C_PalmiticAcid_FD_194412 | JGI IMG/M metagenome (GOLD analysis project Ga0247824, IMG submission 194412) | Soil microbial communities from agricultural site in Penn Yan, New York, United States - 13C_PalmiticAcid_Day48 | ecosystem: Environmental > Terrestrial > Soil > Agricultural land...
CAACATACCCCATAGAGCGAACCTGTGTAGATAGTGAAGGGATCGGTAGCATTATTAGTGTTTAGCAATGGAGGCCTTTTTGTCTGTGCAATAACCCTGACACTTACTTTTTGGACAAAGTACGAGGCGAAAGACGAATCGAGGGACGATAGCCTGATGTTGGACGAGAACCGGCCCAGCCCGATCCCAATCGCCACCTTCTGTTCTGGTCTCCGCAGCCTGCCAGCCGATCCGCCCACCATGTTTAATAGGCGTTCCGTTATAAGGGAGTACTCGGCCTCTCTGGCCCTTTCGGCATCCCATGCATTCTTGCTGGCTTTCCCGTCACGTCTGTAAAAGTCTGTGAGCTGCTGCTCGAACTCGGCACGGTACTCCACGTATTCTGTCAATGAAGCGGAATCGCCTCGAAGTGGAGGCATGGAACTCTCGATCTCGGTGATGGACGGTCCAGATTCTGATAATGGCTCGTTCTTAGCATTGTTTAACCAATGGCGATACCTGAACGTGGGCTGGTAGACAGCTTTTTGGTTCACACTCAGGTTGTGATAGACTTTGGGCGAAGCCTCACCTCCTTGATCTCCAGAGTCTGGCAGCAAGGCGCTTGCGCCAACAACGTATGCCTGTCCCAAATCGATACCAAGGATGGCTATATCCTTGGCTGAGCACCCCCATATATCCTGTACATCTTGCGGCGTCTTGATTACATTGCGGATCTCCGACATGTAATAGTCTGTCCCCCCAACCTGTGACGTGATCTTCCGTGGTAGCAACTCCTGGGGCAGTCGCCGGTACCTGACTGATTGAAGCTCTCGGATCTTCCATGCAATGACCTGAAGCTTGAAGCCATTTGTTCGGATCGAACCTGTCATGACATAGCCGCGCTCCGAATACGAATTGGGATCAAATCCGGTTTCTTGTAGACGTGCAATATGATCGCTCATGTCCTGCAAACTCATGGTCTTGGTTATGTTGCAGAAAGACTTTCCGATGCCTGGTCGTCTCATAGCCTTGACTTCGTTCCCTGTGTCCGTAATTAAAGCTGACACCACTGTCCCTGGCGGCACGCCACCTAGCCAAGTCTCAATTTTCTGGCGCGTTACCTTGACCCCGGACTCCATGTTCTCGGATTCCCTCACCATTTCCTCAAGGCTAGTCTTGATCTTGGTGCTTTTCAACAACAATTGTAGGAGATCAGACTCTGAGATCGTGATCATGGGATCCTCGTTTCCTGTCAGAGATACAATCTTGCGGCGGTTGTTGTTCAGTCTGTTGAGCCGGATGAAATTTTCGATGGCCGATACGTTGTCGTCGATGGTGATGACGGTCTCTTCTGACAACACACCCTTCTTCTTTCTTGTTTCGAGCTATATATCATGGTCGAGAGCATTTTGTCGTTAGCCTCCTCCTTATACCATTTCAGCATAGCCACAGTGATTGACTCTTTACCTGTTTGGTCATCTCCAATGTTCCTCGTCTGTAGATCCCTTTAAACTCTAAACAGAGCTGTTGCGAGACGGATGACAGGAAGCTGCTTCCAGGGTACTCCCTCGCTTTAGTCCAAGCTTCCACAACTTGCTGTTCCAGAGCCCGAGTTCCTGGATGCGGTTGATGAACTTTGCAAGATTATCCTGCAGTTTTCCATAGGGTGCCTTCCCACTCCAGATAAACAAGAGCATCGACTTTATAAACTGAGCTTGATCGCTTTTGTCCTCCTTTGTGGGATCTTCATCAGGCTCAATCGAGTCTTCTTCAGGTTGATCTTGTTTCTCTTCGGCGGCTTTCTGCTCAGCGACAAGGACTCGTGGGCACAGCAAATCGAGAATGTCCCGGTCACCTTCTTTCAATCCTTCTGGCTTCATGATGCACTCAATAAACCGGCCAACGAGTCGCTGAAAAGCGCGCTTGGTATCTGCAGCGTGGTGTGTGTGACCTCACGCAGGCACTTCATCACCTCTGCTTCTAGTTCGGCGTCGTTATGAGAACGGGGAGCACGGTGGACGTTGGCCTTCAATGTGCCGATACGAAGAGTCGCGAAAGGGTGCTGGCGACCCATTCTCCTGTACAGGCTGGCTTTGGACATATTCTCCCCCTCACCAGCTGACCCTTGTCCTCTGGGGCGAGGTTTGGGTTTCGGGGGTGTTGATGCCGATGCTTGGGAGGGTGTCGATGCCGATGCTTGGGGGGGTGTCGGAGCAGCCTTCCAAGGCTTCCATGCATATTGCTTGAAGCACTCCGGCTTTTCATGGACGATCCTACGAGTCCTGTCGCGGTGAGAGTATCGTGGCCAGAAGCAGTTCCCCTCTCGTTGAGTCTCTGCCTTGTGAGTGCCAGATGAAACTGGTTGATTCCCCTGAGTAGCAGTCTCAGTTGGAGGATCGGTTGATGACTGACTAGCCATAGCTATGTCTGCAAGAGGATCAAACGATGTTGATGACTGACTCGCCATAGCCATGTCCGCAAGAAGATCGATTGATGTTGAAGATTGGCTTGCAATGGGAGTATCTGTAGGAGAATCAATCGATGTTGATGACTGGCTTGCCATAAGAGCATCCCCAAGAAGTTCAATCGACGCTGATGACTGGCTTGCCATTAAAACGTCGGATTCGGCTGCCGAAGGATCACTCGACGTAACTGTCAAAAGCTCTGTCTGCACGATCCTAGCAGGTGTCGACTGGTTCCGATCTGGAGGGGTGTCAACTGTCCTGAAACGGTTATACAACTGTCGAGAGTTGTGCCGACGTTGCCGGGTCCCGTCCCTTTCGTCAGAATGCAAAGCAGACATGGTTAATAGAATGGCCAACGTAACATGAAGATCAGAGCGACCATGGAAGGTTTGTAAAGTACCTCTTCTTCCTCTCGGTCTCTTCTTGGATAGTCACACGCTTCTCGGCGTACTGACGTTTCACGCGGTTGTAGGCGTCTACAAGCTCTCTGAACCGTGATGTGGAATCATCCGGCGGTGGTAAAGGGGTCTGCACTTCCTTTACGAACACTCGAATGGACGTCTCGAACGTCTCCTCCTTGGTGTTCTTGGACACGACCTGTTCATGCGACAAGTAGGCCTGGACCAAAGCTTCGACATCTATTTTGATATCATGTACGGTGAGTAGGTTGAACTGGCTGTAAATCGACCTCATGGATCACCAGAGATACTCACCATGTCCCTTTAGCTGCTTTACTATGCCGAAGTTTGTCGCACATCCGAGGGAGGGGATGTTTCGAGTGTAGTCATTCCGAGAGACCACACCAAGCGTCGTCAGCTGTTGTTTGGTGATTCCAAGGGTTCGTATAACTGGATGTTATACACGAGGATCTTGGCCTTGGTCACGGGGCGCCACACTGTGTTGATGCTTGAGTACAGCAGAAGATCACTGTCGCCAGATATGACGACATCCGATGGCTGACAGTCCTTGGCGATCTGCATGTCGGCTTCCGTGGGGCAGACAAGGACAGAGAACCCTTTTGACTCGAGGTGCTTTGCAAGGGAGTCCCGCTCTTCGGTTGACCACTGGAAACTCTGACTGATGGCCTTTTCCACTGAACGGAACTGCTGTTTCTTGGGCTGCCCGCTGCTTCGTACTCGCTCTTCCAGCTTTAGCAACTCTTTCTGACCTTTGGCAACGGAGAACTCTTCCTTTGGTCATGAGTCCTTTCCTTCTCTGCGGCTGGAGCGCCGTCGATATACACAATAGATCTGGTGGGGTGCACCAGCCGTCTGATGGCCTTCTCTACAATGCTATGGGCCACTTCCATCGGGTGGAAAGTGTAAGCGTTGCGTATAACCGGGTAGAGCGAGCCCAGTAAGTCCAGACGTCGATACGGGCCGGCTTCAGTTGGGTCTGTCCGGATATACTTCTGCACCGGGTCAAACAACTTTTTTTTGATAAACGGCCACAATCCGAATATGCCCATGGTCGAAGTGTGTAGGTGCTGGGGAAGGGTGTGTAGGGAACTGTGATAAAGTGTATGGCTACCTGGAGAGAGCGGGTGACGGAGTAAGGTAGGGTGCTGAGGAAGAACGTGTAAAGTGCCGAAGAGAGCAGTGGAGAGTGGACGGACTCTTTTTGTGGCTCCTGCAACACATCAAATCTGCACCGCCACAAACCGACTTTCGTTTTGGTCGTTCATGGAGAGCTGTGTCACAGTGTGAACCTTCAAACAATGGGATGATCTTGGCACGGCCAGCTTGATCTCGATCAGGCCTCACCTCTGCTCTTCAACTACGATTCATCACGAGCATCAACCACACAGGAATGAAAGGGACCAACCATAACACTGTCTTATCACACCACATACACATACACCTGGAGGCTGGGACTCCATGTCACTAGACGTCTTACGGTAGACTCTCAAGGAGTGATTACAACAAGACCTTACGGAGAAGGAAGAGATGCTTTTCAGATTCCGGGTCGGTGTCCTTTCGGGCCTGGATAGAACAATACCGGTGTCGGCACAGCAAGAGTACGCTGTTCCAACACCAATTCTTAAGGAAACAGATGAACACGGGTCGTTTATTTTAATCATTGCAAGCTAGGCACTCTATTCATCGTATCCTTGAGAGGAGAAGGACAAGGAGCACGAATTTGACAACGAATTGGCTCCAAGGATATTTTGAGCTTGAGGCATGGATTGACACCATTACAATATCTTGGATTGTGGCATGGAAATTCTGACATTGGCTTGAAGGGAACAATCTTCTTGCGCTCAACAGGAAGTAACATTGTCCAGGTCTTCTCGGCCACTGAGGTGGGACGACTATCTGAAAAGCAGGCATAATGAACGGGCTGATCTATCCATCTGTCACAAGGGCCTACAGAAAACGACTTGCGGATGCAGAGCACCAGGATCAGGCAAGAAGTACAACCTCCACAGCACTCACAATTTGACAAGGATAGAAAGAATAGGGCAATGCAATTGGGTTTCGAAGCATGAAAAATGAAAGGTATTGCCCAAACACAGGCAAGCCAAGATGTTCAAGCATGTATGGGTAAGCACCGATCGTTTTCTGCTCTTTACAGTTCACGGTGAAGTCGTCTGCTGGGTCTGTCGAGGAATACTCTGGGATGTGGAGAGAAGCCTGTTCATGCCCTGTTCTTACCACAGGATGCTCAGCAAGCACATGTGTTTGGTGAGGGGGTCTAGGAGGTCCTGGATATTAGATACCGCGCTCCATGTGCGTCAATTTTGAAAGTGAAGAAAAGACCAACATCAATAACAATACTATTTCACCACATTTGATGAACCAGTCTGAACAAAGAGAGAGAGAGAGTTAGAGAGATAGTGATGAACTAACTGGGCTATTCAAGAGGTGAGAACGGGATGCTGGGCAGGTAGAAGAAGATGGTACATGATGCAAGCAAGAGACGGTACACTTTGAAGGATATGCAAGACGCTGAGGCAGCAGTGAGGGAGGCCGTTACCAGCGGTGACAGCTCTTCTATTGTTTTTGGGCCATTGTGCTGCACCCATCATGGATTGGTGGCAACAGAGGAAGAACCACGTACAAAGGTAGGGAAGAAGTGGCTTTGACAGTACACGAACTTTAAAAAGGCAGTCTTCTCTTCCTAACCCCCTCTATTCATTGCGATCGAATGGATTCCCAGTGATATTTTAGTCGATCTTACGATCTCCAGGACGACCGAGATCATCCTCTGCCTGTTCTGCAAATCCAAACGCCTTTGGAATCTTGTATATGCGCTTCTTGGGCGCTTCGGGTTCTTTCAGTTCCTGATAAGAGTCAGATTCTGGGGCTGTCTGTGCTTCTTCCTTGTCCTTGTAGGTGAACTTTGGTGGCGAGACCCATGGCTCATCTCTTTGCGATTCATTGAAATCCTCTGGCATCTTAAATCCAACCAACTTTGCAGTCTTTTCAACCTGAAGGCCCTTTTCCTCATCCCAGTAAGCTGGGTTATACCTCTCGACCAAATCCTACGAAGGAGTATGAAAGTGCAAGGCTGGTCAACATTCTTGTTCCTTAAATCCTGATCAGCAGCGTAGCGCTTGGGGACGTGAGCTGATTCATCCCCAATGAAGACATCCATGGATCTATTCAGATGCCACTCTACCTTGTGCTTGCGCTGACTCTCTAGGTAGATCGCCATATCCTCTCCATCCGTGTAAAGTTTCGTAAGCTTGGCGGGGTCACTCTCGTTGGCATGTTTGCGGAAGGCGTCCTTCAATGCGTCGGTCCAGACTTTGTTGGCATGAATGTTGATACCATGAAGACCCTTTCCAGTGAGCTCCTTTGGGTGAGTGTACTGTAGGTGGACCTCTCTGAGAATACGCTTGAAATGAGCCAGGCTCTGGGATCGCGTTGTTGATGCCATTGGTGATCAGGTTTAGTGACTCTATGACTCTGGAGGCTCTCCACCACAACAACACATTGATGGCGTCACGGCCCTTAACATGCGGTCAAAAATTATCCGCGCGCGGATCAGATCTTTGCTTGCCAATGGTACGGCACCCCGGGGAAGCGCATGGCGGTGAGGGTGTCCGTGGAGCGAGGACAACGTAGCTGATGCCCTCTCCACATCGGGCCCGCAATACCCCGCTTGTTGTCCTCGGTGGTGATCAGTCCCTCGATATACTCTAGTGATACGACCTTTTGTTATTCTATTCTCACTGCTCCCTTGAAGGCCCTCAGTTCTCCAACAGCTCTTTTTCCTTTCCTTTCCTCATCTCCATTGCTCATTCTCTCTCTCTTCTTCCCCACTTCCCCCTTCGCTACCCTCTCCTGTTTTGCTTTCTCGCCGTAGCGCTCTCTAGTCTGTCGTCATGCCTACCTTCAAATACTACAATCTCGAGAAGCAGAGTGTGGAGGTTCCTGGAACTCGCACTCCCGGCGCCACAGGCAAGTGACCTTTCGTGATTTTTCCAATGTGTCTTACCCTTCTCCACGTTTCATTTGATGACCTCCACCCATGTGCACCCCCGCCTGTACACATCTTTGCAACACACAGATGCATTCCTGGTTGTAGCTAAAGCTAACGACACACCCGAATGGATGGATATCTACCCTTTTAGGTCACTACAGGCACGCTGGCTACGCTGACAGTCTTGTCACAAACATCCGAGAGGCACCTCAGCTCAAGACTCTCTACGATGTTTGGCAGAACTGTAAGTCTCGAAGCGTTGATTCTATTCATTGTCCACGATAACATACGAAACACTAGGAAGAATGCTAACGCTCCTCATGTTGCAACCGCTCCCACGACAATGTCCAGCGGTCACCAAGTACGCCAACCAGGACTTTTTGGGCCATCGTCCTTACAACACGGTTGCCCAGACCTACGGCGGCTACTCTTGGGAGACATTTGCACAGATCAATCAGCGTGTGAATGCGTTTGGCAGTGGTATCATGCACTTGAACGAGGTGATCCTGGGCAACCAACAATTGAACAGATGGTCGCTCGGTATCTGGTCGCACGGTCGCCCCGAGTGGTTCATTTCTGAGATGAGCTGCAACTGCTACAACTTGGTTTCGGTTGCGTTGTACGATACCCTTGGTCCTGATGCGGTCGAGTACATTGTTAACCACGCAGACATACAGATCGTTGTCTCCAGCGGTAAGAAGAGACAAGAGATGGCTCTCCACGTGAAATTGATGGAATGATCGACCTTGGTTTCTAACCGTGTTCTTGATCGAAACCCCTTACTTCGTCCTCCCCCCCGTACCACAAACAACGAAAAATGCAACAGCGAATCACATCGCCTCCATGCTCGAGAACGCCGAAAAGTTGCCAAAGGTCAAGGCTATCATTAGCATGGATTCCCTTCATGACACTGTTCCTGTTCCTGGTGCAACTTCGGCCGCACAGGTTCTGCGAGCTTGGGGCGCACAAAAGGGCATCAAGATCTATGACTTCCACGAGATTGAGTCGCTCGGCGCAGAGTTCCCTCGCAGACACATGCCTCCTACCGCGGACGAAGTTGCATCGCTCTGCTATACCTCCGGCACCACTGGTCAACCTGTAAGTCATCGTTGTCAGTTTACGTCCATACAATATTTGGTCATGAAATATTCTCTAATCCGGGATGATTAAATTAAACCCACTACTAGAAAGGAGCCATGTTGACCCACAGGAACTTTGTTGCCACCATTGGTACAAACCGCGAAGGCATGAATATCTCTCAGGACGACGTCTTGATCAGGTATACGAACCCTCATGAAAGACCAATGGCAAAAGGGAGATCGCGCAAGGGGCATTAGCACTGTACAGCCTGACCACGCAACCTAACCACTTTTTTGTTGTCAACTGCTAGCTTCTTGCCCCTTGCCCACATCATGGGTCGTGTCATTGACAGCTGCGTTATGTATGTCGGTGGCAAGATTGGTTACTTCCGTGGAGACATTCTTCTCCTCCTGGAAGATGTTGCCGAACTCCGCCCAACTTTCTTCCCTGCAGTGCCTCGTCTCTTGAACCGTATTTACGCCAAGCTCGTCGCAGCTACCATTGAGGCTCCTGGTCTCGTTGGTGCTCTGGCCCGCCGTGGAGTTGCCACCAAGATGGCCAATCTGGCTGCAGGAAAGGGTGTCACCCACGCTCTCTGGGATAGACTTTTGTTCAACAAGGTCAAAATGGCGCTCGGAGGCAGGGTTCAGGTTATTTTGACTGGTTCTGCCCCTATTGCCAAGGAGGTTCTCAGCTTCTTGCGTATTGCCTTTGGATGTGTTGTCCTGGAAGGATACGGATCTACTGAGGGCATGGCCACAGCCACGATCACAATGGCAGATGAGTTCATTCCCGGTCACATCGGCTGCCCTCGTGCTGGCTGCGAGCTCAAGTTGGTGGATGTACCCGAGATGAACTATCTCTCGATAGACAAGCCTTACCCTCGTGGTGAGATCTGGATCCGTGGTGATACCGTCTTCAAGGGTTACTTCAAGGATGAGAAGAACACCAAGGAAACGATTGATCCCGAGGGCTGGCTCGCCACCGGAGACATTGGATTTGTGGATAACCGCGGATGCTTCACCATTATTGATCGCAAGAAGAACATCTTCAAGTTGGCCCAGGGTGAATACATTGCACCCGAGAAGATCGAGAACATCTTGGGAGCACGTTGCAACCTTGTCCAACAGATCTATGTTCATGGTGATTCGCTCGAGTCGACCTTGGTCTCTGTGGTCATCCCAGAACCCGAGACATTCTTGCCATTTGCAAACGCATTGGTGGGAGCCTCAGTCTCCATGGGAGATAACGAGGGCATTAGCAAGCTGTGCAAGGATCCAAAGGTGATTGCAGCAGTGATCAAGGAACTTGAGAAGGCAGGCAAGGCAGGCGCTCTGCGTGGATTCGAGTTTGTGAAGCGCGTCCACTTGACCACAGACGCGTTCTCTGTCGACAATGGAATGATGACACCTACGTTCAAGGTCCGTCGTCCACAAGTCGCGGCACACTTTTCCGAGCAGATCAAGCTCATGTACGACGACATCCACGCCTCCACCCCTGTTGCCAAGTTGTAAGATAGACAACACTAGAACTATGACGGATGAAGCAAACCCCCCCGTACTAAAGAATATATCTTCCTAACTTGCTCGAGTCGCGCGTTAAGATTGATTGTCTGTTCAAAGTGACAACTAGCATGCAGGTACGACAAACGTGTAAACAGACGCGACATTTTTCCTGCTGTGCGCAACAGACGTCGGAGGGTTCGCTTTGTAAACAGTGTTTGGAGTCGCTCAGAACATCGGTGCAGTGAAGCACCATTGTGTCTGAGAGCCACAGCAAAACAAACCATGGTACATGATGTGTTCGTGGTCAGTCACCCACACACAATGCCACCAATACGTTGACTGGTAATAGCAATGGTGGTGGTGGTCATGCGAGAAGGTCCATTGGGTAGGAAGGTTGCGTACTTTTATTGCTTTTCCCAGCAACAGTAAGGACACGCCTATGGTCTACATTCAGGCTAATCATAAGAAAAGCTTACCTTCGAGGCGCTTACAGCCGTAACCACCCGACAATTGCCGATCCTGCAAACATGTCACCATTGTTCATGGGCAAAACAAAGAGGCATGAGAAGCTGCATGGATAAGGCAGAGAGGCCTTGATGGTGTTCTCCTAATTTGCATCCATAGACAATGAACGGTTAGAGCGCGATTCATGAATCTGTTTCCCCCTTCAAAGGATGAGAAGTGGTATTGGAGTGGTATCAAGGTCAGAAGGAAGGCAACAATAAATCTCAACATGATGTATTTTAGACATGGAGAATATCCTGTATTCATCATCCAGTGGTACTGGTCCTGATACGGACTCAGAGAAAGACTGTGTGAAGGGGTTTTCGTGTTGGAGACACTTACAGCTTGAAGAGTTGTCGCCTCGAAAGAAAGACGGAAAGAAAAGTTCTCCTTCTGGGCAATTGGTGTCGATAGTACTAGCGGCTATTGATGTACGGGTCCTTGCAGCTCCTTGTATTAGCTCCAGTACTCATCCTGACAAAGAGTTCATGGTAAAAGGTGTTGATCGAGGGGAGGCAAGAGAGGGGAAAGGGAGAGAACTGAGTGAGTGAAAATTTTTTGGGACGTCCTGCTTGAAGGTGATCAGTCATCACGTGCAATCCGAGGTGCATTCCTCGGCATCCATCGATGCACTTATCCATCGATCAACCAGCAGGAAGCATCAATTGGTGAGGCAAAGTCTTGCTGCAAGCAGAGGGAGAATACAACTGACGAGATGTGGCCAGGGAGAGTGCTCGTTCACAAGAGCTGCAGCCAAGCATTGGCGTCCAAGGCATCCATCCGTCCGTTGACGAAGAACCCAGGGGTGCCTGGTATGCCATTCCGTGGCTTGTCCCGCGGGAATCCCGACTGAGCGTGTGTCGGAGCTTTGGTCTCAAACGCGATATGGTTTCCGGAAGCTATCCTTGGATCTTGGATCATGACAGGATTGCACCTCGTCAAAAACAACCAGACGACGAATACGTTTGTCGTCTTTGTGTATCCAACGCACTAGCCGACTGTGCTCTGCATTCTTTTTAGACTGCAGCACATGTCAACGTGGAAGAAGTGGTTGATCGCATCGATTCTCGTGAGGTGGTGTGGAGAACAGCGGGTAGCGTTCCAACTCCAAGGAAAGCAGGATAGATGCAATGATTCCAGCGGTACATGATCTGAAAGCCCTGACATGCACTATCCAACATACGCAAGGTCATGCACATGTGGACGATAACCAAGGACATGCCGTCTGGTCGGTTCATTCCACTGGGACCCACCCAACCCCTTTTACCTTTTGGAAGAAGACAAGGAGAGAAGGAAAGAATGGGAGGAGAAGTGTGAAAGAGAGAAAGAGAGAAAGGGAGAGAGGGACAGAGGGACAGAGGGAGAGAGAGAGGGAAGGAGGGAAGGAGATGGGGAAGGAGTGTCCGAGCAGTATGGCTTCCGGCTGGCATATCAACTGCCTCAGCCCAGCGGTTGGGCGCCAGGCACCGCTTGATTGTGCAGCAGCGAGGGCCTTCTCTATCCTACCCCTATCGTGCCATGGTTGAGTGAGGTGGGAGTGATGTGTGATCATGTTTGCTTCCCCCCGCACCAGCACAGAAACAGAGCAGAGGTCGTCTCTGATTTTTTTTTTTTTTTCCCTTCCCTCTCTGCTCTCACTCTCACTCTCTCTCTCTCTTCCTCACACCCCTCCTCCACCTTCCCTTTCCAAGAACAAACATCCTCATCCCTCACAC
>Ga0247824_10001885_pt1 | contig 11673 bp, 17 predicted proteins | sample 13C_PalmiticAcid_FD_194412 | JGI IMG/M metagenome (GOLD analysis project Ga0247824, IMG submission 194412) | Soil microbial communities from agricultural site in Penn Yan, New York, United States - 13C_PalmiticAcid_Day48 | ecosystem: Environmental > Terrestrial > Soil > Agricultural land...
GGCCTGTCGGCTCTCCCTTTCGTGCCCTCTGCCTGACCTGTAGTTCTGCTGCCAGCAGATACTTAAAAAGCGGGACCCCCGGCCGTTGAGTCTGCCTGCCCACCTAGCTCCCCGGTTCCCCCCCCCTCCCTCGCCAGCCTGCCTGTGTGGTGATATACCGGTGAAGGTGGCTGTATCTGTCTTTTGGAGTTTTGGCTGCTAATCTTTCTTTCTGCCGCCATCACTACCACTCGACGAGCCGCCAGAAGTGCCAGAAGAGCTGTCGGACGTAGAGCCACCGCTGCCGCCGTAGGGGGGGAAGGCGACGTCGGGCGTAAAGATGCCGAGGGCGGAGCCATGCTTGAGCACGTCGTTCCAGTCGCGAGACGAGCTTCCCGAGGTGCCAGACATTGTAGGTGGGTTAATGGGTAGAGAGGAAGGGGCGTTATTCGGGCCGGCGAGGAGGTCAAGGAAGAAAGAATGGGAGGAAGAGTTGGATGTTGTTGTGAGCTTAGTGTGGAGGTATGGACGGCGGTTGAGATGGAGGGTGCTGGTGCTGGAGGGTGAATATCGTCGTGGTGTCGGGGAGGGACACATGGCTTTATACTCAAGGTCTGAGCTAAGCTCACGCGGTGTAGTCGATATTTCTATGTCTATGTCTGACCGTGTGCGTGAGCGATAGTGAGCTGAGGCTGTTGACGGCTTGGTGTTGTCAACCCCTGAGGCAGGGCGGAGTCGGAACAGGAGGGACAGATGCTAGCTGCCTGGTCAGACTAAGGCTCCTTCTCCATCGGGCAAGCAGCGCCTTGGAATCATGGGACCGGGTTCGGCCTGGTTGGATCTGGCGGTGCGAGAGAGTATCGAGAGAGAAAAACAGTCATGGCGGAATGGTGAGACGCAGAAGCGTCGGTGGCAATTTAGGGGATGGGTAGACGGTGTTGGGTGTGGTTATGGGACTTGTCGAGTTGTTGTTGGCTGGCTCTCCACCGCGATCAATCGGCTACCTGGGAGGGATGTGGCGTATGCTCAGACGGGCCCAGCACGGCCACTACCGCACTCGCTCTTTGGTGTACTATGTAAGCCGCAACTGCTGGAAAGTGCGAGCAGCAGAATCCGACTCCGGCCATGTGAGACGAAGACAAGGGAGCCGCCACCGAGGAGGCAGGAACCACGCACAAGGAACCACGCACAAGGAACCACGCACAAGGAACCACGCACGACCAGGCCTCGGATCGCGCCACCAACCAAAAGAAAAAAAATCATCAACAGAGCAGCCAACCGGACACCAAGAGTGCCTCATCGCGGTCAGTCCCACACCCCAAAAAATTCGACATGACCCCGTCGTGCCTCGCCAATTCACACAGCCGCGAGCATCGCTCAATTCCCGTCAGCGTCTGTTTATCGTGCTGGGCAGCTCAGTTGACCGACTGAGTGATGCAGGTCAGAAATCGAGTTAGAGGCCGATGCTGTGCTGCTGCCCCCAACACGGCAGGCAATTCGTGCTGTCCCCGGGCCGCCGTTAGTGTGCCCGCCCATTCCCGTGCCCGAGTACATCCGCTCCGTTGCCCTACCGCTGGTTGATTCGTCGTGCCCCAAGCCCCAGGGCAAAAAGAACTACGAGGAAACAATGGGCAAATCATCGATGTCGGAACCAAATCCAGCGCGCATGTGCGCGCTGGCTGGGCGCCAGACCGAGCCGGAGCTGTTGTTGCTGCCTTCATCCTTCGTGAGGTTGTGGCACGGACACCGGCGGCCCGGCTCAGCTTGGGCCAACACATCTGGATGCCTGGGTCGCAAGAAGCTGTGTTCTGCGGCATGGTCGCCAGCGACCTACCTGCCCTGCCTCTCTTCTTGGGCTTTCTCCGGGGTATGTGCTCCGTTCCCTCGAGCGTGGGCTGATTTCTGGCCAAGGGATGGCTGGCGATGTGGACCATGCATGACGCCACCCGTACATAGGCAAACGGGCAAGGCTCTGGCTTTGCGAATCAACAATCGCCAATTGCACCCGCGAGACTGTGGTACGGGAAACCGCAAAGGCGGGGAACTTCCCATCCCAGCACCGGGTTGGCTGGCCACCGCTACTCTGGCTGATCTCCGGTCAGGAACTGGACCGTCGTTGCAACCGGAGCCAACGGGCTCTCGGCAACCTGCAGGCGGGGTGCATACGTGTAAACCCCTAATGTGCGCAAGTCGACATATATACAATTTAGCTTCAAGGCCAATCGTAACCCCTCCCGACTCCTACCATGGATGGCGGGAGAACTCGGCCGAAAGCTGGAGTCTCCGCCGTGTTAGACCCTGAACCACCCAATCACCTGTTGCAATCCGACTACCGCCCTGGTACTCGGCACCAATGTGTCTTAGCCCGCCTATCTTCTGGTCCAGCTCGTGTACCTGCTGCAGTAGCCGTGAGGGGTTGCCCGTGGTTGTTAAATCCATCCCCAGGCCGCACTTCTCAGGCTGGATTTGTTCCCTCATTAACGCTTTACCCCTACCCGCCCCTCTCGGCAACTGTTTTGGGCAAGGTTGGAGAGATGTTAGTGACGCCCGGAAGCAATCTGTAATTCCTTTACATGTCGGCACGGGGTGCAAACCGAGCGCGAAGTGACATGTCGAGTAATTAATACAGCTTCTGGGCTTTGCTGGCTCTCTCTAACGCCGCCCTGTTCCTTCCCCCCCAATTCCCTAGCAAACCCCCTTCCCTGCCTTGGACGGAACTGTGAGTCCCACTCTCTAACATTCCCAGCAAGGTGTCGTTTCCAGTTTGGCGGGAGATCATGCGAGGGAGAGTTTCAAGAAGAAATTCTTGACAGTGTGGGGTATAGAACAGGCCAATGATGCTAAGGGACGTGAATTTAGGCAGGCTCTGGTGCCCAACCTATGTGCCTCATGAAATTTAAGACAGCGAGGAGAGAGAGATAGATGTTGAGCAAGAGATGCGTCCCTTGAGGCTGGTGCGAGAGGAAGCTAAGACGGGGGAGGGGCTCAGCTCAGCCGGCTGCCGTTGGGCGGCGGACATTGCGGCTCTGGCTGACCCCACACCAGAATGCTGGGCCTTTTGGTCGCCCTTCGGTGATTGAGCCTTAGCCGCAAAGCCGACAGCGTTAAACTGCCCAGACCGATTGGCTCCAGCTCGCGTCTGCCATGCCGCCCAACTTGCACAGCTTCACCTACGGGCTACTACCGCAGAAACACGGGGCTCCGGCAGCATGGGGCTCCGGCAGCATGGGGCTCTGGCAGCGTGGGGCTCTAGCGGGAGGAGTCCGGTCCCCATTCAAGCCGGTCCTACAGGCCCGGCGACTCCGGTCTCCCTCTAACAGTCTCCCGGGCGCTCCTCTGGTCTCCTCCGACCGCTCCTCTAGCCTCCTCCGACTGCTCCAACCACTGCCCGAGCCTTCGTAGTGTTAAAGGGGCCTGTCTGGCGCAAGCCAGTATTATATCGACTCCCTTCTTCGCTTTGGCCAGCTCTTTACGTTTCCGCTGGTCTTTGTACGTGACCTGGTCGTCCTCAAGCTGTGCGACAAGATAACATACCTCAAACTTACGCATCTCTCGAAAACAATCCGAGAGTGAACAAATATCACAATGCCAGACGGTCGACACAGATCCAATCCCGGGCGAACAAGGCAAGGAAAAACGCGTTGAAATTGGTTGAACAATTTGCTCACAAAGTATTTTCCCCTGCTGGCGCCCTACCTACCCCCCTAACCATCAAAACTCAAACGAAAGGCTTCAACTGATCCATCGCATGCGTCTGCACCGCCCACCCATCAGCCTTATACCCCTCCGTAAAGTACTTGCCCGCCTCCTCCTTGCCCTTGAACAGCCACTCCAGCCAATTCAGCTGCACTTTGCCAAACTTGCCCCCATTCGTCTCGAACAAATCTCCGCCGTGACCCAAGTTCAAGTTCCCCTTCCACGCAGGGGTATTCGCCGGAAGAGCCTTAAAGTCGCGTTCGGCCTGTGGACACATCATAATATCAGCCTCGTCCCGCTCACCCTCTCAGCCTGCCAGAAGGGGATCTCACATTATTATAGGCAATATCGCCGCTCCCCCCAATCGCATAAAGAATCGGCTTCGTAAACGTCCCCGCGGCCGTATAATTCGTCAACAAGCCCGACGAAATCACCCCAATGCTCGTCACACGCTTATCCCAGCTCTGTGCCATGGCCTCGACACCGCCGCACGAGAAGCCCGACGCGAAGATTTTCGTGGCATCGACGTTGGCGTACTTGCCTGTGCCGGCGACCTTGACGGCAAAGTCGATTGAGGCCGTCATCATCTGCGCGGTGGTGGAGCCGCTGCCGCCGGGGCGGCCCGAGGCGATGGCAAGGTAGCCGTAAGACGCCAACCAACCGAGGAACTTGGAGTTGGAGTTGCCGTCGCCGCCGCAGCCGCCGTTGCCCCAGACTACAACAGGCCATTTGCCACCGGTGGTGGAGGTGGAGGTGGGGAGGTAGATGGCGTGGTTGGCGAGGTTGGGGTCAGTGGTGGACGACTGTTGGTGGAGGGTTAGTGTTGTTCTTGTTACCTTTTGGCGTGCCGAGATACGGGAGGAACTTACTGCTACGCCGAACGGACCAGCGCCAGTCTGAGGTACTGTTAGTTGAAGCAACATCAATGATCGCGGTGGGAATATGTTGGGACATACCTGGCGATCCTCCAAGATAGGGGACGCAGTGGCGACGCTGAGAAGCGCGACAGCGAGAAAAGACTTCATGATGGCAGATTTGATCCCAGGATGGCGAAGCGAAGCTAAAGAACGAACAAAACAGCAACTAGGACGACCAGTCAGTGTTGGTATAAATACATATACACTCCGGCGGTGGTCTAGTCCCTCCGATGAAGAGAATGCTCCTCTCGCCTCGATATCTCGTTCGCAACGCTAAACGATGCTCAACGTAGAGTTCGGATAGGAGTATCGGCATTTGATATTGACAACAAAGGTAATCTGCGGTGAGAGGCGGCGCTTGGCGGCGATCGTTGTTACTGCTCCTCCTCCCCGCCCCGCCTTCTTCAGTCGCACCAATCGATGGGCCAGTTTCCCTTGATAGCCGCCTTGGAAAGTTACAATCCGTTCTGGTAGCGAAGCTCGTTAGCACCGGTACTTTAAACGGGTTTGGCCCCCGCAGGCTCCTTAATGGTTCATTCACGGCGAATAGGCTAGGGATGCTTGAGCATAATCTATTCTGACCCGGGTATCCCACTGCTGGGATGATAGGCTAATTTCGACCCAATTTATCAGGAGGCGGCCAGTTAGTTCCATACGCCCCTTTTACGCCGTTGGAAGAAAATGGGTTCGGGGTACCTTGACAGATTCGATCCAACCGATGTCGCCAGATGTTTACGATAAAGTGCTGTTGATGACGCCCTTTCCAGTCCACCAATGGCTTGTCGGCCCGACCTTCGGATCTGGTGGATGGGAAGTCGGGCATATTACCCTGTTGAGAGAAGTATGAGCTAACCCGGATACAAAAGCCAGATATTGGGGAACTAATCGGTACGATGATGCCCCGAAAATAGGGGTTTCACTTAGTTATAGCTGTTCCTATTGAAGCGCGAATGCTCGTGTCGGACCAGGGCGCCTAGATATAAGCATTGTTTCTAAGCGAGCGAATAGCGGGCTGGATCGCGCCAGACAGCCGCGAATGTCGGGTCATGTACCTAGCTAGGGAGACGCCTAAGGAGAGGTCCTGAGACAATGTCTCCGGCTTCCTGGGAACGAACTCAACGCTGGCTTCCGCAATCAAAAGACGACGTTGCAGTGGATCCAGGGGAACATTGCCGCGTTTGACGGCGACAAAACTAAGGTCACCACGCTGGCGAGTCAGCCGGGGGCGTGTCGGTAGACTCGCAGCTCATGAGCGAGCCTTTCGACAAGCAACTCTTCCACGTCGCCATCCTTCAGAGCGGCGGTCTCCACACCTTCAACCGTGTGGCGTTCGGAGTTAGACCCTACGTGACGGGGCTCAGGACAGGAAACAAGAAGGACGAGTCCGTTCTTGACCCTGACCTGGGCGCTGAACTGCGATCTCAACAAAGCGCTGGCCTGCGTGCAATCCAAAACCGCTGCAGAAGTCAGATCGGCCGTCTCCAAGGTTAACCTACTTTTTCCGCCCGTCGATGATGGCGCGCTGTCTAGCGTGGGAGACTCAGGCTCTGCCCGGCGAGCAGGGCGTACGGTCAAAGTTCCCGTCTTGATCCGCAGCACTTTTGAGGGGGGCAACGTCTTCCCGCAAAACAACATCCGCCAAAGTCGTTTGACGAATGGACAAAGATTAACCACATTGGATATCTTGGATTACGTGGTTGCAACCCTGTGAGGACTGCGCCGCATTATATCATATTGCAGAATGCACATGTCAGGTTTCAGCTTGCCGCGTTTACCCTTGCTGCTCCGACGGGGTCGCGCGAGCAGAGTGAGCAGGGTGAGCAGGGTGAGCTGTAGGCGGCAAGGCACTGGAGGAGTCGTAGTTAATACTGTCAGCTGAGGTGGTAAAGGCAGAGCTATGCTTCTCGGACGACCCGTATATAGTTCTGGTCAAGCCGCGGACCGACGTCCGGGTTACGGTGGTCAAGGGCATTGATGGTCCATAGGCTGCCGAGCAGCAGCTCGGGAAGGGTTATTTATAGTCGGAGTAGGCAAGCTCGAGCCGCTGTGGTTTGTCCCGGACGTTCGGCTATGTGACGAGCACGGCCAGTGGTTGTAAAGGGGTAAGGACGAAATCTGCTGTGCCAAGAGCATGGAATCTCAGGAGACGTGGTATTAGCTTGTTCTGAGACGTATCGATACCGAGGGTCCGATATACGAAAGGATCGGAGTCGTCCGGGATTCTGAGCCTGTATTGCTGTCGACGGACAACAGGACCTCGATCAAAATCATCTAGTGACACAACCAATCATAACGAGTTCTTGGTTTCGAGACGAACCCAATTGTGGGGGCGGCTGCAAAATGATTCAGAATGATTCATAGTGGAGCTTGTGAGGGGTCGTTTCGTCAAGATAGATAATTAAATGACAGAGTGGCATCTTTTAAAGAAAGCAACATCCAGGTCTCCGTACACGAACCACTAGATCTCATGACTCTCTGCGTCTGACACTCAATATGAGCGGAGGGTCCAACAACCACGCCATTGTCTACGGCGCATCCGGCCTGATTGGCTGGGCCCTGGTTGACCAGCTTTTGAATCCCTACCCTCATGCCGGCTCCTTCTCCAAGGTCACTGCGGTCACAAACCGGCCACTCGGCCTTTCCGAGTCTCATTGGCCCGAGCCGGGCTCCCACCAACCAGACCTGCAGCTTGTCTCAGGCGTTGACCTTCGGCACGGTGATGCGGCCGCTCTGGCCGAGTGCTTGAAGCGGGAAGTGAAAGACATCGAAAGCGTCACGCATATTTACTACCTGGGTATGTCCGTGTCTCCATTGCAGGATACCTGATTAGTTTAGACAAAGACTCACCATCAAAAAGTCTTCACCGCAGTTGAAGACGACATCGAAGAGGTCGCGACCAACTTGCGCATGTTTCAAAATGTCATCGACGCCCACAACCGGCTCTGTCCCAATCTGCGGTTTGTGACATTTCCTGGAGGAACACGGGTGAGTACTACGACAAGTCGTAAACTGAAACCAATTGTCGGATGCTAATCTAACCAGGGATATGGCATTTACATGCCCGGAGGGACGTTCACGCCTCCCTTAACGGAGGACATGGTGAACAACCTCCCGCCCAGCTACGCCAAAACTGTTGTCTACCCAGCCTACCGCAAACTTCTCAACGCAGCGTCAAAAGGAAAGAAGTGGACATGGTGCGAAGTTTGTCCAGATGCCATTGTGAGACCTTTCGTTCATGAACTCCAGCATACCGAACTAACGCCAATCAAGATTGGATTCACCCCCAATGGCTCCCAGTTCAGCCTAGCCCTCCACTGGGCCCAATACCTGTCCCTGTACACCGTGAACCACGGCATCGGACCAAATGAAGCGTCCAAACCAACCACCGTCGAAGTCCCCTTCCCTGGCAACTCTGCCGGTGCCAACGCACTGTGCACCCCAGTATCGAGCAAGACCATCGCGCGGTTCATGATATACGCCTCACTGCACCCCGAGACGTGCGGCGGCGGACAACTGTTCAACATTGCCGACAACGAGGCGCCATGCACGCTTGGCGAGATCTGGCCCCAGTTGGCCAAATGGTTCGGCCTCGTGGGTGTGGGACCCGCCGAGAACATGCAAGATCAGGGTTGTGCTTTGGGTGTTGGCGAGCTCCCTCAGACTAACTTGTCTTTGACGCCGGGAGAGTATGTGGCCAAGCATAGGGACACCTTTGACAAGCACGGAGCTTTGAATGCTGCTAGTGGAGGTGTTGGGGTTGGGAGCCAGCAACTGGACAGCGTGGGTTATTGGTTGACATTTGACCGGCAACTGTCTCTGAAGAAATTGAGGGGGACTGGATTCGAAGGAGACAACGACCCGGTCCAGGGTTGGTTAGAGAGCTTTGAGAAGTTTAGGTCAGCCAGATTGATAATCTAAGGACCCCATTGAAGCAGAAAGAAAGTGGCCCGACGCGGCGCGTTTTAAAGGATCTTCAGTTGTCGCCTGTAATTATACCTCGAGGTCGACGTACTTCATGAGTGCGCGCAGGGGCAGTCGGACCTTATCTATCATATTTCGACTTGCCTTAGACTCTCGCAGAAGGTCAAATAGCTGCTCTCTCGCCGTCCGGAAGTTGACCTTCTCGATGTGCTGAAGGAACCTTCCAACTCCCTTGTCGAGCTAGATGCTCAGCATTTGGAAGAACCTGTCGATGCGTACATCAACCACAAGCTTATGGAGCTCAAGTATGGTGTATGTGTCCTGGCGCCCTCTGACGTACGAGGCGACCATAGTTGTCGAGTTTATGCTCTCGAGGTTAGTGGCGAGGACGAATGTGCGGCACTTCGAATCAGGGCCACTTCCGTCGTCGGGCTCGCGGAAGCGTTCCTTGGCCCTAGGGCCGAGTAACCTCTCAAAGGCTGTCTGTAACGCATTGCTCCTCGCCGTGATGTACTTCCGAACCCCTCCAGGAGAGCACTGCTCAAGCCAGGAGAGCTTGCGAAGATGCAGGCGTTGATCACGTCGGGTTAAGAAAACCAGTCCTGGCACTTCTGAATGCTCTACGAAGCCGTTCGCTAACTATCAGCCGTGGGCCGTGAAGAAGGACTCGGGAGTGTTGGTGAGGCATAGGCACCAGACCAGGTACCCGACAGGGAGCCTTCATACCATTCTCAGCCGCCCGAGCATGATGGCAAGGACTGCGCCCCATTCAGAGCCGCAGAAGAGCTCAAAGTGTCGGCAGGGATACGACCTTTCTGGCTCCGGATGCGCAGCAGGATTGTGGGAGCCAGACGGGTACATTATCCTGCGCAAGATGGCGAGCGAGGACAGGCACCCGGCGCCGCCCGCGTCAAAACAGATAATGCGGGAAAGACAGCACGAGGCGGTGGTGAGCGTGATAATGCCAAGGGGCTCATCCTGGACTTCCGGCCGCTCGGGCATGGTGTTGATTGTGGCCATTTGTTTCCAAGGCGAGGCGTGCTCACTGCCTCGTGTTGCTCGGCTGGCCGACGGGAGACCCCACAGCCTCGCCACCCGGCAACCGTGACTCGGGCTGTGCCGCATGAGTGGGGTTGGGCATGGCGTGTTTGGTCCCGCCGGATTGGTGGCTCACCACAGCTGGAAACACCTGTTGGATGTTGTAGGGCTTCAGCGAATATCGCCCAGGGCCACAGGCAAGTCGAAAATACGGCCAAAAACGCAGTCAAATCAATCTTGTGGTAAAAAATGGCTGTTGTGCCTGTTCTTGTTGTGCTGTTACCAAAGTGGGCATGCCCGACCGTGGGTGCGAGGCCCAGAGACCCTGAAAATAGGGGGCGCAAGTGCCCCGCTTCTTTGCCTGGCCCAGGGTGCCACACCCACTGCGCCACCAAATCCAACAACACCACTTTGCAAAAGGGGCACGCACAGAGCACGCGCATGGTTGCTTCGGGTAGCTCAGTCGCTCACCTTTTTCCATCCAAAATGGCTTCATCCAAGTAATGGGAGCTCGCTTCAGAGTTGTAGCTCGCTATCCCAGTGCCAAAAAATGGTATCGATGCTATATATTCAATAGCCTCCCCCTCCGCCCTCACTGTAATAAAGGTTTGGTTTGTCAAGCAACCAGAAACGAGGGACAACAGGCGTCATGTTGGCATGTTGGCATGTTGGCATGTGTTAACGGATCAGAGGAAGAACCAGGTTAAACAAACTCAAGGATTAGCCGGCAAAATGTTTGGATTGTTAAAGCTTCTCGAGTAGCAAAAAAAGCAGAAAATGAGTGTCTCCCAGGCCAGGCTGGGTAAGCAACACACTCCCCAAGGTGAAAAGAAAAGTCCCAGATCCAATTTTCAACCCCCTTTTCCCTCCGCTTTTCAGAACCATGGCCCTCTCCTTCCATAGTAGCCACGCCTTGCAAGGTGGTGATATCTTTCGCGAGTCGGAATGTGCCAGGCCACCATTGACAATATCCGTCCGCCAGCCCGAGGCAAACACCACCTCTCCATCTCTCCTGTGGCATCCTACACGACAATCTGATTGCAGTTGCCAATGGGGATTTGAACGAGCTGATCCACATACACATACACACACACGTCAGCAACCCTGGCAGGCTCAAAACATCGCCAATAACAGTAGGGCAAAATTGGACTCCGGAGAATCCAACGGATAAGTTAAGGTCAGAGGGAACTCACGGCGAGGTCGCTGGTCTTGCAGCAGAACGCAGTCTGGGTCGAGCTGCAGGAGGCGATCGGGACGCAGGCGGTGAGGAAACTGCCCTTGACGTTGCAGCACACAGCGGTATGCGCGCCGCCATTGTTGTTATTGGCGCAGTTCCCGGCGTCGCCGCCGCGCGCGTCGAGGACGTTGGCCTCGGCGTTGGGCCCAGCGGCGGGGATCGCCGTGGCGGTCATTGCGAGGGCCAGGATGGTGAAGATGTTGGAGAACTGCATTTTGGATGGTGGTGGGGGGGGTGAAAGGATGGGTTAGGGAGATGATACTGGTGGAGGTGGTTCAGGTGGCTGTGGTGTCTTGCTCTGCTGTCTTGGGCTGCTGCTGCTGGGGATGAATTCAAGTCCTGGTGGTCGGGGGAGATGGGGCATTATATAGACTTTCTGTGTCCTCAGATGGACAACCGCCGTTTTCAGAACGCAGTCTGCCAGCTTTCACGGTCCGTTAGTACATCGCTCGTACCTTTTCTGCGCGAACATCGCTCGTACCCTTTCTGCGCGAGGCGATGTTGTGAACCCACGAGGCCGAGGCCGGCGTGTAAGTTGAAAACCGAGGTGGATTTCAACGGTGGCTTCACCAGGACCCGGGGCGTTGCCCATCTTTGCCGGTTCGGGAACTGGGCTGGGGAGATGCAGCCGTTAGTGTTCCCATGGGCTTGGGACGATCCAACGGATGCTGGAAGAGATTTTGGTCCAGAGCATCCAATGGGGAATGCAATGTCAGGACAGAGCGGACGCTCCATCGCTGTTGCGCCTATAACACACTACCTGGTGGGCCGCTCAATACATAAAACGCCGAGCCGAAGGAGCGCATTGAGGCACACAGTCAGTGTCAGCTCATCGATCGCATGCGTCATTCCCACCGAGGATGCTCTGGACTCTCCAGACTCGGA
>Ga0247824_10001890_pt1 | contig 11666 bp, 9 predicted proteins | sample 13C_PalmiticAcid_FD_194412 | JGI IMG/M metagenome (GOLD analysis project Ga0247824, IMG submission 194412) | Soil microbial communities from agricultural site in Penn Yan, New York, United States - 13C_PalmiticAcid_Day48 | ecosystem: Environmental > Terrestrial > Soil > Agricultural land...
GGAAAGAGCCACGGCGAATGATGACCCATCTGGTGAATACATGCATGCCTCCACACTGCAGTCATGTTTAAGATACGGCAGCTCGCCAAACTGTACATCCTTCATCTGTGCTCCACTCAAATCCGATCCACGAAGCCACACGTTGCTGAGATTCGCCTTCCTCAGATCTGCTCCCTGTAGGTTGGCCGAGTTGAACACGCCATGTCTGAGATCCGCCCCTGGAATCTTAACACTTCGCAAGTCAGCCGACCTGAACTCGATACCTGCTCGAACAAGGATAGTGATGGCATTGGCGGCTGCTGTACGCCACTTCCTGTCGGTCTTTGAGTACTCAATGTAGTCCAAAAGCTGTTGCTTGAATATTTCTTCTTGATGGACGCGTTCCTCCAGAAACTGAACAAGTGAATGCTCATTTACAAAATTTCTCCAGGCAAGCGGCGAACTGAGATCAGGTCCTTGTTCGATTGTACGGACCTCTATCTCATCAACACCGTAGATTTCAAAACTTGAATCAGAACTGGTGCTTCCTCGACGGCCTACCGAGGGCAGAGAGTCAGATCTCTGTCGCCAGTCATGCGGATCAAATACTGCAAGTGCCAATCCATACTCCAACAACGATCGATGGATGAATCGGTATTGGTTCCCATTTCGAGTCAGAGGACATGCTTCGCGTAATAACTGCTTTTCATCGTCGCGGCTAAAGAATTCGGCTTTCCAGGAGTGCTCATCTTTGTAGCGCGAGTACTCGACGATCGGTTGACCATCTTGCTCTTTGTAGACCGCCACAGCCAGCTTCTTCAAGAAATCGATCCCATTCCGAGTGAATCCTTCGTCATTCAGGCTCTCAAATGCTGCTCTCGACTGGGCGGTTAATTTCTTCTCTCCGAGTCGTTTCTTTCCTCGCTCGAGCCAGTGCTCAATGAAGTGGTCATACATTCCGACTTTGGTGATATGTGCACCTGAGAGATGCTCTCCAGGATCCATCATTCGTGGCATCACCTCCAAAGAGAGAGTCATCAAGAACGGATTCTTGACCAACTCTTTCAAGCTTGGAATGCGATTGAGTGCCTGCTTGTAATCCTTTGCTTCCCAGAGAGGTTGATGTATCGACACATATTCATTGATGTAGTCATCGATCTGACTCTCCGAGAAAGGGGTCATGACGGCTTCTTGAAACTGTGTCGATTTGGATTGATGGTTACGATCTCCAGGTTGGAAGCGATCTCGATAGTCGATTCCAAGGTACTCGGTACGGCAGCTGATGATCATCTTTGCAGTCCACTCTCCTGGTTCATTCAATCGATTAGATGTGTACAGGTTGTGTGTTTGCTGGCTCTCATCATATCCGTCGCACATCAAGACGAACTTGCGATGCATCTTGAGTTCTCTGATCTGTGGCTCCGTGAGTTCCATCTTCCTCAACTGCTTTGCAATCATGTCATGCTCAGGTTTATCGATGGCTGGCAAGTTGATATGTAGTGGTATGTCGCCATCCTTCTTGTAAGCGCTCCATAAATCGTGATCAAGTGCTCGACTGAATGTAGATTTGCCAGCTCCTGGATCTCCTAGCAGAAGGAACACTTTTTGTTCGCTGCTCAAAAACTCCTTGACTTTATCCATCAAATGGAATCTTGATTCGTCCGAAGCTTGCAATCCGGCTTTAGCCTGAGGTGGGATATAGACAGCGCTGCCTTGTTCCGCGAGTCTTTGCTTCCTTAATTGACGTAGGTGACCTTCAACATCTGGTCTGTTCTGAGCACGATCAATAAGAGAGGGAGACGCCATAGTGGACGATGCGGTTCGCAATGGATACATAGTATGGTCCTTCTGTCGGCAAGCTTGAATATTGGCCTGTCTGAGAATCAGCTCGAGATTCAAGATCTCGCATCAGGTTATCTGCTGCGACTGCTTGTGTAGAATCCGTCAGAGTAGAGTGTACATGGTTAGTATGGGCCTTGATCTTGTATCAAAACAAGTAGATGGATCGCAATCGACCAACTCACCTTGTGCATCATTTCCATCCGACGAACCCAGCCTTATGAGAATGACAAGAATCCATTCTTTGACACTTGTTTGGTCCCCCCACACTGTCCTGTTACTGTACATCTCTCCAAGGAACATGACAGCACCTCCTCTCGTCTTTGCATCCCAGGTGGAATCGGCTGCAACATCTCCTAGTAACTGGCACACTCCCCATTGAAAAGCTGGGTCGAGTCGGCAAGGTGCTTCACAGACAAGTCTTTTGAACTGGGAAAGTTGACCGCTTCGAATCAATGATTCGGCCCCTCGCAATGCTGGATACCATGTCAGCTTGCGCTTGATCCCCAATCCTTCTTTCATACACTCCACAAAGTCTTTTCCACCATCGGATAGCGATTTCACACCATCGAACGTGGATTTGGCCAGCTTGAACACTCCAACAGCTCCTGACACTCCTTGTTGGATGTCCTTCAGTCCATCCATGAATCCATTCAGATCGAGACCCTTCACTGCACTCACTAGTCCGGCAACACCTTGAACCACTTTGCCTGTGCGTCGCAGTGTCGCTTGCCATAACGTCTCGTCGTCTGGGACATAGAGCAACGCTTGATAAGCGTACGCTGCTTGGTACACCAAGTACGGGTCTGAGACGCCCTTGATTTCACTCAGGTACAACGTAAGAGGCTCATGAAGTTTCTCCCGATCAAGACCTTTGACCTTGGTGTCTGCCATTGCATCCAACACTCGCGATACTGCCATTGTTAATTGATACATGTGGTTCGATGATTGAATGTGAGTTGTTCTGAGACGGTTACTGAGGAGTTCGAGTATCTTGACAAGATCATCTGCATCGAGATATCCTGGTTCCGCACCATGTATCAGTTGGGCGATTCCTTCAAGCTGATGGATGTCCAGCAAGATGGACTGGTCGATGCCTTTGCAAAGCTCTCTCAGCAGGTACTGGAAGTCGCTTTTCTCGAGAACAGGGGCGAGACTCACAACTTCTGCAACCGTTTTATCGTCCTTGATGTCTTCACGTTGGAAGGCCCTGATGACATTGGTTGCCAGGACTTTTAGTCGGTCCTGCTCATCGCTGTCCTTCTCGGTTGTCTGCAACCATTTTCGAGCAGACGGCTCCAGCATGTCCTCAAGCAGCTGTGAATGCTTCAAGAGACTGAGGCAAGCCGCGAGTTGAGAAGTCGTGCTGAGACGTTCATCCGCCTTTGGCAACTTGGTCTCCATGGCAGGCGGCCGTATGTTCCTCGCAAAGATCGCTTGAGGGATCTTAGCATTGTCATCGCCTTGTTTCTGTTGTTCCGGTGCAGGAGATGAGGATGGTTTAACATCTTTGGACAAAGAATCCGAATCGGCATGAACCAGTTCGTTGTTTGCGTTGGAATCAGGATCATGTGTTGGCTGGAACTGTGGAGACTGATCAGGCCCCTGATTTGCCACCTGGACGTCTTCATGAACAGGTCCCTGCGTGCCTCCTTGGAGGTCATTTCGGCGCCGGGCCTCACAGCATTGGCATTTACAGTCCTCCCGAATGTCGCCTCGACGTTGCGCCTTGGAATGTTCTCGTTGCTGTTCCTGAGCACGTTCGCTACAATGTATCCATGAGTGAATCACATATCAATGGGTTAGAATATAGCCTTCCTTCTCGACGAACAATGCATCCAGATGTTCCGACGATAAGTGTCATGAGAGAACCTGTTCTTCCACATACCCGAGTTCATCCGCCTTCTTGAAGAAAGACTGAGCCTCATCGGGATAATCATGACTATCTAACAGCCTGGCGAGATTGTCGTAAGCCTTTGCGATCCCTTTTCGTATCACTTGGACCTTGAAGCGCTTGGAGATTTTTTTCGCCTGCGACAATGCGAGTTCAGTATCGTGGCATAACACCAAGGTGAGGTAGGGGTCGGTTACTTTGTGTGCATTGTCCAAGTAGATGTTGGCCAACTCCAGAGTTTGCGTTGGCGAGAGAGTGTCTCGCGGCGATGAGATGACGGCACCAAACAACATTGCTGCCTTTTCTCTTTGTGCTATTCTCAATATGCGATTTGAGGGGGACGATGGTTAGAATATACAAACTTGTATCAAGTGAGCAGACACGTTTGCACGAGGCCATGTGGGAAGTGTCCGTACCCTTTGTCCTTTTTTTTTTTGTTCTTTCCTGTTGTGAGCGAATAGACCGACTGTCCGTTGGTTCTCTGTGGCACTTGTCCTTCGAGCAAGGGCACCTATTTCAATGCGAAGGGAGGGCCGAGAGGACTTAGCGGCTATTGTTCAAGCGTCGGTATGTGTTGTTGTTGTGATGATCGCTGTTGGGGGAGAAACGGGTGACCTTACTCTTGGTGTTGATTTGAATATGTGATGGGGGCTATGTAGCTAGCTAGCTTGTTCCTGCGATTTGATGGGTACCTGAAATCAAGGACAGGAACCGAGGGACCGTTGTGAGCGAATCAAATCAAGCTTCCAGGGTTGTGTGGACACAATAGCACACTGAAGGTGGGAGGGAGCAGCCATCCTGTGGATCTTTACCGAGATACAGCTGGAGTGGGCAGTTGAGGAAGAAAGAAAAAGGGAAAGAGAGAAAGAGTCTGTGCTCTGCGCCTGTCCAAAGAAAAAAAAGGCGAAGCCAGGGGTGTGCACAAAAACGATTCGTTCTTCATCCCCCTCTTCTCACCATCGCTTTCCTCATCAGACGCCGCACTCAACACCAGAAACCCACTCTTTACCTGGCAGCTGTGGGCTATGCAGGGTCAACTCGACCGCCATCAACTCGACTCATCGTTTATGTCCCCTGCAGCACACCCCACACCCCTTGGAGCTGCCTGATTTCCAGCAGAAGAATGGGAGTATGCACCGCCTGATATGATGAGAGCAAAACACAATTAAGTTTCTCAACTTTTGCCCTCTTGTGCTTCAATTCAAGCCAAAGCCCGTCAGTTTCAACGAGAGAGGGAACCTCTTGAACGACTGCCTCTTTTCTCACGATACTTTGTGGTGCAAAGGTGAAAAGACTCGCGCCAGTTTTCAATCGACATTGATCAAGCTCACACTATTGCTTTATTCAGGTTTGTTTCCATTGCTCCATGTCCCTGGTCAAAGACACGCACAGCTTGATCAAGAAAAGGATTCGACTTTCTATCTCAACTTACCTCTCGCCTGTTACATCCACTAACACGAACCATCCTTTAGAGCAAGAACTCGTTGTAAGACGAGACCATCCGGGTCGCCTGTACCAGGTATAGGTACTCGATCGCTTACTGAAACAAGTCGCCAGCCCTCTCCTCAGTCCTGGTCGATTCACATTGTTTGGTCTGCCAAAGAGGCAACAGAGTATTGGATAGGCGATGATCCATTGTGACGGGTCGATGACCATGGTCCTGACGTACTGGTAGACAACGGCTCCAACAATTGATCATACTCCTACCTCCCAACTCATCTCAGTCATCCCAGGTCGCCTGGTTGATATGGTGTGTGATACTTTGCCAGATCTGAATGCGATGGTGCAAGAGCAGCATGTTGGCCTTCTCATCCATAGCAACATGCAACACGAGCTGATGGTATGCCTGGTGGCCGTCTGTCCCAAGTGCATGCAATCCTGTGCTGTCAGGTGAATAGTCTTTCCTTTCAAGCGGCGGGCTTCGTCTTTTTGAGTCTAGCAGACACATCGACCAAAACAAACTTTGTTAGAGCTTTTGCGCCCACGCTGTTCATCTGTACACAAGTATCTGACATGGCGCCCCAGCAACCACAATTATTCAAGGCCAACCTGACTGGGTTACGTTAAAGCGCAGACAGGGCCTCAAGGGCTCCTCCCCAGTCGCCCGCTTGGTGGTCTTGACAGCAGGCTATTCGTTTAGGCGTACACGGATCAGCAAGGTGAAGAGCGTGGGAATCGGTTGGCAGATCAGACAGGAGTGGTTTGCAAAAAGGAAACAGAGTGGAGTGTTTATGGGGCAGCGTTTGACAGGGTCAGGGGTGAGTTGAGGATTATCCGTGAGTTGAGTGCTGTCGCCTTTCAGGAGGAGATTCAGTCCTGATGGAGTAGCGCAAGGTTGGTTGGAATGGTGCGTGGTTGTTTGTTGGTCAGAGAGAAGGGTAAGATGGAGGACAGGGAACCCGACGAGAGCGAGCAAAGGTGAAAGTGAGGGTGGGGGACTGAGAGAACCGAGAGAGAGTGAGTGAGGCAAAGAGTGGAAGGATAGAGACAAACGCGTTTGTGCTTTTTCACCAGTGGACCCTCGGCCCAGGGCTTTTTTCCCCCATGTGATGGATGACAAAGCAAAATTTCTTCTTCCAACGCAGTCCGCGGCGTCTCTCAACTCTTTTCTCCTCAAACAGAACGGACGACTCGCGGACACCCTCCTTGGACCAGGACTTCTCGACGACGCCTGGGCTTCTTCAACAGCTCTTTCGTATTCCCCCCTTCAGGACGGCTGACAGTACCCTTCCCAGTCCATCCCACAACCAAACTCTCATTCCTCAACACAATTCCAAGGGTTTCCATTACGTCTTCACCTCGAGCCACACCGCCCAAAGTTCCGTCAACTGCAAGCCCTGGCGGTCTCGAACAAAAACTACTCTCGAGTCATGACACTTCTTTTTAGGGAGATCCAGCAGCTCGTCTCCAGCGGCAAACAGCACCATCCTTGGATCCATTCCATTTTACTGGATCACCGGATACCTCGGGAACTGCAGGGCTGAGGAGCAAGCATGGATCAGGCTCCATCTTGTCATCAACGCCGTTAATGCAGCCCTCTTTCTCACTCTGCCATAGCCGTTGGCTCCCCCCCTCCATCAGAACAAACCACCACGTACAAGCCCGCACCCAGGTAACATAACCGCCAGCTAATGATCCAAAAGTACTCTTTGGTTTTACATTAAAGCAGCTTCAAGGCGGCGACTTTTTCAACTTGGGAGCAATGGAAGGAGTGGAGCGTCAATAGGAGTCAGCTCAGTTCATCAACAGGATTGTATGGATCACCAGAAGGAACAGGAACAAAACAGAAGGAATAGTAAGGATCCCCCCCCCTTTTTTTTTTTTCAACGCGCATACCACTTTTTTCTTTCGCTTGGCTCGATCGGGATCTTTTCACTCGATAGACACAGGCTCTTCAAGGACGCGCCATACTGTGCCCAGGACATGCTTCAGTAATAGCTCAGCTGTTCATAGGAGTCAATAAAAAGTTCTTTAACAACTCTACCGACATCATGGTATCATCTCAGGACTTGCGCTTGCAGAAAGCATTGAACTGATCGACGATTCCTATTATTGACAACAACGGGCTGTCCACTTGTGATAGCGAGCACTGCTCCCATTGGCATGAACCAGAACAAAGGGACACAGTGCGGCAACAACATCCCACCCTCTCACCCTCATCTTTCGACCAGAATTCTCGTCTGAGCAGCGCCCTCTATAGTACCCGTTTATTCACTGTTCGTCCTTCAGTCGCCTTGGACCATCGTAAACACTCACTACGTAGAATGTCTCCCATCTCTCACCTGTTCTCAATGCAGCCTCCCATAACAGTACGTTCTACCAGCTGTATCTCTAATTTTACGACTTAACAAGGCGCTATTTAAAGAAGAAGAAAGAAAAGAAAGAACAATGCAAGCTGACACAAAGTGTTGGTCAAAAGGAACCTGATATCCATCTCTTCGAGAAAACAGCGATATCTTTAATGTCACACCTTTTGACGGGTGCTGATCGTTGACCAGTGGCATCACGTATCGACTAGTTTTCCAATATCTCTGCATCTGTTACATGTTCAGTTTTTTTGCTCAGGGTGCTCCATGGAGTGGATTGTTGGTGAGGTGGATGACAGATTCAAGGCCTCTGTGTTGGAAGCCGACGACTTGAGTTTAGATACCACCGATGCCATGCTCATCACCTTCTTGCTTGCCTCGCGTAGAAGAACACTTGGCTCACCCGTCGCCCCACGTTGCTTCACTAGCCGCTTATTGAGATCAGTCAACCCTTGTACATCCTGTACGCATGCATCCTCCACGGTAAGTTGGCCATTTGACGATCTCCAGCGCATGTGAACACGATATCGGTCTCCTTCTCTTGTCACTTCCCACGCCCTCACAGATCCGTCACCACAACCACCGATGAAAGAGTCGGCATCAGGAGACACCCACACGAAAGGGTGTATCAGAAGATCGTTCCCTGATTGTGTTGATCCGTCATGGTTGACATTCCAGCAACAATCTCCCGTCTCGACGTCCCACACCCTCGCTTCTCCTGTGTCGCTCCAAGAAGCAATGAGGTTGCCTCTCGGCGAATAAGTAATGGCATCAATACCCTTTTCGTGGCCAGCCAAAGTATGGAGACATTCTCCTGATTCTGTATCCCATAACCGTACCGTTTTGTCGTAGTAGCTGGCAGATGCAACTTGGTGTCCTCGTGGTGAGTACACTATACGCGTTACATGATCTTGATGACCAATGAAGATATGGCTGCAAGTCCCTGAATTGACATCCCATAACCGTACTGTCTTGTCGTTACTTGCAGAGGCGATCTGGTTGCCATTCGGTGGATAAGCAATTCTTTGGATTGTCCCTGAATGGCCTGTCAGAGTATGCTGGCAGGCTCCTGTCTCCACGTCCCATAGTCTCACAGTTCCATCCATACCAGCCAATGCAACCTGGTCCCCTTGAGGGGAATAAGTGACGAACCAAACATCGCTGCTGTGTCCAATCAATATATGTTGACATTCCCCAGTGTTCACATTCCAGAGTCGGACTGTGTAGTCAGGACCGGTGGAAGCGATCTGATCTCCTCGCGGTGAAAACGCAACGTTGTAGACAGCATCAGTGTGACCAGCTAATGTGTGTAGACAAGCTCCACTCTCGACATCCCAGAGACGAACCGTCCTGTCGTGGCTGCAAGAGGCAAGGTGATCTTCTTGAGGCGAATATGAGATTTTGTTCACACGATCGCTATGGCCGGTCAGCGTGCGGCTGTAGACACCTGTCGCTGCATCCCATAGCCGTATCGTCGAGTCCATACCGCAGGAGGCCACCTGGTTCCGTTTTGGCGAATACTCGAGGCACATAACACCGCCACTGTGGTGCCTCGAGATCTGTCGAGAGAATCCTGAACCAACATTCCACAACCGCACTGTATTATCGTAACTGGCAGAGGCGATGTAATCTCCTTTCGGGGAAAGCAATACCTTTTTCACGGTCCCGGTATGTCCTGTCATCGTTTGTCGACATTCTCCAGTCTCAACATCCCATAATCGTACCACCATGTCACTATCACCTGAGACAATCTGGTCTCCTTGAAGTGAATACGCCACGCTGTTGATTCCCCCCTTGTGGCCCGACAACCTGCGAACGCATGACCCTGTCTCTAAATCCCAAAGCTCAACTCCTATAACGTCCCAGGACCTGTGGAAGGCAATCTGATCTCCCTTTGGTGAAAGTACTGCATACTCATATCCTTGTATGATGTGTCGGCATGCTCCTGATTCTGCCTCCCATACTCTCACAATATCGCCGTCGTCCTTGGATACAAGTTTTCCTTGAGTCGGATATGCGATGCTTCCGATCCGCCAGGAGTGTCCAATCAGAATACTGCCAACCTCTCCTGAACCGACGTCCCAAAGTCGAACTCTGCAATCATCGCTCCCAAAGGCGATGTTGTCTCCTTTTGGCGAAAATGCCATATCATAGATAAAATCACACCCGGATATAATAGAGCGGCAATCCCCTGATTCCAGATCCCAAAGCCGTATGTCACCACTCCTTGAAGCAACCAGAGTACCTTGTGGTGAATAGGCCACGCCTTGTACTCCGCTGGTATGGCCGATGAAGATATAAAGACAATCTCCTGTGGCGACATCCCAAACTCGTACTGTTTTGTCATAGCTGCCCGAGACAATCCGATCTCCATTCGGTGAGTATGCAACACTTCCAACCTCCTGGTTATGTCCACTCAATATCCATGTCCTCTCCCAGTTTGATGTTGCATAGACGTTAATGTTGCCATCTTCTAGAGCCACGGTGAATGACGTTCCATCTGGTGAATACACGCATGAAGACACCTGGCAGTCGTATTTGAGAAACGGCAGCTCGCCAAACTGTACATCTTTCATCTGTGCTCTGCTCAAATCCGATCCACGAAGCGACACATTGCTGAGATTCGCCTTCCTCAGATCCGCTCTTTGTAGGTTGGCCGAGTCGAACACACCATGTCTGAGATCCGCCCCAGGAATCTTAACACTTCGCAAGTCCGCTGACCTGAACTCGATACCTGCTCGAACAAGGATAGTGATGGCATTAGCGGCTGCTGTACGCCACTTCTTGTCGGCCTTTGAGTATTCAATGTAGTCCAAAAGCTGTTGCTTGAATACCACTTCTTGATGGACGCGTTCCTCCAGAAACTGAACAAGTGAATGCTCATTTACAAAATTTCTCCAGGCAAGCGGCGAACTGAGATCAGGTCCTTGTTCGCTCGACGGCCTAACGAAGGCAGAGAGTCAGATCTCTGTCGCCAGTCATGCGGATCAAATACTGCAAGTGCCAATCCATACTCCAACAACGATCGATGGATGAATCGGTATTGGTTGCCATTTCGAGTCAGAGGACATGCTTCGCGTAATAGCTGCTTCTCATCGTCGCGGCTAAAGAATTCGGCTTTCCAGGAATGCTCATCTTTGTAGCGCGAGTACTCGACGATCGGTTGACCATCTTGCTCCTTGTAAACCGCCACAGCCAGCTTCTTCAAGAAATCGATCCCATTCCGAGTGAATCCTTCGTCATTCAGGCTCTCGAATGCTGCTCTCGATTGAGGACTCAATTTCTTCTCTCCGAGTCGTTTCTTTCCTCGCTCGAGCCAGTGTTCGATGAAGTGGTCATACAGTCCGACCTTGGTGATATGTGCACCTGAGAGATGCTCTCCAGGATCCATCATTCGTGGCATCACCTCCAAAGAGAGAGTCATCAAGAACGGATTCTTGACCAATTCTTTCAAGCTTGGAATAAGATTGAGTGCCTGCTTGTAATCCTTTGCTTCCCAGAGAGGTTGATGTATCGACACATATTCATTGATGTATCCGTCGATCTGACCTTCCGAGAACGGAGTCATGACAGCCTCTTGGAATTGCGTCGACTTGGATTGTTGGTTGCGATCACCAGGTTGGAAACGGTCTCGATAGTCCATCCCAAGGTACTCGGTACGGCAACTGATGATTATCTTGGCTGTCCACTCGCCTGGCTCATTCAGACGATTAGATGTATACAGGTTGTGCGTTTGCTGGCTCTCATCATATCCGTCGCACATCAAGACGAACTTGCGATGCATCTTGAGTTCTCTGATTTGTGGCTCTGTGAGTTCCATCTTCCTTAGCTGCTTTGCAATCATGTCATGCTCTGGTTTGTCGATGGCCGGTAAGTTGATATGTAGTGGTATGTCGCCATCCTTCTTGTAAGCGTTCCATAACTCGTGATCAAGTGCTCGACTGAATGTAGATTTGCCAGCTCCTGGATCCCCCAACATAAGGAACACTTTCTGATCGCTGTTCAAGAATTCCTTGACTTTTTCCATCAATTGGAATCGAGATTCATCCGATGCTTGTAATCCAGCCTTTGCCTGAGGTGGGATGTAGACGGCGTTTCCTTGCTCCATGAGACGTTGCTTTCTTAGTAGGCGTAATTGACCCTCAACG
>Ga0247824_10001891_pt1 | contig 11664 bp, 9 predicted proteins | sample 13C_PalmiticAcid_FD_194412 | JGI IMG/M metagenome (GOLD analysis project Ga0247824, IMG submission 194412) | Soil microbial communities from agricultural site in Penn Yan, New York, United States - 13C_PalmiticAcid_Day48 | ecosystem: Environmental > Terrestrial > Soil > Agricultural land...
GGCTGGCCCTACACACGAACACTGCGGGGTGGTGGGTGGGGGGAACAAGACCCCCATCCCATCCTCTGGTGTTCCCCTTCATACGCTTTTTTTTTATTTTCCTCAAAAGAAAAAGTAGAAGTAGAAGAAGTAGAAGTAGTAGTCTATCTCTATGGGATAGTCATCCTCTTCATCTTTTTTATCTTTCTCAAGCAGAGTCCATTCGTATTGTGAAGGGAACATGAGCTAAAAGCGCGTAGAAACAGGTGTCTGCTCTAGGTTGCAGTTTGTTCAAAGAGGACAGGGAACTTTTGCTTGTGATGGATGATGGATACGCGAGTGCTGCAGATCGTTTGGCTGAGCCAAGACATTCCTTCACCCGATCCACCCTCTGGTAGCGATACCAACCATGACATTTGCTCTTGATAGAGTGCACGACTCCTAACCGAACAATCCTAGCAACCTAGAAAGAACGTGTATTGCGTTCGGCAAAGAGTTGGGGTGAATTCAAATCTGCCCCTCTTTTTCACAGGGAGCGCGGACACCCTTTTTCAACCCCTCACCATCATTGTTCCACATGCCCCTCTTTCTTTCCTTCCTTCATTCTTTCTCCCTTCCTCCCTTCCTCCCTTCCTCCCTTCCTCCCTTCCTCCCTTCCTCCCTTCTTTCTCCCTTCCTTTTTTTTTCTTTCTTCCTTCCCCAACTTACATCTTTGTCTACCCAACGTTGAAACCTTTCCGTTCACCAGTAAACCAAGTTGAACTTTATTCCGGTCCAGCCATGCAACGTGTACCATCCCGCTCGAGCAATAGATAAGTGCTTCCACTGTGCTGGTCCCGAACGGACCTCTTTGGACAAGGAAATCCGGTTGGTTAGGCCCTTGAAAGCCGCGCTACAGCGTGTACCATTCCGCTGGTGATGACTTCCCCTTGATACTACGCCGTCCCTTCATGGGCATATACCATTATGATTGACCCTAAAGCGGCGGATAAAACGGACATCTCTCAAAATCGCCGAGTGCATGGAGACATTAAAGGAAATCAACAAACTCCTCTTTGCCGTCTTTGGCTTACTCAAGGAATGACATGGCCAGCGTTTTGGAACTGTATATGTTAAGCAGGCTGCGGATTGCGCTGAAGTTGATTAATGACCATGCCTTGTCGTGGTTGCACCCGCTAATTACGGTTGAGGACAAGGAAAACGAATACAGCACTCGCATTCTGGAAATGAAAGACTCGACGGGCGATGCAGCGCAAGGCAGCGGATCTCTCAGCATCATGACAAGTTGAGACGTGAAGAGAAGTGTGAATAAGATCTGGAGCGTGTCCAGTCAAACTGGCGCAGCTCTGAACTTTCACTTTATTGGAGCCACTATGATACAAATACATTACATGCCAGGCCTTGGGCAAAAGCAGTTATCGCAATAGATGTGGAGGTCCTGCCATCAAATCCTTACACGCTTGTTCGCACCGCCATTCTGTTGCCAGACACCTCCTGAAGGAGCAGGGTCCAGGTCATCCATCATGGACGAAGGGGAGACAGAAGAGGAAGACCAGGATTCCTCATCCTCCATTGCCATCAATGAATGATCCTGCCCACCCGCATTGAACGAGGCATCCTGGGTGGCTGCGCGCTTTTGAGCCTTTGTATTTCCTTGCGTTCCTTTGGCCAGAGTCTCCGCAGCCATCTTTTCTGCAGCCTTCTCCGAAGCCGTCATGTGCGTTCGCTTGTGTCTGGTGACCTGATCAGGTCGCGAAAACCGTTTCCCACATCCCGGGAAAGGGCACTGGAATGGTCGCTCGCCCGTATGGACTCGTAGATGCTTGGTCAAATTGGAGGATTCCGCAAACCGCTTGTCACACCCTGCAAATTTGCACTTGAAAGGTTTCTCCCCGGTGTGAACACGTCGATGAATGGTCAAGGCTCCCGAGATGGAAAACTCGCGTCCGCACCCTGGCTCTGGACATTTAAACGGCTTCTCGCCCGTGTGGATTCTCATGTGTTGAGCCATGATATTGGATTCGGAGAATCTCTTCTGGCAGATTTGACATTGGTAGGGTTTGTCCCCAGTATGGGTCTGAATGTGTCGCATAGCCTTTTGCCTCTGTGCAAACCCACGTTCGTTCCGGTCGCAGCCTTGCCATAGACAAATATATTCGCTCTTGCCCATGCCGATATGGTCTTCACTCAAATGGTTGGTGAGCGAATCAAAGTTGGCAAACACCTTGTTACATCCTCTCCATCGACAAATGTGTTGATCATTGTGAAATTCACTTTCTTCATCCTCTTCTTCGTCGTCGTCGTGCTCTTCTTGGTGTCTCTGATGCTGCTGCGCTTGTTTCCCAGTAATAGAGGAGGAGACTTTGGCGATGTGGGCTGGCAGGGTTATGGCTTTGTTCCTTGGTTCAGGCCGTAAGAGTTCTGTCTCTGAAATGATAGCCGATGGTGGCACAATGTGGTGGTCTGCTCTCAAATGCTGCAACAATGTGTTCCCATCTGCTTGTTCCGTAGCACAGGACTCCCAAAGGCAGAGAGGATGGTTACTGTCAGTCACAGGCACATGGAGTTGAGAGACGTGAGGCAACAGGTCATCCTGTGAGAAGAACTCCGCAGAGCACCCGCTCCAGAGACAACGAATCATTTGGTCCAGCTGAGCATCATCCATGATACTATCGCCAGGGAGCGTCAATGAAGACGACGGACCAGTTCTTGTGAGCGAGCCCATCTGAGATGAAATGGAAACTAATTCCTGAGCCTGCTGATGGCTGTTATTGATGTTGGTGTTAGGGTGAGAATGAATGTTATTGTTGTTGGTGTTGGCTAAAAAGTGGAACGCCGAATGGGAACCACTGTCGCTGCTGCGCTGAACATGGCCGGTACCGGCATGGTTGCAGGGCCCGTTCACGTTCCATCTATAAAGTTGATATGTCAGCTAGGAAATGAACGAGGGAGGGAGGGAAAAAATACACCATGCAGCATGAAGGAAAAAGGGTCCAAAATGACTTACGGGTCGCTGGCAGTGGAGCATTGTATTGGCATGGAAAAGTAGTGTGAGCCTGACACAACAGAAGGAGTGGGCGTAGTAGAGGACACGGGCGTGGAACCAGAGGAAACCGACAGAGTATCGGGGCAGCATGTCAAGCAGCAGTTGTTCACCACTTCGGGATGTTCTGTGCAACATGTGGCCTGTCGGGAGACAATGGTGTTAGGCGGGACCAAGTCCTGGCAACAATCTGAATCCATACCATCCTCAAGAACGGATTCGATGATACAACACTCGATCTCTTGAACAGTGTATCCACTGATGGTTTGTGTGTGAGGGGTCTGGCAGCAGTCGAGAGGGTCGAGGGGAAGTATGGGTTGTGGCCCGCAGCAAGAACTTGATTCAACTGTTGGGCAGCAAAAGTCGCTGAGGTCGTGGGACAATGAACAGCACTCGTCAACCGGCGCAGTGGATTTGCCGCTGTTGTGATGAGGTTTGGTGTGGTTGTGCTGCTGTTGTTGCTGCTGTTGTTGCTGCTGTTGCTGTTGCTGTTGCTGTTGCTGTTGCTGTTGCTGTTGCTGCTGTTGCTGTACGTACTGGAAGGACGATAGCTGGTGCAGACCAGTGTCCAGTGTGGTCGTCATGAGTGTGTTTCTGTTGCAGGAGGAGGAAGAGGTGTTGAAGAGGAAAAGTGAGGGGGACGAGGAGCAAAGAGGGATGAGGAAGAAAAGATCTTGTACCAGGGAAACAAGTCTGTTGCGGAAAAGGGGGCTTGTCTTGTGGACACTTGCCCATGCACTGTCCCTTAGCCATGCGGGGATGCCAATTTGCGCGCTAGACCAATCCCTGGCACCCTGACCAACATGGTGCTGGGCAGTAGCCAAGACGACAAGCTTCTGTAACCACCACGCTTAATATACCAATAGTGCGAGATGAAGCGACTCGAGCGTCCTCTGGATGGCGGATACCTTGTAGGTCCTGCAGGTCTACTTGTAGATGGATAGTAGTAATTTGCCTTCACTGAAGGAAGGTTCGTGCAGTTGCAGGAGGCGGTGGTTGGCTACAGCAAATTGAACAATTGAACACGTTGCCCGGGTACCACAGCCCGTTACCGGTCTCGACTCGTGAGTGCGAGTGCACAAAGCGCAGACTGACCTTTCCTTGCGAAAAGTTGAAGGCTTATCAGATAGACCAAAGGAAAAAGAGAGAGTGGGGGGATTGTTGTGGAGTGTCCGCATAACTGTACAAATGCATGTGTGCAATCTCTGTCGACGCAGATCTCACAGTGACCCTTGCTGTGACCCATCTGACCCATCGAACCTTGATCTCGGACAAACGCGCTCGGAGGATCTCTCCACCATAAAGGGGTCGAGGCGTCCGAGGACTTTTTACACAACTCCCTCTTCCCACAGTTGTTTCCTTCCTTCCCTTCTTTCTTTCTTTCATTCGTTTGTCACCACTTCTCCTCGCTCTCCTCCTCATTCCTCATTCCAAACGGACACTGCTGTAAATAATGTCGTTCCTCTCTGCAGCTGCCTCTCAGGCTGCCGGTCAAGTCAGGATGCAAGTGCCTCCGCTATGACTCCACACTAGTCGACTTTGCTCGCCACACGATCAGTGTATCATTGCAGCTAACGTGTCACCCTTTTTTCACACGATGATGTAGTCATGGCAGGACCTCGGCCAGGGCCGCCTTGGTGCAGTGCCACCGATACACGACGGGATCTGGAAGTGGCTCTCCTGAGCTCAACAGGTACAGCTCCAAGATCACACAGCCAAAGTCTCAGGGCGCGTCTCAAGCCATGTGTAAGTTACGCGAAGCCTGGCGTCCTTCGTAGCTACGATCTCAAAAAGGATGGATGCTGCAGAACGATCATCGCCAACCTCAAGAACATGTCTAACAGGAACGGTTCCTGCTGGATCAATAGTGTACGCCACCGGACTCAAGGAGGATGACATGAGCAAGGCTCAAGTCGGTATCTCGAGCGTGTAAGTCTATCTTTCAGAGTGATACTGATGACTCAATGGACTGTGATTTTTTTGGCTAACTCGATCTTCTCCCTCCCCCCTCTCTCTCCACAATGTAGTTGGTACGAGGGTAACCCATGCAATATGCACCTGAACGATCTTGCCGCCAAGGTGAAGGAGGGCGTCCAAAACGCCGGCCTTGTCGGTTACCGCTTCAACACCATCGGTGTCAGTGATGGTATCTCAATGGGTACTGCAGGCATGCGCTTCTCGCTTCAGAGCAGAGACATCATCGCGGACTCTATCGAAACGGTAATAGCAATGGAGACACAGGGGAACCGGAGAAAAGGGCGAGGAGAGGATTCATGGACCGACTAACTTTGATCCTTTCGATCTCCTTCGTGGAAACCAATGGGATCGATTTCTTCCGCGCCAACACGACTGAGCTGTGACTTGTTCTCATTGTCTGTACTCACACTGCCTTTCTGTCACCTCTTTCACAGGTCATGAGCGGACAATGGTATGACGCCAACATCTCTTTGCCTGGCTGTGACAAGAACATGCCTGGTTGTTTGATTGCCATGGGACGTCTTAACCGCCCTTCCTTGATGGTTTATGGAGGCACTATCAAGCCTGGCGCGTCTTCGTGCAGCCAGGGCACTCTTGACATTGTTTCCGCGTTCCAGTCTTACGGCTCATACCTCGCTGGAACCATCAACGAGACCCAGCGCCAGGACATTGTCCGAAACGCGTGTCCTGGTGCAGGAGCTTGCGGAGGAATGTACACTGCCAACACCAGTAAGACTTTTTTAACATTTGATCAAAACTCGGATCCGTTGTGGCTGCACTCTAGCGGCAAAACATCCAATTTAACCGGCTGTTGTGTTTCCCATGACATTCTATGCTAGTGGCATCCGCTATTGAGGCCATGGGTATGACTCTCCCTTACAGTTCATCAACTCCCGCTGAATACCCTGAGAAGCTTCAAGAGTGTCTGGATGCTGGAATGGCCATTCGCAACTTGCTTGAGCAGAACATCACGCCCCGCGACATCATGACCCGTAAGGCTTTTGAGAACGCCATGGTCTTGACCATGATCCTGGGAGGATCTACCAACGCGGTTCTCCATTTGATTGCCATTGCTCGAGCTGTGGACGTTCCCTTGACCATTGATGACTTCCAGGAGGTCAGCTCGCGCGTCCCATTCTTGGCCGATCTGAAGCCCTCTGGAAAGTATGTTATGGAGGATGTACACCATATCGGAGGAACACCCGCAGTCCTCAAATACCTTCTTGACAACGGCTTGATCCACGGAGACTGCTTGACTGTTACCGGAAAGACGCTTGCCGAGAATTTGAGGGACATCCCTGGTTTGAAGGAAGGTCAGGATGTGATCCACCCTCTGGAGAAGCCCATCAAGCCTACAGGACACTTGTGCATCCTCAAGGGTAACCTCGCTCCTTTGGGATCGGTTGCTAAGATTACTGGCAAGGAGGGACTGTTCTTTGAGGGACCCGCCAATGTGTACGATCACGAGGCAGACATGTTGCGCGGTTTGGAGAATAGCGAGATCAAGAAGGGCCAGGTCATTATCATCCGTTACTCTGGCCCCAAGGGAGGTCCAGGCATGCCTGAGATGTTGACCCCTACATCCGCCATCATGGGAGCAGGACTCGGAAACGACGTTGCCTTGTTGACAGACGGTCGCTTCTCTGGAGGAAGCCACGGATTCATTATCGGGCACATCACCCCCGAGGCTCAAGAGGGTGGACCCATTGGTCTGATCAAGAATGGAGACATTATCACCATTGATGCCGAGACCAAGTCTATCGATGTCAAGGTCACGGACGAGGAGTTGAAGGCTCGCCACGCTAACTGGACCGCTCCTCCATACAAGGCCACCCGCGGTACCCTTTACAAGTACATCAAGACTGTCAAGAATGCAAGTGAGGGATGTGTCACTGATGAATAAGTGGGTAAGAGAGACAGAGGGGAAAAATACATCATTAAAGAACACCTGTACTTTTATCACGCTTCCGAGTCTTGTTCTGCTTTGTTTCTTTTGCTACCTCTTGATGTCCCTTCTGCACTGGTACTGTCGTTGTCATCACCTTGGTTGACATCGGGTTCCTCAGCCCTGTGTTTTAAGGAAGCTGAAGACACGTTTGCTTTCTCCGACGAGGTATCCACAGACCGATACACAGGCAGTGGACAGCCTGGATGCTCGGCGAATAGAACGCCTCTTAGCAATTCAGCAACAACCCAAACATTCAAACTATTGCCGAGTAACCTGTACCTCTGCAACGCTGTGTGTTTAACCGGGAACCGCAGAAAAGGTCCATTAGGGTTACGCGCGAGTTGTGGGTGGAAGGGTCTCACGGACGTCAGCGTCTCAATCCCTAATGACTCTGCAGCCGCACTTTCGCTGGATGAACTTTGATCCATATCGGATACCAGTTCGTCTTCTTTGAGAGGAAAAACATGAATGCGGGCCACTTCTGTTGGAGAAAAGAATCGAAGTCCGAGCTGTGCTATAGACTCAGAGTCTTCAAAGTTGTACTCTTCCTGCTCCATTTTGAGTGTCTGAAGTAAGCCGCCACCGCTAGCAACATGATGGCTCCCGTAGGCTTTTGTAAAACATGATGATCTGTTGGATGTTGGGCGCAAGATGTCTATTGGCGTATTCAGTGACAAAAGTAAGATTCTCAGCATAACATCTGACGCCTGGCGCATTTCTCCTGTTGCTTATACGTACCGAAACGGAAGTTGGGTCTCTCTAGGATCAATTGGCGCGAAAGCAAATGGTTGTCTGCTTGACTCTGATCAACGTCCAAAAAGTGTCGCAGTTCAGGGATGTGGAAGGGGTGTTGCTTGACGACCTTCTTGGGATCTTCAACAAAAGCCGGTATGGGCCATGAGTTGTAAATGATCTCCTTCTCCGGATCGAACATTTGGTCAACGTCGCCAGTCGCCAAAGACGAAGATGATTGAGGCGAGTGTGATGCTGTTGTTGTATCATTGAAGCTTGATCTCAGCCTGGCCATCAAAAAGTAACGTAGACGGTCATTGGGTACGCCAAAATGATATGGCGCCAGCAAGCATTCCCGAAAGACGTAACCCATCGTGTTCAACAAGGTTACCATCCTCTCGCGAGAACGTGATGTCTAGAAATCAAAAGTGTATACCAGATCTCAGTTCCATGTACGTCGTAACCCAGGATGCTCGGCCTTCGATTTGACCCACAAATAAGTATCCTCTTACCTCAAAGTTCTTGACATTCTCCAGGAACAAGTATACGGGCGGTGTCTTCATCTTTTCGAGTTGATCCAGAAGATGCAATAAGGGTTTGGCCCGATTATCCTGATCATCCAGTAGCTTTCCTCCGCGTGTATAAGGCTGAATGCAGGCGCAGGAGTAGGACGTTCGAGTCAAGTCAACATGGGTGATCGATCCAGAGCGTCCATCACTCTGGGAGGATAGAAAAAAAATAGGATATATACCTGACAGGGAGGGCTCATGAGCCAGCAATTCGCATTGTATCTAATTGAAAACAATGAGTAATGAGTTAGTAATGGGAGGTCCAAGATCGTTACTGCAACACCATCGATTGGCCGAACGCCTACTAGTCTCTCCTGAAAGCTGTTGTTCTTTGGGTAGTACTTTTCAATGTCCTTGACTGTTAGCCGATCAATACCTCTCTACACGATTGAATCAAAGGCATACCATTAGACTCACGGAGACTTGAACGAGAACAGCTAGAAGAAGGGACTTGTAATTCCTTACGGAGACAGGCGCTTTTCCAAAGCTCAGCTTGTATGTATCGTTCGCTTGCTGGTTCATATCAAAGCTCTCAAGGATCTCGCCCTTTGCGCCACTTGTATTGAACCCAAAGTGCTGTTGAGTCAAGATAGCACGTGGTGAGTATGGCCCCAGAAAGTGAAGCGCCAGTGAAATAGCCAAGGGAGGTCCAAGAGAGGCTGATCACCTACCAGACCACCGATTCCACTAAAGAACTCCAAAGCCCTGATGGCGACCATGTTGTTGGTGTGTATACGGTGTGTGTTCTGTTCGAGGTGTTGGAAGGGGAAGAGAGAGGATAGCTCGCTCGCTATGAGCCGGGTCAATGGGTGAGTGAGGATCGAGAGGGCAGCGCGAAATGCAGTAGCAGTCATGTCCAGTGACGCCCGCCCGTCAAAAAAATTTTCTGTTGTGAGGATCGGGGCCACAAAAGGCCTCTTTGCCCGGGAGTTGTTTGTTCCACCCTTTCCTCTCTTCAACCAATCTCTCGACATGTCTGAAGTCTCTGACCTTGCTATCGGAATCGATCTCGGGTATGTTGAGTATCGCTGCTTCTCTCTCTCCCCACCTCCTCTATCTGCTCTGCGAGTCGGTGCGGTCGTGAGCGGTCAGTACCATCCAGGAAGTGGGTGGATCCTCTATCCAACACGACTACGAGCCAAACAACCACAACCACCAATCCAGGGTATCATCAACAAACACTTTCTATCAACAGCGAGTAGTTACGAATGTGTATGGGTTAAAGTAGCTCAATCAAGGACTTGGTCCTGGGCTTCCTAGCTGGAGGACAACAGGTCCAAGAACTCTTGGGTTCGATCTGCCAAAGTCAGTTCAACCCTGATCGACACTCCATGGTCTTCCTCAATGAGAATCACCTCGATCAACTTGCTTTGGATGGTGCCTAGAGACGGATTCAGCTTCAACTTTGGATTCCGTTCAGAGACCAACTCACTCTTACTGAGTGAAGCACCCTGTCCCAAATGCCATATCTCAGTTGGGGTGGGGGAAAGATCCCCAGCCCTTCTCGATAATGTTGAGGGGGGCACTCTCCTATCAACCCCAATCCCTTCCCTGCTGTCTGTACAAAGCGAACTGACATTGACCTCTTTTTTTTCCTTTTGTTAGTACCACCTACTCATGCGTTGCCGTCTGGGAGGGCGAGCGTGTTGAGATCATCGCTAACGAGCAGGGTAACCGTACCACTCCTTCGTACGTTGCCTTCTCCGAGCAGGAGCGTCTCATCGGTGATGCCGCCAAGAACCAGGCTGCCATGAACCCCACCAACACCGTTTTCGATGCCAAGCGTCTTATCGGTCGCCGCTTCGATGACCCCGAGGTCAAGTCTGACATGAAGCACTGGCCCTTCGCTGTCATCGACAAGGACACTGCTCCCTTCATCCAGGTTGACTACCAGGGCGAGAAGAAGGAGTTCTCTCCCCAGGAGATCTCGGCCATGGTCTTGACCAAGATGAAGGAGATTGCTGAGGCCAAGATTGGCAAGCCAGTCAGCAAGGCTGTCATCACTGTCCCTGCCTACTTCAACGATGCTCAGCGTCACGCCACCAAGGATGCCGGTGCCATCGCTGGTCTTGATGTTCTCCGTATCATCAACGAGCCCACTGCCGCTGCCATCGCTTACGGTTTGGATTCCAAGGAGACCAAGGAGAAGCACGTCCTCATCTTCGATTTGGGTGGTGGAACGTTCGATGTCTCCCTCTTGACCATCACTGGAGGTGTCTTCGCCGTCAAGGCCACCGCTGGTGACACCCACTTGGGAGGTGAAGATTTCGATAACACCCTCTTGGAGCACTTCAAGGAGGAGTTCAAGCGCAAGCACAAGAAGGACATCTCTGGTGATGCCCGTGCCACCCGCCGTCTCCGCACTGCCTGCGAGCGTGCTAAGCGCACCTTGTCTTCTTTGGCCCAGACCACCATCGAGGTTGACTCTCTCTTCGAGGGTGTTGACTTCCAGGCCAACATCACCCGTGCCCGTTTCGAGGAGCTCAACTCTGCCCACTTCAACAACACCATCGAGCCCGTCAAGAAGGTCCTCAAGGATGCCAAGTACGCCAAGAAGGACGTTGATGAAATCGTTTTGGTCGGAGGATCCACCCGTATCCCCAAGATTCAGTCTCTTCTCCAGGAGTACTTTGATGGCAAGGAGTTGAACAAGTCGATCAACCCTGATGAGGCCGTTGCCTACGGTGCCGCCGTCCAGGCTGCCGTCCTGACCAACCAGGCTGGTAACTCCAAGACCCAGGACCTCTTGTTGTTGGATGTCGTCCCTCTCTCCCTCGGTGTTGAGATGCAGGGTGGTGTCATGGCTGTTGTCGTTCCCCGTAACACTGCCATCCCCACCATCAAGAAGAAGACCTTCACCACCACTGAGGATGGTCAGACCACTGTCCAGTTCCCAGTCTACGAGGGTGAGCGTCCCATGACCCGCGACAACAACTTGCTCGGCAAGTTCGAGCTCTCTGGTGTTCCCCCCATGCCCCGTGGAACCCCCGAGCTTGAGTGCACATTCGACTTGGATGCCAACGGTATCTTGAAGGTCACTGCCCAGGACAAGGCCACCGGTCGCAAGGCTAACATCACCATCTCCAACGGAGCTGGTCGTCTCTCTGCTGCTGATATCGAGCGCATGGTCTCAGAAGCTGAGAAGTTCAAGGAGGAGGATCGTGAGAAGGAGGAGATTGTCAAGTCAAAGCAGGACCTCGAGGCCTATGTTCACCAGATCACCGACACAATGAGCCAGCCCGGCGTCATGACCAAGCTCAAGGTTGCTGACAAGAAGGCTATGGACCTTGCTTTGGAGGAGGCTATGGCCAGCCTTCAGATCGAGGAGTTGGCCGAGAAGGACACCTTCATCTTGGCTCAGCGCAAGCTCAAGCGTGTCGCCACCAAGGCCTTCGCTTCATTGTCTCGTTAAGATG
>Ga0247824_10001892_pt1 | contig 11662 bp, 4 predicted proteins | sample 13C_PalmiticAcid_FD_194412 | JGI IMG/M metagenome (GOLD analysis project Ga0247824, IMG submission 194412) | Soil microbial communities from agricultural site in Penn Yan, New York, United States - 13C_PalmiticAcid_Day48 | ecosystem: Environmental > Terrestrial > Soil > Agricultural land...
CCACCACTGCTACCGCCGCCTCCGCTGCGGTGTTGCAGGGGGTCGGCGCGCCAGGAGGGGTTCTGCCAGCGCGCGGTGAAGTGGATGCTGGTGAGTTCGTGGCACTCGAAGAGCATGAGGAGGAAGCGGGCCAGGTTGGAGGGGGTGTTGTAGACGGCCAGGTCCGGGTCGCCGGCCGCGGTGGTGCCGCCGAGGGAGAAGCCGCCTCCGGCGCCGCCGGCGGTTGCGAGGGTGATGGGGGGCAGGCCTTCCAGGACGATGTGCACGCTGCGCAGCGACTTGCGGAGCAGGGCGCGCGAGCGGTCGAGGGCGGCCGACTTGCGGTGGACGAGGCGGCTGATGACGCGCGGGGTGTACTCGATGCGCGGGTAGAAGGCCGGGAAGGCGAGGCTGTACCAGCGCCGGGAGAGGGCGAGGCGGCGGATGTCTTGCTGGAAGAAGGAAGGGGGCAGGTGCTCGAGGATCATGAGCCATATCTCGGAGGGGAGCTGCGGGAGGAGGGGCATGGTCGCGGGTGAGAGTGGTGAGTCTGGTGGGAGCGGGGTTGGCATCATGCGATCACAGTGGGAAGGAGGGGGAAGTTGAAGAAATTCAGGTTTGTGAGAGCAGGCTTGTATCACTTCAATTCGACAAGGCTTGCTTATTAGGGGCATAAAGAAACTGGAGTGCTCAGGGTCTTGGATTGGTCCCCCCCATGGAATTGCTTGCACAGCCGGGCAAAGAAAGGCAAGAAAGACAGGAAAAGAGCATTCGGAACCTGTGCCAATCGCAGTCAAGGCCGGGGTTTCGGGCGACCAATCTCGGGGGGCGCAGGCCACCGCTGCCGGCGCCCGCAGGTGATACCGATCATGAGTGGTGGGCGGGGGCTGGCGTCTTCTTGACGCGCCGAGAAGCTGAGACGAGAAGCGGCCGTTCTGGATGAAGAACGCCCTGCCGGGCTCCGAACGGAGAATGGGGTGGGGAAAGGGGCCCACCACCAGCTTTCAGCAGGCACAGTCCAAGCGTTTGTGGCCTCCTTTGGCGGGCTGCCCAACCCCTGAATTGGCGAATTTGACTTTGAAAAGCAAGTGAAAGAAAGAAGGAGATAAATTACAGGACAAAAAAAAAGGAGAGTAAAACGAGTTCCTGAGCAGAGAAAGGAGAGAATGGAAAAGGAAAAGAGGACCCTTGATGCATGGTGACGGATGACACTGAGTTTATCGGACCCTGAAAATCCGGGGCCAGCGCGGGTGACTGTGGGTGGCTGTGGGCCGTTTCAATCCCTGAATCAAAGCAAGACATCAATCCCACCATGAGCGAGACCGACATGAAGGTTGATCCGGCTCGAGCATCTGCTCTCATCTCGCAGCTGCAGGGCGTCAGTGAGAGGATAGCCGCAGTGGCCAAGGGCCGCGCAGTAAGTTTTGCTGTTCTCTAGGCCCTCATCCATTTTCTATCAGCTGTCGCGTGACTCTCATCGGTTGCATCATGATATCTGACAAGTCTCAAGGTGCGCCTCGTGGCCGTCTCGAAGCTCAAGCCCGCCAACGACATCCTTGCCCTGCACGAGTCGCCAGTCCGGCAGCTGCACTTTGGCGAGAACTACTCGCAGGAGCTGAGTCAGAAGGCCGAGCTGCTGCCCAGGACCATCCAGTGGCACTTTATCGGCGGTCTGCAGTCGGGTACGTTTGACTGATATTCGTGCCCCAAGACATGAAGACTGACACGGCACAGGCCGCTGCAAGGACCTCGCCAAGATCTCCAACCTGTGGTGCGTCTCGAGCATCGACACCCTCAAGAAGGCCCAGCTGCTAGACAAGTACCGCGGCGAGAAGATCAAGGCCGAGCCCGAGACCCAAAAGATCAACATCCACGTGCAGGTCAACACGTCGGGCGAGGAATCCAAGTCGGGATGCGCCCCCGGTGACGAAGTCGTGTCGCTCTGCCGGACCATCGTCAACGAATGCCCCAACCTGCACCTGCTGGGCCTGATGACCATTGGCGCCATTGCGCGGAGTGTGGCGACCACGGCCGAGAACGAGAATGACGACTTTAAGCTGTTGACGGAGCAGAGGGATCTGGTCGTCAAGGAGTTGGGGTTGGACAGGGAGCTCGAGCTGAGCATGGGCATGAGCGAGGACTTTGAGGGCGCCATCGTCATGGGCAGCGGCGAGGTCCGCGTGGGGAGCACCATCTTTGGGCAGCGGCCGGCCAAGTCGGAGGCCAAGATTGTGGCATAACCAAGCGGCGATGAAGTGTTGGGTTTACCCTGCGCGCAACGATTCTCCTTACCTCTGAGAGAGGCTGCGTTCATCGCATTCGAGGCGCAAGTAAAGAAGTAACGCCCCACGGGGAGATTCGGAGCCCGCTCTCTCCCTGCACTGCGCAGGGGTTTCGATTGGTGACCTTTCAAGTAGAAAACATTACAGAAAACAGCCAGGCTTTTCACCCCTTCTTTCTTGTGTTCAGTTGGTCGGCAAATCCCATCGTCAACAACACACATGCATGATGCAGATGCGACTTTAAGTTGACTGTCTGCAGGGAGTGGACCTAGGAGCTGGGCCCGGGACTTGGGCTATCGCTTATCGATAACGGGTGCTCCCGCGCAACCCACGCTTTCCTTTCCTGGAGGGGTAGCAGGGCAGCAGGGGTACCCCAGTCGCGCCCACCGCGTTGCTTGGGGAACCCAAACAATCAACAAGAAGACAGGGCAATGGCAGGCAATTGGCTCACAGGGCGCCAACGCAGGGCTCAAATCAGGGTCGAGAGATGCAGTTGTTTGCAGCTCCCATCCTATCTCCCCTCCTCGCTCAGCTGTCTTAACAAGACCTCATTATACCCTGCAGGAGCATGTCCAGCATTGCTTTGACTTGAACCTTCAAGTTTGCGACTTGTGTTTTTTTTTTATTCTGGCTTTTGGAGTCTGGGACTCGGAGTGAAGCAAGTCTCCCTTTGGATCTTTGACACTCGAAGTGCAAAACTCGGGACTCTACGAATACCCAGCAGCAGACCCGCCGCACCACATCACCGCATTCCAGCGACCATCACATTCCGCCCTGCCTTGCTTCCCTCCCACCACCACGCATAAAACACACACACACACTTACACACCACATTCGACATTGCCACCACCGCAATGCCCGCCATCGAGAGGGATGCCCCTCGAGATATGGACCGGCCGCTGAAACACCAGCATTCCGGATCCATCGACCACGGCCGCGCCCTGGTCCCCATGTATGTCATCATGTCTAATTTCCCACCTCCTCCAGACCTCCACTCTTGCAAACCGCCATGACCATGTCATGTCAGCCCTTTGGCGCACGCTAATGAGGAACAGGTGGGACAGCTCCGACCCCGAGCGGGCTCCGCCTCCGCTCCCTCTGAACCCGCAGTCGCCGGGCGTCTCGCGCACCGGAACGTCAACTGCGATCCAGTCGGCCCATGCTGCCATGGCTGAGAAGGCCCGTGAGAGCGCCGCACTGGTGCCGCACCTGGCGAAGCGCATCGGCGACACTTCCCCAGAACGCCCTGCCCTGCGGCCAAATTCCCACCGCCGCATGCAGTCCCTCCAGCCCTCCTCGGTCAAGGATATGAGCTTGATGATCGAAGGGGCCCGTGATTCTCTCCAGTCCACACCACGATCGCCCGAGAAGATCGACAGGCCAACGACGCCCCAGAGGAAAGACACCCGGGACATCTTCACGGAGCCAAAGGAAGACAAGCAGGAACGGTCAACCGCTGGCACTCCGACGCCCGGTCCCAGTCTGACTCCCATCATCCGCCCTACTGCTGTACGGCGGCCTCATCAGAGCATCCTCGGGGAAAACACCCCCCCTCAGTCGGCAACCATGCTTGCGCTCCAGAACATGAGCACCCAGAGCACCAGCAGCACACCCGCCCCAAGGGAGCCAGAGACGCCGCTTGGCAACATCACCAATGGCTCCAAAGCCCTGGTCAAGACCACTCCGTCAATCGACGCCTTGTCTCACCAGATCCTCACCTTGACCGATATTGCAACCACACTCCAGAAGGAAATGTCGTTGCTCAGCAGGCGCAGCAGAGACAATGCCACAGATCTGCTGAGCCTGAAGGAAGCCACCAACTCCCGCGACGAGGATATCCGGAAAAGCCTCCGGGAGCTCATCACCGACGTCAAGACGCGGCCCTCCGCCACCAGAGACCCCTATGGAGGGCCTTTGCTTTTGGAGGGCAGACACCTCCAGCCGGGGTCGCCAACGCAAACGTCAAAGTCGGCGCGCCCATTCTCGCTGCCACGAATACCTTCCCCGACCAGCTTTGCTGCATCATTTGACCGGGAGTCTCTGCTCAGCACCCCGTCTCTCATCTCCGACACGTCCTCGCCCGCCACCGTTGCCCTTCTCGAGAAGATCATCCGTGAGATGGGCACCAAGGAAGGCCAGGAGACGCTGCTCAACCGCCTTACCGACCTCGCCGACAGGCTTTCGGGCATGGCGACGGCCGGGAAGGTGGAGGAGCTCGCTCGGTTTGTCAAATCCAACCAGCAGCACGCCGTTGTCCCTGCCGCCGGCGGAGGAAGAGGGGGCGGCGGTGATGGTGGCGTCCGGGACCGCAACTGGAGTTTTGGGGACGACGATGACATGTCGCAGCATGGGGCTCTCGACTTTCTTCAAGCCGCCGCTTCCGCTTCTCAGGCCTCACGGCTTCTCCCTGGCCAGGAAGGCCGCTCCGCACGGAGCGCAGACGTCCTCAACGATGATGTCTTGAAGGCCATCCGTGGTGTCAAGGATAGTGTCGCCCAAGGAGGCGGCCTGACCGCTGAAGTCAAGGCGCTCGTCAGGGAGCTCCGTGGTGAGGTCCTCGGCATGGGCCGCGAGATTGGCCGGAGACTGGACGAAGTTGCCGAAAAGAACGCCGGCCAACCCGAAGCTGTGACAAAGGCCGAGATGACCAAGGTCGTTGAGGAGGGCCTGTCCGATATGAGCCTGCAGATGAACAGTCTTCTTCGCGAACACCGCCGCCAATCCGCCGCCGCCATTGCCGCCCGCGAGTGCTCGATCGATTACAAGGAGATCTACAACAGCATGCGCGCCGCCCTCAAGGAGACCCAGGCGGCCAAGCCCCGTACTCCCGAGCTCCGCAGAGAAGACGTTGTCCATGCGGTCAAGGACGCCTGGGAGAAGTACAAGCCTGAGATCGAGATTCAGCAAATCGGATTGGAGCGAGAAGAAGTCCTTGCCTGTCTGCAGGAAGGGCTCCGCGCCTATGCTCCCCGCGATGACAGGCCTCCCGGCGCTACCAGTGACGAGGTCTTCGAGGCTGTCATGGAAGGCCTCAAGCACTACAAACCTCCCAAGATCGAAATCCCGGCAGCTCTGTCGAGGGACGAGATCCTCGACGCTGTTCGCGAGTGCTTGGAGGAGTTTGAGTTTCCCGTCGCTCCGTCGGCCATGGGCACCGAGGTTACTCGAGAGGACATGTTGGATGCCGTTAAGGAGGGCCTTCAATCCTTCGACTTCCCTGTCCCTACCCAGGCGCCACCCACCTCGAACCTCACACGGGACGATGTGCTTGATGCTGTCAACCAAGGCCTGCAGTCGGTTGACTTTTCCGCCGTCTCCTCGAATGCATTGGTCCCCCAGTCCGTGTCAAAGGGGGACGTGTCAGATGCGGTCAAGTCGGGGCTCAAGTCGCTCGACCTGTCCTCGGATATCATGGATGCCGTCAAAGAGGGTCTCGACACTTCCGATCTCCCGACGAATGTCATGCATGCCGTCATGCAAGGACTGCAGTCGTTTGACTTCTCCTCTGCCGTTTCTACCGCCATTCCTCGGCCCGATCTTTCCAGGGTCGATGTTGCCGATGCGGTCAAGGAAGGGATCGAGTGCCTCGACCTCAACAACAGCATCACGCAGGCCGTCAAGCAGTCACTGCAAGGCTTTGACTTTTCTTCGGCCTATTCGTCTGCCCTGGTTCCGCGCGCCGACGTCTCCCGCGTGGATGTGGCTGATGCCGTCAAGGAGGGGCTCAAGTCGGTCGACCTCTCCAAGGATGTCACCGAGGCAGTCAAGAAGGCGCTGGAAGGTTTCGACTTTTCTACTTTCTCCTCTGCTCTGGTTCCTCGGCCAGACTTGTCGCGTGTTGATGTCGTTGACGCGGTCAAGGAAGGCCTGGACACGGTCGACCTCTCTAGGGATGTTGCGGATGCGGTGACGCGCGTGCTGGAGACCTTTGACTTCCCCACATCCACTGTGTCGGACGCGGCCCGGTCTGACTTGTCGCGTCTCGACGTGGTCGATGCGGTCAAGGAGGGTTTGGACTCGTTTGACTTGTCTGCCGATCTTGGAGGTGTCGTGAGAAAGGAGCTTGAGTCCTTTGATTTCTCCGCAATTCAATCGACTGCTCTCGTCGCTCCAGGGGGCAACAACGACGATGTCATTCAACGTCTTCACGAGATCAAGAGCTTCTTGCAGGCCGAGATCAAGGCTGCCTCGGAAGAAACCAAGCAGAACGTTGCCGCCAACGTCCGGGACACCGAGCGGATCCTCGACGCAACCAAGGATGGATTTGAGACTCTGCGTCAAGACATTGAAGACTACGTCGACCGGGCCAAGGACGACTCCGACACGGAGCGGGTCACGGACGAGCTCCTTCGCACACTTGACAGTTTCCGCGATGAACTGGCTGAGCTTGTCACGCGATCGTCCGACAGCTCCAAAGCAATGCTCAAGGAGGAGATTGAGGCCCTTCGAGACGCGGTTAATTCGTCGATGGTTCCAGCCCTACCTCAATCAGGTAACAACAAGGAGGTTCTTGAGGCCCTCCACGACGGGCTCGGTAGCATTCGGTCAGAGATCGGCACACGACCCATTGCTGGTCTCACCGAGATTCTCGACGCGTTGCAAGAGGGCCTCGGCGACATCCGGACAAGCCTCAACAACCTCCGTGACAAGCCCGCGGATTTGACTGCCAATGACGAGATCCTCGACGCACTCAAAGAGGGCTTGGACACGGTCCGGTCTGAAATCGACACCCTCCGCGAGGAAACCAGGAACGACAGGGCCTTGGCAACCATCGACGACAACTCAAATGCCGTGGTGCCCGTGGAGCAGATGGTGAAGCATGACGACATCAAGAACCTCGAAGTTTTGATCACCCAACTCGGCGTCAAGGTGGAAGCCATGGAATCAGCGCCGAAGCCCACGGTTACTTCTCTCTCAAAGGAAGATCTCGCTGATATGGAGAGGACCCTCCACGATGTCGCTGCGTCCGTTGCGGGCATGCCCAACCGGGAGCCGTTTGAGGCCCTGGAGGAGAGCATCCGCAAGATTCAGCAGACTGTCGACGAGTTGGCAACGAAGGAGGCAGCGGCCCCTCCGCCTGCGCGGTCTGCTACGGATCCGGCGTCGAGGGAGGACGTCGAAGCCATCGAGACAATTCTTCGCAACACCAAGTCCCGCCTCGATGATCTCATTGACGGCGAGCAAGCTGTCCGCAAGGACCACATCGACAGCCTCGAGACTATGGTTCTCGAAGCCCGGGAGAGTGTCAGCGGTATCGCGACGCAGTTTGACGGCATCTCGCGCAAGGAGCACATCGACGCTCTGGAGGCGTTGCTCCTCGAGACCCGCGAGAGCCTCGGCGGTGTTGCCACGCAGATGGACATCCTCTCTCGCAAGGAGGACGTGGCCATGGTCGAGTCGCTTGTCACCCAGATTATTGGTGCATTTGACGAGATGAAGGAGCGCCATGAGAAGGCTCTTGAGGATCCCGAGAAGATTACCAAGACCGATGTCGAGGCCGTCGAAGCGGTGTGCATCGACACCAAGTCGCTCATCGAGCACATCCAGAAGGTTGACCTCGTGAGCCTGCCCTCGAAGGAGGATGTCGAAGCACTGGAGATTCGCCTTGGAGATCTCAAGGAGCGTCTCGATGCGCATGCAGATGCCAGCGCCAAGGCCTCTGAGGAGCGCCAGGCCGAGACCGTTGGCGTCAGTTTGACCGTGACGGAGGTCAAGACTCTGCTGGAGGAGTTCCAAACCCTCGTGAGGTCCAAGCTCGAGGACGGCGCGCGGGGCATCGATTCGATTCACACCCTTCTTGACACCCTCAGCGACAACGCCCAGAAGAATGACAGCATCAGCGACGATGTCAAGGAAGTGCTTGACACGCTGAAGCTGGAATTTGAGGATTCCAAGACTGGTCTTGTCGGTGTCAAGATTGAGCTGGACGAGAAGCTGCAGACCACTGCCGACGTGCTCCTTGCAAAGCTTGACGAGCGCATGACGGAGCTGATGACCAAGCACGAAGAGCTCCAGCTCCTCCAAGACGACCGCGCCACCAAGACTGAAGCAAGAGACGTCGAAATGGAGGCCGCCGTCAGCGGAACCAAGGTGATTGCGGAGGAGCTCAAGTCTCTCGTCGACACCCTCGGCACTGCTGTCACCGACTCCATGGAGAAGATGGAGGAGGCTTCCAAGACGGTCTTTGAGCGCGTCGAGGAGCTCGTCACCAAGTCGGATGAGAACCACACCGACGGCAAGGCCGAGCACCAGCTCACTCGCGAGCAAGTCCAGGAGGCCATCGGCAAGGTGGAGGGACTCCACGGTCAGGTTTCCGAGTACCAACCCAAGATTCTCGAGACTGTCCAGGAAGTCATGTTGGTCTTGGCGCAACATTATGAGCATCTGAAGACGTCCACCCTGGCGATCCAAGAGCGGGTTGAGCATCCTTTGCTTCCGCCGCCGCCAGAGAAGTACGACGACACGGCTCTGATTGAGAAGCTTGACACGCTTGTCGGCCACACTCAAGTGGCTGACAAGGCGTTTGAGCATCTCGGCACCCTGGACCAGGTTCATGCTCAAGTCAAGGCCACTGCCGCGGAGCTCGCTGCTTTCCTCGCCGCACAGACCCAGCGCATTGCCGATGAGCACGAAGACCGGGAGAAGACTCTGCAAGAGGCTACGATTGCGCTTGAACGGCGCCTTGAAGAAAAGGAGCAGGTCGAGGCGCTCCTTGCCAGCCTCCGGGAAGAGGAGGCGCGTCTCAAGGAGAGCATCACGGTCACCCTGCCCGAGGAGCAGAGCAAGATCAATGAGCAGTTCTTGGTCAACCTGCAGACCGAGGAGGCCCGGCTCAAGGAGGCCACTACCACACTCATTGAGGAGCAGGCGCAGCTCAAGGAGACGTTCCTCAACACACTCAAGGAGGAGCAGGCCCGCCTCATGGAGACGAATGTTGCTTTGAAGGAGGAACAGGACCAGATGAAGGAGACCTTCCTGGCCAACCTCAAGGAAGAGCAAGCACGGCTTATAGAGACGAACGTTGCTCTAAAGGAGGAACAAGATAAGCTGAAGGAGGCCTTCCTGGCCAACCTCCGCGAGGAAGAATCCCGCCTCAAGGATATGAACGATGCTCTGCGCGACGAGCAGCAGGTTCTTAAGGACACGTTCCTTGCCAACCTCCGGGAAGAGGAGTCACTTCTAAAGGAGGTGAACGCCGGCCTCCGCGAGGAACAGGAGCAGCTGCGCGAGACCTTCTTTGCCAGCTTCAAGGAGGAAGAGCAGCGCCTGCGGGAAGCCAACGAGGCCCTGCGCCAAGAGCAAGACCAAATCAAGGCCACCCTCAAGGAGGAGCAAGAGCGCTTCAAGATTGAGCTCCTTGCCAACCTGATGGAGGAAGAGTCCCGCCTCAAGGACGCCAACGCCGCCCTCCGCGAGGAGCAGGAACTGCTGCGCATTGACTTCCTCGCCACGCTCAAGGAAGACGAGTCCCGCATCAAGGACAGCCTGCTCGCCCTGCGCTCGGAGCAAGACAACCTCGCCCGGCAAAAGACGCGCCTCACCGCCGACCTCTCCTCCCTCGACACGGCCCTCCGCCTCCGCCGCGAGGAGCTCCACGATATGGAGTCCCGCGCGGAAAGCCTCGAGCGCCGCATCCTCGAGGGCGTCATGGACCACTCGCGCGTGCTGCTCATGGCCAAGACCAACCGCGCCGCCGCCGTTGCCAGCAGCGGCCGCGACTCGATGAGCCGCAAGCGCGTGTCGTCCTCCCACAACAACAAACCCACTGACACAACCACCACCACCCCGACGCGAGGCAACGAAACCACCACCGCCAAGCCCCGCAGCGCAATCACCATGGCCATGTCGGCGCGCAGCAAGGCCAACACACCCACCAACGGCGGCAGCACCCCAACCAACCGGCGCATCCTGTCGCTCAGCCAAATCACCAACAACGTCCCCGCCGGCGGCATGAAGCGGAGCCAGAGCGTTAGGACCGCGGGCGGGGCGGCGGCGGCTCGTGCTGGCGCGGGCAAGGGGCTGCGAAAGAGCAGCTGGGCGTCGTCGGCGGCGGCGGCGGGGGTTCCGCCCGTGCCGGCTGTGCCTGCTGTGCATGTGCCTGCGGCGGCAGCGGTGGCGGCGAAGGGGTATGGGGATCTGGAGGGGGATGATAAGGAGAACGCTGGGATGGATTTGAGGGAGGGGGATGAGGAGGATGCTTGGAGGCATGCTGAGCATCAGCAGCCGGATATTGTCATTTCGGGCGTGGACGAGGAGGAGGACCTGGAGCCGGTGGATGTCGTTGTCACGCCGTCGGTGGAGGGCGGCGATGAGAATGATCGTGATCATGATGATGGCCTCCTCGACGAAGACCGGTTCAGCGATCTTGGCGAGGAGGAGCACGATGACGACGAGGCGAGGAGCCTGAGGCGGTCGAGTCACGGTACGACGGTGATTACGCCTGCGGACGAGCAGGAGGGGTGGTCGGAGCATGAGGACGGGGGTGGTGCGAGGGATGAGGATGAGAGTGATGTGGATGATGCCGCGAGCGACTGGACGGAGAGTGTGGTTGGCAGGGAGAGCGACGTGGGCATGATGATGGAGAGGGAGGGGAGCGTGCCCGTTGCGGCGGCGAGTTAAAGTGGGATGGTTGGATGGGACATGAAGGACGCTCGTCTGTTTTGGTTTTTCTTATGTTGATACGATTATGATGACTAGCTGTTGTTTGAGTAGCAGCCTGTTTGCAGGGCGTTTGTTGTTAGGTACGATGGGACGGAGGACTGTGATGGATTTTTTTCTGTATGGATAGCTCCAGTGATGAACATGAATGCGTTTGGCTACTACTAGTTACATTTTCCATTTCGTACAATATTGTGCAGCGTGACGCGCTCAGATGGTGATATTACATTGGGCTGTTGACACACCCTACCGATGCCTCGGCCCAATCTTGTCCCTGCCGCCCATGTACGGCCGCAGCACCTCGGGGATCGTCACGGTCATGTCGTTCTCGTCCCACCCGTTCTCGAGGATGGCCGCCAGCACCCGCGGCACCGCGAGCGCCGTGCCGTTGACGGTCCACGGATACACCAGCTTGCCGCTCGGCAGCTTGAGGCGGGTCGCGAGCCGGCGCGACTGATAGTCGGTGCAGATGCTCGCGCTCGTGACCTCGCCCCAGCCGTCGTTGCGCTCGCGGCGCGACGGGAAGAAGGCCTCGATGTCCATCTTGCGGATGGCCGACGCGCCCAGGTCGGTCGCCGGCATCTCGAGCACGCGGCAGTGCAGGCCGAGATAGGCCAGCAGCTCCGTCTGCAGGTCCACAATCTCGTCAAAGATGTCCTGCGTCACGTCCTCCTCGGGAGGGGTCCACGCGAACAGCTCGACCTTGGTGAACTCGTGCACGCGGTACAGGCCCTTGGTGTCGC
>Ga0247824_10001893_pt1 | contig 11661 bp, 9 predicted proteins | sample 13C_PalmiticAcid_FD_194412 | JGI IMG/M metagenome (GOLD analysis project Ga0247824, IMG submission 194412) | Soil microbial communities from agricultural site in Penn Yan, New York, United States - 13C_PalmiticAcid_Day48 | ecosystem: Environmental > Terrestrial > Soil > Agricultural land...
GGCATGATAATGTCGCGCTGCTGCAGTTGCATGGCTCGTTGATGCTTACCACGGGGTGTCGCTCGCCGTTGCGATGCGTTCCTGGACAGTGGCGTAACCCCGCCGGCCGGCCGACTGGAGGCGCTGGCGAGCAGCCCGAAGAGTCGGACGCAGCATCGCGGCTCTGGCACCGGAGAACATGGTTTACTGCCTGTCGGATTGTGGTGGTTGGGTCGGGCTGATCACTTGGATTCTGGTATGAGATGGGACACTGATAGGTAGATTCAGACCCAATCGATGGCTACAGAGAAGACAGCCGGCAGGGACGGTTATCTGGGTGGCATGGCTGAGCGGGCAGTGACGTCGTCGCAGGCGCATTACGAGTAGCCGCGATGTGCTTAGGGTCAAAGCTGTGGAACCAGTCGCCTCTTCGTGCTATTGGAAGCGGGAAGAGGGGTTCCCAGTCGGAATGTGCCTGCCAGGTGACAGTCTTTGCGGTGTCGCAAGCGCCCATGAAGAGAGAAAGGCAATTGACCCTGAGTGCTTCCCCGTTTGATGCTGTGAGTTGATCAAGCGCCCGAGCTGCGAAGTTGTCTTTCCTCTTTGAGTGCCCCACTTAGATCTCGGTAGTTCCACAGGGCTGCCGCACTCTTGGCCGTCGTGGGAAGATGGTTTTAGAACTTGCAGCTGTATGGCCTTGCTGGATTATAAAGCCTGGGGGTTCACAGTTACAGAGCGAGAGATTATGAAACCCCACTGCTTGTTGCTACCAATGCGCATGGACAGAAAGAACACCACCCTGTTTGTGGCATGGACGTGAGCGACAGCGGCAGAAGTTCAAGATGCATCCCACGACCAAATGTCTTGGCGGTTGCTCTCCTGCCTGGCCCCACCCCACCTCACCCGCGCCCTTGGCTGCTGCAGTGGCTTGTGCGAGCTCCATCGACCCCGCATTAAAGTTGAGCCCCGCCAACCACCAACTCCATTTCTCCACCATGAGCGAGCGCCGCCTGGGAGCTGCCTGATCACTCTCAAAGCTCCCATCCTTGGTGGGGACGACGGCCAGCTGCAGCAACACGCACATCCAACAGACCACACAACCGATCTGTTTTCCCCAGGGCATTATCATCTCTGGAATACTTTGGCACTTTGACCGGCTGCGTCTCTCTTTGGCCACAGCTCAGCGCAGGCGAGCTGCAGCGTTGGCGTTGGTCAGATCCCCGCAGTAACTGCGCCTGCTTGTCCTCGGTTTTGTTGGCGACGCAACCAGTCGACTGACTGACCAACCCTCAAGGCAGCAGGCACCGGCTTGCATCCTCACGAACGGCCTATAGTTACCTGCTTCTCCATTCTCCGACTCTGCCTTTCTGCGAATCACCACCACACACACCACTCCCTGACCAGCCGCCTGTCGGCTTCGCACCCTGCCCACCATGGCGACCACGATCCCGGCGAACCCGACCCCGCAGACGGTCAGCCAGCTTCTCTCCAAGATCACCGATGCCGACCCCGACTTCCGCTTCATGGCCCTCAGTGATCTCCTCACCGTCTTTACCATCGCCAAGCAAGACTTCTTGAACCACGACTACAATACCGCCGCCCGCACCGTCGACCATGTCGTCCGCGCCCTGGACGACCAGAATGGCGAGGTCCAGAACCAGGCGATAAAATGGTAGGATCCCATCAGTTGCCCCGACCTGGCTGTCTGCCTGTCCTGTCGGCTGGTATTCATCGCGTCTAACCTTCAATCTTTCTAGTCTGGGCCCGTTGGTCAAGAAGGTCACCCCCCAACTCGTCGCGCCCATGATGGAGAAGCTCTGCAGCCTCAAGCTCAAAAACTCGGTCGACAACTCCATTCCCTCCATGGCCATCCGCGCTGTCGTCGAAGCTCTCCCTCGCCCCGTCCCCGGCGTGGCCCCGACCAAAGAGGCCAACGAGGCCTATTCTAATATCAGTAGGGTGCTTATTCCTCGCTTTGTTGGCCGCAGCAACTTGGCCGGCAAGGGCGCCCCGGGCCTGCTCGACCCCGAGGACCCTAACTCGGACTCCGTCGATGTGCTCATCGAGGTGGTCAGGTGTTTTGGGCCCATGCTCCAGTCGTTCGAGATCGAGGCTCTCCACAATACCGTCGTTGCGATTCTGGAGACGGACAAGGGCAACACGGTTGTTAAGAAGAGGGCGGTCGTTGCTATTTCGATGCTCGCCCACTACCTCCCCGACGATCTGCTGGCTGCCTTCATCAAGCGCGCTGCCGGCGTGCTGAGCCACCCCCAGCTCCAGGACGCCACTCGCCGCCTGTACATCACAGTCTTGGGCTCCATGGCCCGTTCCATCCCCTACCGCTTCGGTCTCCATCTCGCCGAACTGGCGCCTCTGGTCCTCCGCGTTTTGGGCGAGGAAGACCTCCAAGCACACCTCGAGGAGATTAGTGAGGGTGGAGGCGCGACCCAAGAGTTCAACGAAGTCCGAGAGGCTGCACTCGTCGCCCTCGAGGCCTTCCTCTCCTCGTGCCCCTCCCAGATGCGCCCCTTCACAAACGACGCCATCGAAGCCTGCATCCGCTACCTCAAGTTCGACCCGAACTATGCGGTTGATGAGGACGAAGAGATGGAGGACGAGGAAGAGGAAGAGGAGGATGAGTTTGGGGAAGACGATGAGTTTGAGGCTGCTGGTGGATTCGACGACGACGACGATGCCAGCTGGAAGGTGCGGCGGTGCGCCGCCAAGGGACTGCACACCCTCATCTCAACAAGGAGCACTGGCGATCTTCTCGACAGCGGCGTTCTCTATGGCACCCTCGCGCCGGCTCTCGTCAAGAGGTTCGGAGAGCGCGAGGAAAACGTGCGTCTCGAGGTGCTGTCGGCAATGTCACTGCTTGTCCGCAAGACTGGCGAGGGTGTGCTGTCCCCCTTTTCGCCCGACACCACGCCAGGCGAGTACTTGAACCAGGCCCCCGCCAGCCGGAAGCGCCGCCGCCAGAGTAGTGCGGGCGGTGCCTCTTCGTTTGCACTTGCTATGGCCTCATCCGACCTGTCTGGCACCGGCCTCACCTCGCCGACATCTGAGAAGGTTCCCCCGACAGGTCCCCGTGCCGAATTGGCCACTCTGACGCCGGCCATTGTCAAGGCACTCGCCAAGCTGCTGAAGGGCAAGCTTATTCCGACCAAGCAGGCCTCCATCAAGTTGCTGGATGACATTGTTTGCGTGCAGAAGGGTGGCCTTGAGTCCTACTTCGACCAGGTCATCGATCCTGTCATTGAAGCGATCAAGCCGTCCAGCGCTGCGTCGACCTCGGCATCTCTCTCGTCTGCCGGTGGTGGTGCTTCTGCGACGGCGACGACCCTGAGAATTGCCGCCCTTCGCCTGACGAGCGACATCTCAAAGAACCACTCTTCGACTGTCCTCCAGCCATACCTGGCCAAGATCGTTGCTGGTGTGGTCGCTGTCGCTCACGACCGTTTCTACAAGATCTCCGGCGAAGCGATTCAGACGGCGGAGGAGATGATTAAGGCAATCACCCCGCCGCGGTCTCGCATGACGGCGCAAAAGTTCAAAGGGGAGCTCCAGAAGCTTTACGAGGTGGTCATCAACCGCGCAACGGCAAACGACGCCGACGCCGAGGTCAGGCAAAAGGCTATCCATGCGCTGGGCACTCTTCTCGCCCGGACAACTGGCCCAGAGGGCTCGACCCTCCTCCCCGCTGACAAGCGCAAGGCTGCTCTCGTGTGCCTCCTAGAGAGGCTCAGGAATGAGACCACCAGGCTGGCCGCCGTTCGGGCCGTTGACACGGCTGCTGCCATGTCGGCCGATGCTGTCCAGTTTGAACCTCAGTGGACCCGACAGGTCGTCGTCGAGCTGGCCTCTCAGCTGCGCAAGTCGAACCGCTCACTGAGAGGGTCGAGTGTCATGGCCCTGAAGCACCTCACCCTGTCGCCTGCTACCAAGGGCACGCTGGACGAGGCTACCGTACAGAACGTCGTGGCCGCGCTGATTCCTGTCATCATTAACAACGATGCTCAGCTGCTCGGTCCCGGACTTCTTGTGCTTGCCCGTCTTATCCAAGAGATGCCAAGTGTCGTCATGACGCGCCAGCTCATCGACGCACTTTGCAAGCTGCTTCAGACTGCGGTCCCCGGCACCGTTCTCGACTCGCTACTCGTTCTGGTCACCCAGGCCGGGCAGATGGGGCACGGAAAGCCCTTGATGGGGGCGTTCCTCAAGGACGTGGGGGTTGGCGGTGATCCATCTATTGTCGGCAAGGTGATTGGGACCCTCCTTGTCGCCAGCGGCAACACCGCTGGTGTCACGCTGGATAGCTTCGTCCGGGAGATCGGCGCCAGCTCGGGAGACCAGGCGAGGAGCAGCCTCGCCCTGGCCGTCATTGGCGAAGCTGGGTTGCGCCTCGGCAGCAAGTTCCCTATCCCGCCGACTCTCTTCCTGGAGCAGTTCACCAATGAGTACGACAAGGTGTCCGTCTCGGCCGCGGTTGCCCTTGGGCGTGCCGGCGCGGGCAACGTCTCAGTCTACCTGCCCGTCATCTTGCAGTCGATGCAGAAGAAGGGCGGCACGCAGTACCTGCTGCTGCAGTCCATCAAGGAGGTTCTCCAACAGGTTGCCTTGTCCTCCAGCGAGATTGGCCAGTTTTCGACGGCCATCTGGGAGCAGATTCTTGCGGCTAGCGACACGGAGGACAACAAGGCCGTCTGCGCGGAATGCGTGGGTCGCATGGTTATCATCGACCCGAAGACGTACATGTCGAAGCTTGAGGTTGGTTCTCCTTGTTTTCCACTCGTCTATGTTCTACCGCTAACAGCACAATAGTCCTTGTTCAGGAACAACTCGCCAGTTCTGAGGGCCATTGGTGTCCAAGCTCTCCGGTATACCCTGCCTGACGACAACGAGGCCTTCGACGCCGTTCTTCGGAACTCGCTCATCACCATGCTGAAGACGTCACTTAGTGACCCGGAGATGGAGATTCGTCGCCACGCCATGTCGACTCTGACCTCGGCGGCGCACAACAAGCCCGAGCTGATCCTGACTCACCTGCACCAGCTCATGCCGTTTGTTATGAACGAGACGGTTATCAAGCCGGAGCTGATCCGCGAGGTCCAAATGGGTCCGTTCAAGCACATCATTGACGATGGCTTGGAAGTGCGCAAGGTATGTTTTAGATGCCTCCCCTGTGTTTTAGGCTGTGACTCTGACAAACCCCCTCCCCCAGGCCGCCTACGAAACTCTCTATGCCCTCATGGAGACCGCTTTCTCGCGCGTCAGCACCATCGCGCTGTACGACCGCATCGTTGCCGGCCTCAGCGACGACAACGACATCCGCGCCCTCTGCAACCTGATGGTGTCCAAGCTCGTCTATCTCGACGCGGACGAGACGATCCGCCGCCTCGACTCGATCGCCGAGGGCTTCCGCAAGACGCTCTCGCACAAGCTCAAGGAGAACGCCGTCAAGCAGGAGATCGAGAAGCAGGACGAGGCCAACAAGGCCGTGCTCCGCCTGACTCTGCTGCTCGGGGACAAGCTTAACAAGGCTGCCCTCAACACCACGGCGGCGGGCGTCGGCATCGGCCCGGGAGCCGGGGGCGGCGGGTCTGGCCCGTCGGCCGGCACCGCGTCCAGCCAGGTCTGGACGAGTTACTGGGAGTGGGTCAACCGCGACTTTGCCCCGGCGCTCAAGACGATCCGCGACGAGAGCAAGAGCGCGGCGGCCGCCGACGACGCCACAGCTGCTTCCTAGGAGTCGAGTCTGAACGCCCCCGTCGGCAACGTCGGCACTGGCACCGCCTTGACGGTGGTGATTGCGGAGCCGGTGTCGGAGTCGGCGGCGTCGGCGTCGTCGGGGTCAGGGTCGGGGTCCGGGTCGGGTTCGGGGTCGGGCCCGGACGCGGGCGCGGACGGAGACGGGGACATGGACATGGACATGGATGATGAGGGCGCGGTGTTTGACTTGGATGGGTGACTGGGGGCAAGAGATTCGAAGGGGGTAGATGCATGGTATGGTGCCCGGATGGACGGGACTTGTTTAGGTAACTTAGCGATTCTGTAGGGACGAAAACACAGCGAAATTTGTTGCACGGATGCCCGCCCCTAGGCGTTCTCGATGATTGCGTGAAGATTATGTTATTATTCATTAGATCTTAAAACGGTCGGCTCTTCTGGCCCTGACCAGACGTTTTTTTATCCTAACCCCCCCTTCATCCCTTGGAACACATCAACCGTCATGACCTTGAGCCTGCCTCGTTGCCCCCCTCGCCACCCCCTCGACTGTCCTTTGCTTCGCTACACAACCGTGTCGTCGGGGTAGTGCTTGGCAAACATGCCGAGGGCCTTCATGGGGAAGGTGAACTTGTAGTTGGGGTACGAGATCATGCAACTCTTGTTGAAGACGCCCTCGATAGCCTCCTGCAGCCACTCGCCGTTGGGCTGCTGGCGGCCCATGATGAGCTTTATGCCCTTGCGGATGGGCTCCGGGTCGGGGTAGTCGGCCTTCATGAGCCCGATAAGCGCCCAGGCCGTCATGACCACCTGCGAGCCCGAGGGGTGCTCGATGTACTCGCCTGTTTCGCAGGCCTGTGTGGGGGGGTTAGTAAGAGATGCGGGGTGAGAAGGGGGTAGAAGGGGGAACGGACCTTGTAGTGCTCTGACCAGCCGCCATCCTCGCGCTGCTTCGAGAGGAGGAATTCGCAGCCGCGGCGGGCATGGGAGCTGTTCTCGTACGTCTCGCCGATGCTGGCCAGGCTCTCGAGGGCAAACATGGTGGCGTAGGTGAAGCAGATGCCCCAGCTGCCGTACCAGCCGCCGTGGGGCCGCTGGTTGGTCTTGATCCAGGAGACGGCGCGGTCGATGAAGCGCTCGATCTCGGCGGCGCGGTGCTGGGGCCAGTGCTTGTGGAATAGCGACAGGGCGGTGACGACGGCGGTGGTGCACTCGGGGTACTCGTACTCGACCATGATGCGGCCGAACACCTCGGCGGCGTTGAGCATCTCCATCCAGGGGCCCGCGCGGGGTGGCTCGTACGAGGAGCAGCTGCCGCTGGGGTTCTGGTAGGTGAGGAGGGTGTCGATGGCGTCGAAGATGCGCTGGTCGTCGATCAGGGTGGGGAAGCCGGGAGTCTTTTGCAGGATGATGACGGATTTGAGGGCCTCGGACACGCAGTCGCTCACGGCGTAGCCTTGGTCCTTGTTGCTGAAGGCCCAGGCGCCCTTGCGCTGTTGGCGGTAGCAGATGCCCTGGTCCTTGACGTTCTCGCGGATTTGCTGGTCATCGAGGAACTCGAGAGCCTTGAGTAGCATGGGCCGCCAGCGGGGATCCTCAGTCAGGCCAGCGTCCATGACGGCCTGGATGGCGAAGGCCGTGTCCCAACACTGAACGCCGTTGGTGCCGTTGGCGAGCAGACCTTCGTCTTTGACCCACAGGAACTCGTGCGAGCGCTCCTTGTGCCGGCGCACGGCATACGTATCGGGCCCTTCCCGGGCGTAGAGGCAGACAGTGTTCATGGGGCCCGAGACGGTGGCCAGGTCCAGGCAGTCGGTGTTATCGTTCTCCATCTCGATCAGCTTCAGGGCCCAGGCCTCGGCCTTGTTGACCACGGGCTTCACCCGGAAGATGGGCTTCCAGATGTTGGCGAGGAGCCAGTTGATCAGGTTAAGCAGCCAAGTCTTGGGGTGGTAGTTGTCGCGCGGGTGGATGGTGTTGCGGTGGGCGGCCCACTTGATATCTTTCCAGTCCTCGACAAAGAGCTCCTTGCGGAGGGAGCGGATGGTATCCGTCTCTTCGGCCTGCCAGCGCCTCGACCACAGGTAGCTCATGGGCAGGAAGACTTGGCGAATGTGAATCCACCACCTCCACGGGGCAAAAGGAATCCAGTCAGGCAGGAGCCACAGCTCGGGGGGCACGGGGTTGACAATGTCCCAGTCGGCGACGCCCAAGACGGCGAGCCACCATTTGGCCCAGTGCGGCGCATGGGTGGCTCCTCCCAGAGAGTGTAGGGTGGCGCGGGCCTTGACCATGACGGGGTGGTCGGCATCGACGCCGACGAGGCGCAGGACGGTGTAGTTGAGGACGGTGCCGAAGACGGAGGTCTCGCCTTCGATGTGCAGGCCCCAGCCTCCATCGTCGGGGTGTGCGCGGGCGAAGAGGTAGTTCTTGATCTCGGTGGCGTAGTACCAGGGAATGGGCGTCTTGGTCACGTACCAAGAGATGACGACGCAGGGCAGGAGGAACATGGGGCCGCCATACTCGCACCCCCAGTGGCCGCTGGGCAGCTGTAGTTTTTCGAAGAACGAGAGGCCGTTGCGGACGGCGTCGAGGGGCTTCTTGGGTTTCGGGAGGTCGGGCAGGCCCTGGCAGGAAGGGGGGGTGGAATCAGCAGCTGGAGGTGGTGGTGATCAAGGGCTTGTTGCTTACCAGGGGCTGACCCAGAAAGTACTTGTCGGCGTAGGTCTGGGGCCACTCCTTTGCGGCCTCGTCGTCCTCGAGATACTGCCAGGTGTGGCGGCCGTGGTCGTCGCGCATGCGCCAGCGGGAGTAGTCTGTGCGGTCGACGAGCTCGGGGCGGAGGCGCTTGGTGGCGTGGTCGAGGTCGCCGGCGTTGCTGAACCGTTTCCTGGTCGCGCCCTTCTCCAGCAGCGGCTCCGTGTCGGCCGCGGACGCTGCGCTCGTCTTTTTCCGGGCCATTGCTGTTTGTTGCTGGCGACAGCAGCGGATGGAGGGAGTGAGGGACACGAGGATGGGCGGAGGGCGGGGAGTGTTGACGAGGGGCGAGGGCTTCCTTCGACTTCCCCCCCTTTTCGTTTTTGTGATGGGCTCGGCGCTGTTCCTTCCCCTTCCCCAGAATTGGGATCACACGAGAGCTTGATTGCCCTTGCCTGCCCAGCAGCTAACTGCCTTCAGCCCATTCGCCAATCACACGCCACGGGCCATCGTGCCGATCACATGCAGCCAATCCCTGCTCCTGGTCTGGCTCCACTTGCACACCACATCAACGCCGCCAAGGAGTCCCGGCGCACTGGGTTGCCCGACACACCGAACAGGAGGCGCGATGCAGGATGAAGAGCAGCCAGAAGAGGCAGGATGGAAGCAGGGCTCTCAAGAAATGCTTCCCTGATCCTGCCGCTCTGATTTTTTTTCGCTCTTTTTTTTTTCCATTTCTTTTCTCTCCAATTCCAACAACCAGGACCCCAGCGGTGATCGGCCCAGCTGGCCGGGTTCATGGTGATGACGACGACTTGCCCAGATCCGGAAATATGTTTTCCATCTTAGGGGCCAACGAGTGTGGCTCAGCCAACCCACATTCCCGCCCCATGCATCATCCCCCACCAAACCTGCCCGAGGTCGGCCCTCATGTGCAACTCGTCCCCTCTGCCGCCCTCAGTCCTGCGCTTTCCCGCATCGAGGATCTGCTCGAGTCCATCGTGGATGCCCTGGCGGACGGCCGCGAGCTTGTGATTCCCTACCGGAGCGTCCGCTCAAGTCAGAATGGGGATGGGGCACAGGCTCGTGTCGGCCATGACCGCCAGGCAGAGGTGGTGACATTTCCTGCGCGGACGATTGAAGATGCCAAGAGGTTTGGTATGGAGAGTTGGGGGGAGTCACATCACATGCCAGTCTCGTCGTGCTCACAGAACGTTTGCCACATCAGAAGCAATCTTTCGCATCCTTGAGACGTCTCATGAAGCTCTCCTTTCTGGGAATATAATCACGAAAAGGTCTCTCCCCCTTCGGCATGCGTGACGCGGTTGCCGTCCACATGTTGACTTGCGTAGGAATCTATTCTACCAGAATCCTGACTTGTTCAAGGCCCAGAGCACGGTCGACGACATGGTGGACAACCTCGCCTTCACCCTCGGCGTTGGGCGGGAGGATTTGAACATTGTGAGCACTGCCCAACTGCAATGTAACAGCCTCCTTGTGTGCTGCGCGAGTGTGGGGGTTGGGCTTCTCTCTGACATCCAACCAACAGGTGGCGGCAGCCAAGGGCCTGATTTCGGGTCCCATCGACCTTGTGCTTCGCGATGGCTCTGTCCACAGCTGCGACGCTCCCGGCGACACTGTAGGTGATAACCCGCCCAGCATTGAATTTGCCAGCTGATCCCAGCAGGGCATGCTCTTGCCGTCTGTCACTTCTATACAGAAAGTCGACTTCCGTCAGACTCGGTGGGTGTTGGTCATTGAAAAGGAGGTACTCAAGTAAACCCATCGATCGTTTTCATCTTGGGCATTCGCTGACAATCCAAGGCCACGTTCCGGACCTTGGCCGCAGCCCAGTACCACAGGAACTCCCGTGCCGGGCATGGAATTTTGTTAACGGTACGACGAAGCCTCCTTGCCCAAAACCAAGTGGAACAGCTAACAGTTTATGACGTGACGTGGCAGGCAAAAGGCTTCCCTGACCTCGCCACCAGGCGTTTCTTGTTCCTCATCCACGAAATTCGCCCCGACCTCCCATTGCTTGCTTTGGTAGACTTTGACCCCGACGGGGTTGCCATCCTGAGGACGTACAAGTATGGCAGCCGCCGGCTGGACCATGAGCAGAATGCCACAACACCACAACTTCGATGGCTTGGCATCCACAGCGAGGACATTTTGTCGGCCCGGCCAGCGGACTCTCAAGAAGCCCACGACGGCAGCCAGAGTCAGTCAAGCCAAGAACCCGCCAGCCAGGACTCGGTGGCCTATTCATTTGACGGTGGTTAGTCCCCCGTGCCACGTTTAAGTCTGTTGTAGTTTCTGACTGTTTGACAGGCTCGCAGAATGAGAGGCCGGTGAAGAGGGCCAGGGTCAGCCAGGCTCCAGGAGCTGCCGAATCCACCATGTCGCCTCTCACCCAACGTGATAGGAAAAAGGCCATGGAAGTGATGAGGGCAGTTTGTGCAGGAGAGGGTCTTGGCAGGGACGAAGCAGATGTGATGCTGCAGCTTCAGCGCATGCTGATGCTCAACATCAAGGCCGAAATACAGGCGGTGGATAACCACGGCGACATGGCGGACTGGCTGGACGAGAAACTGGCCGTGTAGGGTGTGGGTTGCTAGAAATTTGCACATGATCTGGGAACTGGTGTCACTACCTATGGTTGGCAGCCCCTTGAAGTTTACAAAGTAGTCTCTGCGCATCTGCTTAAACGTGATCTTATAACGCGGGCGCTTTGTAACCTTACAAAACCATAATTATTCGAAGAGACTCCGAAGATAGCGTTCCCCAGCGACATCTCCACATCAACAAGAAGCCAAAGGAAACCGACAGAAAAGACTGTGTCTAGTTCTGCCTCCTACCCGAATAACCCTTGCCCGTGTTACGGCCCGGACAAAAAACCGCCCTCTTCCGCCCACGTCCAAAACGAAAACAAAAGAAAAGAAATAACACAACAACCACTTAAAGCCCCTTGCCCACTCCCCAACGATATTTGCCCGAGAAAAAAAAAAGCCAAGAAACCCCTCCCTCCAAGAGCACCCTCAAGAAAAACAGAAAAGAAAAAAAAAGGCCAGAACGTAAGAAAAAAGCCACTTCTCTCCCCGCCTAGCGCTCCCACTTCTCCAACCCCCCCTCTCCAGCGAGGAGACCGGGACAGAGCGCGAGGGGAGGGGAGGTGGGTATTGGCTCGCGGGTCGGCCGCCTGCTTGTCATGTCCCGCGGGGTGCCGAGGTTCCACAAGATGTCGTCCAAAGCATTGATACC
>Ga0247824_10001895_pt1 | contig 11659 bp, 9 predicted proteins | sample 13C_PalmiticAcid_FD_194412 | JGI IMG/M metagenome (GOLD analysis project Ga0247824, IMG submission 194412) | Soil microbial communities from agricultural site in Penn Yan, New York, United States - 13C_PalmiticAcid_Day48 | ecosystem: Environmental > Terrestrial > Soil > Agricultural land...
GTTGGTATGTTCGAGCAACGTCTAATTGGGGGAACCTCATCTTCGCTCTGTAACCACGTCGTGCAGTGTGCCTGAATGATGGTATGTCCACCCCTACTCTCGATGGAATGTTCAATCGCATGATAGGGTCATTCTTTGTGGTTGAGAGGCATCTAGGGATGTGTAACAATTGCGGTCAGGGTTCAATCAGCATCCACGGACACCAGGCTCTTAGGGCGCCGTCCTGGTGACGACGAGCGCAAATTTCGAACCAACCTTAACCGAGATTGAGTTGTTCCACCAACGCCCTTTCTCACGGTGCCAACACCTTCATCTCCTCTTAGGCTATTCTGCAAGGTGCTAACCAGCTCACTCAGCTTGACGAGCTGTGTTTTATCCGTCTTCTAACTCGTATCCGTCTGGACCAAACCAACTCTCGCCCAGGTGACCGTTGCCGTACACAACCCAAGGCTACTGCTGAAAGCACATGCAATTCCATGATAACATCATAGTTCTTTCACAATTGACAAGGAACACCCCCTATTTTGTCCTGCACACGTCCACTGGTAGGACAAGGCCTTGCATGGTCCTTCTCCTTCTCCCGTGGAGAAAATTAGTCCACAGTTCTTCCGATATGCATCTCCTCGGGCTTCAACGGCCTAGACGAGAGGAGTGGAGATAGCTTTCGCTACCGGAACATGCAAGATGCATAACAAAGGCTACAATCTGTCAACAGCCTTGTTGCCTCTCAAGCATCCTAAAGGATCTTTGTACAAGCCTTTTTGTGACCACATAGTACTCATGCAGAACGCGGTCAGTCACTTTGAGATGGACCGACAACACTCAAGGACGACAGATGCCGCTAATGGCAACGCCAAGGCGTCTAGGTTAGGAGCAAAAGTCACAGCCTACATACGCGTCTTTATTCATGGACTTTGATCGCCAATATTCTCACAACGGGGACGCGGAATGCTTGATAGAGGCAAGACAGAGTCCAATCCAATAGGGTACCAACGATCCAAGCCGAATCATCTTTTGTTGACATGAAAGGGCACCAAGAGGACCAAGCATTCAGTCGATATGGTGATCTGAAAGGGCATTCTCTCCTCTGCTCTGCAGCTGAAAGAGTTGTCGGCAGTACGCTTCGAGGCTTTGGAAACAGCGATGCCTCTGAAGGAGATACGTGTTATTGGTATCGTAGTGAAGGCGAAGCACAGCTCTGGAGGTTCGGTGACGTAGATCTTGAGTGTGTGCGGAGTCGCCCATGACATAGAGGACAAGTTTGTTTCTCGTGATCACCTTTCGTTTCTCGTGACCCACCCCCCACCAACCGACTAGAGAAAAGGTGAGTGCCAACTCGAACAACCGTCGCCCTTGTCGCCATCCCCAACGAGAATATTGTCGACCCTCTCGCACCGTCGACAGCCCAATGGCACCAACGCCCCATTCAAGAGGAGTCTCGCAGTAGCTATAGGCCCTCGTCTCAAGGATGACTAGCCAAGAGGTGTGCACAAGGGTGCTTGGGGCAACTTTCATCGACAAAACAGTGACTCCAAAACTGTGAAGGAGGGGAAAGGTGGGGTTCCTTCTGGAATTCACAACTAACAGGACGCTCTTTCTCACCACCACAAAAGGCCAGCACTGTTAGCCACAAACACGATGACATCCTCGTCCGAGATTCACGTCCAAGAGGTGTTGAAGAACTTGAACAAATTGGTAAGTGCTGTCGCCTTCTCCTTTGCCTTTTTGTGCAGATAAGAGGGTGGGAAGTGTGGGAAGCGGAGAGCACAAAACTGATGATTTTCCAACCTCATAAACATATGTTAATCAAATTGGCGCGTGCTGTTTTTCCTTACACTGCCACCACTTGCCCAAACAGACAAACTCGATAAAGCACGATGCGATCGAGAACCTGGATGGCTCCTTGACCGCCGCCATAGCCCAGCACACAACAGCGCAAGTCCAGTCGTCAAGTCTCCAACAAGCACAGGTGGAGCATAACCAGAATCACGTCAACCTTGAAGAGCTGGAGCGTATTGCACAGGAGCACAAACAGCAGCAACAGCATCAGGAAGACCAGCAATCGTCGTCGAAAGATCATGTACCGGCGCTCTCACAAGAACAACTCGAACAACCGCTACCAGCATCTGTCCAAGAGAACACTGTCATCCAGTTGGATCCCAGCAATAGCAGCACCTTGGCTACAGTTCCTATCACGGCCGCAGAGTAAGAAATTCGAACTCATACCGCAATGAACGGGTGATAACGGGCTCAATGGGTGCTGACAGTAACATAATTCGCTTTGGCAAAACTGTCCTGTATTCATCATAGCCCAGTACTGCCAACAGCCAAGCCAGTGCCAGGGTCAGAGGAATGGCACAAGATGCGCCGTGACAATCACAAAGAGGTCGAACGTCGTCGCCGGGAGACGATCAACGCCGGTATCAATGATCTTGCAGCATGCATCCCGAACCCTGACAAGAACAAGGGCCAGATCCTTCGACAGGCTGTCAAGTATATCCAATCGATTCAGGACACGCATCAGAAGCTATCAGGAGATCACGAAGCCTTGGCAGCAATGCAATTTGAGCGAGAAAAGGCGTTGATAGAAAAGAATGTCGCGCAAACCCAGCTGCAGACTTTGATTGCAGAGCACGATCAGCTCAAGCGGGACTATGAGACCTTGCGCAAGGAGGTTGACGAACTGGCAGAGAACAAGAAGAGACAGCGGACAGAGTAGAATTGAGCTGAGAACTGCCCTCTGTACATTCCCTTCTCCCAACCTTGTGGGGGTTATCTCAATCCTTGCCGCAATAAAAAAGCCACGCACAGTTTTTAACATCAACGCTTCTCATCTTCCTCCCCTCGCCCTCTCGGTTCGCTGATCATCACTACCCGTGAACGCCTGCCATGAAGCTGTTCCCCTTGATTCTGCAAGATCAGTCTCGTCCGTTCATGAGTGGAAACAGCAACTACAACAGCAACAATCCCGAGCCGTGAGTCCCAAGGCTCGTGCGCGGACGTACACGATATTTGATTGGGACTGGATGATGCGATTGTTCGAAACCATTCGCCATAGAGTAGAGCCAAGATATGCATCGTACTGTATCAGCTAGGCGACCCGAATCAACGCTCTCAATTCAGATACTCCATCAGGATTTGCCAAAAGATTGAGATGCGGATGTGGCCTAAATCCTGAATGACAATCCGTCAAACCCTCTTTGCAGGGCGACATTTGGGATCGAGGAGCTCGCGTTTATGGATACAGGTGCCAGAAGAGAAGCACTTTCCTGGACACATCGTCATTCGTTACCAACCTCGTTTTAAACGCCTCTTGGCCTACTATCATCCTCGGACCAATCCAGTACAGCAAGTGAGTCTGTACAGTCGCCCTTCAGTTCTGTGGATGTCTCGTCTCAGTCAATCACCCACACGCGACTTGAAGGACGCCTTCAGACGAACCACCAGCATATTTGCGAGAGGCTACGTGGATATCATCTCCACCATGATCTGGATGGCTCTTTCATGGAAGGCTAGGAATAGGCCTGACTTATCCACGGCATAGAACGAGCCCACATATCTTCGAAGAAGACTACTCGTTCGAGTGTCTGGGCTTGGTATGCACAGTAAATGGATGCAGCTATCAAGGAGATTGCCCGACATGGCAAGAAAATCGGAGCAAGCGTCGCCGTGTTGACCTGGGTGGGACGTCCAAGGTCGTGCTTCACAAACCGGCAGGATTCAGTAACCTAAATGTACGAGCTTGGCCAGCTGGGAACACACTATCTATGCCTCATTCTCCGGTCCTCATGTGTGTGAGGAAGAGTCGCAGGATTCAAGACAGACGTCGAGCACTTGTTTCAGCACGCAAGACGAGGCACATGTTTATCGTGTTTGCATGTGGCAGCGTCTTGGTCCACAGCACCAGTCCTGATAGGGCTCCCGATGCAAAGGAGGATCGGATCCATTCCTTTGGGTGAGTGAGATTCGGGGATTGTGATCAGGGCTCAATCCAAATCCGCGGACTCCCAGGCTCTTGGGCGCCGTCCTGGTGGCTATAGGCCCAAATTCCGAACCAACCTTAAAGGATATTGAGTTGTTCCATCAAGGCTCTTTCTCACAGTGCCAACACCTCCATATTCTCGCAAGTGCAAGCCCGCTCAGTCTATTTGAATCCATAATAAAATGACCCTACTTCGCCCTGTACATCTGGACGCATCGATTGGTAGAACAAGGTTTTGCGGCATGGTCTTTCACACAGTGTTAGGGTGCTGCTGACCAACTTATTCAAGTTCCATGAAGGCCCACACCGCTTTGTAAGAGGCCCTGTACGATTCAGAAGGCCTGGTCCAGGCCAACTGCATGATGTCTGCAAGGGAGATTTTTGTCGGGTGAGGTAAGCAAAAGTCGACGAGAGCACAGAGCTCAGGCCACAAAATCGGGATACATGAATCTTCCAGACGTACTGATGGTGCTCAAGGGATGAGAAATCGAGCCACATGCCATCAAGCATTTCCAGAGCCAACCCGGATGACATTGATATATACTCTCCGTCCTTTGTCTCCGTCTTTCTATTCCTAGACCTCGAGTTCTTCGAGCCTGTTGTGCTTAGTCCGGTGTGCTTTGTGGTCGAACAATTCTGCCATCCATGCAATCCCCCCCTTGTTTTGGGAACTTCAACGGTGATCCAATCGATGCTTGTCCGCTTCCATTTCGCCATTCAATCCTGCTTGCTCTCACTGGTGTTCCCACCCTCCTCTCCTTTCACACACTCTTGCTTTCTATCCTCTTGCAACCACTCTTTTACTGCCCATGTTTGTGTGCATGTCTGTTTGTTGGTCCTGCCCGTCTCCAAGCACCAATAAATGAGCCCAGAGCCTGCAATGTCCAATGATGTCAGTCCCGCCAGCTCTTCGCCCCTGATTCAAGATTTTGTGTTACGACCAGATCCCGATCAGATTGGTCTTGTCACTTACTCGAACAGAGTCTTCCACTTGCCTTCGCAGCCCGAATTGTATGGAGCCCCCTACGAAGAAACCATTGTTTTCGATGTTTGTTGATCAGGTTGATGATAAGCAGCATGCCCAAAGTGCACCGTGCGTTTTTCGTTTGAGTCTGGTCATTCTTTCTCTCATTCTATCACCATCTCTCTCCCCCGTCCAAGATCTGGCTAGAACATAGAGCAGCAGATGACCCCGTCACCATCTTGTCGGACTACCCAGATTGATTGCTGCACTCCCCCGGCCTAGCCTTGCCCAGATTAGCATCCAAGGTGACCTTGCTCCTCTCCTTCAGATTCTGTAACAGATGCAACCACCTTGAATGTTTGTCAACAGCTGTTTTTAGCAGCTCCTGACGATCAATTATACAACGTTCAACGGTCGATTAGAAGAGAAAATGAACGTGCCCACCCGTCAGGCTCCCGTGCTCAGTCTCGCCCTGCAGCTGCCAATGTGAGCCTTCTTGATAACCGCGCGTGAACACGATACGCGACCGTCCCGAGCATGAGAAAAGGGGGGATGGGGATGAGGCGAACGACAGGTAATGAGGACGGTTCAAGTTACACCAGATGCCCGTAGGGCCAGCTGAAACCAGTCGCTCCGGTGCCCAATACAGGACCAACCGAGCCCAATGCAAGGTGACTGCAGTACCTGTGCCAATCAGTTCCCCCCTCCACACAACAACGCTGTTGCAATCCGGCGGATGCCTCGGTGTTATCTCGACCCTCTTTCTTCTTTTTCTTTCTTTCCTCCCCTTCTCCTCTTCTTCTTCTTCTTCTTCTTCTCACTTTGCCTCTTTTCCACCCGCTCTCCTGTCGGTCGTCCGTCACCTTCCCTCTCATTCAGTCTCATTCAGGACGCCAGTTGATCTCACGCCAGGCCTCGCACCCCCTCGTCCTAGTTTCCTCGCACAAGCTTCCGTGGTAGGTTGGCAATGACTTGTCCTGCTCGCTCCTTGCATGAAAACGGGTGAATCTCTTGTTGGATCACCTGGGCCAAGTCCGTGGGAGAAAGGAGTCGTTTTCGCCTGGCGTTGTCAAAAACAAAATTTATGCTTCGATACTTGCTGGGAGCCTTTTAAACTTCACACTCTGCAGGTTGAGGCAGTGGGGCTCTCTCTTTCTCTCTTCTTCTTTGAACTGTTATCGTGCACCACACAAAGTCAAGCCTAACCATCCTTCTCAACACTGTGAACAGAATACGCCTATCAGTGCCGCGCCCTCTCTCCCCATATCAAAGACCCCTCAGCTATCTCCATGGGTAATCCTCTCTCCAAGTGTTGTGGCCGGGACACCACAACCTCTCAAAAGTCCAGTGCCTCAAGTACGACCAAATCTGTTACAACCCAAGTTAATGAGAGTGACGAGACCGACACGGTTGCTCCGGAAGGATCTCTCGCCCCAGCTAAGAACAACAAAGCAGCCGCAAGGATCTCCAGGCAGATCTCTTCCGTGGTCAGCACAGTATTTGGTCCAAAGACACGCTCCGTCAAAGAAGGACTGAAAGACTTTCCATTCATCATCACTCCGGAGGAAGAGAAGCTGCTTATCGAAAATGAGATCCCTGCGGAGGAGATTGAGAACTTGACTATCGGTGTTGATGCTGGAGGAATGGGGGTCATTCATATTGCCAAGTGGAGGGGCCAAAAAGTCGCTATCAAAGAGGCAACTCCTCAAGTCATTTCAAAGGAGGCAAGTTTATGACCTATGATAATCCCAGAGATGTGATTGTAAGCACTTTCAGAGAGAGCGCTCGTCTCGGTCATCACAAGTCTTACCTGTTGAACTTTTTTTTTTTTGTCATTTCTTGAGAGTAGGTCGAGATCTACAGCCGCATGAAAGGGTGCGAAGGTGTTGTCCAGTTTTATGGCGTGACCTTCCCGAAAGGCATCAACACAATTTGTATCGTAACCAAGTATGCCGAAAAGGGCTCTCTTACCTGGCATCTCAAGGTCGAGTACGAGACACTCACCTGGAGCGACAAGCTACGCCTTGGCACTCAAATTGCAGCGGGCATTGCGCGTTTGCACAAGGAGGGCGTGTACCACCGCGACTTGCATGGAGGAAACATCCTCATCGATGAACGAGGCAACGCCTTACTGACCGATTTTGGAGCCAGTATAAACATGGAAGAACGAGTTGTGCGAAATATCAAGGAATACGCTCTCGAAGAGGTCCGAGAAACCGAAGGAGGTTCCAAGTTTATTAGCAGAAAGATCACAGGCTTGGAGGATCAGAAAGCCGACTCAAAGAGCAATTCCGCCAAGAACGATGAAGATCAAAACGACCCTCTGATCGGCGTGATGGCCTATATTGCACCGGAACGATTCCGCAACCCCAAATACTTTGACGCCAAGTGCGACATCTACTCACTTGGTGTATTGCTCTGGGAACTCACCACAGGTCACTCGGCTTTTTCCAAAGTTCCTCAGGATGTTCATCTTGCCATTGCTATCATGAATGGAAAGCGTGAGTTGCCGGCTGAAGGCACCCCCACCGAATACAGGGAGCTGTACGAAAAGTGCTGGCAGAGCGACCCCTCTCAGCGTCCCGCAATCGACGAGATCATAGCAACCTTGGCCAAGGTGCGCGCCAGTATGACACCTATTCAGCTTGCTGCCACAAGCACACGTGATCCTACACGATTCAAATCTCGTAAGTCATCCCTTGCTCAATGTCTTGCGCGTACGAATATGAACCACCTCGGGCAGTGTCTAACAAAACTTGTTCCCATTCAATGTTCAACTAGTCCAAGTTTATGAGGAGTCGCTGAGCATCCCTCGCCCAACATCCGACATCCAGCAATACATTCTCTCAGAGTGATGGCTTTCCAACCTCCACTCCATGCGGCTTTCATCAACCTCTTGGCCGTCAGCTACTCCAGCACATGTTCTACCAATAAAATCCGTCGTTTTGCTTTATGTATTGACCCGATATGTCGGTCAACGATTGTATGCTCAGACAACCTCGTTATGTGGCAGCGTGGTCCATCTGTCGCAACTCTCGATGGCAACAGCACTCGTGCCTATCGTTGCCGGAAATTTTTCAGCTCATGGGCCACACTGAACCTTATCCAACATTTGACCACACAGCCACTGTCCCAAGGAAGATGATGCACACCGTAGATTCTATCAAACGTCGCACACAACTCCCTTGGCTCGTGCCTGCAATGGACTCGAGCGGCTGCTGTTGCAGATAGTCGATTGCTGGATCATAACAAGATCTTATTGGCACCTGGACAACCGGTCTCCCCTTCTTCTAACGTTAGTCGTATCATGTAATTCTCTCGATGGTTGGGAAAGACGCTCGAGAATCTCACCGATAGGTCCACATTGGTTTAAAATACCACAGGTCGTCGCGGGAAGGATCTACATAGAATGTGTCTATCAGTTTTCATTTTCCTTCGCGTCTTCATTTCACCACCTCCACCCTTTTGTCTCTTTCACACACACACACTCTCTTTCTCTCTCCCGCCTTGAACGTATTTAGGATAGCAGACCAACAATGGCCTTGCCACACAACCTCCCTCTACGGATGTTCCGGAACGCCATCATCGCCTTGTCCCTTATAAACGCTGGTCTCTATACCTTTATCTACATCATCAACGGGACCTCGGGGCTCCCACCGTCTCTCTCTACACTCTATGAACAGTACCTATTGCATGTGCCCCATCTAGTGCTCAACTCTATCCTGTTCTTTGTAAGTTTGGTGTACTTCAAGTCAAACATTGTGATCAAGCACCGACGTGAGCGCTCCTATCATTTAATAGGAAGTAGCGTGTTGGCGGTGGTATTGCTGGTCATCACCGTTCTTGCGCTTGTTAGAATCAAAAAAAAGATACCAGGATTGCCTGGCAAGAATGACACTGTATGTGAAGCACTTGATAAGATGAGCATCCAACCTTGTACATTTCATGTCCTTGCAGGCGTCCTTGAGATTTTTGTAGTGGTCGCACTTTTCATAGAAGCTGTGTGGACAAGGTTGATGCCCCTTCTACGCGATAGGCGTACCGTAAGAGAGATGGAACAGAGATACTTGAGAGAAGTTCATACACCCTTCAGACCCTCCACCAGATTTCATGTTCATGCGCCCCATGCGCCTAAACCAGCCAAGGTCCGATATTCCAGAAGGTTAGGGTATGGTGGGTTGATTGCGGCACACGCACCAGAATTTTTGAAGCGGTGGCAGGAGCGGCAGGAGAGGCAGGAGAAAAATGCTCCTCCTCGGGAGAGCCATTATACGTCCAGCGGGTCCGAATCGCGTCCAAAGAAAAGTGTTCCTCGGGAGAGTCATTATACATCCAGCGGGTCTGAATCGCGTTAAACTGATATTCGCTCCCTCCATGTGAGCCTTGATCAGAGAGATTCAACAGTCGTCGAAGAGGTGAGATTTGTCCAGAAAGAAAAAAAAGTTGATTGATGAGCACCGCCATTTCATTGATTGGCGTTCTATGCAAGGGGACATCGAGTCCAAGCGTCCAAGTTAAATGCCAGAAGATGAATGTCGAAAAACCACCGATGTAATGTACGAAGGGTATCCGTCCACCCCATTACAACTTGAACGTAAGTCATAACCATATAGCGTCGCGATATCCAGACTTTACCACCACCAGTCATTGGCATACTGTCGATCCATCAGACGTTCTTGTAGCCGCCGCTGACTCTAGTCGTGTAATAGTAGTGAAATATGAGAGATAATAACCCCAAACCTCCATAACCACCATGCCTGCAGTTGTCCCTAACCAACTCACTGTTTCACCCAGTTGATCCTGTGGTGTCAACACCACATGTCCAGAATCGAATTGGTGTGGAGATTAACATGTAACAATACCATATGCTATCCGCTGGGGTTAATCTGGTATGGATTGGAGTAGTCGAGTGCTTGTCGTCCTGCATGTCCTGTCACTGAGAACCATTTCATCGTTGTAAGGAGCATAGCCTCATTGCGATGCCGTAGATTGTATTGGCAACATCCACTTATTGAACAATAAACTAGATCCTGCTGGGGGTCGTGTTATTCAAGAATCGAAAAAAAGAATGTTCAATTTAAAGACTTTGACTGGTGCGAGCGGACAAGGCGTGTGTAGAGCGAGGCAATCAAGTTAGCCACCATACCATTTGTAAAACGCTCTGCCAAGTGAAGTTCCGGTGGAGGAACAAGTTTTGAAATCTGTGTTTCGGTGGAACAGTGAGTACAGCGGGGCGAAGTAGTCAAATTGCCCACTACCCAGGGATTAGTAGCACCGTTCGTCAAGAATGGAAAGTGGTGGCGTTCTGGGAATGTGACCAACCGATCACAGTCCATTTCAGAGCGTCTTTTTCTTCTTCCCTCCTCTTGTCACTCACACATACTGTGCCGCCCACACAGCTTATATCTCAGATACTTATCGGCATCACCGACAATCATTTGGTATTACCGCAAGGAAAGACTCTTGTTCATCAAGCGGGAGACAGGATTAGAAACAAGGACTTTTCAGATAGCCGTCAACCATCTCTTCTTCAAGTACGATCAACATGAATCGAAAGACAGTGTTGCTACCCAGGATGAGCATGCGCATTAATTGCGATGGTCCATGTCTATCCTTGTAGGTTTCGTTGCTGCGGACCCAAAACCAAAGCCAGTCTGAACCGCTTTTACAGCCATTCCAGGAACAAGTTAGTGTGCCAAAAGTCAAACGTAAGTGTTGTCGAAAGGTTGCCCTTTTTTTTCATGTGTCCACTCAACTGAGACGATGATTGCGCACTCCTCCAACCTTAAACTAGGCCAATACCAGGAGACGATTGAGGAGCAAAGTTCGTGAGTACAAAGGGTCTCATCACATTGTTCACCTCACAATACTTGGTCAAGGTCTAACGTCTCGTACTACTTGGTAGAAAATCGACTAGCAGGTGTGAACAATGGTGTTCGGGAGTATCATCTCATCTCCACGATGGAATCTGTCGTTGCAGCAAGTACTGGACCTCGCCAACATCTACTTGGAGAATGCTTCCAAATCAGCAGACCCCGACATTGTCTTAGTATTGTGCCACGACACGGAAGTCTCGCTTTCACAAGTGAAGAAAGGCATCAAACATAAGGAGGACAGAGAAATGCGAGAGGGAATCGGATCTCTCTACATTGGTCTTGGAGATCTGTTGGCCAGCAAGGGTCATAGAGTTGAGGCACAGGCGTTCTACAAAAAGTCGGAGAAGTGGGGGTAAGAGGAATCGACCAATTTTTGGATGTCGATGGCCAACCAAGCATGAAGCACTCTTTTCTAACACTATTATACTGTTTGACTCAACAGAGGTCGTGCACACGAGTCGAATCGACCAAGATACTCGTCCCGTCCTTCCAGCGTCGTGTCGTCAATCAAAAGTGTGCTACTACACCCTCCTTCCAGTGCTGATACAACAATCGACAAACCATCGCCTCGGTCTCCTGCTGTGAGCCCAATCAAACAAGGAATGGACACTGCCACAATCTCAACGAACATCTTCCCAACAAACGTGCGTCCACCTACCGTCGCCTTCAATCCTCCGGAACCTGATGCACGTCTCAACGATACTCCTCAACTTGCTTGCTGTCTCGCTCTCCTGCAATCATCATACAATCTCGATGACATACTCGATCCAACTGCACGCACATGGTTTCACACAACAAAGAACGATCCAGACGAGCAAGAACGACTCAAGACTCTGG
>Ga0247824_10001896_pt1 | contig 11653 bp, 14 predicted proteins | sample 13C_PalmiticAcid_FD_194412 | JGI IMG/M metagenome (GOLD analysis project Ga0247824, IMG submission 194412) | Soil microbial communities from agricultural site in Penn Yan, New York, United States - 13C_PalmiticAcid_Day48 | ecosystem: Environmental > Terrestrial > Soil > Agricultural land...
TCCCCGCCCCCCGCCACCGCCCGTCAAGCAGCATCATTATGCAACATCCTTCTTCGCCTGCACGGCGTCCGCGCCATTCTTGCTCTCCTCCACCTTGATTTCCGCCTGCTGTGGCTGCGATGACGCCGACGAGGCGGCAGCCGCTGCGGCCGCCTCAGACCCGCCCTCTTGCGACGTGGAGGACGAGCCCTTGGAGACCTGGCTGTCGAGGTCCTTGTCCTCCTCCGAGTTGTCAAACATCTCTGTGTCGTCCGAGTCGGTCAAGACCTCGGTGCCGTCGCCGAGGAAGATGATGCGCCCCCTGTAGCCGCCGATGCCGAAGGGCTTGCCCTGCTTCTGGTCCTCGAGGTCGTATCCGCTGTCGCTATCATCAAAGTTGTGGTGCACACCCGGTCCCCGGAACTCGGCTGCGATAAGAGGAGAATAAAATATTAGTGACTGAACTAACCAAAAAGTGACGGGCAGTTTGACGAGGGAGACGGTGGCCAAAAACAAGACACCATTCAACGCGAGTAGGGAGGGAAGCAGGGATAGAAAGACAGGTATATAGGGCTGATAAAAGACAAAACAAGCACGCTTCAAGGAGACGGCTGATCCCTACCATATTCGGGAGGAGCGCAAGGGCCATCTCCGTTGGCAACCCGTTTGGCTATCTCCTCATACCACTCCTCCTTGGACCGGCCCTTGAGGAGGCCAATGATGATCATGGTCATGTTGTCACAGCCCACGCCGCCTGTCTCCGAGTTGGAAGCCAGGCAGTTGTCCATCATGTTCTCGCAGATCTTGTCCAAGTCCTGCTTCGCGGCGATGCCGCGGCGGACAAACTCAATCACGGCCTGGGAAGACTGGCAATCCCAGATACCTAGGAGAAACGCGGGGTTAGCATGGCACAAGTTGGGGGGTTGTTGGTTTCTCTATCAGCTTACCGTCGCAGGCAATAACCAGGAACTCGTCATCGTCACCCTGTTCGTGGACCACGACATCGGGGTAGGCCGTGACAATCTGTTGCTCGGGTGCCAGCTCGGCGCTCTTCTTGAACTCAAAGTCTCCGATCGCTCTCGACAGGGCCAAGTTTCCGTTCACACGGCCAAAGTCGACGAAGCCACCGGCAGCTGTAATTCTCGCCTTCTCGCCTGCAACCCCACACTCCGGTCAGCGAAACAGGCCCTCGGACTCAACCAAGAAGGAGGTGGTTGGCGCACCTTCGTTTTGCGGCTTGTGGTCAAACGACAGGGGTTTCGCCCGGCCCTTGACGCCCAGCACGCTTCTCGAGTCGCCGGCATTTGCCTAGGGGGTTGTGGTTAGCAAAGTGGGGGGATGGACAGGGGGAGGCCGAGCAAGTGGGGGGGCTTTTAATGGCGCGATGGGGGAGACCAACAATGTATATCTTGTCGTCGGTGATCAGGCCCACGCAGGCGGTGCAGCCCGAAACCTCCTCCTCATACCTAGGATCTATTCAGAATATCCGAATCAGCGGGCGTGGTCGTGGGACACATGGATACCTCCCGGCAGCGGTGGTGCTAGCGGGGCGGTCGCAAACACCCTGGCTCTTGTCCACCCCGCGCCCCCATCCGCCGGGAAGACCGGGGTTATCATACCGTTCAGAATGGCACGGTCTGTCGCCAGAAAGCCGTCCTTCAGCGCCTGCTCGTAGTTGCCAGTCTTGAACGTGTCTTGCTTCGCGACGATGCGGTGGATGTTGTCGCCGGCGAAGAGCGCGACGTTGCTCCCGCCGTGGCCGTCGTAGACGCCGAAGAAGGAGAGTTTCGAGGCATGCTCCTTCGCGGCCTTGGGGTTGTCCTCGAGCAAGTTGAGTACCGCCGTGTGCGCGTCCTCCATGCTTATGCGCCAGCCCTGCATGGCCGACAGGCCGTACAGGAGCCGCTCGTCTCCGCCATTTGCTGATGACTAGAAGCGGGGTGCCCGTGGCGTCAGCTACCGATCGGGGGGCTCAGAAACGGCGCTGAGGGTTTAGGGCAGGATCGGGGACGCGGTCCCCCGGTATCGACTGGGCGATAGCAGCGCCAGCGCAGACCTGGTTGGGGGAGCAAATGGGCAAAGTGGTGAGGCATGCGAGCAGCACGCGGGCCAGGAGGGGCAGCGGCCGAGCAACGCGGCGCACCCCCCAGCCCAGGCCAGCCGCGCGCGGCGAGCAGTGCAACACCACTCTGGACCGTGGCTCAAAGAGGCTCTCGATGGGGATGGGCAACGTACCTTCTCGACAACGGGCTCAGAGAGTGTCTGGCCCATGGTGATGTGGTGTCGAAATGCAATTCGGCAGCAACAACGGCTACCAGTGGGGTGGTGGAGGGAGGGGTGGTTGTCGGGGGAATTGGGCAGAAGGGCAGGCAGCGAACGATGTCAGTCGAAATTTTCGCGGCGGCCGTGCTGGACTTGTGATGACGTGAATCGGCAGGACTAGTTCGGGACCCCAAGGTAAATTCGGGCGTGTTGTGGTGCAACCCCGCCAAAGATTCTTCTCGCCCTTTTTGTGCCTTGGGTTTCCCTTTCTCTGCCTGTCCCGGGTCGCTGGGTGGTTTGTGTTGCTCGTGCACGGAGCAAATTTGGGTCGGTGGTGGAGCGGGGTTTGGCGGGAGCGGGCGGTGCCTGCGGAGGGCTCGTTTTGGCGTGGCAACCTGGGGTGACAGAGCAGCTGACAACCTGGAAACAAGGCGTACCAGAGCCAGAAGGGCCCAGATCCGGAGGGTGGGATGTCGCAGGCGCTAACTAACATTAACACCTAATGCTAGCCCAGATCTCGACACCTGCGCGCAGCAGTTAAATGCACCACCACTCGGGCCAAGACGAGTTCACAAGGGAACCTGACAGCCAGGTCGCGGGGTCGGGAAGAGACAAACAGGACTGCGGTGGAGCTGAGAGCTGAAGCTATTCAGCCAAGAACAAGAGCACTTGTCAGCCTGATGCAGAGCTCGGTGCTCACTGCAAGTGGTGTCGCGTGTGGAGCTGGGCACATGTGCGTCCTTTCATTGATGGAGTCAACATCTTGCCGATACAAATGGAGCCTGCCCCAAATCTCTCCTGCAGCTGCCCCCAGCTGAGGAACCATGACTGTCGGCAACTCAGACAGCATGCATTTTACGACAAAGGCGATCTGCTTTCTTTGCTGGAGATGGGTCACGCGAGATGTGCAGGTTCACGCCGCCTGATCCCGCTGCTGCGAATGGCCTGGACTCGGAGTCAGAACACAGTGTGTCGACAATGCGGGGGTAATCGGGGACATCGAGATTCCGTCTCGGATGGCGGGGCCGACATGGTCGCTCCACCGTGCCAATACGAACCGCAGGGACGCGGCAGTCATCTTCCTCTCAATGACGCTGCTGCAGCCTGCAACCTCGGTCGCCCACAAATCTTGGCAAGGGGCTTTCTGCTTTGAAGAACTTCACGATTCGGTCATATGGATGGACCCTTGGTTTGGACAACTTGGAATGCACAGAATCAATGATGACGACACTGACAAGCTTCTTCATTACTTCCTAATCTGGTAATCATTACTACGTAGTGCCTCACCTATCCCAAGGTACCTCAACTCCTTGCCTGGTACTCAAGGCCCAAGAGTTCGTACTCATATGAACGCGGCGTAACTGCTCGCCTCTGACCGCAACGAAACCCCTTTGGACTGGCTCTTGTGTGTGAGGCCAGACCTCTCCCGTCTTCCATTATTATTCCTCCCTCCTTCAATGATAGGAGCCGTCCCGGGCCTTGAAGGCACAGGGGAAGGGACAGCCATAGACCCCTCTTCTCCTTTCCCTTGTCCCTGCTGCTCTGCTCCTCCCGCCTTTCCTTCTTCTTTCCCTTCGACTTCATCACCCCCTTCGCAAACCTGTGGCAACCGAAGCGACGACCCGACATTCGGCAGCCGCCCTCCCGAAGCCGTCGCGTCGCGGCTCCTGATGAGGGGGGACTCCTGCAGGAGCGTCCAGTTCTGCTGATGCTGCTGCTGTTGGGAAGCCGACCGGCTCAGCGCCAGGCGCTCGACCGTCTCGTCCGCCCAGTCGTCCGTCGTGGGCACCGTCGACCATGTCCGCGACGGGCGGAAGGGGTTGTGTTCCAAGATGTCGTCGTACATGTCCAGTGAGTCCGCGGGCGTTTCCCCGCGGATTGGAAAGCTGAGAGCGGTGCTCTCGTTGTGTGTAACTGAGCTGGGGCCTTGGTTCGTTGTCGTGTCCCTCGCCTTGGCTACTCCTTGGCCCGGGTGTTCGAGATTTTCATCCGCTGCCTGGTCGCTCCTCGTCGGAGGTCGGTTGGCTGAGACTCCGCTGGGAAATTCTGGAAGTTGAAGAGAGGGTGACTCGAGGACTGCCGTCTCGTTGCCATTACTCTCTCCCCTGATTGAAATCATCGGTGGCGGTTGTTCGGTTTTCTCGGTGACGTCCGTGTCGACCGTGAAGACGCTGGGCTGTTCGCTCAGTCTTTTCATGCCCGGCACAAGTTTCGATCCATGCCATTTCCCCTTGACTCCCTTGACCCCCTTGAGCCACGGCCAAGAGAGCTTTCGAACTGCCGAGGCAGGCGGATAGTAGGAGAATCTTGACTCGGCTCGTAGTGGCATCGAATCGGCTTCAGGGGCTGTTTGGGAGGACCCGGGTCGTGGGGTCGACATGGCCTCTGTGGGTGATGGTGAAGCTGTGTAGGCAGACGCAGGGGCCTGTGGGAGTCTCGGGACATTGATTTCGATCTTGTCCCTAAACGATGTCCTGCTGTCGGTGCCAACCGACTCGAGCCCGCGTGAGTCAACCAACTCAGCAATGCTTTTCTCGGTAATGGAACTTAGAGAGCTGCTGATCTTCCCCCGTGTTCCCGGCCGCAGAGTCACCAGCGCCCCGCGACCAGCAACAGGCGCGACATCGCCCTCCCTGGATGCACCGGGGTCTGAGGAAGCGCTGGCGCTGGGCGGAAGGAGTCGCACGGCGCTCGCATCACGAGGCAGCTCGGGCCTGGTCAGGAAGGCGTTCCGCGAATCGACATAGTTCTTCTTGTCGGGGCCGAACACATCGTCAGCCGAGAAGCTTTTGCCAAACCGCTTGGTGAGATCGGGGAGAGATTGCGGAACGCCCGGGCTAGGGGTCCTTGTCACAAACGTTCCTGGAAGAGGACCCGATATGTCGCGAGTGCTGAGAGGGGGCCTTTGATTGACCTTGCGGCGGCGAAAGTACCAGAAGAGCACGCACACGGCCAGGGCAAGCAGGAGCAGGAGGGGCAGGAGCACGGCCAGCAGCACGGGGTTGAAGCGACTGTTCCCAATACTGTCCCCTGCCCAGGAGAGCTGACCCCCAGAAGACTCTGTCGAATGCCCTCCTGTCGTCGTTGGATCGGGGGGCGTCGATCCCTTGCCTCCCGCCACACTACGGATGACGATGTCAAAAGAGAACGACGCTGCCTGTTTCGAGTCCCTCGACTTGGCCTGAATCTTGGTATCGATGGCGGAATCTTTCAGACCCTCTGGTGCCTCCCCGAACAATGTGGCCGTGCTGGGGTTGAAGTGAATCCAGGGGTAAGAGGTATCTGTCTCGGCCAAGACCTCGGTATCGCGAGGGTTTGACAAATAAGGCCGGAGATCGAACGAGAAGGGCTTTCCGGGGGTAATGGTAAACTGCGGCAGGTTTCCCGTGAACAAGCCAGGTTTGCCCGCTGCCACCACCCCGACGACCACGGTCAAGTTTAGGGTGTTGAAGGCAGTATCGCGGAGCGTAACGGTAAAGTTGGTCGGTTCCGCAGTCTGAGGGGGCACGCCGGTGATAGCTCCAGTGCTGTTCTCGACTGAGAGCCACGAGGGCATGTTTGGAGTGGAGGCAATGGCTACCGTCTCAGGGGTAGCCGGTTTGCCATCAACCCTGACGCTGTCCCTCAGCCCAGTGTAAGACACGGGAGTTCCAGCGGTGGTATTGAGAGTGATGATAGTGTCGTCTGCGATGAGCCGATGGTTCCCCACAACGATGTCGAAATTCAGAGATGCCCCTGCGAAGCCAACCACGTCGCTAGCAGTGACTTGGAATGAGAAGCGCTGCGGCGGCTGTATGAGAGACTCGGACGGCGGCGTCCGTCCACTGAAGGAGAGCCGAGAGGGGTCAAAGGATATCCAAGCCGGGAGGGGCGTGTTGTCGGTCATGGTGGCATAGTAGCTGATGGAAACGCCAAGGGGTTTCGAAAACGTGCTCGAGTCCAGCTGAAAGGCGAAGGGCGACCCTGGCGCGGACAGAACAGAAGAGGGGCCGGAAAAGATGCCAAAATCCGGGACTTGTTGTGCAAAAGGAATCTCAACTCTAGGTCCCGGATATCGTGACACCACAAGAGTTGCAGTGAGAGTTGTTGAGCCAGAGCCATCCGTGGCCACCAGGTTCAGGGGTACACCGGCCACCCGCCCTGGAACAATATCTTCGGCGCGTGGAGTCCCATACAACAACCTGGAGTTGCTGTCGATGGAGAGCCACTTGGGAGGACTGGACAGGCTATAAGTGATGGGAGAGCTGGAGGAGAAGGTGGATGGCGAAAAAACGAAGGAGAACGGCTCGCCAACCCTGGCGACGGGCGGGACCTGGGAGTTGATCGGGAACGATATTATCGGACTGGCTGTAGAGAGTCCTACAAGAAGCAAGGCCGTAGTCCAAGCTACAGCCGATGATGCCATGGTAAGCGTCGCCGGTGGTTCTACTGATGTTGACCACGGTGCTGTTGTGGGAGATCGGAGAGGGACACAGACATGGGGAAACCGAGGAAGACGACGGGGAACGGGGAAAGAGGGAGTGTCCTAGGCGAGGGAGTTCTTCAATTGGCAAGACGGAGTCTTCAAGGGGTGGCTGGCCTGGATATTCGCCCATGTTTCCTGCCCCTTGGGTTTCTTTCGTGGCCGTGGATGTGACGAGGCGCGCGAGGGAGCATAGCCAGCCATCGACTGCTACCCCTAGATTCCCATCATTCTGTCATGGGGAAGAATGAAAGGGTCGGACAGGACGATGGCCAGTTATTTGAAAAGAGCATTGTCGGGAGGGGTTGGCTGAAGGAGAGGATTCCAGTCGGCGAACGGTGCGGATCAAGGGAGGCGGGGGACAGCATGGCCGTGGCCAAACGAGCAGAGCATGTCTCACTCGAGAGAGTGGCTTCCATGCCTGCGAACTCGTCGATTTAACCAGATCTCGTCAGGTTTGCAACACTCACTCGGGGTCACGAGGATGCATCTGATGCATGACCCGCGATGCAAGAACGAAGGGGGGACCATCAATAGGAATTGGCGTTGAGAAGGGCGGAGAACCTGGGTTGTTGTCGAGGCAATCTGCTCCGTGGTTGTGTCCGTTTGTGGCGATTTGATGTTAAATGGGGGCATATTTGGAGCCTTGAATATTTATTGACAATTTTTATAAGCATGCGTCGTTGTTGCAGTTGCAGTTGCAGCTTGTTGTTGATGATGTTCTTGATGGAAGTGCAGGTGCGACCAATGGCACCCACGGCATGATGTGGAGGCAGAATCTCCTCCTGCTCAGTGGCCCCTCAGTGGCTCTCAGTGGCGGGCTGGCCCCAGAGACGGCTGGCTCAGCCAAACCCGGAACCACAAAAATTTTGACAGACAACGACACCTCGATTCACACCCGCCATCGGCATCGGCATCAGACATCATGAGCGACAAGGAGAGATCGCCGTCGCCGGAATTCTCGCCGCTTGCATTTGGCGAGGATCTGGCGCCCCTGCCGGAATACAAGGCGGCAGGAACCACGGCGGTGGACTTCTCGGGCCTCCTGGGCGAGCCACTCAAGCTTCATGAGGACCTCACGGCCGGATGCGGAGGCCAGCTGTGGCCCGCGGGCATGGTGTTGGCCAAGCACATGCTGCGCTACCATCAAGACAGGCTGCAACACGCGAGGATGTCGGTGGCCCTTTCACATTTGTTTTTCATGATTATCGTCTGCTTGTCGTGATGCGCGCTTTTGTGGTGCGGGGCGCACTTTCGCTGGGCCCGCATTGCATACCTGCCAGGCTTGTGGTTCAACAGGCTGACTGACGGCCTCCACTGGCAGACTCGAGCTCGGCGCCGGCGGAGGGGTTGTCGGACTCACTGTCGCAAGAGGATGCGCCAGCCTGGACCATCCCCTCTACCTGACCGACATGGTGGAGATGGAGTCTCTCATGCAGCACAACATCTCTCTGAACGGACTCGACGATCGGGTCAGAGCCCGGGTCCTCAACTGGTAAGTCGCGTGCCTGCCCGTCCCGTCCCCTCCTCTCATCGCCTCCCCCTTCTTCGTGTTACCTCCCCGCATCAGACCGAAGCGCCCTCCTTGCTGCCGTGTCGCCGCCGGCCCATGGATCTCGTCGAGATCATGAGGAGATGCGGGCAACCCCGAATCGGGTGATTGCTCTCAGGAGTTGGTCTGTTCTAACGTCACGGGCGTGGTCCAGGGGCGAGCCGCTCTCTCAGGAAGTTCTCGACTTCAAGCCTGACGTCATCCTCGCGGCCGACTGTGTCTACTTCGAGCCGGCCTTCCCGCTGTTGATGCAGACTCTGCAAGATCTGTTGGCCCTGGTACCCTCCGCCACCGTCTACTTCTGTTTCAAGAAGCGGCGGCGGGCCGACATGCAGTTCCTCAAGGCCGCGCGGAAGGCCTTCGCCGTAGCCGAGATCGAGGACGAGGACAGGCCTGTGTTTGGCAGGGAAGGCCTGTTTCTCTACGCCCTTACTCAGAAGTAATGATGAATACCCGTCAAAAAAGGGATCCCGGATTGCTCGGACCGAATCTCACACCTGACGGGAGGCAAATGTGTGAAAGGCGCGGAAACTGAACAAACCCCCCCACAAGGCGGCCTCGAGCGGCCCTCAGCGGCCCTACCGACACGTGTGCAGCGCCGAGAGATGCCGCACGTCAGCTCACGCCTCCACAGTCTTGGGGGTCCCACCCTATCCTCCGCAGCCAGCCCTACACCGTTCTGTGGGCGACTGTGGAGGAGAGGAGGAGCCGTTCGCGATCGATCGCGCCCGTGGTTCGGGGGGATGGTATGACTGCATCACGAACCGACGGGACAAGGGACATCCACGAAAGCAGCCTGGGCAGATGTTCGATGGGCCGGCTGTGCCTTTTACCCATGGGGTCTCGAATCCTCACCCGCGCTGCCCGTGCTGTGCCGTGCCGGGCGGGCAATCGGACGAACCTCTTGCTTGCTGCCAACTCCCGCCTGCTGGAGAGGGCGATCGGGGGATTGGGCCATGGTGGAGGCGTTGGCATCCACAGAGGGCGCCACCTTGTTTCGCATTCTGTCACCACCCGGCAGTGGGCATGCGTCTGGAACATGGCAAGGCAGCGGACGTGGACGGCGACTCTTGGGTGGATTCTGAACGGTGGGTCAGATCGACGTGTCTCCCAAACACGCCACGGCCCTCATTGGCTGGGCTGGTTTCCGCTTCGGATGACGGTTGGTTCGACGTGCCTGGCATGCCAGGGATGCGGGTGGTTCCCTGTCGTACCTTGCAGCCCGCTGCAAGGAACAGCAACTGGCGCCATTTTCTGCAAACTCGGAGGGCCCGGCGCCCTAACTTCGAGTTTGAGGGTGCTACGCCACGCCCCTGCCAAGCCTGTTTGGGAACGACCTGGCCAGGACTGACTCGGCCACGCTATTTGCAGCGTGGGCGGGGGGACACGCGCTAACGGTGGTCGAGCACCACATCGTACCCTTGCGCGGCCTCGTGATAGCGGTGTGATGTGAGAGGGCCGTGGACGACAGCGGGCCATGAGCCGGGACGGTCCAGCGCCAACCCAACACCCCAGCTTCTCCCAACCCACTCCCGCTGAGCCACCCAGATGATTGGGATTCTTTAAATCTCGGCTCCCTCGTCTGCCTTCGCTCACTTGTTTTTTCTCAACCCAACCAACACATTCATTCATTTCTTGATTGAGCTCAGGGAGCCCACATTCATTTTTGACAGTGTCGAATCGAACGTTCGGAGCAACAGGCCATCATCGTCTTTGCTCTCAGTCATTCATTTGGTCTCAACACATCGGGACCACATTTTAGGCGTCACACACGGCACTACTGCAACACAAAACACAAAACACTTCGGCCCCCCGACCCATTTTAGCCAACATGAAGTCTACCGTCTTCGTCGCTAGCGTCCTGGCCTCGCTCGCCGTCGCCCAGCCCCACGGCCACATGCGCGGCCACGGTCATCAGCACCGCCGCAGGGAGCAGCACGACCACGACAAGCGCGCCGTGGTCGTCGAGTGGGTCACCGAGACGGTCTACGCGACCGTCACCGCCATCGTCGACGACAGCTCTACCGAGCTGGTCATGCCAAGCACCCAGCCGGCCGTCACTACCTCCACGGCCCAGGCGGTCCCCACCCCCAGTCCCGGCCAGTTCTTCGAGAATCCCGAGACGAGCTCTTCAGCTGCCCCGACCACTTCGCAGCAGGCTCCCCCCCAACAGGCTCCCCCGGTGGTTGAGCAGGTGTCTTCGTATGTCAATGGAACCGGTACTCGGGCCACCCGTGGCTCATCTACTAACCTTGCTGCTCGGGATAGCCCTGCGGAGTCTGCTCCGGCCCCGACGACCAGCAGCAGTGCTGGCGACTCTAGCAGCGGCGGCTCGCCGTCGTACAGCGGCGACATCACCTACTACGCTCTGGGCATGGGCTCGTGCGGCATCGACGACAGCGGCAAGGACCACACCGACAACATCGTTGCCGTCTCGGCGCAGCTGATGGGTGCCCAATCCAACGGCAACCCCATGTGCGGCAAGACCATCACCATCAAGGCCAACGGCAAGACCATCGAGGCCAAGGTCCACGACAAGTGCCCCAGCTGCGCTATGGGCGACATCGACGGCACCGAGAAGATGTTCGTCGATCTCTTCGGCTCGCTCGACGCCGGCCGCCAGAAGATCGAGTGGTGGTTCAACTAAGGCCCTCGACACACACCGTTCTTGATGGGGTTCAGACCAACAGGTCGGACCAAGCAGTCTGTCGGCGCTTGCTTGATCCGGCATTATGATGTGATGCCAAATTTCACTTCTTCGACAAGATGTTACCCGTCGCCCAACACTACATTGGGACGGGCTATATACCCCATTTGAGAGCTTCCGCTTGGAAAATACGGGCGCCTTGGATTCGGCGATGCTCCAGGCTTGGAGCCGGGAAGACGGGACAGGGCGCCATAGATATGCCCGACTGATAGACTTTCATTCTTCTTGTATATATTTAGAAAAGAGGGCAACCCTCGCTTTGAGAATTGACTTGGGCATGTCCTACCACTTGATGTTCTCCATGATGTGCAGTGCAACTTGGGTATCTACAACGTTGATCATCACACTTTCAACATCACCACAACTAGAAGCGGGCATGGCATGAGACGATTGAGTGTGCCTTCGTACGATTGTGTGCACTTCGGTATGAGTGGATGAGCCCCAATGCCCTAAGGGTAAGTGGCTTGACTTGTCTTGCCACTGCGAAGATTTGATCGCACGACTCATGGCGAGTGAGGCATATACCAAAGAAATGTAAAACGTAGGGGACCACTCACACCTGTCTCACCATCGACCAATCGTCAGCGCAACCCACTCACACACACCCCTACCCACCTCCCCCGATCACCGATTCAAACTCAGCAGCCCCTCTACGTACCGCCTCGTATCCACCCCGATCCCCTGCGCAAGC
>Ga0247824_10001898_pt1 | contig 11644 bp, 10 predicted proteins | sample 13C_PalmiticAcid_FD_194412 | JGI IMG/M metagenome (GOLD analysis project Ga0247824, IMG submission 194412) | Soil microbial communities from agricultural site in Penn Yan, New York, United States - 13C_PalmiticAcid_Day48 | ecosystem: Environmental > Terrestrial > Soil > Agricultural land...
TGGTTGTTGCTATTCCCGCCACCGCCACCGCCGCCGTGGTGATTCCCCGACCGGCCGTTCGCCGCGCTGCCCCCGCTCCCGCTGCTGTTGCTCCCCACCCTGCCCCTGGACCCGGCCGCACCGCCGCGCGCGTCGGCGCCGGCGCCCCTGCGCTCCGGCACGGGCGGCATCGGCGGGGAGGTGTGGTCGGCGAGCCACTGGCGGAAGAGGCTGACGGCGAGCCACTCGAGGTAGCCCGTGGCCGGGGTGACGCGCTCGCCGTTGCGGGTGGTCAGCGTGAGGCGGAAGAGGCGGGCCTCGATGCGGCTGACCGTCTCCTCGAGCTCGTCGACCTTGTCCTCGATGATGTCGACGACGGATTCCGGGAGCGCGGCGCGGATGGAGCGCTCGCCCGCCGGCCACTGGCCGACGACGTGGATGAGCGCTTCCTGGAAGATGACCTTGGATCGGGCCAGGTAGCCGAGGCGGAGGTAGCTGATGGGGTACTTTGCGATTTGCTTCCACAGGCGCGACTGGAACTGGAGCATGTGGTGGTCGACGCGGGGGCCGACGACTGCGAGCGCGTCGTACTGGTCAGCGAGGTGGAGCAGCGTCTTGCACTGCACGTATGAGTCGGCAATGTTGACGCCGTCGAGACAGGGCGGGTAGTTGTACATGATGCGGAAGAGGTTGTCGTAATCTCGTAGTAGGTCTTGTTCTTCCGGGGTGGGCGGCGGAAGGGAGGGAGTGTGTGTTGTGGACAAGCTGAGGTTGGCGACCGATCGGAAAAAGGAGTGCGACTGCGACTTGTGGTGTGAATGCCGGCTTGAAGAGTGAGCGGGCGGAGAAGCGCCACCGAATATTGAGTTGCTGACTGGCGGCGGGTGGCTGATCTCCTCCTTCTGCACCAACATCGGTATGTCGTTGTCCTCCGACCCATAATCCAGCTCATATCTCCACCTCTTCTTCGTTTGCGCCAACGCCATCGAACCGGGCTTGTCGCTCCCATCGCTGCTGCCCCCTCGGTCGCCTATCCGCGCCAACTCCCCGCCAGGCGCGCTCCTCCCCTCGATCGCACCGGCTATCCCCGGTGCCGGCAATTCCGGCACTGGTTGCGCGCGCGACCATTCGTTACTTGTGCTGGCCTCGAAGAAGCCGGAGCAGCGTGTGAGGATGTGTCGGTGGAGGACGTAGCGGTTCTCGTGCCCGGTCGCGACGCGCACCACGATCTCGACGTCGCCGCTCTGGCTGAAGACGGGAAACTCGTTCTTTGGTATGAAGGATGTGCCGCCGGCGTGGGAGCGGTTGTAGCGGCGCGAGCGCGACGAGCTGTGTAACCCCGTCCCCCGGCCGCTGGAGCTGGTCCCGACGACCGACGACGGGCCCCGCAGCGTCAACGAGGTCATCCCGTCGCTGTGCTGCGACACCATGGATGCGGGCGGTTCGGTCGTCGTGCCCGCCCAGGACCGGTTGTTCTCGTGCGATCGTTCTCGTCTGGATTCCTCGTCGCCAGTGACCTGATCACGGCCCTGGCTGCCTCCTGCTTTGACCGTTCCCGGCTGGCAATCGGTGGGCTCGCAGGTGGCAGCTGAGTGCTTGGCAAGCTGGTTGTCGCACGAAGAGGGGTCAACACATCGAGTCGCGCCAAAATACAAATCCCAAACTTTATGCCGTAGAAAATCAACAAAGAGGTCTTGCAAATTCAAAGCAGTGCCCCCTTGCAGAGAGATTGTTCTAGCTCAACAAGGAGAGCGTCGAGGCTGTGACTCGGGGCGAGGCTGTGTCCGGCTGTTAACGGCGAACAAGCAGCAGCTGCCACACTTTCGCCACTCGCAGGGAGCTCGGCAGAGCAGGGCATTCGTCCGGTCGTGTGCTGACAATGATTGGCGACGGCTGGCCCAGGTTGCGTCGCAGAGGAGGATTGGACCTGGCGAACCGAACCACCAAGAGCCGGACCAGAGGCGGTAGCGATGAAATTAGCGGGGAAGGCGAAGCTGAAACCACAAGGGAAGAAAGCGAGGAAACAGGAAGCTTCCAGGTTCTCGGCGGCGAGGAAAAGTGACAAAGAAAACAGGGTCATGTTGACCAAAATACAAAAATACCATGGAAACCCGCCGCGGGCATCCCGCATGTGACTTGCTAATGCAGGTCGCGGTGCGGACGCTGGGGCGCGTCTTCGCGTCCTGTCCACAGATCCGGTTATTCCTTGAGGCCTGTGTTACAGGGTGCCAGAGTTCTCCATGCGATGCCGTTCGATTGGCTTTCCTTGGCCCAGTTGCGCCGTTTCCGGCAAATGGCCAGCAGAGGCTTTGAGAGCGATGCTAGCCAACAACGGCACCCCTGTCTGAGACTGGGTTTATTCTCGTCAGGCCAGGAACGCGATTTCTTTCTCCTGATAAAAAGGGCAAAAAGGCACAGAAACATCGTTTTGGTTGACGATGCCTGCCAGGAGTGGTCGACGTGGCCACTGGCTGCCAGCTGGCACACCTGTGCATCGCCAATGCTGTAAGTGCAGCTTGATGACTGGCCCATGGCATGCACTGCTGCTTTGATCATGTATGGTTGGGCCTTTGACGGATTGATGCTGAGGATTTGAGCCTTAAAGCGATCTTCTTATCCATCTCTCTTCTTGGGGCAAAATCACAACCAAGATACGATGCATCAGCACGCAGTGGTGTAGCGATATGTAAATGAATGCAGTGGATTTTGCGGTTGCGTCTACTCATACACTCTCACATCGTCAAAACCTTGTCGAAATCGGAAATCCCCCAAATGCCCGGTTACCTTTTGCCCATGAAAAACATCTTCCCCCAAGCCGAAAGATTGGCGAAGCTCAATCGTGTCGACGCTGCCAGCTCAACGCCATACCAGCCACAAGCTGCTCAAAAAATCGCGCCGGAAAAACAAGTCCCTTCCTGTAACGCCAATACAAATCCCAGAGTCGTTCAGCTCATGTCCATCTCAGCCGAGACGATAGAGTCCACAGGCTTCGGTGATTCGGATGCATCCATGGTGGCGAGGCCTTCAAAGACGGGCGGCGAGGCCTTGAGGTTTTGAAGAGCGCCTTCCGGAGTTGCACTGACGAGTCGGCCCTGTCGGAGGTTTTCGGCGAAGAGGAAGAACCCCTCAGAAGCCTCAACCAGGTACGATTGGAGGCCGCGGCTTTCCAGAAGGATCTTGGCGTTGGTGACGGGATAGTGGTTTTCGATGTAGCGGGCCCAGCCACGAGCGGCCGCCTGGATGTGGCCATCCTCGCTGATGCGGCTCCAGCCAATGCCGAGATGGACCGTGAAGTTGTCGACGATTGGCTGCGCGAGGGAATCCGAGGAGGCGGTCATTGGGTTGGTCGCTTCACGGGTGGGGCTAGAACGGCGGCTTGGGAGCTTCTCGTCTGCATTGGTGGATGTTGTCATGTCGAGCCGTTGAGATTTGTGGCTTCGCAGGGAAGGGCGCGACTGTGCCAATTGTTCTTGGGCGAGAAGGGCCGCTTCCGCTTTGCGCGCCTCGTCTTTGGCCGCTCGATCCTCGACCCAGGTCCCGGACTGGCTGCCGGCATCGGTGACATAGCCGGCAGACTTCTTGATCAGGGTCATGCCCGGGCCGTAGACCCATTCATCCTCTGCGTCTTGGATGGCGCGAGGCTCGACCAGCTTCTCCGGAGGGTCCAGGTTGACGGCCGCCTCGTCTCTGGATCGTTTGCGGCCGGCGGCTGAGCAGGTGCGAATGAGTTGCGCCCGCCATGAGGCTGTCTGGCTGAAGGAATCGCCTTGGTACTGCAGGAAGGGCTTGCCCATTGAGACTTGATGAGCTGCTTGCGGCGGCATGGCGAGAACCGGCGACGAAGCGAGGATGCGATCAAACGACGGCATTTTGAAAGATCTGTTGAGTACTAGATGAGTGAGGGAAAGGATAGTTAGAGTTCGGTGTAGTGGCAGTGGTTAGTTCAAGGCGTGTGTCAAGGGTGTATGGATGCAGTGATCGGGGGACGGCGCGGCAAGTCAGAGAATAGAGGGCCGAGGAGGAAGAGTGACCGGGTATGTGAAGGCAATTGGCCAAAAGAGGGGACGGGCCGAGTGTCAGGGCTCGATGAAATTGATGGATTGACGACGGCGAGGTGCGGAGGTGGTTAGGGCCAGCACGCGCGTTGGTGGAGGGCGAGGACCCGAGTGGCGCGCGACGAGGCACCGTGTAAGTCAACGATAACGATGGGTTGAAGGTGGGTAATGGACAATAATGATGGTCCAAGTCGACGGTGGAGGACGACGAGATGGCGGGTGGGCGAGAAAGTGGGCGAGAGAGAGATGGAGGGTGGAAGAAGGGGAAGAGGGAAGAGGAAGAAGGGCAGAGGCGGCAAAAGATCTGAGGCCAGAGGCAGAGCGAGGGACCGGCATGCGAGGACCTGCACGATCTGGGCGAGGCAGACAAAAAGGCATCGGAGAGCTGGAAGCAGTGGGTGCCGCGCCAGGGAACCCGGAAGGTCACTGCAGCATCCCATTGGCTGCGATTGCGTGTGGGGTTGGTACCCACCCGGCATTTCCTGATTCGCCGACCAAATTCTGCGCTGGTTTGAGGCGGCGGAACATCCCCGTCAGTGCTCAGCGTCGAAGTCGGTTGTTGCCCTCCTGTCTCTTGGCCCCACTCTTCGCCTTCCTGCCCCCGACATGGTCCGTGCTGCGCCGCTTGGGGGAGGTACCGCTCGGGGTGCCGAAAAACGCACCAATCCGTCCAGCCGTCCCGGCGTGCAACCAACCGCTGCGCCAGGCTGCTTCTGTCCAACCGATCACGCCTCTCACGCACAGTCCCGCCTCCCTCACGTGCGCAAATGCTTGCCCGACTCAGTTTGGGTCCACACTCCGTCTCACTCATCAGGCAGTCGGGCGGTTTCTGACTTGCGTCGCCGAGCTCTGACTGTGTAGCATGGAATAAGCTCGAGCTCTGTTCACCTGCATCTCGTCTGGGCAAGCAATGGGGCAACCGACTGCGCAGTAACGATATCTGGCAGGCTTGTGAGCTCCACGATACAGATACACCATACACACACCCTATTCCTTCGTCGTGCTCAAGTCCCCAAGTGACTGGCTAACATTATGCTGAGCTGTCAGGGCGGGATGGCCTCGCCCAGCCTTGCACCATCTCCTCCTCCGCCATTCGCTCCGCCAAGGCCGCGTCGTCCACGTTCTCTGTGCCCCCATACAAACCCTTGAAACCGGGCGTCTGTAATCCCAGTGGGCTGAGCTCTCTCCTCCTCCCAAGGCCACGCTGGGATCGGGTTGTCGTGGGGGTCCAGGTGGGCTCCGTTGAGGTGTCCCGAGCCGGAGCCGTATACGATCCCCGCAGTCGACTCTGATGACGGGCCTCGGGCAGGTTGTGCGGGGTCTGTGGCTGAGAGGAACCGGGCAGCAAGTCATTGTAGACCCGGAGCCGCCCTGGGGTCTTCGGGGTGGCCACGGGTGACGAGCCCTCCAACTGGTTCCCAGGGATACGAGGTTAGGCACGTCAAGTTGATGCGAGCTTGCAGTACTTGCCTCCAAGATTCTACAAAAGTCCGACTCGTCGAGTGGCTCTGGCGAAGCCTGTTGTCATGTCAGCAATTGTTGTGTGTGGGTGAACATGTGGGCAGGGCATACCCGGGCAGACAAGATGGGTGCCGTCCGTGGGCTGCCGGATGATGCCTGCGATGGCCTGCGGGTTGGAGTCGAGAGGCCTGCCTCGCCCTTCGATAGGGCACGTTCTCTGTCTTCCAAGATCTGGCTCTATCGCACACCATTAGCCCAACTTGGCACTTTGAGAGGCGGATATCAGAGAGAGACACCCGATCGGCGGATGTTGGTTGGGACGCTGGACGCTCAATCGGAATGGGTAACGGCGACTCTGGCAGCCAAATTGGCGATTGGTCTCGAGGGCTTCGATCTCGCCGTCTGATGCTGCGGTTGTCGTTTGGTGATTCCTGAGCAGGATTCTCTAGCGAAGCCTGGTATTCCGATGAGACATCCGCACCAGCGTCCGCATTCGGGATCGTTGCAGCAGACAGGCTGCGTTTGGGCCGCAGGCACAGTTGGAGAGTCCAAGGAGAGCCTTGGTGCTGGCGATTGCCGACATCTGAACGGCTCGCTTGCTTGTCGGCTGCCTCGGGGGCAGGAGGTATGTCGTCGTCAACCCTCTTTTCGGAGCGGAGCATAAGTGGCAAGTCTACCACCAATGGACGCACACGATTGTATGAGGAAGGGGAACTGCTGTACTTGCTCGGAGTTGCTTTATGACCAACGGTCCGAGATGACGAGGGCTTGGGGGGTCGAGTCGTGTTGCAAAGTGCCTCGGTCTCGGCCGGGATGGAGGCGAGACACTGTTCATCGTCATCGCATTCAAGAAATCTCCGGAGCCGACGGCGGTGCACGACCTCGGTGACATCGGTGGGAGTCAACGAGATGACTGTCTGCCTGAGACGCAGCATGGCACCAATGATCTAATGGCTGGTATCGAAGGTGATAGTGCTATTGACAGAGCGGAGGAGCACTGCCATGACAGCATCAAGAAAGATAGGACTGTTTTCATGGTGGGCATGTGGCAAGTGGCATGAAACGCCGTGGTCTCGAGGAAAGAGTGAGGGGCATTGATTCAGCTGTCATGAGTCCATACCAGATGGCAACAGCGAACCTGAAGCAGAATTGGGAGGGGGCCAGACCGCACTCTCAATTGCAATGCCGTTCCACGACAACGCTGAGTGCAGTATCAATGGAACTTCCATTGACAAAGAAGGGACAAAGTCAGCGGGTGAGGGCATTCCCGTCAGCATCCCGAAACTAAGGTGCAGACCAGCAGCAAGTTTGTTCCCGGCCACACACAGATATTGAAAACAATCTCAGTCTTGCCTGCATGTTTGAACAACCCAAGCCTTTTGTTTCCATCGGCTGGAGGTACCAAGCAGGATCCAAGATGTAGTGTTTTTCTATTGTCTCTGCTGTAGTTGTCCGATGGAACTCTTGACTCTTGAGGACTTGGTCCCCAATAAACAGCGAAGTTGGTTGCAGCACTCAGCTGGCAAGTGGAACGAACACACACACAGACAGACAAACTCGAAGATACCAGACCTTTAGTGAGGTACTTCAACCTTCCACAAACTTGATCGCGCTTGACTCCTCAAGAAGTTCAACCACTTAAATACTCGGTATAGTATCGTCTTTCCGTCTTTCCGTCGCTGCTGCAATTGCAGAATACGGACTGCCTGTGCTTGCAGTTTGGTTCCTCCATTCGGCCATCAAAGCGAGGAGAAACGATGTCCCCCCTGACCCCTCCGTATTCCGCACCGTGCCGCCATTCTCTCCCCCGCGGAGTTCGCACGGAGTTGTAGACCCTGGGAACAGCCAAGTCCTCCACCACGCAAGCCCCAAGCCACCATCAATCGATCCCTCTGGACATTGCGGAGTAGGTGAGCAGACACCGAATTCCCAACCATCCGCCGTCATCAACACCGCCCCGTCCCCGCACGGCTCCCACGGCTCCCACGGCACTCAGGCCGTTTCTCCATCGCTCGTTCTTTGTCGGAGGGCAGTCCGACCACGCACACCCGCGCACTCTCGGTGCACCACAAGATCGGAGACGGTGAGAGCTGCCGCAGCTCGATGCCCGAATCTCGGTAAATTCACGGGCCGGGTCTGCCACGAACAAGCCCGAAAGAGGCGCGACACGCTGTACCAGTTTCGCCAGTGCCCCAGACCTGAATACGAGAGCGACATCCAGAGCCCCACGGCACTCGCGGCCCGCCTCGAAATCTCCCGCCGTCTTCTCATTCGCCGCGTCGTGGTCCCCGCCTCCCGCCCAGCCAGACCGCATGCCCGCGTGCGATCATACGGCGCCGCTCACCGTTCCCGACCCTTAGCCGCTCCTCGTGCCCATCGGTGACGTCGGTACTGCCTCTTCGGAGGGCTGAACATAGCCAGCATGAACGGGGACCTCAGCCTGTCTCGGGCCCTCGGCGGCCTGCGGATTGCCAATCCCGACGACTCGCCCAACCCCTCGCACGACCCCCTGGCGAGTCCAGACGACAGCCCTTCACAACAACCAAACTCTGGGACCGCAGCTGGAGAGAACGACGCGTCCCAGACTCCACAGAATACGGAGCCTCACTCCGTTGCCAGAGACTCCCCGTCCCGACAAGCCCACACGTACGAATCGGCCGCCGCTATCCTGAAGAACGCCCAGAACAGTCTGAATGCTGCACGAGGCCTGACGAGTCCGGCCGCTTCCAGTGACTCCCACCTCCCAGCACAGTACGGCGCGTATCAGTCGACAAACGGGAGCGTGCCGCCGGCTTCTGCACCCTTGTCCAGCCAGACTCGGATCGTCGAGCACGATCTGCAAGGGGGGGCATACCCAGGCCCCAGGAACGATGCGCCGCGGTCTTCGGTGTATGGGAGTAGGAACGACCCCAGATTTGACCAGCCCAGCCCATCACAGATCCCGTCGCGTGAACCCAGTCGGTCGCATCATTCCGGCCGCCCGGGCCCCAGCCAGCCCGGGCACGCTCCGGCTGGCACGGTGCCGCACAGGAGCACGTCGAGGGGGATGGGAAGAGGATATGCATCGATCCCGGGTATTCCACAGGCGCCACCCGGTAGTTATGGGTCCGAGATGCCCCTGCCAACGAGCAGCGAGGAGTGGAAAGACCGGGGTGCGGCAGTCAGCCTGAAAAGAGAGGTGGATGCCGAAGGGAGGACCGTCATCAAATCAGTGAAGAAGGGGGTCCGAGACTTTTCCTTTGGGAGGATACTGGGAGAGGGCTCCTACAGCACCGTCTTCCTTGCCACCGACCGCCAGACCCTCCGAGAGTACGCAGTCAAAGTGCTCGAGAAGAAGCACATCATCAAGGAGAAGAAGATCAAATACGTCAACATCGAGAAGAACACACTCAACCGGCTCACGGACCATCCGGGAATCGTCCGACTCTACTACACCTTCCAGGACGAGGCGTCGCTCTATTACGTTCTGGATCTCTGCAACGGCGGCGAGCTCCTGGGCGTCTTGAAGAAAACGGGGACCTTCGACGTTGAGTGCACGAGGTTCTATGGCGCCCAGATCCTGGATGCCATTGCCTACATGCATTCAAGAGGTGTCATCCACCGCGACCTCAAGCCTGAGAACGTGCTCATGGACGACCAGATGCACATCAAGATTACCGACTTCGGGACGGCCAAGTTGTTGCCAGACCCCCGAGAGCCGAGACCGCCCGAAGACCCGTCGGGACAAGACGGCTCACAAGACGACAAGAGAAATGCGTCCTTCGTCGGCACCGCAGAGTATGTGAGCCCAGAGCTGTTGACAGAGAAGGCAGTGGGCAAGCCAAGCGATTTGTGGGCTTTCGGGTGCATAATATACCAACTCCTAGTTGGACGACCACCCTTCAAGGCTGCGACCGAGTACCTGACCTTCCAGAAGATCGTCGGACTTGAGTACGACTTTCCCGCTGGTTTCCCTCCTGCTGCGCGGGATCTCGTGGAGCGGTGTCTTGTGTTGGATCCAGCCCGGCGCCTCACGGTGGAACATATCAAGAACCACGAGTTCTTCGATGGGCAACAGTTTGGCAAGGAGCTGTGGCGGGTGAAGGCGCCCCGCTTGCGGCCGTACGTGCCTCCTGCGCAGGAGCCTCACATTATCCAATTGAACGGGACGGGATCCAGCCCACCAAAACCACCCACTTCTCGGGGAGCACACGGGCAACCCAACGGCTCAAGACCTGCTAGGATCATCACTGAGTTGCCTCCGCCGACGCAGCTGGACATCGAGTGGTCTCCGGTTCTGACGAGAAACAACGAGAGGATATTGAAGCTTGGTGACCTCATGGTAATATCGTCGCCAATCCCGAACAGCCCCCACGGGCGAGGCGAGGGTGATGGGCACAAGAAGCTGGCCCGGTTCTTTGGCGGCAGCACAACCAAGAAAAGGCAACGCCTTGTCATGGTCACCTCGAGCGGGCGGATAGTGCTCGCCCCCGCTGGTGGGGAGGAGAAACGGTCCAAGCAGGAGATCTCGCTGCTGGGGTCTGACTGCGTGTGGAAGACGCAAATAGACGCCAAGGGACAGACAGTATGGTGCGTCGACACGGTGAGTTTCCATTCTTCCTCCCTCCAACCCCTTTTGTCAGGCAACTACTAACACAGCCCTAGAACGGTGTGCATTACACTTTCGAAGAGCCCAAGTCGTCGCAAAACAGCGATACCAAGTTCTCAGTCGACGACTGGATCGAGTCGCTGGAGCGGGCCAAGGACCTGGCCATCTCGCAGAACCTGGTCGGCTCCTACAGCAGCGACAACGGGTTCGGCGATATGTCGTCGTCCATGTCGAGCCCGGCGAGCACGATGGGGGGGAGGGCCGCGTTCCCGGAGGGCTACAGCATCAGCGACAGGTCGGGCCGCAACCAGCTCAGCAGGAGCCAGGCCAGCCTGGAGGAGGTCAACGTGAAGCGCAACCGCTTCAGCAAACGGCAGTCCAAGAACGGGCTCGGGGCGGCTTTCTGATTCGCGTGGTGGCGGCGGCGTGTTGGCCCTTGGTTGATGGTCGTGGCGGTTGGCGCATTCCTCCGCTTCGCATACGGATTAGCGGATGCTGTGCCATCTGGACGGCGGCCGTGGGTGGTGTTGGAGGATTGGGAGGATTGGGAAAGGGACTTTTTGCATGGAGGGGGTTTTGGGGCGCGCCAGAGGCTCCGGGAGGAATGGCATAGCATTTTCAACTGCAACTATTAGTACCTTTAATGGGCATTTTTGGGGAGCGTGGCGCAGGCTCTACCCGCATCATCTGGTCCTCATCTCGTCGCATGCTTTGGTGTCTCGACCGATATTGCAAAGATGGTTTTATTTGGACAGCTCAGTTGCTGCGTCCTCATTGTGTCTCTGCTGTCTTTTACGACGAGTCTCTTCAAGCTAGCTAGGTCAACGATGAGCTCAGCCACGCATTGGGGTTTGCTTGTCTAAGATCCAAGCAACCGGGTGGTTGCCGTCAGGGGTATCACATGACCGAATTCTTTGTCACAGGATAGTCGGGCACCCTTGAATTCTGGAAGCTGGACTTTGCACACGTTACAAGAGAGCACCTCTAGAATGTCAGAATTGCAATTTAGTCTCTGAATTCATGGTATTCAACCGATGTTTTACACTTTCCAAACTCTGGAAACCGATCTGCATCTAGAATGTTCTTGCGTTTACTCCGTTTTCTGTAGCTCAACTTGTCGCTCAAACTTTTTGCCAAGATGGCCGTGTGGGGCTTGTGAGCCTGCCACCAGCCAGTCCCAGCCAGCGCCTTTCCTGGCGCAATGAACTCCACCAAATCTTGGAGACCACGACACGACGCGATCGACGCGACTGCCAATAATTCACCCACCCGGACCGCCGGACCCGACCGCCATCGCCGCCGCGAAACAATTGGTCTACCCGTCCATTTCCGACCTTTGATTCGAGCACGCACTGCAGCAGCGACGAGCCTGCGCCCGCCAGAATGCAGCCGCAGTACCGCCAATACACCCCCCAACATGCGCCCCCGAGGGCAGGAGGACAGCATGTCCCACAACGCCGAGGCGGCATCGGTACGTGACTGCTTTGTGACTTCGTCCGATTGTCATCTCGAACCCCGGCTTCCTGGCCCGGACGCGCTCCGCTTTTCCTCCCCCCCGGCC
>Ga0247824_10001901_pt1 | contig 11639 bp, 9 predicted proteins | sample 13C_PalmiticAcid_FD_194412 | JGI IMG/M metagenome (GOLD analysis project Ga0247824, IMG submission 194412) | Soil microbial communities from agricultural site in Penn Yan, New York, United States - 13C_PalmiticAcid_Day48 | ecosystem: Environmental > Terrestrial > Soil > Agricultural land...
CCCCCACCCCCACCCTGGCCGGCCCGGCGCAGTGCTACACAAGCAGCCTCCCCGCGAGCTGTGAAAAGCTCAGCAGCATGCCTGCCAACTTCAATTCTCGCCTCATGTCGCAATCGCTCCGTTCTTGCCAGATCGTGTTGACCACGTACGGCAACGCGCCCAACCCCCACGGCATCCGCATGCTTCCCGAAATCGACGGCGACGATCCCGGCGAATCAGGCCGTGGCGATAGAAACCCTGGCGAGTGTGTACTCGTGCCTGCGGATGGCCAATGTCCTCTGCTCGTACAACGCCGATTGCCAGACCAAGACGTACCCCGTCTGGCAGGTGCCAGAGCCGACCCCTTCGATTGGCGTCGACCTTCTCTATGACGGCGGCTTCGAGTCGGGCACATACGGCAACTGGTCCATCCCGCAGAGCCCCAACCTTCTCACCGAGCTCTCGACCCAGAACCCGCACACGGGCGCCTGGGGATACCACGCCAAGTACCCCAACATCAACGGCGTCACCCTCGGCCTCGGTCGCGTGGTCCTCGGCATCGAGCCGGGCAGGCAGTACCAATTCAAGGCGTGGGTACGCCACGACAACCCCACAGGCGCAGCCACAAGTTTTGCTCTCGCCGCGGACCCTGGCGGCTTCACGACGCCTTCTTCAGAGAGCGGCTTGGGAGCCCTGCCAGCAAACACATGGTCCTTGAGGGTTCTCACCTTTACCGCGACAGCGTCGTGGGTCCAGCTCAAGCTCAACGTGGCCGGCCAAGTCACCGGCGTTACTAACACTCCGGGGGGCGTCGACAATATCTGGGTCGATGATGCGACGCTGACCAGGCTGAACTGAGTCCGGGCCGGGTTTGGTTGCATGTTCAGGTTTCTACGTACATATATGTTTATGCGATATATTTAATTATGGCTCATGTCCACGGTCTCCCTGCATATCGCGATGTTGCTTGTGTGTTTCTTACCGCTTCGCTGCCCCCTGACTCAACCACCTACACAGCCGCGTGGGTGAGAGCGTCCCCGCAGCCTGTCCTTTCTGTTGACGTTGACACTGTCTCCCCTGCAGCCGCCAGAAATGAAAAGCTTTGTGTTCCTGGCCGAGCGTCACTGCTTCTCCCCTGCTCATAACCTGCCCAGATGCGTGATAGCACTCATGTCGGGTCATCACCTATGCCCGCGCTGGTGACCAACCAAGCCATGGTGTTATGGGATTGACCAAACAATGGCGCACGCTTCAAGCATAGAAATGTGTGTGGGCTCTCCGGGGCGGGTTGGTTCCGAGGCCCGCATCAAGGCGCCAGGATGGTGGAATATTACCCCGATTGTACCCTGGTTGCCGGGCCATGGGTACATACCGTACTGTAATTTTGTGCGTTCGGCTGTCCATCGTCGTTGCGTGCATATTGTGCACTTCGCACGACTGCACACCTAACCCTACAACAAAAAACCGGCAAGATGAACAACAGTAGCTCAAGAGCCGCAAACACACTCAGCCTAGGGGAAAGCAACACAACAGAAGAAGTTGGAGAGCGGTATCGATACCAATCGCTCCCAACGGCGACATCCATTCGGCTACTGAAGCTTCATCCTGGCAAAGAAAGCAACGCACCTTTGCGCGTGTCCTTGGATACGGTCGACTTGACTGATGAGCCATTCTTTTATGCCTTGTCATACACCTGGGGTAATCCCCATGCGAATGGGGTCGACTTCACGGCTCACTTCAATCTCGTCAACGAGGATTACGGCGTCTCACACAGATCCCCAATCGTCTGTGACGGACAGCTACTCAAAGTTCAGAAGAATTTGCTCGATATCCTCGGGGAGTTTCTGGCGGCTTTCAGGAATCCAGAACCAGGGTCTTTGACAACCTCGCCGTTTCCTGATGTTTTGGCACAGGGCGAGGCCGGCATTTGGATCGATGCCATCTGCATCAACCAGGACGACAATGAGGAACGAGCACAACAAGTGAGGATCATGGACAACATTTATTCGAAAGCCGCCGAGACAATTGTCTGGCTAGGCTGCGCCGATGAATACACCCCAGCTGCCGTTGACACGATCCGCAGGGTTGCAGCGTATCCCAAGGCAGCCTTCGTCCAAAGCGAGGCGAGTCCCTTCCGCCGGCAGGATCCCGAAATCTACGCAAAGAGCAACCTCCCCTACACGGGCTGGATGGACTGGTGCAGTCTCGCAGCCCTCCTCAAGCGACAGTGGTTTTCTCGTCTCTGGATCATTCAGGAGACCATCTTGTCACGCAGCCTCGTTCTCTTCTGTGGCAAGCACCAGATAGCCTGGACCGACCTCGTCAAGGCAGCGCGTATTATCGAGGCTCGCTGTCACGCCTTGGGCTGGAACCCAAGCACCATGTTTCTCCAGATCCACGAAGTGGCCGTCCCACTGGAACACAACCTCCTGAGGCTGGCCGAGTGGAGGGACCACTACCACAACGAGACGGCGACAAACCTCAACGCCTGGCGCTTCACGCTCGAGAACCTCGTCTACGACACATGGGTCTTCAACTCGACCGAGCCCCGCGACAAGATCTACGGTGTCCTCGGTCTCGTCGACCCAGAGGTACGCGCGGCATGGGTCATCGACTATCGGAGCTCCCTAGAGGAGGTCTACGCCATCGCCACTCGACGCATCATTGAGCAGTCCCAGTCCCTCCGGATTCTCTCCTGCGTCCAGGACGCTTCCAAGCGCACCATCGCCACCTACCCCTCGTGGGTACCCGACTACAGCCTGCCCTACTTCAACATGATGTGCAACCACGGCGCGTTTGCCGCCGCAGGCAGCCAGAACCAAACGCCGCAGCTCTTGCCATCCCCCCCAGGGTCCGGGTCGTGGTCTCGCCTCCGCCTCCGGGCTCACATCTTCGATACCATCGTCGAGACGGCCAACGAGAGGACAGACTACGTCAACAGCGCCATGCTGCTCGAGCCGTCCTGGTTCGAGCTCGCGCTGCTTCTCAAGACGCCCTACCCCGCCACGGGACAGAAACGGAGCGAGGTCCTCTGGCGCACGCTATGTGCCGACCAGGACGCCAACTCGACCGCCAGCCCCGCCCCGGCCGGTTTTGGGGTGCTGTTCAAGGAGCTCGTCTGCGCCATGGTGGTGGTGCGTTCCGAGATCGAGGAGGAGGTGTCGCAGGAGCCGGATCCCCCGCGGGACTGTGCGGCGTCGTTTGCTCAGGCGATGGAGAGAGCGAAGGAGATTTGGGCGGATGTGGGGTGGGATGAGCTCACTGCCGAGCAGGTCAGGGAGAAGACAAACTCGAGGCCGAGGTTTCTTTGGAGGCCTGAGTTCGGGTGGTTGGTGCATACTCTCATCAAGCTCCAGGCGTTGGCGCTGACCGAGGAGGGCGGGGAGGCGGACACGCCGAGCTGGGACGAGTTGGAGCGGTTCCATGAGAATCCGAGTTATGTCATGCGGGTGAAAGAGGGAGAGAACAGGTCGCTCGTGCAGCCGAGTGATGCCGCGTTCACCAACTCGTTTCGGCGGAGGTACGGCAAGAGGAGGTTGTTTTACACGGAAAAGGGGTATCTGGGTCTCGGTCCGGCTTCGGCTGTTGTTGGCGATAAGGTGTGCATTCTGCCTGGAGCGGCCGGGCCCTTTGTATGCCGGGAAGACCAGGGTGATGGTGTGAACTTAGAGAAAATTGTGGTGGAAGCAGACCCTGACGGGATCAAGCGGCTGAGGCTCATCGGCGAGAGCTATGTGCATGGGATCATGCGCGGCGAGGCCCTTGATTTGGAAGGCTTTCTCCTGGAAGAGGTTGGGCTTGTCTGACACCACTTGCCACTTGCGGGAGGTGGGCAACTTGAAGAGGCCCGCTTGAAAGCACAGCTTGGTTGATCTTCGGTTTTCACGCCGAGGTACTCTCCGAACACTAGGTAATATCCAACGGTTGCAGCAGAATCATGCCAATTGGCTGTGGTCCCAGGCCGCTTTTGCAACTGCTCATGACTGCAAAGTGACGTCACTTCCACCTTTCCTTCCCTCCACGCCGTCATCTCATCTGCTTCTGATTTCTATGAATAAGGTAGTAAGGTATTCTGCGGCCAGACTCCAAACCGCATCAAAGTGCAAGAAAGAAAGGGGGATAACACAAGACTACCTTGGTCAAAATGCCGCGCATCTCCGAAGCAGTCAAGCAAGACCACGCCATCATCCAGAAGGCGTTTCATCGCCTACGAGATGCCGATCCAGAAACCCGCAAACCCGATGAGTTTGTCTGGGCACTGGACCGCTATCTGATTGTGGAAGATCTGGTGGTATCTCCGGCCCTCGATCACCACATCGCACGCGGCGGCGAGAGACACAGGCGGCTCTCTGACGACTTTGAGAGCGTGAGTCTTGACCGTCCTGAGAGTTGCAGGCATGGTGCAGCAGGTCCCTTGGGCTGACAAGTTGCAGATAAATGCAAAGCTGCGGCACATGCAGCGGTACAGTCCTGCTGAGCCCAGCTTCGACTCGTCACTCACGGCAATCTGGGTCGACCTCGAGCCTCACATCCGGGAGGAAACGACTCGTGACCTGGATCGCTTGGAGGCGAGTCTATCGCCAACAGAGTCGGAGGCGCTGGCCAAGAAGTACGGCGACATCAAGGAGCTTTTGCAGCATCCCTATGGCAAGGACGGGGTGCCCGACCAGAGGACCCTGTCAGCCATTTTGGAGATGCCCCGACAGGAGTTGATGGTCAAGGTTGGCGTCTCGGAGGAGTGACGGAACTGGGGACGGACGGGAGAGAAGTTTCTCTTGACAATATCAATGGCCACTAATGGTCATGGTCTGGTATGCAAAACACAACATAAACAGTAAAATAGGCGGTGTTCTTGTCCCCCAGGTGGCCTTGGCTTGTGCAACTTTGACACTCCGAATGCTGTGTGTGCCACACCGTCCCTCCATCCAACTGAAAAAAGCTACCACAACAAAGATGCCGCCAAACTCAAGAACCCGGACACGACCCTGGCGGCTTGTTAGCGCACCAAAACCGTCAACGGGCTGGGGCTGTCGCTTCGGGGGACCCTGAATATTACGTCACCGCAACCATCCCATCGGCCCAATCCCACGCTCCAAACAGAGAGCCCAGAACAGGTTATAGGCCACGTGCATCTTCACCGCGGAGAAAGTGGTTATAATTGAGGCCTCTTCGTATTCTGGACTTTTGGGAATTGGATTAGTTTTCAGTTCATTCTTGTGCCACTGTCATGTGGTCCCTCGTTCAACATCGCCGGCTTCAGAGGCAAGCCGCTTCCAACCCGAACCCCGGCGACAACAAAAACAACAACAGTGCCAGTAACAGCAACGGCCATGAAAGCGACAACAACAACAGCCGTCCAGTGTCTAGGCATACGGCCAGCGAAGTCGAGAAGTTGGACTCTTCCCCGGGTTTACACCGGTCCGACAAAGACAACAAGATCTACGTTACCACGACCGGCGAACACGATCCTCTGGACCCCCGGAACTGGCCGATGCTCGAACGGTCCAAGAACATTGCCATCCTGGCATACCTGATCTTTGTTCAGGCATGGGCTGGCGCAGCCGAGTCCATGGCAAACAGCACTGCCAGCAGCGAGCAGGGCCACAGCAAGGTGGCCGAGAACTTGACCATATCCATGTACCTGTTTGGAATAGGCGCTGGTTCCTTGTTTGCCGGTCCCTTGTCAGAGACGTTTGGACGCAATCCAACATACCTCGTCTCGACCTTTTGTTTCCTCTTCTTCGTCCTCGGCGCTGCCCTGGCTCCAAACTTTGGCGGCCGAATGGCCTGCCGCTTCTTCATGGGCTTGTTTGCGAGCGCCACCTTGACCGTCAATGGCTCAAGTGTCAAGGATCAGTTCCGCCCTGTAAAGCGCGCCTTTGTCTTTCCCGCCATTGCGTGGGTCAATGTGGCCGGTACGTCTTACTTTCGCGGCTTCTCACCAGACCTTGACCCCTGAGCTGACACCTCTCAAAGCACCCATGATCGCACCCATCGCAAGCGGCTGGATTGTCGAGAACCTCAATCTTGGATGGCGTTGGAATGAATGGATAACGCTGATCATCTCTGGTCCTGCATTCCTTCTGGCCTTCTTTTTCCTCCCCGAGACATACCTCCCGCTTTTGCTGGACTGGAAAGCCGCAGGTCTCCGACGAACCACCGGTGACAAGCGCTATGTCTCTGAGCATGCGGAAGCTAGCACATTCAAGGAGAGGATGAAGAAGGGGCTCACAATGCCGGCCAAATTCTTTTTCACCGAACCTGTCATTGCGGTACTCGGAGTCTACCTCATTTTCCTCTACGTCCTCCTGTTCAGCTTTCTCTCGGGCTTTGACTACATCTTCAAGGAGACCTACAACTTGTCAACCGGCATGACCGGGTCATGCTTTGGTTCCATCGCCTCCGGCGCGACTGCTTTTACCTTGCTGGCTCCTGGATTATACAGCTGGGCCCGCCACAAGACGGAGCATGTCAGGGGCGCCTCCGTTGCACCCGAGTTTCGTCTCTGGCCCGCCATTGTGGCAGGTCCCTTGCTCCCCGTCTCGCTGTTCTGGCTTGGATGGGGGAACTACAGCAGCATCTCCATCTGGTGCAGCCTGGGGGCGTGTTTCTTGTTTGGCGCCGTCATGATCGCCATTTACGTCAGCAGCTACGAGTACATCATTGACAGCTATGGCGACCACTCGGCCATGGCCCTGTCGAGCATCACTTTTCTGCGATACATGATTGCCGGCGGGATGGTCATGGCATCGAGGCCCATGTACAGCGGTATCGGCGTCCATTGGACCATGACGCTGTTGGGATGCATTGCTGTCATCCTGGCCCCGGCGCCGTTGGTCTTTTGGAAGTTGGGCCCAAAGATTAGGAAGAAGAGTCCGTATGCTGAGGATCCCGAAGAGAAAGAATGATACAGGGTTGAAGGGCGCGCCTGCGATCGGGGGAGGTTGAGCCCGTTATGATACCCCATTTCTGAGTACAATTCAAGTTACTCACCTTAACGATCACTTCACAAGCCATGAACATTTTAACATGACCTCGGCTTGATATCCTGACCTACTATGATGTATTCACCGAATTCCCGACCTCTCTCTTACCAGGTTTGCTCTGCGCTAGCGTGGCCTGGGAGTTACTCGTTGCATCACGCCATCCAGAGGGGCGAATGATGGCACCTCAACGAGGAGTGGTGGGGCAGATCTGCAGCTTCAAGCTTGTTCTCCGCAGTCCCTCAACTCTTTGCCGTTTTCATGCCATCAACAGAGGTCACAAAATAACACGGTTAAAATATTGTCTGGTACGATGGCATCCGGACAGAATGAGGACGTCTCCTCTCGTCCCCCAGCCCCTATCAACGCGGACTATGACCTATCAACGCCGATCGACCCCAACGGCGTCGGCCTACGACAGAAGCTTACATCATACGGCGATGCTCATTTCTCTCTGTTCATGCGCAAGCTGTTCATCAAAGCTCTAGGATACAGCGAGGATGCGTTGTCTCGCCCCATTGTTGGCATCGTCAACACTTACTCGAGCTTCAACCCGTGTCATGGCAACATTCCGCAACTCATCGATGCCGTGAAAAGGGGCGTCCAGTTAAGCGGGGGCCTTGCCGTCGACTTCCCAACTATCAGTTTACACGAGTCGTTTTCCGCTCCTACCAGCATGTTTCTGCGCAACCTGATGAGCATGGATACCGAGGAGATGATCAGGGCACAGCCGGTTGACTCTGTCGTCCTCATAGGAGGTATGTTCGGCGTGGACGTCCGTGCCGGAATGTCTCTAATGCCATCTTGCTTCCTCAGGTTGTGACAAAACAACGCCTGCTCAGTTGATGGGTGGCATTTCTGCCAACAAACCTATCATCCACCTTGTCACCGGCCCTATGATGCCTGGCAGTTTTCAAGGTGTGCGAGTAGGGGCTTGCACGGACTGCAGAAACAACTGGGCAAAGTACAGAGCCGGCGCTATGGATATTGAGGACATATCCGCCCTCAACGAGGAGCTAGCACCAACTGTGAGTCGCACTTAACTCTCCGCCAACCCTTTCGAGAATCAAGCCCTGATTACTGATTGTCCGTATCAAGGCCGGCACCTGCGGTGTCATGGGCACGGCAAGCACCATGGCCTGCCTCCTCGTCGCGCTCGGTATGATGCCCATCTCAGGGGCAACCGCGCCCGCTGTCTCGTCCGCTCGCCTTCGCATTGCCGAGTCAACAGGCACGCATGCAGTCCAGCTTGCCAAAATCCGCCTCGAACCACAATCCATCCTCACGCGAGAGTCCTTCCTCAATGCCATCACCGTCCTCCAAGCCATCGGCGGCTCCACCAACGCCATGGTCCACCTCATGGCCATCATCAACCGGCACCCGGCACTCGCAGGCACCATCACCCCGGCCACGATCGACTCCATCGGCCGGCAAACCCCGCTCCTCGTCGACCTCAAACCGAGCGGCGACAACTACATGACCGATTTCCACAACGCGGGCGGCATGCCCGCCCTCCTGCACGAGCTCCGGTCCCTCCTCCATCTCGACGCCCGCACCGTGACGGGCCGCACCCTCGGCGAGGAACTCGCGAACCGCACCCCGTTCCGCCGCCCCTCCTTGGACCCCTCCCACCCGGCCAACTGCATCCGCCCGTTTGCCAACCCGCTCTACCCATCGTCGGCCCTGGTCGTCTTCCAGCGCGGCAACCTCGCCCCGGGCGGCGCGGCCGTCATGAAAGCGAGCGCGTCCAAGGACCGCCGGCTGCTCCGGCACAGGGGCAAGGCGGTGGTGTTTGACGGGTCCGCGGACCTCGCGGCGCGGATCGATGATCCGGACTTAGAGGTTGATGAGGACAGCGTGCTGGTGCTGAGCGGCATCGGACCCGTGGGGAACCCGGGGATGCCCGAGGCCGGGTTGATCCCGATCCCGAGGAAGTTGGCTGCGCGGGGCGTGGTGGATATGCTGCGGATCTCGGACGGGCGGATGAGCGGTACGGCTGGCGGCACGATCGTGCTGCATGTCTCGCCCGAGGGCGCGGATCCCGGGTCGGTGTTGGGGGTGGTGAGGGACGGGGATGTGGTTGTGTGTGATGTGGAGGAGAGGCTGTTGAGTGTCGAGGTGGATGAGGAGGAGATCAGGGAGAGGGTCGAGCGGCGGAGAGAGGAGATGGCGCGGGCTGGGAAAGCGCCGTGGGTGTCGCGTGAGGCTGTCAGAGGGTATCGCGGCTTGTACTTGCGGGAGGTGAATCAGGCTGAGTCTGGTACAGACTTTCAGTTCCTGGCGGCTGCCGGCCCAGCACAAGCGTTACGCGGGGAATAAGAGACAAGAGAGCATTTCACATTTCGTCGTACTTATGTAGACTTGCAATGTCTAGATTTGAATACGGAGGCTTCTCGGGTGATGGATGAAACTCTCGTCTCCTTCGCAAGACCGCTTGCACAATACAGAAGCAAGCATTCTTGTAAGAAGGACCGCATTGGTAGACTCCAGTGCCATGCAAAGTGCCTGTGTCTTCTTCACCTTCTCCAATGACTGTGTGCTAGCTGTCGTGATGTCTTCGGCCTCTAATCATCCGGTGTCTCCGAGGCCGGTGTCCAAGACTTCAGGATATAGTTGTGGATTTCGCTGTTGGTGCTCCCTGCGATATGGTTGCTGGGATCAAGGTTGAACTTGAATTAATTACACCTGTCAAATCTGAACCCGGCTCTTGCAAACACCCTCTCTGGGTCTGGGGAAGGTACCAAGATTGAAACGGCAACGAGAGATGCCGTGCCGCCAGTTCCGGAGCGGGCTGGTCCATAAATGAGACAACCAGGGATGGGCCGACTCTCTACCGCTCTCTTGGCTCACAAACAGCCAAGGGTGGAATGGCCCGGATGCTATCTTCAGTAATGCTGTACTGCTTTGGAGCAAGGCCCCGTGAGCTCGCCTGATAACCTAGAGGTATCACAACAACAGCATTGAGGTCTCGTCCATCATTGGGCACCAGTGGCGCAGGGACCGTCACAACCGGAACATTTCTAAAGTAAGAACTTCCCCTCGACTGCATCCTTTGGATTATGCTTGATGGACTCCAACGCTGCGCGGAAAGCGGGTGACATTTTCATCTATATAAATGAACGAGCCATTCGAGGTCACTTCCGAAAGCGGCGTTCATGAGCCCCCCGGTGTGTCGGGTGCTCCCAGGTGATGTTTGTGAGTCGTGGTGACAAATAGCCGTAAACAGTAAACCGGCGATGACAAGAGTGATGGACGTGATGACCCAGGCATCAAAAACCGCTTCAACCCGCTTCGTCTCTTTCATCAGCTTCGAGTCATTTTTCCCCCGACCTCGAGCCAACGCAGCATCAGAATTTTCTTTGCCGCCACCTCAGCGGAACATGTGGATGTAACGCTGGCGTGTCGAGTCTGGACCGAGTCTGGACCGAATCTGGCACTGACAGCGATGTCCCCGCCAGCAACATCCAGATGGGAGCCCACGCTGCCTGGAAAAAGCCTGCTCGTCAGGTACGGGCTCAATCTGGTTGGCCACCAGCCCAACAGAGCGCCACGAAGGGCCCGTCCCGAGAGTGCCGCTCAAGGCTCAGCGAATCCGGTCGCGGGGCGCCCCTCCTTGACAGCGGGCTAATGCAAGGGACGGTCAACACGAGTGGGAACAATGGCACATTCTGCTGACCGGCCACCACATGGCGGCACGTCAACCGTGACTTGGCAGGCTCGGCAGGGCAGTCACAAGTGTGTGGTGTCGACATGTGCTCGATGGCGCGAGGACAGGTCCTGGTCAAGGTGATATGTAGTGTACACTGCAGCAACAAGCTGGGCATCGAAGGTGGGTGCTCGATCTGCAAGCGAAGGGGGGGACGACTGCCTGGACTTATCGCAACCTGTACGTATGCACATCGTACTGGCTCGCACGTCCACAGCATCGGTCCCTTCGGTACGGACTGTACCCCCGCGCCGAAGAGGGCACTGATATTGACGTGGGCATCGGGGCGGCGGGCTTAGCCATCGCGGGACGGCACGACGGCGACACACGACATGTTTGATAGGTCATCCCACGGGGGACGGGGACTCACGCTGGTTAGAGAGCAGCGCACCGCAGCCAAGAGCCACGCGTGACCGGCCCCCAGCTTCTCAGGCGCAGCCGCCACGGCGCCATATCGCAGCCTTTTGTTGACCTCGAGCCGGTAGGCTGCAGCATGGTGGTGGAGGGTGGTGCTGCTGCGGTGCTCCTGCAAGGCTTGGTAAGCTTCGCTTCTCGCCTCGAACGAGGGTGGAAATTGCGCGTCACGCAGTACAGCATGATGCGGTATTCGTCTCATCTCCAGAACTGAACTGCGCCTGGCAAGTGAAGCCGAGGCGAAATGCAGCCCCAGCAACAAACCTCGGAGTTGATGCCGTGATGTCCCGACGACGGTCCCGGCTGTGTTCTCGAGGGCGAGTTCGATGCACAACCCGAGCATTAATTCCAAGCCCGGCAAGACACAGGACAGTAGTCAATCCCCTGCTCTTTTCTGACCGCTCAAGCAGCCTTTGCGTGGGTGACGGACCGGATGGCGAAAGAATCGGAGCTGGAGATACTCTGATACAGTGTTCTGTACAGTACAAGACTGTATGGATTTTATGGAAAGAAGACAGTGCCATGGATGTGAAACGCCCGGCTGCGGACAAGACTTT
>Ga0247824_10001902_pt1 | contig 11639 bp, 16 predicted proteins | sample 13C_PalmiticAcid_FD_194412 | JGI IMG/M metagenome (GOLD analysis project Ga0247824, IMG submission 194412) | Soil microbial communities from agricultural site in Penn Yan, New York, United States - 13C_PalmiticAcid_Day48 | ecosystem: Environmental > Terrestrial > Soil > Agricultural land...
TTGTTTGTGTTTGTCGATAGAGGAGTGCAGTGTATGCACATCCCAAACCTTGGCGGCTATTTTGACTGGAATATGAGCCTTATTGGCGCTGTGAGATGCTGGATACAGTGGTGTAGACCGAGGGTTTCAAACAATCGGATGGCTGGATGGCCATTTGGCCAAGGGCAGTGTGAACAAAGACGAGGGGACGCAATAGCGTGGGAGTGGCGCGGATGGACACAGCGAGTCGTGTGCAAGATCGCTTTTTTTGATGGTTTGATCTACTATACCATCCGAGAGCACACTGCCACACGGACACATATCCCAGAGAAGGATGTTCGAAAGAGAATGTATGTGTTTGTGCACTGCCCACCCCATGGGAAGAGGACGACCTGTTGGAAACACTTTGTGCTGTTCTTTGTTATGGAGGGATGCGATAAAGTTTGCGTACATTACATCCCGAGCACAGAGTCCAACCATTCCTCGTCCTTTCCAGAGGATGGGTTGCTCTTGGGTGGGGGTCCCTTTTTGGGCACTGCTACTACAGGCGCTGCAGGCCCCTTTGCATTCTTAGATGCTGGTGGTGGTAGACGAACCTTGGCACCACTGGATGGGGCATCTGCTGCCTTAGCCACTATCTTTGTCGCTGTTGGTGATGATAACGAGGTTGGCGTCTTGGACAACCGAGATGAACCGTGGGTTGTTGTATAGAGCAAATCGTCAAGGTCGTGGTCATCCAGGAACGCAGCTAAAGAATGCATTAATTTAAAAAGTGTCAGCACCGTGTAACTTGGGCGTTTCGTGTCCTGTTTCATGGTGCTCCTCCGAGCAGCACAGCACCCAATAATACAATGTGGATGGGCCGATGTATGACATGTTATGTCATCCATCCTATACCTTGCTTCGCCTCACTCTGCAGGCCGGGAGTTGTCTTGGCGGTGTTTGAAGAAGTGGCGGCCGCAACTGAGGCAGAAGGCTTGATCAATATATCAGACGCTGACTGGCCACGCACTAGCTTTGGCACAATTGGCTTCCCTGTTGTTAAGGACACCTTGCCAACAACATCGCGATCAAGCTGATCAACGATGGGGGAGGGGTTAGATTGGGGCGCAAAGCAGCAAATGCACAACATTTCACATGCAGTTGCATGCTTCTGAGAAGCATTGAAACATTGTTCCCACATACCGCGTCCACGTCAGAGTCCCGAAGATACAGCCGTTCCTTGATCGATAGGGTCATGAGCACCTTCTCAATGTCATCCAAGCGGATTTCAAGCAGCTTTCGTGCCTGTTGGGACTCCTCTGCTGGGTCCTGGGCTTCGACTTCCTTCTCTGACTTGAAGCGAAAGTACGCGGCTGGATCAAACGTCTTTCTCTGGTCTATCGTAAAGAAAACAAAGTTGGCCATCGTACAGTCAGCACTCTTGTACGGTCGCGCAGTAGCTCATGCAGTCTAGTGGATGGCACTATCCCTTACCAGAGTCCTTTAGCATCTCGCGAAAGGCAATTGTCTGCCGGTCAATCCCTTGTTCCAGCTCCTCCGCCTCATTCACTAGCAGATCCGTTCATGGTATGGATGTCAATGAGAGCCACTTCTTCAACAGACTGCCTCCTTTGGCAAGCTACGATTTCCTACGACGTTACCCTCTTCATCCAGCTCAATGTACCGATCAGCATTACTGACAATCTTGCGTCTTGCGTAGCTCTTTCTCGGTGCTAGAGAGACCATTCCAATGTGGGGGAAGGGGTGTTATTTCGTCAGTTGGAGTGATTCCATGTCCAGTCTGCGAGGTGTAAGATGGGCAGGGTATCACAACTTGTCCATACCACTGTCGCCTGTGTCTTCTTCCTCGTCTTGTTTATCTCTCCCACCATGATACCCTCCTCGTCCTCCTCGACCGCCCCTTGCGCCACCTCCTCCACCACGATGGTTTCCAGACCCTGCTTTTGCACCGTCCGTTGCTCCAGCCGTGCCGCCACCTCTACTCCTGACATTGTTCTGGTATTTCCTGGATGCAGCCTGCTTGTGTGGGTCGGGTCTCATGGTGGTGATTCGAATCGAGGTGTGTCGAAGATGTGCAGGCGTTCTCCCAAGACAAGTGGGATCTATCACGTGGAATGCAGCCTGAAGCCCTGAACGCGCTGGTGTTGCACCCACCTGCACTTCCTGCACTCACACTTCCTTCCGTTCACACTCACACCTCACGCCAACACCTCACACTCCCTTCTCACTCCCCCCCCCGCTCTGAGGCAGAGCGGTTCCTCTCCCTCTCTCTCCAATCCTGCCTCTTCCCCAGCATATATATACAACTCGGTGTCCTCCATCCTCCAGCACTCGACATCCTCGCCATGGCCCATCTGAAGCCACCGCAGCACGTCTTTATCCTGCCCACTCCTTGCGATCAGCACAACCCGCTCTTCGACACTGTTCAGTCCACAGAAAACTTTGTCCTCCAGCGAACAAAAGCCTCCAAGAACCAGTTCCTCAACTCGTTCTTGGGCACTATCCAAAATGTGTAAGCCCACATACAACACTAACTCTTTTTTTGTAGCGAAGCTGTCCTCCCTCCTCTTCCACTCTCCCGAGTCCGCTCACAAGAACCCTTGTTTTCCTGATAGCTTCGACACCAAGCAAGCGCCTTTCCGGATTCTGTTCCGGCGACAGGTGAACGCCCAGGCACTGATGATTGCAGAGGCAGAGTCGCAAAAGGGCATTGATCATGCCTGGAGTTGGGTGCAAGGTAGCACATTGGCTCAACAATCATCTCTATCTGCCTTAAGCACATGGACGTTACACGCATTTAACTGATCCAATTGCGCCATCATCCATAGAGAACTTTGTCGTTGGACTGCAAGTCCTGGACGATGCTCAGGAGAAGGAAGAGTGGGTTTTGACAAAGATCCGATCCCTAGTAACAAGAGCAGGTACACCATGGGAAGGCATTGGATGGTCATGCATCTGCTGATATTGCCTATTGAGAGCGAACACTGATATTGAACGGTTGTTTGTTCAACACCCAACATCTCAATCACAGATAAAGGGACGGATGATATCACCTCGGACGAAAAGGTCAGAAGCGCTTCTCGAGCCTTTCGTCAGACATTCAATGTCCCACTTTCAGAACGCCTGGTCAGCTATTACTCATGTTCGTACCATGGCAAGGTGATGAACCAAGGATGGATGTACATTTCGGAGAACTACCTGTGCTTTTACTCATTCATGCTCGGTATGGAAACCAAGATCTTCCTGGAGCTAAAAGACATTGGCGACCTTCAAAAAGAGAAAAGTAAACGCGGTGTCTTTGCCGATGCCATTCGCGTCGTGATGAAGGACGAGCAAGAGGTAGGAATGATCATTCGATGGGGATGTTTCACCAAGCACCCAGCAATGACGTGTCATGGACAGAGGCTAAAGGCCTCCCCTCTTCTTCCTTAGTATTTCTTTTCTAATCTCTTTCATAGAGATGAAACGTACGATATGTTGGTGCAGCTGACCACGTTAACCATGGAACGTCTCCTCAGGAACACGGCGCTGGAACATGCGCCTGGCATGTCGAATGGAGAGGACTCGGATGTAATCAAGAGTGTGTTCTCGGTGGATGATAATTTAGAAAACAGCGAGTCAAATTCGCCAACACCGACCACCCGACCCTTGAGGCAGGGCCTCGAAGAGCTGAAGCGCGACACTCAATTTCAGCAGCGATTTAACCTACCACTCACGGAGCATCTTATGGAAGAGTCCAGCGCCACCATGGTTCAAGGCGACAAAACAGACATGTATCATGGACGCCTATACCTGTCAGAGTCTTTCATTTGCTTTATATGTACGGACTCGAGCCCCTGCGTGCTAGCATTGCCCTTGTTCACGATTCGACGCGTGGAAAAGAAAAACTCGCGGACAGTCATGTATGCAATCGAACTCTGGACGTGGCATCAAATGAAGATCGTTGTTCGGCTCAATGGTCCTAGGACTCAGTGTGAAAGGTTTTGTGAAACACTCAAGGTGAACCTGAGGCTCCAAATCGCGGCGATACGATCACTGAAGCCATTCCTTAACACCTTTTTCTCGGAGGCGCTCTTGGCTGACCGTCCGGATGTTGCTGAAAAGGACTCTGGCCTTGGATGGATCTTTGAGTTCCCAGGAGATGCTAAAAAGTATGTGCTGATACTGATGCTCATGTTCGATATGGATGGTATAATATTCGAGAATTCAGTATTTCTAACAAGGTCCGCATTTACATGGCGAAAATAGACTGAAGAACAAGAGCAAGACCAAACTTTGGCTTCAGTACTTCAAGGACTACGGACGCAATTTGACAATGGTCAAGATCGCCACATTCCCTAGACTTATACGTGTCGGCCTTCCCAACAAACTGCGCGGAGAGATCTGGGAGGCATGCTGTGGCTCAATATATCTCCGTGCGATGAACCCAGGAGAGTATAAAAAGCTTCTCAAGGACAACGAAGGCAAAAAATCGTTATCGCTGGAAGAAATCGAAAAGGATCTTAACAGGTTGGTATTGATGACTGGGCACTGCGATTATAGCTTTTATCTTACTCGATTTCTAAGCCCTTGTTCTTTCATTCATCCCCTTTAGATCACTGCCAGAATACCAAGCCTATCAAGCCAACCAGGGAATCAACCGTCTCAGGGATGTTCTAGCTGCGTACGCGTGGAAGAACCAGGATGTTGGCTACTGTCAGGCTATGAATATCGTCACAAGTGCTATATTGATGTAAGCATCGGCTACCCTTGCGGCCTCTATTCTTGCCCAAGTATATGGACAGGCACTCACTAGCTTTGAAACGGTATTCTGTGTTTTCATCCTATAGTTACCAAAGCGAGGAGCAGGCGTTCTGGACATTGAATGTATTGTGCGATCGCCTTTTGCCCGGATATTACAGCACATCGATGTATGGCGCATTGTTGGACCAGACGATTCTCGAGCACTTGTTGGAGAAGACCATGCCTATCTTGAGTAAACACCTGAAAAAGGTCGATGTTCAGCTGTCGGTGGCGTGCCTCCCATGGTTCCTCAGTTTGTTCATCAACTCAATGCCACTTGTCTATGCCTTTCGAGTGCTGGATTGTTTCTTCTTTGAAGGACCCGCGGTTCTTTTCCGGATCAGTCTTGGTAGGTTGCATACATGACATAGCATACGACGGATACGTGCTTTTGCTAGACTAACCTGATTCCACTTGATGTTGTCTCCTGACACGGGATAGCCATCTTGAAAGTGAATGGGGACGAGTTGCTTGCATCCAAGGACGATGGAGCTTTCATGAATATTCTGAAAAAGTACTTCAACTCTCTGGATGATTCCGCTTTCCCCAACAGTACCAACCCCAAGGCGCGGGCGCTGACAAAATTCAGCGAGTTGATGTTAGTAGCCTACAAGGAATTTGATTCTGTCACACCAGAACTAGTCGCGGAGCTTAGGAAGAGCCATCAACTCAAGGTTGTGCACAACATTGGAAGCTTCACTAAGCGCAGCCAACTCCGGAACATCAATCATGGAAAATTCTCAAAGGACGAGATGAGTGTGATCTACGACCGATATTACTCTGCCTTGTTCTATGGTCGTCAACAGATGCGCGGCTCAAACAAACAAGAGAGTCCAAGGGGATTAGACCAGGCAACGTTTGCGTCCTTCTTGAGCAGTGTTGCTCGCTGGGCAGAAGTCGATGATGACCAGGGCGACCCTGACGATCCCAACAGTGGTGCTCGACACCACCGCAGACGTGGTTCTTCTTCCACTACCAACACTGCACGAGAACGCCGCCGAGTCGTGGGCAAACACTTTATCTCCCGATTGTTCGAACGTTTCGATCTGAATAGAACAGGATTGCTTTCATTTCAAGAGGTTACCACCGGTTTGGACGACATTATTCACGGAGATTTGATGACGTGCATGCAACTCTTCTTTGACATGCATGACCTGAACAAGGATGGAACATTGAGCCGCGATGAGATCCTGGGCATGTCCGAGAGCCTACTTTTCATCTTTCGGTTTGACGATGGTGATGCTTATCTTGGAGCCATCTCAAGCTTCATTCGCAATTCATACGAGTTTGCGGAAAAAGTCGATGGTCCTAAATGGGCGGAGGGTACAAACGAGGAAGCCGACGCGGACAAGGACAAGAATACAGCCAAGAATGAATCTGATGATCAGAAACAGGATGGAGCGGAAGAAACGGGAACTGTGAACAAGCGAAAGCCAATCGGTGCAGGCGAAGACCCGGAGATGCAAATGTCTCTACCCACTTTCCGCATGGTGATCTTGGCGGACGAAACGCTGGAAAAGTTCTTTGATTCCGGATTCGCCAATTCGTTCAAGCTATTAGAACCTGTCAATCGTCAACAAGGTCTCTATGCAAGAGAGGTCTTTGACTCATTGCTGTCCGAAGGAAGGAAATTGGCTGGAAGCATCACCGGTGGCATTCAGAACCGCAATCGCACGCAGCCTTCTACTTCAGGCACTCCTGGTTCCACCTCCTCGTCATCACTCCCTGTTGAGAAATCGGGATCTGCAACCGCATTGGAAGAAAAGGCGACACCCATTAAGAGTGAAGACCAGGCTGGAGAGGACACTGAGGAGGACGAGGCTTCCGATGAGGATTATGGTGAAGGCGATGATTTACTGGATGAAGTGGATAAGGTAAAGCCGGACCCCAAGATACCATCCGCCATGATCCCTCAAAACAAAAATCTCACACTAAGAATGACATCGTCAACCGTGTTCCTAACATGTTCATACTTTCTTGATGTGTAATTCATAGTTCTTGACGGAATTTGATCAGGAGAATGAACCAAAGAAAGACCTCGGATTAGGCCTTGCTGCAGAGTCGACTGACTCGAGCTCATAGAACTCTTGATAATAAACGCTTACTCTATTCCCCTTTAGGTCGCTACAACAACTCTAGACGATCTCACCATAAAGAGCAAGCCCAATAAGAAAGATACCCATACCCGCCATCATGGTGCCATAAGAGGTTGCAGGGACAGACCAATGATTCGGCATGAGTGCTCCCCAGACAACATAGAGAGTTCCATGGACTAAAGCAGCTGGTATGAGCAAGATCCACCCATAATACCCCAACCAGCAGCTCAGTCCAATGTGAACCATCATACTGGACGTTCGCCCCATGAGGCTCCACCAAGGTCGATCGATCCCTAGCATGCGTCTTGCTTCCTTTGTCGAGACCATATCATTCTGCAAATGGTTTTGAGCGCCTTTAACTCTTTTGTTATCAGCCGGGTTAGTGGCTGTAACTGGAATTGATGGGGCGAGGGCTGACCCTGGTATTGCGACAGGTCGATACTCATCATCGGCGAACCACCAAGTGTAAAACAACGACTGTCCAATGTAGTACACGGTTTCGATGCCTGACCAGCCGAGTCCCAGCGAATATACCGCCTCAAAGTCCCCACCAATACCCAGGAGCACGAGGATCACCAGCCGGAGGACTTCTTCCACTGTTCCTGCAGTGAAGAGCGTGGCCCATTCGCAGCGGTACTCGTCCATGTGGAGTGTCTTCTCGAAGAATGCAAAGATCGGCGTCCTAGATATGAACGCGACGATCCAGCCCAGCACCCCTACTCCAAAGTAACCTATTCAATGATCGAATGAAATAGTGTAAGTGCTTCTAGCTGCTCCTTTTTTTTACACGGATGGGAGGAAGGACATTCGATCCCAGTAAGGGAAGGGAAAGAGAGAGGAGGAGCTTTCAACAAATGGGCTACGACGGAAGAGTCTTACTCCAAGCAACAATGGTCTCGTATTCGGACGATGGAAGTAGCCACAGGACACCCACAAATAGACTCCAGATGAACAACAACACTGGTGTCAACGCGACGTATATCCAGAACAGCTGCCTAGAACCAGCTTCCTCGCCTGCCTCCCGGCCGTCTCCAGGCTTGGAAGGAGGGTGACAGGGGTCACCTTCCCCGTGAGGTAAGGACTCTATCGACAAGCAAGAGGATGAAGTCGAACACGTCGATCTTGAGATACAGGATGCGTTATCGTCGTAGTCGTCGTAATCGTCGCAATCGTCACAATCTTCGCAATCCTCTTCTGGAATCTCCTCGTGTTCAGGAACGGCTATCAGGACTGAATGACGGGCAACAGAACCCCTCGTACTCGACCTTGACCTGGCACCGTATCCCGAAGTATCAAGAACCTCTCCCTCCGAGTTATTATCTGCCCTCAACGACTGTGGGTCTCTGATGGAACCATAGTTGTGCTGCTGTCGTTGCTCCCGCGAAGAGGAAGACGTCGAGCCGTTGAGTAGCGAAGTGGCTGCCATCCTACACGAGGTTCTCTGCCTTGGAAGGACTGCAAAGAGGAAGAGACAGAAGACGTAAAGCGGAGGAAAAGAAAAGAGGAAAGGAGTGAGGGGGGCGAAAGGGGGTGAAGAGAGAGAGGACATATCATCCCGCAAAGTCCTTGTGATCAGAATGATGTGCAAACGTGTGGTGGTCACGGGAACGCGCGTCCAAGAAGGCAGAAGCTCACTTTTCCAAAAGTGTTTTTTTGCATCAGTTCCACCTCATGTCCACGTCAACAGCCGCTGCCGTTGCTGCTGCATCCGCACCTGCCCAGCCAACGGGTGCTCATCTCGGCCACACCGTGCTGAATATTGATTCACTCCGTGACTTGGCCCGCAAAGAGCTTGTCAATGTGCTTGACTCGGTATGTCACCTATCACCCTTTTTCTTTTTCCTTCCAAGCAACAGTACCGACGCAAACAATCCGCGCCTGGAATTAACCGATGTTAAATGAATCGAGATAGGTCCAAGGCAAGAAGGCACTCGTACTTGACCCGAACCTCAGTAGTCCTCTGAGTCTTATCGCAGAGTTTGCACTGTTAAAGGTAGAGCTGGCTGCTAGCTGGTACCTGGAATTGGAGGATATTCACTACGTTACGGGATGTACATTGACGGACGTGTTCATCTATCATATGCCTCGTAGGACCATGGTGTCGAGAAAATATATCACCTTCAGCCAGGAGCACTGGAGACGGACTGCAAGAATCTTATTTACATCTGCCGGCCTCAAGTGAACTATATGAAATATATCGCAGGTATGTTGTCGGAGCCTTGCCTTTGAGGCAGAATGTAAGGATTGCGATCTTGCGGCTCTCTGACACTCCACCTCGTCCACTTTTACCATGGTATAGAGAACATTCACACACACTTGAAGGAGCCTCGCACATCAACATATAGATACTCACTTTTCTTTGTGCCAAGACGGACGGCAGTGTGCGAAAAGGTTCTTGAGGATGAAGGCGTATTTGGAGAGATCACAAAAGGCGAATATCATTTGGATTTACTCCCACTCGAGGATGACCTTTTAAGCCTGGAATGGGACTCTACTTTCAAGGAGCTCTATCTGGATCAGGATACAACCTCGCTCCACTATGCTGCCAAGTCGTTGATGCGACTCCAAAGCATTTACGGATGGTTCCCACGTATTCTGGGCAAAGGCGACTACTCAAAGGCACTATGCGATATGCTGTTGCGAATGAGGCGTGAGATGGCGGTAGATGACCTGGATGCTTCGCAAACGACCCAAATGTCACAAAATATCGACTCGCTTATCATCATTGACCGTGGTGTGGACTTGGTAACACCTCTTTGCACCCAACTGACATACGAGGGACTCATTGACGAGATATTCCACATCAAAAACTGTATGTCTGTTTCACCGGCAATTGTTGCGATTCAATTCGCGTCTTCTATCCTCTTTGTTCTCGATCACAGCCATATTCTAACTCATGGACGATTGATCACTTCTACTATGATTAGCATTCGTTGAAGTGGATGCAAGTCTGGTCGGCACAGCACCACCACCAACAGGAGCAGGAGCAGGAGCCGCATCTGCATCTGCATCTGTATCTGCATCTGCATCAACAACGATCCCTGGAAAGAAGAAAAAAGTGCCGCTCAATGGAGGCGACAGACTGTTCAGTGAACTCCGTGATCTCAACTTTGCAGTTGTGGGAGGCTTACTCAATAAAGTAGCCAAGCGCATCAACGCCGATTATGAGGAACGACACAACGCCAAGACGATGCCTCAGATCCGGCAGTTTATCTCCAAGATGGGTGGACTGGCTGCAGAACATCAATCACTTCGTCTTCGTAGGTTAACCTTGCAGAAACGGAGGAGAATATGGTATATACCGACTCCTTTTTGTCTCTTCTCACACATACCTCCACGTTGCAACGGAATAGACACCTCGTTGGCGGAACAGATCATGGATTACACAATGACTGATGACTTTAACAAGATCCTGGAGGTTCAGCAGAGTAAGAGCAAGGACTTGGACACAAGTTGTAGCCAGGACTTTTGTGGACATACAAGGCATGCTCACAGCGCAATCTCGCCTCGTTTACTTCTTTTTTGATCCGCAGATGTTGTAGCAGGAATCGCAACCAACAAGGAGCCGGAGTATATCGAGGAGATGATCAACAAGCAGGTCCCATTGGTGCAGGTCCTCCGTCTACTCTGCCTTTATTCGCTCGTCAATAACGGATTGAAGCCGAAGCAGTACGAATTCTTCAGCCGGGAGATTTTGGAGGCCTACGGATACGAACACATTCAGACACTGGAGAATCTGCGCCGTCTAGGAATGTTCACAAAACAAACGACAAACAAGAATTCATACACTCTCGTACGGCGTAGCCTCTCCTTGATTGTCGATGAGGTGAATGAGCATGCACCAAACGATATCTCCTATGTATACTCGGGATATGCACCGTTGAGCGTGCGACTGGTTCAATGCGTGGTACAGCGTGGGAAAGATGGAAAACCTGCCGGGCCTGGAGGCAGAGGACCTGGTCTACCGGGAGGCAATGGATGGAAGGGCTTCGAGGAAGTTTTGAGGATGCTTCCTGGAAAGACATTTGATGAAAAGCAGCGCGTGGATGACGGCCAACCACATCATTCTAAGAGTAGGTCATCATTCTGGCACTTTGATCTATAAGACGTGCTTTCGCTCTTCTGTTATCACTCATACTCCCTATTCATAACCCCTGTTAGGATCCAATGGACAACCACCGATTTCGCTCGTGTTCTTCTTGGGAGGATGTACTTTTACAGAAGTGTCGGCAACTCGATTCCTGGCTTCTCAAGAGGGAGGGCAGCGCGACTTTGTGATTTGCACCACACAGATTTTGAACGGGAGCACTCTGATGGACTCGCTTGTGCAAAAAGTTCCAGCTGCCTCTGCATGAACTGGATCAAGATGATTCATGAAGTGACGGAGGAGGGAGGGGAAGGGTGGAAGGATGGAAGGAAGCAATGCTTCAAGAGTTGTTATCTAGTCCAACTCGTGGTTCACCCCCTCCTCCCCCCCTTTTTTTTTCATTTGTGGTATCTCGATACTCCACATTCCAACGATTATTAAGAAGGGAAGCCTTGCCAATGTATCCTTACTGCTCATCCAAAGTGAATACAGAAAAACAAAAGACAACAGACGCGCGCGTGCTTTTATCCAACGACTGACCGGAATCTGGACCAGGGGTTCAGGCACGGGTAGAGCAGTAAGAAGGAGAATGGACGAGTGGAAATAATACAACCACCCACCTTTGCCTCTTCGTTGCAAGGGATGACAAAGAGACAAAAGAATACACGTTCTTTTGCTCGACCAGACTGGCC
>Ga0247824_10001903_pt1 | contig 11637 bp, 9 predicted proteins | sample 13C_PalmiticAcid_FD_194412 | JGI IMG/M metagenome (GOLD analysis project Ga0247824, IMG submission 194412) | Soil microbial communities from agricultural site in Penn Yan, New York, United States - 13C_PalmiticAcid_Day48 | ecosystem: Environmental > Terrestrial > Soil > Agricultural land...
TCCCGCCCCCCCCCAAACTTTAAAATGCACCCGATTCATGCAGAAACGTACTTCGCCCTATTGTCCTGCTTTTTTACAACACCACCATCTCATCATTCAATAGACCAGGGGGTGCCCGTCCCGACTTTTAGTCCCTCGCGGTCTATATATTACGCCCTGGGGATAATGCCAAATCCCTTGTCAGTTATACCATCCACCCACACACCCCTCCACCCCCTTCACCCCACTCCTTTTCTACTTCGTGGTTATCTCAACTGTCCCGAACTTCTAGCCCCTCGCGCGATCTGTTGCACCAGGAGAATAATGCTTCCACCCACGCCTTCCCTCATAGTGATGAAAGGCTCCCGTGTCACTTGTGACAAAGCGCACGCATGCTTGCCCCCATCCACCCCACTCCCTCTCGCTGCTTCAAATTTGAGGAAATGTGAGTGGAAGAGGGAGAGTGTGGAGCAGCTGGAGGTTACTCATTTGTTCAGGCCTTTCAAAGGTACATGACCTAGGGTAGAGCCGGTCCAGTCTACAGGAACCTCGCTACTGATTGATCGGATACATATTATTATGGATCGTGAAAGACGCTCGCCAGCCTCTTTCATTTCATCGAATGGTAGATGGGGACGTAGAAGGGATGGATATCAGGTTCTTTTTTTGACTGGCACTTTGGCGTGGTTCTCTCTGAATTGGGCCTTGTCGTACCATGCAATTGAAAGTATATACAGCTGCAGAAGAGAGTGCTGTAATGGAAAGCTACAGATGTTACGTGATGGAGACCTTTGTTGTGGAGATGGATATGCGCCTCAAGGACAAGATGCGAATGTGCTCATAGAAAAGCAACCAAATACCTGACTCCTCCCCTCTCCTGGCGCGTTCCCCCCCTTCGATCTTTCTGTCGGTTATGCACATTTGACTCCTGCAATGATGGTCACGGCGTCATCCTCAAACCTAAAAAGCCGTTCCTGTCTCCTTTAGATCCTTGTGCTCCTGTCCCTCTTCCTCTCCTCGTCCCCCCTTTGGAGGGCCATCGCAGCCGGTGAACGATAGAAGACGTTTGATGTGGTGAGTGTATAGGATAGTCCCAAGGCGGATACCAATGACTCATGTTTCCCAACTGAAGCGTGCCAAAAAAAAAAAAAAACTTATCGCGACTGAGAAAGAGTAATTTCTTAGACCATTGACGCTTCACTGTGTTGCCTGTTCATTTTCTTCTCATGGCGCATGTCGACGAGAACAGTGCAAGCTATCACAAATGACGATCCCGTTGTTGCCCACGAATAAAGAATCGTCCGAGAAGAAAAGAAGCCTTGAACAAGAACAAGTCCCGGGATGATACCATTGTGTGTTAGCGAAGGTGCCAAGGTACTTTTTTTTTATTCGCTCTTCTGAAGACTGGTCGGAAGCAAATCTTGGGTACAGTAAAGCCCCACCATTCGTCTATGACGAGCTCAAGTCTTTCGAGCGAGACGATCCTGATCCAGCCAAGCGACAGAGGGAAGAGCGGCGCATGCGCCTCGAAAGACAAAACAAAAAAGAAAAAGAAAGAAGGCAAAAAAAAAAAGCTGCTGGGCTGCTGGTATCCTTGCTGTTCCATCCAATTTGCTCCTGTTCTGTCTGTTGGTCCATGCAATCAATCCTGTTGACAAACTGAGCTGGCTTCTCCTGAGGCGCCATTTCTTCCACTGCTCCCATGTCAGAGACGTTGCTGCTTGTAGCTGATGTGAACCTGCTTTGAGGTAAAAAAAAAAAAGTAACAGCGTTTTTTTTTGCATTAGCATCTGAGTAATCATTTTACCTGGGTGCCTTTGAAAGCTGTGCACCTGTATTGGCAAGGAAACCGAGGTAGCTCCGCCAGAGACAAACCAGGTGGTTTGTCCCCGTGGAAGGGAAGCCCAACACCTATCGCAGAATGGACAAGAACGTCATGTCAGTGGTGTGTTGATGATGGTACGCGTCCTGATTCATGGTTGATCCCCCGATCCTGTAGCCCCGGGTTATCCGGTCATCGAGAGGGGAGTGAATGGATCCTCGGATGAGGCCTCTTGCCATTGGGAGCGGGCTGTTGGTTCTCTGTAATGGTGGTATAAGTCGGGGCTCGTGTTTGTCCGAGGAAGTTGAGGCCGAAAGTTTGGTTGACGTCGTGGCGTAAGTTGAGGTGAAGGTGGTAGCAGTAGGCATTGAGGATCCTGCCCTCAAGGAAAAGGATGTTCCGCTGTAGGGTGGGGTGGGCGTTGGTTCTGCCAGCTGTCGAAGGAGGATAGGATGGTGTCGTTTGGGCAAGATCGGCATGAACCGACAGTTGCCCGACAGCTTTTGCTGATCAAAGCGATGGCGTCCTGGTCCAAGAAGGGGTTGATTCTGCCTGTCCGCGTTTCGTTGTGTGGAGAGTGTTGAAGGGCGGGGCAGCCGCAGACGGCGGGCTGGTGTTGGCTGTTGCAATGAGAATCCTGCACGTGTCCTAGTCGTGTAAGCCCGACCAGAAAAGCCTCCCTTTGCCGAGTCCCCGTGGACCTGTCCGCGCACACGTATAAAAGCATCCGTCTTTGTCTTGCTCACCCCTCCTTCCTTTCTTCACCCTCGCCTCTACTCTTTGCCTGTTCACCTCTCCCTCTCCCCCTCTCTCCCCCCCTTCTGGACAACAGCCGACTCTGGCCAACAGCCGTGTGCAAGTGCCCACCGACCACGATCAGTACCCACTTCATCCAACCTCACCTCCGACCTGACTCATCCTTGTTGGACAAACACGCTGTCCCCTTTGCCGATCCACTCGGACTCATTCTCCTTCACGCTTTGGATCCACACGCGTCTCAAACGAGTAACCACCGGTCAAGACCCGTCAAAGCGGGCAACCAAGCAAGACACCAAGGAAGACTCTTGCCTATCCGCTCTGCCAGTCGGCCCGCTGGTTCTTGTTGGCCTGCCCCCAAACGTGTCCCTGTGCTAGGCCTTGGACAGCCGTAGTTGCTGGGCATCAAGACAGGAGTTCCTTGTACCGATGGGCCGAGTGGGCAACGGCCATCAACCTTCCTTGGCAGCTGCATGCTGCTACTCGGTGCAGGTATGAATCCCAAAACGCAGTGGGGGGTTATCACTGACGCTAACAAAAACTCTTATGAAGCGGCCCAAAGTAGCTACAGGACCAGCTGCAAGAGGCAAGCAGCAAGGATACAGAAAGAACACAGGATCACTCTTCTTCGCCATCCCCCTCTCTCCTCCAGTCATCCCGACACCTATCACAGGTCGCCCTCATGAGCAACGCAGGAACCACAACAGGAGCCACAGGAACTGTTGCCGATGGCCGTGGCGAGTCATCATGGATAGGAAGAAGAGTAGGAGAGCCGTCAACAGGATATAGACCAGTCTAGAAAAGGATTCAATAAAGCATTGTGGATCAAAGGATGCAAAAGAACGTGGTATTGGATGTTGAGATGATGGCTGTGAAGGATGAGATAGGTATGAGTGGTGCATCCGGCGTACGAGCTGTCGGTATTCTGGACCACCCTCCGACCCGCGAGGAAACCTTGGCACTCTTTGGCAGGACACAGTAGGAGACATGTTTTGCACATCAGCTCAAAGGGAGGATAGAGCGAACTACAACATGCTTCGGAAAATGGAGATGGAAAAGCTTTTATTGTTAGAGTGGAAGCTGGTTCTCCGGTCCCGTCAATTACTGTCTATTATTGCTGTCTTCATACTCGATGCTTGAATGCTTCTTCTGCGGGACTGAGCCTTCCAGGAGGTGGTGTGGGCCGACTGAGGTTGGGGATACGACAGCGACCTGTTCCACAATGCGACCGAGTCGACACCTTAAATTTCTCTGTGCGGGTGGCCCTTGCTTTCAGAGAGCCCAGTCTTGCAACGAGCCCTCGCATTGGTAGGGATGGTTCATGGTAGTGACGGTGGGGTTTTGGGTGTCCGTTAGAGGCAATGTATCGTTGTCGTTCGCGTTCCAGATCAGACTGTGCAAATCTTTGACCAGCACGACAGGGTCATTCTGGGATATGCTTTGGTGACAAGTCTGTGTAAAGTGCGCGAAGGAGACAAGCCCAATTGATTCCTTCAATGCATCCCATTGGGAATGGTGTTGTTGCTGAAAGGGCTCTCATCAAAATCAAGGCTGAGCACTGCCCGCTGCGGCATTCCAAGGGGAAATCTGGTACCCTTCCAAGAAGGGGAGGGGGGTGTTCTGCCGAGGACTAAGAAGACGAGTTGAGTGGGTGGTGAAGGCGTTGGCGTTGACCCTGCATAGCCCACAGCTGGTAGCTGGAGAGTGACTCTCTGGTGAAGAGTAGGTCGTCTGATGAGGAAAGCAATGGCGAGGGAAGAGAGATGAAGGAACGAATCGTTTTGTTGCACACCCCTGGCTTCGCCTTTTCTCTTTTGCACAGGGACAGAGCACAGACTTTTTTCCCTCTTTCCTTCTTCCCTCAACTACAACTCGGTAAGGATCCGCATGCTGCCCTCAGTGTGCTATGCATCCCCATAACCCTTGATGCTTGGTTTGATTCGCTCACAACGGCCCTCGTTCCTGTTCCTTGATTTCAGGTACCCATCGCAAAACACAGGAACAAGCCAGCAAGCCCTCCCATCAAATCAACAGGACACCAACAAGAGTAAGGTCACTCGTTTCTACCCCAACAACAACAATGCATCTCGACTCAAAACAGCAGTGATACTAAGTCGAACCCTCTCTTCACATTGACATAGGTGTCGTTATTCCAAGGACAGGCGTCAAAAGGAAACACCCGAGCGTCGGTCGGTCTATTCATCCACAACCAAGAGAAAAAAAAAACAAAAAAAAGAAGAGTACGCACAGCACTCACATAGCTTCATACATACAAGCGTATGCTAACTCTCGTCCCTCTTACATCGCATATTGACAATAGAACAGGAGAAAGGCAGCAATGTTGTTTGGCCCCATCATCTCGTCGCAGCGAGATATTCTCTCACCAATGCAAACGTTGGAGCTCGCCAATATCTACTTGGACAATGCACGCAAAACAGTCGATCCTCACATCGCCCTAGCATTGTGCCACGATACTGAAGTAACATTGTCCCAAGTGGCCCGAGGCTCCAAGCGCCTGAAGCTTCCAGTTGTGCGCGAAGGGATCGCCACCGCCTATGTCCAACTTGGTTGGCTGTTAAAAAACCGCCGTCTTCATGATGAGGCGGATGCTTTCTACAAGAAGGCAGAGAAGTTGGGGTAAGTGGAAGGACAGTGGTCCCTCGCAAAAAAAAAAAAAAAAACACCTATCGTCTGAACATTTGGATTCGTCGAGGTGTGGGAGGGCCATTTCTAACTTTCACTATGTGATTGAATACATTGTAGTGAACGTGTTCAGGAACAGCAGGCGGATCAATTTGAGTCGTCGTACCAGCATGACGATCCGGAAGACGACACCCAGGAATCTTTGCGCCTACATGGCCTTCAGGAAGGCCAGGGCCAGGGACGCTTCCTGAACGCCAAGCATGAGCGTGACTATTTCTCACAGAGTCAGCCCACACAGGCAATTGATTCCAGCATCAATGTCCAACCAGCTACACTTCCGCCGGACTCCATGTCCACTACGAACGATATGAAGCCACCTCCACCACCTGCTGCCGGACAAAAGCAAGGTCATGACATAGCTCCTCAGGCCATTTTCACTAAGAATATTCGACCACCGGCCTTGGAGGTCAAATTGCCAAAGGCTGATGAACGCCTCAGCACGACTCCTCAGCTTGCTGCTTGCCTCAGTCTATTGAAGCACTCACAGCTACTGGATGACATGCTGGAACCATCTGCTCGAGAATGGCTGCAGGTCACTGGAAAAGATACCGATGAGCAGGACCGACTCAAAATCCTGGCAACCAATGTCATCAGGGCATTTCAACGTGAAGCGATCAAGGACGACAAAACAGTAGCTGAGGTGATATGCCTCGCACCTGTCCTCGAGAAAAGTGACTTTCAGTACTTACTCGGAGAGCTATGCAAAGGCATTGACCAGTCAATCCTATTGGATCTTCAGCAGCTTGACGGAGTCGCCCAATTGATCCACTGTGCTGAACCAGGATATCTCGATGCGGATGATCTGGTCAAGATACTCGAACTCCTCAGTACTCGACTCAGAACAACTCACAATCAATCATCGAACCACATGTATCAATTGACAATGGCGGTATCACGCGTTTTGGATGCCATGGCCGATACCAAGGTCACAGGACTTGACCGTGAGAAACTCCATGAGCCCCTCTCTTTGTACTTAAGTGAGATCAAGGACACATCCGACCTGTACTTGGTGTACCAGGCAGCGTACGCCTACCAAGCGTTACTCTATGTCCCAGATGACGAGACACTCTGGCAAGCCACACTAAGACGCACAGGCAAAGTGATTCAAGGAGTGTCTGGACTCGTGAGTGCAGTGAAGGGTCTCGATCTCAATGGATTCATGGACGGATTGAAGGATATTCAACAAGGAATGTCAGGAGCAGTTGGAGTGTTCAAACTGGCCAAGTCCACGGTTGATGGTGCGAAATCGCTAGCCGATAGCGGAAAAGACTTTTTGGACTGTATGAAAGAAGGATTGGGAGTCAAGCGCAAATTGACATGGTATCCGGCATTGCGAGGAGTCGAGTCGCTGCTTCGAAGCGGTCAACTTGCCCAATTCAAGCGACTCGTCTGTGAAGCCCCTTGTCGAGTAGATCCAGTGTTTCAATGGGGAGTGTGCCAGCTACTTGGAGAGATTGCAGCCGATTCCATGTGGGACCTAAAGACGCGTCAAAGTGCAGTCATGTTCCTAGGTGAGATTTACACCGAAAGGACAGTCTGGGTGAGCCAGGCAAATGTTCAAGAATGGATCCTTGTCATTCTCGTGAAGCTGAGTGCATCAACTGAGAACGATGTGCAAGGTGAGAAGAATTGAATGTTGATTATGACCACCTGCTCGATTCCGATACACGTTGGCACCATGTACTAACCATACACGCTCCACGATTGTTCCATGCAAGTAGAAGCAGTCAATAGTATGATAGAAGATCTAGAGTCGAGAGCTGATACTCAGGAACGTGCACATATTCAAGCTTGTCGACAGAAAAACCACGCCATGTATCCATTGAGAATCGCCTCTCCTACGATGGCGTATCCTTCTCTCATTGATCGTGCTCAGAACAGACCGGATGTAGAGAGCCACTTGCGCCAACTACGAAAGCAACATCTGACAGAGCAAGGGATCGCTGTCTATATCCCACCTCAGGCCAAAGCCGGATTGCAAGCCTCGGACGAATCTCGATTCCAGCTGATGGACAAGGTCAAGGGGTTCTTGAACAGTGACCAGAGAGTATTCCTGCTGTTGGGGGATCCAGGAGCCGGCAAATCTACATTCAGTCGAGCACTCAATCGCGAGTTATGGAACGCATACATGAAGGACGGCGACATACCACTTCATATCAACTTGCCAGCCATCGACAAACCTGAGCATGACATGATTGCGAAACAGCTGAGAAAGATGGAACTCACAGAACCACAAATCAGAGAGCTCAAGTTACATCGCAAGTTCATCTTGATATGCGATGGATACGATGAGAGCCAGCAGACACATAACTTGTATACAACCAATCGTCTGAATGAATCAGGGGAGTGGGCAGCCAAGATGATCATCAGTTGTCGTACAGAATACCTTGGAATCGACTATCGAGATCGCTTCCAGCCTGGAGATCGAAATCAACAATCCAAGTCCATAGAGTTCCAAGAAGCCGTGATGACCCCATTCTCGGAGAGCCAGATCGAGGACTACATCAATGAATATGTGTCTATACACCAACCTCTGTGGGAAGCCAAGGACTACAAGCAGGCACTAGACCTTATCCCAAGCTTGAAAGAGTTGGTGAAGAACCCGTTCTTGATGACTCTCTCCTTGGAGGTGATGCCACGTATGATGGATCCTGGTGAACACCTCTCTGCCACGCACGTCACCAAGGTCGGACTGTACGATCATTTCATCGAGCACTGGCTGGAGCGAGGAAAGAAGCGCCTCGGAGAGAAGAAATTGAATCCTCAATCGAAGGCAGCGTTTGAGAGTTTGATTGACGAAGGATTCACTCGGAATGGGATCGAATTCTTGAAGAAGCTAGCAGTGGCTGTTTACAAGGAACAAGATGGCCATCCGATTGTGGAGTACTCGCGCTACAAGGATGAGCATTCATGGAAATCTGAATTTTTCAGCCGTGACGATGAAAAGCAGCTCCTACGCGAAGCATGTCCTCTGACACGTAATGGGAACCAGTATCGATTCATCCATCGATCTCTACTCGAGTATGGATTGGCACTTGCAGTATTTGATCCGCAAGACTGGCGACGAAGAGCAACTCTCATGCCTTCATTAGGGCGTCGAGGGAGCGAGAGTTCTGTTTCAAGCTTTGAGATCCATGTTGCCGATGACAGAGAGATCCGTACAATAGAACGGGGAGCTGATCTCAGTTCGCCACTTGCATGGAGAAGTTTCGTGAACGAATATTCACTTGTCCAGTTTCTGGAGGAACGGGTTCAGCAGGAACCTATATTCAAGCAACATCTGCTGGACTATGTTGAGTTCTCGAAGACGGACAAGAAATGGCGTACAGCAGCCACCAATGCGATCACTATTCTGGTGCGAGCAGGTGTCGAGTTTAGATTCGCTGATTTGCAAGGCATTAAGATTCCAGGGGCGGATCTCAGATACGGCGTCTTCGACTCGGCCAATCTACAAGGAGCGGACCTGAGGAAGGCCAATCTCAGCAATGTGTCGCTTCGTGGATCGGATTTGAGCAGAGCATACATGAAGGATGTCCAGTTTGGTGAGCTGCCGTTTCTCAAATTCGACCAAGGGGTGGAGGAATGCGTATACTCACCAGATGGAACATCATTCGCCGTGGCTCTATCCGATGGCAGCATTCACGTGTACACGACATCGAATTGGGAGAGAACATGGATATTAAGTGGACAGAGCCAGAATGTTAGCAGCATTGCATACTCGCCGAACGGAGATCGGATTGTCTCCGGCAGCCATGACTGTACAGTGCGAGTTTGGGATGTTGCCACAGGAGATTGTCTTTACATTTTCATTGGTCATACCAGCGCGGTCTACAGTGTTGCGTATTCACCACAAGGCAGTGTTGCTGCTTCAAGGAGTGGTGACGAGACAGTACGTCTTTGGGATCTGGAATCAGGAGATTGCCGATCTGTTATATCCGAGTGTGACTATATCGATGACATGGCGTTTTCGCCGAAAGGAGACACCATAGCCTTTGGCAGCAATGATTGCAGAGTTCGAATTTGGGACATTGCTTCGGAGGAGATCCACAGCATTCTGATAGGACATGAAACTCGGGTCACAAGCATAACATATTCGGCTCATGGCAACCTTCTTATGTCCAAGGATGGCACCAACGTTGTGAGGATATGGGAGGTGGAGACAGGAGCATGCCGGCGCGTTATGATAGATCAATGTGCAGTACTTTCACCAAAGGGAAATCAAGTTGCTTTATACAGGGAGTGGAGTGAGGAAATAGAGCTGTTGGATATTGAGACAGGGGCATGCATTCGCAAACTGGGTCACATGTGGGTCCTCAGTGTGGCGTACTCAGCTCAAGGAGATCAGATGGTCTCCGGTGGCGGTGACGAGGAAGTACGATTGTGGGATGTTGAGACAGGAGAATGCCACCAAACCATGACAGGACATACCGACATTGTGAATAAGGTGTTGTTTTCTGCGAAAGGAGATTACATCGCCTCTGCCAGTGACGATATGACAGTGCGGTTATGGAATGTGGGATCAGGATCCTCTCGAAAGATTTCAAAACACCACAGTGGCCCTGTGATGGGTCTCAAGTATTCCCCAAAACTGAACCAGGTGGCCTCCTGCAGTCAAGACTGGACAATACGGCTATGGGACGCAATAACAGGAGTCTGCAGCCGTGCGCTGACCGGTCATAGTGGATTTGTGAACACAATCTCATATTCACCCCAGGAGGATCTCCTTGTTTCCTGCGGTGGCGGCGGGACGGTTCGTCTCTGGGATATCGAGAGCGGAACCTGTCTACACATTTTGACTGGTCACACTACTGACGTCAACGACGTGGCATTTTCACCGCAAGGGGATCGGATTGCTTCCGCCAGTTGGGACAGTACAGTCCGGCTCTGGGATGTTGAGACAGGGGAATGTCAACATATATTTATTGGACACAGTAAAGGTGTCAGGTTTGTCATCTATTCACCTCAAGGCAATCAGGTTGCTTCTGCGAGCGTGGATGGGACTGTGAGGCTGTGGGATGTCGAGTCAGGAGACTGCCAGCATATTTTGACAGGTCATTCGGATGGTATCCGTAGGATTGCATATTCACCGAATGGCAACCAGATCGCGTCTGGCAGCGAAGACAAGACAGTACGGCTATGGGATGTCAGGACAGGGATGTGCAGTCATATCTTCATTGGTCATCAAAGTGAAGTTACACATGTAGTATATTCACCACAAGGACACCAAGTTGCATCTGCCGGCTTCAACGACAGAACAGTACGGTTATGGGATATGGAATCAGGAGAGTGTCGCCACACTTTAGTCGGCCACCAGCAGTATATTGTTGCCATTGCTTATTCCCCTCGAGGTGACCTCATAGCCTCTTGGAGTGACGAAGGAGAAGGAAGGCTGTGGCATGTCGCGACAGGAGAGTGTCTCTGGAGTCTCAATCATGATGGATCGACACCATCGGGGAATGACTATACATCACATCCTTTCGTGTGGATGTCTCCTGATGTCGACTCTTTCATGACTGGTGATGGTGGTGGATCTGTGAGGAGGTGGGATGTGATCAAGGAAGGAGACCAGCATCGTGTACGCATGCGCTGGAGCTCGACAAATGGCCAACTTACCTTGGAGAGTGCCTGCGTTCAGGAAGTGCAAGGATTGAGTGACCTGAACAAGCGGTTATTGAAGCAACGTGGGGCCACGGGTGAGCCAAGTGTTCGTCTACGCGAGGCAAGCACGAAAGTGATGACCATGGCGTCCGTGGTATCCAAGCTCAAGTCGTCATCTTCGAACGAAGAAGCGCCGAACACATCACTCACCCCACCAGGAGTCTCCCTCACTGGGCACCCAGAACAACGAACCGAACAAGCGACAGATGCAGACAACATTTGAGGACAAGTCGATACATTTTGTAGGCAACGCCATACAGGCATAAAAGTTCGCTGTTTCTTAATTGCTCAACAGTGGCCGTGGTATGAAACTAGCATCATGGTGTGCCAGAGCGTACTGTTGTTCTAGGGTCGGTGGTGATGATGAATGGTAGATGGGACGTCAAAGCGATGGATATCAGGTTTCTTTTCGACCAATACTTTGGCGTGGCTCTCTGAATTAACCTTGTCATGCTAAGCAATTCAAATGCTCATGTTCCTGCAGAGGCTGCGGCAATGAAAGCTACAGAGGCCATGCCTCAAGGGGCATGGGATAAGCCCGAGGCGAGGCCAAAAAGGAATGTGTCCATAGACAAAACAGACAACGCCTGACTCCTCCCCTCATCCACCGCATTCCCTCCTCTCAAGCCGCCTTGCATCCTGTAGTGCCGTTGCACTTGAACACAGTTGCCCCCTTGCCATAGTTCCAACTGCAAACCAAAAAAAAAAAAAAAAAAAAA
>Ga0247824_10001904_pt1 | contig 11634 bp, 14 predicted proteins | sample 13C_PalmiticAcid_FD_194412 | JGI IMG/M metagenome (GOLD analysis project Ga0247824, IMG submission 194412) | Soil microbial communities from agricultural site in Penn Yan, New York, United States - 13C_PalmiticAcid_Day48 | ecosystem: Environmental > Terrestrial > Soil > Agricultural land...
CGCGGCGCCACGTCCACGTGTGATGACACAGATGGCAGGACGAGCGATGGGCATGCCTCAGGTGCGGCGCCGCATGCGGAACGCACCGGCGAGCTCCGCGAGCCCGGCCGTCACCGTGATGATGCCGATCCCCGACACGGCGCCGCGGACGAACGCGTTCGACATCCACCCCCCAACCAAAGAGCTCTGGGTGAAGAAGTTCTGGTGCCAGAAGGCGGACCATGGGGCGACCATCAGGACCAGCCCCGCCTCGATGAAATAGGCAGCGAAGATGAAGCGGGTGAGAATCGAAATGGTCAGCCTTCCGTTTCGACCCTGGCGAGCCGCGCCACGCGCGCGCTGACGTCCCGGTAGTCAGGTGTGTCGGCGTTCAACTCGAGAAAGACGGCGAGCGCCCTGGCCGTTTCCCCCACGGTCTCCAGCAGATCCCCGAGATCGTACAGCAAAGCGCGTCCGCGCTCCGCGTCGGGAGCGGGCGCGTCGAGCGAGCGCTCGAGCCACTCAATGGCCGCGCGCAGATCTCCCTCGTCGCGGTAGATCCCTCCGATCATCGAGGCGGCCGCGAAACGGTGGCGGGGCGAGCGCGCCGCGATTTTCAGCGATCCGATCGCCTCGTCTCGCATGCCCATCTCGAGGTACGTCCTGGCCAGATCCACGTGATCCCCTGCAGCGTCCGGATCCGCGGCCTCGACGTCGGCGCGGATGTCAGAAAAGACGCGCTCGAGATCCTGTGGAGGCGTGACGGGGGCAGCCGGCGCCGCAGCCTGACCCTGCAGATCACCGAGCAGGCCCGTCAGGTCGATTTCCACAGAAGTCGGAGCCGGTTGAGGCTCCTCCTCGACGGGCGGCTCTTCGGCGTGGATCGGAGGCAGCGCGGCGCTCGCCGGCAGGTTCGGAACAGCGGATGCCGCGGTTTCGAACTGGCCTGGTTCCTCCTGCATTGCCGCGGAGGTGCGCTCGGCGATCGCGGCTTCCACATCCTCCACGCTCAACGCACGAAGTGCACGTCTCAGGCGATCGATGTGGACTGCATTGTCAGGCTGCCTCGCCACAAGATCCTCGGCGATGACGCGCGCCTCCATCGCGCTCCCCTTGGTGAGATAGGCGTCGGCGAGCTGAGCCTGCGCGTCGAACGTCGCCTCCTCGAGGCCGCCATCCACGCAGATCTCGACGAGCTTCAGGAGGATCGTCACGTTCGACGGAGCGGTTGCCGAGACCTGCTGAAGAGCGGCAGCTGCCGCGCCAAAGTCACCGTCGGCGACGAGTGCGTCCGCAACGACCTCCACGCACTGCGCAGCCGCTTCCGGTGAGTCACCGCCAATGTCCCGCGCCAGATCGAGCAGCGCACCGTAGGCGTGGGCGCCCGTTGCCGCATGCTCCTCCAGTAGCGCCCGCGCCTCAGCGAGCCGCCCCTCGCGCAGCTCGATCCGTGCCAGCGGCAAGAGGCTCGAACGCCGCTGGCCGGGGTCGCAGCGGACGCAATCGCGAAGCACGTGGTCCGCGTCTGTCTGGCGATTGGTTTTCAGGAACTCGTCGTAGAGATCGCGGTACTGTCGCGCCGCCTCGACGAGCTGCCCGCTGCGTTCGGACGCGCGCGCGGCGGTCAGGCGCGCATCCAGATCCTCTGGATCCAGCGTGCCGAGACGTACGACGATCTCGTCAGCGCCGGTCGCGTTCCCCTGTTGTCTTCTCCGCTTCTCGATCGTCGAGTAGTACAGCTTTGCGTCGGCGAGCAGCCCCTGACGCGCCGAAATCTCCGCAAGCCTCAACTGCGTGTCGTCGTCGTCAGGAGTGATCTTGAGGATCTTGCGGAAGAGCGCAGCCGCTTTGGGATAAAAGCCCTCGGCGAGCAGGTGGTTCGCGACGCGGCTGTAGAGAGGAACTGCCTGACCGGGCCGTCCCGCGCGCATGTACAAATCGCCCAGCGTGTTGGCGCTGTTCCAGTCTCGAGGCTGGTCCTCGACGACGCGCACGTATTCCGCAATGGCAGCGTCAAGACGCCCGACGCGGAGAAATTTCTCCGCGTTCTTCAGCGTCGCTTCGCGGTCGATAGCCACTGGTGAAAAGGAGAGGCGTCAGCCGATGGTATCAAACAGGGAAGGCGGCCGGAACGACCGCCGGTGCGCCTCCGAGTAGCCGAAACGTCCGACGGCGTCGAGGTGATCGCGCGTCGCGTACCCCTTGTGCCGGTCGAAGCCATATCTTGGGTCGGCCGCGTGCAGTTCGAGCATCGCCCGGTCGCGCGTCACCTTTGCGACGATCGAGGCCGCGGCAATCGCCGTGCACCGGCTGTCGCCGTGCACGACCGGTTTCTGCGCGATCGGCAGTCCAGGAATCCTGAACGCGTCGACGAGGACAATGTCGGGCAACGGCTCGAGCGACATCACCGCCAGGTTCATCGCTCGCAGCGACGCCTGGTGAATGTTGATGTGATCGATCTCGGGAGGATCGCACGCGGCGACCCCCCACGCGACCGCGGCGCGGGTGATGCGCTCGTAGAGGCGCTCTCGTTCCAACGAGGTGACCGTCTTCGAATCACAGACGCGAGGGATATAACGGGCCGGATCCAGGATCACGGCTGCCGCCACGACGGGCCCCGCAAGGCAGCCGCGCCCGACCTCATCGACCCCCGCCACGTAGTTGAACCCCATGCGCCGCAGCGAGTTCTCGAGGGTTCTGAACGCCCGAACCTTGACCATGGACGAAGGGGCCGCCCTGTCAGGTTAAGCCGTCGGCGTCTTCGTCTCTTTCATGCGCGCCGCCTTCCCCTTCAGATCACGGAGGAAGTACAGCTTGGCGCGCCGGACCTTGGCGGTACGGAGCACCTCGATCTTGTCGATGATCGGCGAGTGCAGCGGAAAGATCCGCTCGACGCCCTGGCCGAACGACACTTTGCGCACGGTGAAGGTCGCGCGCGCGCCGCCGCGGTGCTGACCGATCACCATTCCCTCGAACACCTGGATGCGCTCTTTGTCACCTTCGCGCACCTTGACGTGCACACGGACGGTATCGCCAGGCTTCATCGCCGGACGCTGAACCATGTTGGCGCGTTCGACGGTTTCAACCGCAGTCATTGCTCTGTCTCCTTCTTCAGTTCGTCCAGTATCGCCCGGTCCTCGGGATCGAGATCGGCCGCTGCGACCAGATCCGGCCGTCGCTCCAGCGTGCGAACAAGCGCGGCGCGCCGGCGCCATCGCTCGATTTCCCCATGATGCCCCGACAGCAGCACCGGCGGGACGTCATGCCCTTCGTATTCCGCCGGCCGCGTGTACTGCGGGAAGTCCAGCAATCCCCTTGAAAACGTGTCACGTGCGACCGACTGCTCGTCTCCGACCACGCCTGGCACCAGACGCGCGACGGCGTCCACGATCACGAGCGCGGGCAGCTCGCCGCCCGAGAGCACGTAATCCCCTATCGAGATCTCTTCTGTCGCGAGGTGCGCTCTCACGCGATCGTCGATCCCCTCGTAGCGTCCGCAGAGGATCACTACATGAGCGCATCCGCGAAACCGTTCGGCGACCCGCTGCGTCAGCTTGGGACCGTCGGGTGACGTCAGCACCACCGCGCCCGGCTTCCCGCGCTCTTTGCTTATGCTCTCCACTGCGCGGAAGAACGGCTCCGGCTTCATCACCATCCCCGGCCCACCTCCGAACGGCACATCATCGACGACACGATGCCGGTCAGTGGTGAAGCTGCGAAGATCGTGAACCTTCACGTCCAGCAGCCCGCGCGCGATGGCGCGGCCGACGATCCCTTCCTGTAGCGGCGCTTCCACGATCCGCGGGAAGATGGTGACGACGTCGAACTTCACCGCTTCGCGTTCAGCTCGATCAGTCCTTCCGGCGCCGCGATGCGGATCCGCTTCGCCGTCGGATCGATCTCTACGCAGATGTCTGCCACCAGTGGGATCAGCACCTCGCCGTGCGGAGCGTTGATCACCAGGCGGCTCATTTCGAGCGGGCCTTCGACCGCTGCCACTTCACCGATCAGCCGCCCCTCGGTGTCGAGCACCTCACAACCCACGAGGTCATGGCGGTAATAAGTTCCCTGCGGCAGCGCCATCAACTCGGCAGCGTCCACTTTCAACTCCGCTCCTGCCAGCGCTTCGGCATCGTTCATCGTATCGACACCTTCGAGCGCGATCACCGGGCGCCCTTGATGAACGCGGGCCGCGACGATGGTCTTGGGCTCGGCGCCCTCACCGACGAACACCGTCTTGCCTGCCGCGAAACGCTCGTCCAGGAAATCGGTTTCCGGATCGACGATCACCTGACCCTTGTTGCCGTGGGCGCGGGCGATACGTCCGACGAGAATGCGTTCCTCAGTCGTCATCCCTGAAGTCGACGGTCACTTTGTGACCATCGAGCTCTGCGGCGAGGTTCGCCAGCGTGCGGATCGCGGCAGCGGTCCGGCCCTGCCGTCCGATCACGCGTCCGAGGTCGCCCGGCGCCATCAACAGCTCCACGAACGTCTGCCCCCGCGCATCGCGCTCGGTCACGCGCACCGCGTTTGGCTTGTCGGCCAGCGTGCGCGCCACGACTTCGACGAGGTCGCGCGCCTTGCTCACGATGCAGGCGGCGCTACCGGTGCGGCTTCGACAGGAGCGCCCGTCTCTGCCGGCACTTCGGGCATCCGCGAGACCAGCGTGCGCACCGTGTCGGACGGCAACGCTCCGGCCTTGAGCCAATGATCCAGCCGTTCGCGATCGAGCTTCAGCGTCTCCGGCGTCGTGCGCGGATTGTAGAACCCGAGCACTTCCACGAAGCTGCTGTCGCGCGCTGCCCGCGAGTCGGTGACGACGACGCGGAAGAACGGACGCTTTTTGGATCCGGCCCTTCTCAAACGAATTACAAGCATGTGTCCTCTTCAATCACTGCTCGCGGGGCCCACCCCGCTCGCCTTCGCCCAAGCCTACGGCGGCCAAGCCACCGCGCGCCCAATCAGGCTCTACCTGTTCATCAGCGACCGCATGGCCTTCATGCCGCCGCCTTTTCCGCCGAGACCGGCCATGCCGCCGAGCTGCTTCAGCATTTTCTGCATCTGCACGAACTGTTTCAGCAGTCGGTTCACCTCTTCGACCGACGTGCCGCTGCCCTTCGCGATTCGCTTCCGGCGCTGGCCGTTGATCACCTGGTGATTGCGCCGCTCCTGCGGCGTCATCGAGTTGATGATCGCCTCCACGCGTGCAAGCTGCTTGTCGTCGACCTGGTCCCGCGCGGCCGACATCTGCTTCAGGTTTCCCATTCCCGGCAGCATCCCTATGATCTGCTCGATGGGACCCATCTTCTTGATCGTGCGCAGCTGATCGCGAAAATCCTCCAGCGTGAACGCGTTCTTGCGGATCTTCTCTTCGAGCTTCTCCGCATCCTCGATCGACACGGCCTCTTCGGCCTTCTCGATCAGCGACAGCACGTCGCCCATGCCGAGCACCCGCGACACCACGCGATCGGGGTGGAACGGCTCCAGATCCTGCAGCCGCTCGCCGCTGCCCACGAAGGCGATCGGCACGCCAACGACGCCGACGACCGACAGCGCCGCACCGCCGCGGGCATCGCCGTCCATCTTCGTCAGGATGACGCCGCTCACGCCGATACGCCGATTGAACTCACCGGCGCTCTTGATCGCGTCCTGCCCCGTCATCGCGTCGGCGACAAACAGCAGGTCGGTGGGCTGCACGGTCGTCTTGATCCCCTGCAGCTCCGTCATCAACTCATCGTCGATGTGCAGACGGCCTGCGGTGTCGACGATCACCACATCGAAACCGGCGTTTCTGGCTTCGCTCAACGCACCCGACGCCCGCTTGAGCGGATCGAGCTCACCGGCCGGGTCGTGCACGCGCACACCGGCCTGCTTCGCGACGACGTTCAGCTGCTCGATCGCGGCCGGCCGCCTGACGTCGGTCGACACCAGGATCGGGTGCCTCCCTTGTTTCGCCAGCCATCGCCCAAGCTTGCCGCTCGTCGTCGTCTTGCCGGATCCCTGCAGACCCAGCATCAGGATCACGCGCGGACGCTGCTGTGTCGGCGGCAGGCCTCCCTGCGTTTCACCGAACAACGCGAGCATCTCGTCGCGTACGATGCGCACAACCTGTTGCGCGGGCGTCAGGCTCTTGAGCACTTCCTGATCGACCGCCTTGTCGCGTACGCGATCGATGAAGGCCTTGACGACCTTGAAGTTGACGTCCGCTTCGAGCAGCGCCATGCGGATTTCCCGCAACGCCGCCTCGACGGTCTCCTCGGTCAGCCGCGCTTCACCCCTAAGGGTGCGGAACACCCCCTGGAGGCGATCACTGAGCGAATCAAACATGGGTTCGGATCCGGGCGCCCTGCGGCCGTAAGAGCTTCAGACGCAAACGTTTATAGTAGTCCAGCTGCCAGCCGTGTGTCAATTTCGCGCCAGCCGTCGGGCCACTGTCAAAAGCCCCACCGCGGAGCGCACAGAGGACGCAGAGAAAACTTGCGATCCTGCCGCCCCGTCCAGGGCGCAGAAGATGCGCGCCCTCGGACGGCGGCACGACGTTCTCCGCCATTTTCCTCGCCGAGCCAGGGCGGCTTGAACTTTGCCGTTCAGCTATTTCGTGGCGGAAGTTGATCTGATAAGCGGCCGTATCATCGGCGCGGCAATCGGACTGCACAAGAAATACGGACCTGGTCTGCTGGAATCAGTGTACACGCCATGCCTTGGGCGGGAATTGGTCGCGCAGGGGATGGAGGTGGAGATCGAAAAACCTCTCGGCCTCAAACATGAGGGGCTGACGATCCACCGCGCTTACGTTCTGGACTTACTCGTCGAGGGCCAAGTGATTGTGGAGGTCAAATGCGTGGCGAAGGTAGCGCCGATCCATCGGGCGCAGTTATTGACCTGTTTAAGGCTGACCGGACTACAACTCGGCCTGATCATCAACTTCAATGTGCCGCGGCTGATCGACGGGGTTCATCGTGTCGTGAACGGCTACGAGCCGGACGAACATCTCGGGAGGGGGCGGACCGATTCATCCAGAACCAGCGATCTTTAGAAACGGGGAGCGCGAAATCAGACCCAGCAAAACCGATCTACCTCTGCGCCCCCTGCGTGCTCCGCGGTGAGTTTTTTACGTCCGGTGATCAGCGGAATCTATACGCCGGTAAGCTTGTGCCCAAGCTTCTGTTTCTTGGTCATCAGGTACCTGCGGGTGTGCTCGGAGGCCGGAATTTCCAGCGGAATCCACTCCACTACGGACAAACCATAACCCTCGAGGCCGACGAGCTTCCGTGGATTGTTCGACAGCAGGCGCATCGACTTCACGCCGAGATCCCGGAGGATCTGAACGCCGATGCCGTAATCCCGCTGGTCGGCCTTGAACCCGAGCCGCTCGTTGGCTTCGACGGTGTCGAAACCCTGGTCCTGGAGCTCGTAGGCGCGGATCTTGTTCGACAGGCCGATGCCTCTGCCCTCCTGGTTGAGATACAGCAGAACGCCACGCCCTTCCGCGGCGATCTTCTCCATGGCGGCCTCGAGCTGCGGACCGCAGTCGCAGCGCGCGGAGTGAAACACGTCGCCGGTGAGACAACGCGAGTGCACGCGGACCATCACGCCGTCGCCATTGCCGATATCTCCCTTGACGAGCGCGACGTGCGTCTCCCGATCGATGACGCTCTCATACGCGATGACGCGGAAGTCGCCGTGTTCGGTGGGCAGCGCGGCCGACGCGACGCGGCGCACCAGCCCCTCGGTCCGCATCCGGTATTGGATCAGGTCAGCGACCGTGATCATGAGCAGCTTGTGCTTCTTCGCAAACGTCGTCAGTTCGGGCACGCGCGCCATCGTGCCGTCACGGTTCATGATTTCGCAGATCACGCCCGCCGGATACAGACCTGCGATGCGCGCGAGATCTACGGCGGCTTCGGTCTGCCCCGCACGAACGAGCACACCACCGTCGCGCGCCCGCAACGGAAACATGTGGCCGGGGCGCGCGAGGTCCGCCGGCCGCGTGTTCGGATCGATCGCCGTCAGCACGGTGGCCGCTCGATCCGGCGCGGAGATGCCGGTACTGGTCACACCCTTCGCTTCAATGGAGACGCAGAACGCCGTGTCGAACACCGTGGTGTTCTGCGCGACCATCAGCGGGATGTCGAGCTCCTCGAGGCGCTGCCGCGTCATCGGCATGCAGATCAGTCCACGGCCGTGCGTTGCCATGAAGTTGATGGCTTCGGGCGTTGTCTTCTCCGCCGCGATCGTCAGGTCGCCTTCGTTCTCGCGATCTTCGTCGTCGACGACAATGATCATGCCGCCGTCACGAACCGTCGCAATCGCATCTTCGATGCGCGCGAAGGGAGACTTAGCCGTCGCTCGCTTTTTCGTATCCATTGGTCGATCTTGAATGCCCGTCCGAGGTACCGAGTGTTTCCAGCGCGTGCACGACGTACTTGCCGAGGATGTCACACTCGAGATTGACGACGTCTGCCTGCTTCGCGTGTTGCAGGTTCGTGTGCGTCCACGTGAACGGGATGATCTGAATGTCGAAGCGCTTGTCGTCGGCGCCCGCGATCGTAAGGCTGATCCCGTTTACGGCGATGGACCCCTTGCGCACGATGAACGGGAGGAGTTCCGGCGGATACCTCACGGTCAGCCAGTGTGCGTCTCCCTCGTGCCGCAGGTCTTCGATCGTGCCTGTCGCGTCCACATGCCCCTGGACGAAGTGGCCTCCGAGCCGCGCATCCGCACGCAGCGGGCGCTCCAGATTGACGGTCGCTCCGCGCCTGGCGATCCCAAGCGCCGTCACGCGCGCGGTTTCGGGTGATACGTCGGCATGAATGCCCTCGGCGTCAGCCGAGACCACCGTCAGACATACGCCGTTGACGGCGATGCTGTCACCAGGGCGAAGTTCCGGGGAGAGTGCCGTGGTGAGCCGCAGACGAAAACCTGACGGCGTCGGCTTGACCTCGGCGATCTCGCCGACGCTTTCAATGAGCCCCGTGAACATAACCCTCCAGCAGCACGTCATCTCCGACCGGCCGGGCGGCTCGACGCCCGATTCGATCCGAGCTCAGCACGGGCCCCGGCAGCCAGGCGACGCCGCTCTCGCCGAACACGTGCCGGGTGACGTACATCTGGACGCGATCCACTGTGCCTGCGTCCCAGAACGCCTGGTGCAGCCGCGCGCCGCCTTCGACCACGACCGACGAAACGCCGCGGTCAGCAAGGGCCGCCAGTGAATGGCGGATCTCGTCGTGATCGCCGGTCGGCAGCAGTTCGGCCCCCGCCGCACGCAGCGCCGCCGCATGCGCCGGCCGATTCTCGATGGCGCGCCCCGTACTCACAATTATGACCGGCCCCGCATCCAGGGTCGAAAACACGCGCGAAGAGGGTGGCACTGCCAGGTTTCGATCGTAGAGGACGCGTGTGAACGGGAGCGATCGATACGCGCCGCGCGCCGTGAGAACCGGATCGTCGGTGAGGACCGTGCCTGCGCCCACCGCTATCGCGTCCACCTCCGCACGCTCGAAATGGACCAGGCGATTTGCCGCGGCTCCCGTGAGCGCGGTGCGCACGCCGGTCCCCTGGGCGATCCGGCCGTCCATGCTGATGGCAATCTTCATCGTCACGAAGGGTCGCCCGCGCGTGATCCTGGTCAGGAACGGAGCGTTCAACCTGCGCGCCGCGTCCGCGAGCACGCCAGAGGTGACGTCGATGCCGCGGTCGCGAAGAAAACGGCTCCCGCCGGTTGCCGCCGGATTCGGATCCTCCGCTGCGATGACCACGCGTGACACGCCTGCCTCGGCGACAAGCGGCGCGCAGGGCCCGGTCCGGCCAAGGTGGTTGCAGGGCTCCAGAGTGCAGTAGAGTGTCGCACCCCTCGCCCGCGGTCCGGCGTCACTGAGTGCAACAACCTCTGCATGCGGCCCGCCGGCGAACTCGTGTGCGCCGCGACCGACGACGACGCCGTCGGCGTCCACGACGAGCGCGCCGACCATTGGATTGGGGGACGTTCGCCCACGGCCGCGTTCGGCCAGACGCAGGGCCTTGCGCATGAACAAGGCGTCCATCTCAATCCGGGAGCTTCGCCCGCGGACCCCCTGCACGCTCGCTCGCGAAGCCCCAAAGCCCCGCTGCGCTCGCGTGGCTCGGTCGGCTCCCGGCTTGCGCAGACGCGGGCGCTCCTACCATCTTTCTTCGAACAGCGCGTCCACGTATTCGTCCGGTGAGAACGGAATCAGGTCGTCGATCTTCTCCCCGACGCCAACGTAGCGGATCGGCAGTTTCAGATCGTGTGCGATCGCCACGGCGATACCGCCTTTCGCGGTTCCATCCAGCTTCGTCAGCACGATGCCGTTCACGCCGGCGACGTTGGTGAACTCGCGCGCCTGCGTCAGACCGTTCTGGCCGACAGTTGCATCGAGCACGAGGAGGACTTCGTGAGGCGCGCCTTCCACTTCGCGCGCGGCCACCCGGCGGATCTTGTCGAGCTCCGACATCAGGTTCACGCGCGTGTGCAGCCGTCCGGCCGTGTCGACGAGGACCACGTCGCGACCGCGCGCCTTCCCGGCGACGAGCGCATCGAAGACGACGGCTGCAGGATCGGATCCTGTTTTCGCACGCACGAAGTCCACGCCCGCGCGATTGGCCCAGATCTCGAGCTGTTCGACCGCGGCTGCGCGGAAGGTATCCGCGGCGCAGATCATCGGCACCTGGCCGGAGTCCTTCATCAGGCGCGCGAGCTTGCCGACGGTCGTCGTTTTTCCCGTACCGTTGACGCCGACGATCATCACCACGTGCGGTCTGTGCCCGTTCGATGCTGGCTGCTCCGCGCCGTGCAGGATCGCGCGGATCTCCTCTTTCACGAGAGTCCGCAGCGATTCTCCGCGGCTGCGTCTCGCCTTTACAGCGGCGACGATCTGTTCCGCCGCTGCGACGCCGACGTCCGCTGAGATCAGCGCTTCTTCAAGCGCCTCGACCGTTTCGACGTCGACAGGGCGGCTCCGCTTTTCCGGCTCGTCAGCGCGCCGAACGACTTCGTCGAAGCGCTCGACGAATTGTTCCTTCGTGCGCGTGAGCGATTGTTTGATCCGATCGAGAAAACCCATGTACTACCCGTCCGCCTCCGCGCGCTGACGCCGCAGCATCAGCGCTTCGACCGCGTTCAACGGTGAGCATCTGCCGTCCAGTACTTCCTGCATCTGTGCCGCGATCGGCAGTTCGATTCCGTGCCGCGCACCGAGGGCCAGGGCCGCGCGGGTCGTGTTCACACCTTCTGCCACCATCCGCAGTCCAGCGAGAATCTCGTCGAGCTCGCGGCCGCGACCGAGCTCGATGCCGACGCGGCGGTTTCGGCTCAGATCTCCCGTGCACGTGAGCACGAGATCGCCGAGCCCGCTCAGGCCCGAAAGCGTATCTCGTCGTCCGCCTTCGGCCATCGCCAGGCGGGAGATCTCGGCGAGGCCGCGGGTGATCAGGGCGGCGAGTGCGTTGTGCCCGAGGCCAAGGCCCTCCACGCAGCCGGCCGCGATCGCGATCACATTTTTCAGCGCCCCGCCGATCTCCACGCCAGCCACATCGTCGTTGACATAGAGACGCAGGCCGCGGCCGCGAAAACTTTCCTGGACGGCGCGCGCGGCTTCACAGTTCGATGAGGCGGCGAGCACCGCCGTCCAGGAA
>Ga0247824_10001905_pt1 | contig 11633 bp, 7 predicted proteins | sample 13C_PalmiticAcid_FD_194412 | JGI IMG/M metagenome (GOLD analysis project Ga0247824, IMG submission 194412) | Soil microbial communities from agricultural site in Penn Yan, New York, United States - 13C_PalmiticAcid_Day48 | ecosystem: Environmental > Terrestrial > Soil > Agricultural land...
CCATTATGTTTAACACCACCACCTGCCACCAGCCGTGGCACTTCATCGTTACCACCGATTATCTCCCTGCCACCGCTTTCAAACATCATTTTGTACCTTTTTTGCTTTCTCGAGACCTGGAACGGCGGTGGCGGGGCGCTGGGCTTTCATTTTACACACACAAAACACCATAATTCTTGTGTCGGGAGGAGAATGCAACTTGGGGCCGGATGGAGAAGGGGAGGCCGAGAAGAGAAGGCCGCTGTGTTGTGCGGAGGCCTGTCTCCGTTGCAGTCATGCCCGACTGCGTACTTTGAGCCTGACTACTGGTTCTTTTTTTCTTTTTTACATTTCTAGCTCGCCGTGCTTGTGGCTTGCGAAAAGGAGGAGGGGTTGGTGGTCGACTGGGACACCAATAAAAAAAATTGGCCGCCTTATACATTCTTAGTGACCATGCCTGTCTGGTGAGCATGTTGCCTTGCGGAGAGGTGGTGTGCCTGGGCGACTTGGATTCCATTCAGCGGCAGCACCAGGTTGGCGGCCTTGAACTCCAGGTGCCACATTATCTTGGCTAAACCTTCATCATTCTTGGCCTCAAAGACCTGCTGTTGATGGGATGGTATGTCCAGGGGAGCAGCAGCCAAGAGCTCGGAGCAGCGGAGGAGCTGTGGGAATCCGATTGTCTGATTGGTTGGCGGGAGCTCGGGTGGAGCCCAGACGTCATTCCGCTCTCGCGTGGTTTGACAGCTTCAGCCTCGGATTTCGTGCCGCCCCGGTAGAACCAATTCTTCAAATTGCCCGGAACCGCCCTCGTTGCCGTTGATTGTGGGCTGTCCTTGGGTCGAACTCAGCAAGGCCGCCGCACAGCATTGATCCCGGCCCGGCGCTAGGCACGCCCGAAGCTGAGTACTGTACGGAGTGCCGGCTTCGTCGAGCTTATCGACCTCGAAAGCAAGCTTCAACACCACCTCACCCCACCTCACCCGGCTCACGAAACACACCATGGCGTCCGTCCTCGGACCCCAGACCCCCCTCCGCATGGGCATCAGCCTCGGCCACAGCTCTGCGCGACACGTCCTCCGCGCGCGGCGAACCACTCTCCTCCGCACTCTCCCCAACACCACCAGCGGGCGCCGCTACAAGTCCGGCCCGTACGGCTACACGCAGGCCAAGACGCTCGTCTTCTCGCGCTTCGGCGAGCCCGCCGACGTGCTCGCCCTCCACACCCACTCCATCTCGCCCTCGCTGCCCGACGGCGCCGTCCTCCTGCGCACCCTGGCCGCGCCCGTCAACCCGGCCGACGTCAACACCATCCAGGGCACCTACGGCGCGAAGCCGGCGTTCACGCAGTTCCTGGGCACGCCGGAGCCGGCTGCTGTCCCCGGGAATGAGGGGTGTTTCGAGGTGGCGGCCGTGGGGGGCAAGGTTGCCACCCTCAAGCGCGGCGACTGGGTGATACCCGCGAGCACGGGGTTCGGGACGTTCCGCACGCACGCGCTGGTGGAGCACGCCGACAAGGCGCTCTTCCGCGTCGGCGGGGACAAGGGCAGCGCGGGGCTGTCGGCCGCGCAGGTCGCCACGGTCGCGGTCAACCCGTGCAGCGGGTACCGCATGCTCAAGGACTACGTGGACCTGGTGGACATTAGCGTCAAGGGCTTCGCGCGCGGCGGCGGGGACATGACGGGCGGCGCGTGGTTCCTCCAGAACGGCGCCAACAGCGGCGTCGGGCGGGCGGTGATCCAGCTGGGCCGGCTGTGGGGGCTGAGGAGCATCAACGTGGTGCGGGAGCGGGCGACGGCCGAGGAGACGGAGGCGCTCAAGCAGGAGCTGCGGGAGCTGGGGGCGACGGTGGTGCTCACCGAGGCCGAGTTCCTCGACCGATCGTTCTCGGCGCGGCTGAAGGAGGAGTGGACGCGCGGCGGGAAGGAGCCGCTGCTGCTCGGGCTGAACTGCGTCGGCGGCAAGTCGGCGTCGGCCATGGTCCGGGCCCTCAGCCCCAAGGGGTGCATGGTCACGTACGGCGGCATGTCGCGGCAGAGCTTCCCGTTCCCGACGGGGCCGCAGATCTTCAAGCGGCTGCGGTTCGAGGGCTTCTGGCTGAGCGAGTGGGGCCGGGAGAACCCGGCCGAGAAGCGCAACACGGTGAATGAGATCTTGGAGCTGATGCGGGAGGGCAAGTTCAAGGAGGCGCCGTTCCAGGAGGTCGAGTGGAACTGGGACACGGAGGAGAAGGTGCTCAAGGATGCGGTGCAGGGGACGCTGGAGGGCTTCCGGAGCGGGAAGGGCCTGTTTGTGTTTGGCGACACATGAGCGTGGGCAGCATCACGTTGAGCCTCGCTGCCTAGTCCTGTATCATAAAGTAACGGTCCTGTCATGCCGGAGATGATCATATCATAGAAGCCATGGAAATCATTCGCATGCCCCAGAGGGGGTACTCGTATTCGCTGGAGAGCCATATCCAGACCTATTCCGGTTTCACTCCCAGAAAACCTTTGCTTGAACCATGTTGAGAGTATGATGATACACGGAAACCCAAAATTGACGTCCAAGACCCAATAATACAAAACAAGCGATGATGCATAAACCATGCAGCAGTCGGTTTCAGAATCTCTTCCCCTCGCTCACCAGCCCATGCCCCAAACGCCAACCAACCCCATCTCACGCCCGGAACGCCTGCACCAGCTCGTGCAACTTGTCAATCACGACGGGCACCAGCGCGTTGAGGTTATCATCCATGATCCTCTCCAAATGCCGGATAGCATCCTCCTCGGCCAGCTCCAGGTGAAAGCGCTCCTTGACCTTGAGCGCCGCCTTGTCCGGCTCGAGCTTGATGTCGGGGATGTTGGCATTTGCCATGAGCGTGAACAAGTTGAGGATCAGGTTGCAGTTCTTGCGCAGCGCGCTGTACGCCAGGAAGCAGTACTGCTTGAACTGGCGGTAATGCTCCGAGTTGGAGCCGCCCATGCAGTCCACCATCTCCTTGGACAGCTTCATGGCCGGCGCGAAGGGCTTCGGGTCGCGACCGAGGATATAGCCAAAGTCGGCGTGGAAGAAGTGCCCATCGGGGGCCAGCAGGAGGTTGTCCAGGTGTCTGTCGCCGACGCCGAGGATGTACGTGATGACGCAGTAGCCGGCGCACGACTTGACAAACGTGTCCAGCGTCTCTCTCCGCAGGCCCAGGGGGCCTTGGGCGTCGGGGTTGTTTTGCTTGAGGTAGGCGAGCGCGGGGTTGTTGCGGTACTTGGAGGTGATGGCCTGGAAGCTCATCGAGTGGACGAACTGCGACAGGCCCGCGCTCGTGCTGGTTGCCAGGATTTTGTAGGGCGAAAGCTTGAGGTCGAGATTTTCCTTCCGCAGCAGGTCGTCCATCAAGGTGATGATCTGGATCACCAGCTGGTCCTGGCGCAGGTCATCGCCTGTCTTGAAGAGGATCGGGTACTTGCGTCCAGACGTCGTCTTGAACGAGACCTTGATCGGATGCAGCGACGACTTGAAGACCACGGTCTCCTCAGGAACGACGCCAATGATCTCGACCGAGGGGTCGAGGGGCAGCGGAAGCGGCGGTTCGATGGTGACGAGCTCGTTCTTGGGATCGGCCAAGAAGTGTTTCACTCGTTCCGTCCGCTTGGCGATGGACTCATTCGATTCCTTGATTTCTCCCGATATCTTGGAGAGGATCGATATCCACTCGGCCTGTCTCCGAAGCGTCGTCCGCGTTTCCTCTCCGCCCGCCTGCCTGACGAGCTCGGTCATGAAGTCGTAGGCAACCTTGCCGTAGATAGCCTGGTTGTCCGGACCCTGATCCTGCGACTTGTCATCACACTCGACCATGACGTACCACCAGAAGTAGTTACCAAGGGTGAAGCTGTTGGCAGCTCTCGATATGAGGAAGCGGGCCAGGGACGAATCCTGCGTCACCTCGTGGCCGGGCTGGGGTGAGATGTGCTCGTACTTGAGGGCCTGCACCAGCTGCAGCAGGTACAAGAGGAGCTCTTGGTCGTCGGCCTTGCGCAGGCGATCAACGGCAAAGGCCCTCACCGCCGAGTTGTCAAAGGTAGGGCCCAGCAGCTCCAGGGCGTCGTCAACATCAACGTCGGTCCACTTGCCCAGGATCTGAGCAGCTTGTCGGGCCTCTGACTGGTCCTGCCAGTTGACCGACTTGGCGAACTTCGTGACTGCCTTCTTATTGCGGGTCAGGTGGTGGCGGAACTTCCAGATGAGGTCCTTCTCCTCTGGCGACAGGGCGTGGGTCGGGGAATATCCCATGATCATGTTAAGCTCGTCCCGCACTTTGGCGTTCGGCTTCAGGTCTTTGTCCAGGATGCCGTTACGGTGCAGACCGCGGACAAGCCTCCGATGCTTGCTCTCGGCCGGATTATCCTTGGCCGAGACCTCAGGGTCATACACCCGAATCAAGCGGCCGCCGTAGCCCTCGTCATCATCCGCTGGATTGATCCCGGGGCCTAGCTGAACCTCGGGCGGTGGTTTCAAGATGATGTTTGACTGGGAGGAGGCGGGGTGCAGATATGACGAGACCGGCGGAGGAGGGTATTCGTGGTCGGCGAAGACAACGGGGAAGTCGAACCTTGGTAATTCAACGTTGAGGAGGAAAGTGGACGGTTCCGGCAGCGGGCTGGGGTCTGCGGTGCCCCGTGAAACGTCGGCTTGCTGTTGCTGCTGCTGCTGCTGCTGCTGCTGCTTCATCGATGACTTGGCGGACTGCAGCCCGCGCTTCTCGAAGCCTCGGAAGACGAGCTGGTCGAGCCAGTCAACACGGGGAATCTCGCCCATCTCGTGCTTCTTGAACAGCTTTTCCATCCGGTCGAGTTCGTCCACCTCCGCATCCTCGGACACTCCTTTCGTCGCCTTCTTCTTGGGGAGGAGAGCGGGGGTTTTGGTGTCATCATTTCCGTCAGCGTGCCGGTGACGGTAGATGTGGCACTTTTGGCGGCCCTTGTGCAGCTGGTTGTCCCGGTCAAACAGCGGGAGTGTTGTGCCGCCAAACGGGATGGCGTGGCCCTGGGCGCCGTCTCCTCCAGTCGGCGATAGATCCCAGATGGTGATGGTGAGGCGTGAGTTCTGGGGGAGCGTGGAATAGGAGATGGGGAGCGTGAGCCACTCGTTCCAGCGCCTCTCCACCCGGAAAGACTTGTAGGCGGTCTGCACTGGGACAGTCAGGGGCTTGGACCCCGCCCACACCTGGACTGTTATGTAGAGATCCGAGTGGGGGCTATGAATCATGGGCCACGGCTCAGCCTACACGCCCGGAAGTGCGGGTTGGGAGGTGGAGGGAGACGGGGAAGCATGTCGAGATGTGAGATAGCATACCTTTGGTTGGATCCGATGTGGCGGAGCTCGGGCTGCTCGAGGAGGGTGGAAAACGGGAGCGGCGGCTCGGCGCCTTCGAGGTTGATGCTGGATGCGGGTAGGGAATCAGCGTCGATGCCGCACTGTGAGTTCCAACTTCAAGCCCCGACACACGACCAGTCCCCGAGGCAGCGATGGCCGTGAGCAACCAGGCGAGTCGAAGTGAGTGCGTGCACCTACATGCGGATGCTGACGGGGTAGTCCAGCGAGTCGGAGCTGGCGAACGAGAAAGGCTCCATGGTGAAACGGTATCTCCAGCAGGTGTGCTAGCAGATGGCGGCCTGGTATGAGATGGGGAGATGGAAAGTTGACGATGGAAGCAGGAAGTAGGCAGCGTGTGGATGTGGATGTGCATGAGTGGATGAAGTGGGATGTCAGAACCCAGCTGCCTGGGGTGGCCTGGGATGGCCTGGGGAGGCCCCTGCTTGCACCCGAGCCCCGCCTGTGCTGAGTGGCAGGGCTGCGAGGGGTGGGCGCAGGGCACCCACTCAACAGGGCACCCACTCAGCATGCCACTCAGCCCAGCAGGGATCAATTCCCCCACCACCACTCAGTCGCGTCTCCAAATTATTTACAAGGAAGACGCGACAAATGAAATGTCCACGCCGCCATCCGCTCAACGACACGCAAAAAGCACACAAAGCACACCGGACAGGCCCGGCCAGGAACAAAGCCCATAGATCAGGCACCCGCACCTGCACGTACTTGGCGTCGGATTCGTCCCACTGTCAACCTCGTCTCGTCGACTTCATCATCGCCCGACCGCCCCCTCGAAATCAACCAACCTTCGACATCCGCTCTCTCCCGCCCGCAAGCCGCAGCCATGGACAACCGCCGGGGCCTGCCAGTCCGCGGCGGTACCGACCACCTCGGCGCCGCGGGGACCTCTGGGAGGAAACGGACATCGGATGTTGGCAGTGAGCCGGCGGCCAGTCGGCGGCGGACGCGAGATCCCTCACCACCAGCGGGAGACGAGAGCGACATCGAAGAGTACGACCCGGCCCAGTCGATGCAACAGCGTAGGGAGATCCAGCACAGCCTCCGCGAGATGCAGAAGCAGATGCGCGAGAACCCGGACGAGTTCATGCAGGCCGACCCCACCGCCCTGCTCGACTACCTCAACCAGTCGGACCGCATCATCAAGAACGTCAAGCAGACCGCCGAGGCCGCCATCGACTCGCGCGGCCTCGTCATTGCCGCCGATCTATCGGCCCGCCGCGTCCAGCGCCTGACGGCCGGCACTGTCGGCAACGGCGTCGACGTCGACGAATTCGTGTCCAAGTGCATCACATACATGCTGCAAGGTCGCGGCATCGAGGATGACGAAGCACCCGCGCTTTCAAGCACGCAGAGGACGCGGAGGAGGAGACCCCAGAACCGCGGTGCTCTAGGCAGCGACGATGAAGACGACACGGGCGACGACGGCGACATGATGAATTGGGTTCACCTGGGCCGCTTTGCCTGCATCCCCGCCGTCCGCAGGCCTTGTCTTCCCGGTTTCATGCTCGGCCCGCTGTCCGTCGAGAAAAAGGCCCGCAAGGTGACCAAGCGGTCGGCCCCCTTCAGGATCAACAGCCTTATCGAGGTCCGCCCGCAGGAGCTCAGCGCCGAGGACCTCAAAAAGTCCGACAAGAATGACCTCCCCTCGATCTGCAAAGGGATACACGAGCGGCTCAAGAAGGCACAGCAGCATGGCCAAGACGCAGCAGACAAGGAGTTGGATGGCCTTGGCGACAACTGCACGCCCGAGCAAGAGATCGCAGTCATGGAACGCTACGCGCTGCGGTCTACCGGAGGCATCGACCTGCTACGATTTGTTGTGAATCCGCACTCGTTTGGCCAGACGGTCGAAAACATGTTCTACGTCAGTTTCCTAATCAGAGATGGGCATGTCAAGCTCGACTTTGACAAGGACGGCCTCCCAGCCATCGGTATGCAACCCTGCCCGGACACAGCAACGCAAGAAGTGTCCAGAATTGCTAACACAAGACACAGAGCCGGTGCACAAAAATATACCTGGCGAGTCCTCTCGCCCCAAGGCTACCATGAGACACCAGGCCATCATGTCCATTGACATGGCGACCTGGCGGGACATCATTGACATTTTTGACATCACGCAGCCGATGATTCCAAACAGAGAGGAGGAGGCTTCTCAAGAAGGACCGGGGGCGCGTGGTTGGTACAGCTGAACTTCGCCTGGTGGTGTAAGGGCTGGGCTCTCCTCAACCTGCATCAAACCCTGCCGCCATCTTGCCAAATATCAACAGTACCCTCACTCTCCCCATGGCCCCTCGGGCTTTGCGATGTTTGCATGGATATTCTCCCGGGGACACCTATCTTAAGCCGACACAAATGCTGCGCCATGTTGCTGTGTTGAAGATGAATCCTTTGTTTGCCACACTCCGTGCGCCACCCTCATGCCGGAAACAGCAACTCGACGCACCACACCCTTTGTCTACCCTTTCATGTAGGGGCAACCCACCCGACACAAATTTAGCACTCTTTGATCGTGCCCATAGTTTCTCTCGATTTGCCTCGAGGCTCCATCTCATTTATGTCGAGGGAGCGCAACCCCCCTTGCAGGAACCCAACATCGACATTTGTCACCACACGACGCTCCCAGCACTTGCTGCTTCCTCTGAGCCTCCTTCATCATTATCACCTACCAGGAACAGTTCTCTGTGGTTCAATACGACATGGCGGCGGAAGAGCATCAGCGGTCGAGCGATCTTGACCTCCCCTGGACCCCAGCACCACCGTCCGTCGGATCAGCAAGCTCGAGCTCCGGGGAAGATAGGGCCGATCAGCAGCATATCATCCCCAGCTCCGCCCAGCCCGATGCCCAAACTGGCGACGGCGGCGGTCCGGCCATCGGGGACGAGGGTACGACTACAGGGCTTGGGCTCCCTCTTGGAAGTGAAACCCCCGATCTCGAAGGGGTCGGGGTTTATGCTGCTAGCGTACCCGGCACACCTCGGACGCCAGTTCGGCCGCCACGCCGGGTGTTTTCTCCTCGGTCGCCCAACATCGCAGTCTTCCCGCAGTCCGCCCACCGCCGCACTTCGAGTGTTCTCGCTGGCGGTGTCAGAACCGGCTACTCGCGAATCCCTGCCATGCCTGCAGGAGGGGACATCTACTTTACGAATCCAGACATCCCAAACTGCCACGGGGAGGGTAGCCATCCAGAGTACGACGCCCTCCGCGACGTTACCAAACCGGAAAGGAACGGCATGCTGGAACGGATCGATCCTCACGAGCTGCTGCAGAATTACATGAGGAACGCCGATGGCGACATCAAAAACGCCTGGGACGGCCTTCTGGGATGCTTCGACATCGCCATGGAGGGCAAATGCGACGCACTTCTCAAGCTTGTTGGAGCCTTCGGCAAATTGGATGAAGGGCAGGAGCACGTCTCATTCCTCGAGGCAAAGTTGGAGGAGCTTGGGAGGGAAAACAGTCGGCGTGCTGGAATCGTCGCAAGCCTCGAAAGAGTGGTGGAGGATGAACGAGAGCGAGCAGGGCGCTTGGGAGCGGAAAAGAGGGGCCTGGCCAGGGAGAAGGCCAGGCTCGAAAGGCGTTACAAGGAGGTCAACACCGAGCGGGACACGCAGTTTGGGATTTTGGAAGGGATCATTGCCGAATGGGAGACGCGAAGCGGCAAGTCAGAAACCAGTTCACAACCCCGTGGCGACGCCGACCATGAGGCGAGATTCGAGTCGATCCGAAGAGCCTTTCACGAAACGCACATGGCTTCGAAAATGACGGAAGCCAGGTACAAACGACTCGAGGACCAGTACGACGACCTACGGAGAAAGGAGCCCATGTTGAGCGCATTTTCCGGATCGTCTGCAGAGCGCTCAAACGCCGGAGAGGACCGGGAACCTCGCATGACAGAGCCAGAGCTTGGGCACCCAGGACCCGCGGACGATGGCCATGCCCTGTGGTGGGAACCGGGGTACCCGGCTGAGCCGATCGTGCCCCCGGACAGCGAGCGACTTCAATCACAGGTCGAGCGGCTGGAAGGGGAGCTTGACCGGTACAAGCAGAGATGCCTCTCGCTTCAGGATACGGTTACCCACCTCGAGGGCAGGCTCGGTGCGCAGGCTGCGGAGGCGGCTCAGGAAAAGCTGGAACATAACAACAGCCTGGACGAGATCGCAAGCTCCATGAACGACATTGACGCCACAGTTTCTCGCGTCGTCTCTGGGCCCGCAAGCAGCCCTGGGGCGGGTTCACCTGCCGGCAACACTCCGGAGCCCCTATTCACAAACGAGTTCATTCGTGACGTGGAAGCGACCCAGGCGCAGGCCATCCAGTCAAGTCGGGCCGTCATGGACGAGATCCAGGCACAAATCGCGGATCTCATCAAGCGAGTCTCGACAGAGTTGGACGAAGCCAAGGCGGCCCAGGCGGAGGAGAAACGACAGGTCCTGGAGGAAGTGACAAACTTCATCGCGACGGTCGACTCCTGGATTCAAACGCACCGAGAAGTGGAGGGCAACCAGGGGTTGATGGAGGACCAACTCGATGCCCTGCGGCAGCAGGTCCACTCCCAGCAGCAAGTGTTCCACGAGATTGGGCAGCAGGTCCGCCAGCACCGCGCCCGAGTGGAAGCAGCCAAGTCGGCCTCTCGGCACAGCGGGACGTCATGCATGCCCTTCTCTGTTCCTCGTCCCAAGAGTGTTTCTGGTGGCTCAGCCGGGTCTGCCTTTGACGCCGGGCCAGACGAAGTCTGGGCTCTGCGGGAAGCGAGGAAGCTCATCGCGCGGCTCATGGCAATCTCCAAGGATGTTTCGGTGGAAGCGGTGGTCCGTGAATGTGGCGAGAAGTTAGCTGCCTTGCGAAAACGCCTCAGGGAGCGGGACCCCAACACCCCGGCTGAAGAATACCTCGCCGCGCTGGAAATTTTCTTGACCGAGAGTTCCCTGGAGGGCATCGAGAACGATAGACCAGGTTTCGACATGCAGCTTGACAAGTTCGACAGGGACCTGAAGAGCCTGCTGGAGCTGCAACAGTTCGCGCCAAAAGATACGGAGGCCGAGAGGGCGCTGCTGGTCGGGGTTGACGAGATGCTGGAGGCCGCCGAGAGGCTTCAGACGAAGCAGAGGAGGCTGATGCAGGAGTGCAAGGCCTACCGCAAGAGGCACGCTCCCCCTCCGCTCACCGCCAGCCAGTCGCAGGAACTCGTCCGGCTCGTCAGCAGCCTCCTCGCAAGCACCGGCGGCCGCTGGAGCCAAGCTACCCTGGCAGACCGGGGCAGGGACAGTCCTATGGGCCAGTTGGTAACCCACGTCCGGAGGATGCTGTCCGACCCTAATTTAGCAGAGCGCCGGCGGGAGCTGAGGGACGGCATCAAAACGCAGGGAATTCAGATGGAGGAACTGGCAGATGAGGTTGATCGGCTCGCATCATTGGCCCGGAATGCCCAGGAGGATGTGATGGCCGTCCAGCGGCTCAAGGAGAAGCGATGGACCCGCACCGCCAGCCACGAGGAGGTCTACTGCGTGTTTTTGGCCAGCCAGCAGCGGCGCGAGGCTTTGTTCCAAGGGATGAAGGACTACGCCAACGCGTGTCTGTCGTTCCTGGACGTCGGCCAGGAGGAAACGCGCACATTCCTCGAAACGACCGTCGCCGACGACCGCAACCACGCCGAACGCGTCCTGTCCGAAACGCTGCTCCGGCTCCACGGCTCCGGGGCCACGAGCTTGCACGGCGAGGCCGCCTGCTTCTGCACGCTGCTCCGCTACCTCTTCCCCAAGGTCTACTACGCGACCGTCGTCGGCGGGTGCTGCGCCGGATCCTCGCGCGTCGACCCCGACTCTGACGGCGCCCTCGGGTCCCTCTGCAATGGCCACCACGGCCACGGCAGGCTCGCCTCCTCGGGCCGCGTGTGGACGTCCGTCTGCCGCATCATGACCACCTTGACTTGGCTCATCCTTCTGGTGCTCATCCAGCCTTACAACCTCGCCACGTCAGCCAGGGCTTCGCTGTCCTTGTTGTTTGGCATGCCGGTTTATGTCTGGTACCTGCTCTCGGGGACCTACACCGGCCCTGAGCTCCATTCCCAAGATCAGACGCAGGATCAAAAGACGGATGAACAGCAAGGTCAACAGCAAGGTCAACAGCAAGGTCAACAGCAAGGTCAACAGCAAGGTCAAGAGAAGGGCCAATCGCAAGATCAATACCCAGCTCAGCAGGATCAACCGCAGGGTCAAGACCAGGAGCCGGAGCAGGCCCAAGGCCCAGAGCCAGAGCAAGACGACCTCCCGCCCCTCCCCATCCTCCCC
>Ga0247824_10001907_pt1 | contig 11629 bp, 17 predicted proteins | sample 13C_PalmiticAcid_FD_194412 | JGI IMG/M metagenome (GOLD analysis project Ga0247824, IMG submission 194412) | Soil microbial communities from agricultural site in Penn Yan, New York, United States - 13C_PalmiticAcid_Day48 | ecosystem: Environmental > Terrestrial > Soil > Agricultural land...
GCGCCGACAAGGGCAGCAGCGATTGGAGCTTTGTCCACAGCGGTGCGCCTGTCGACCCCGGCGCCGCTCAGAAGTTCATGCAGAGCGGGCACTGCCAGCCGATGGATGACGGGCTGTTCCCCGGTTCGTCGCAGACCTACGGCTGGCGGCCATGACCTCCTCCCCTAAACACATAGGTAGCGCAGTAGCTGAGGGGTTCCGCGCGATGGGGCCGATTGAGGCTCTGATGCTGTCGCGGGCAGCTGACATTCGGAACCGCCTACGCGGGCCGCGCCCAATGCCTCAGCGCCGCCCCTCCGCTCCTCTCGAGTTGCCAAAGCCGCCAGCTGTTGTGGAGCCAGTGTTCCATGCGCCTCGCATAGCCACGACGAAGGGCCGAGCCTTGGTGGTGGAGATCGCCAAGGCCAACGGGCTGAACTGGCGCGAATTGGTCGGTGAAGGGCGGACGCAACGCGTCGTCATCCCCCGCAATGAAGTGTCGTTCCGCCTCGTAACCGAACTAGGCATGAGCTACGCCAAGGCCGGGAAGGTGCTTGGGGGCAGGGATCACACGACGATCCTACACGGTTGCCGCAACCACGCCAAGACATCGCCAGAAGCGGCAGAGATCTGGCGCAAGCATGTTGAGTGCGAAACCGAGCGGCGTTTGCACAAGCGCGACATGGCGCTGCGACTGAGTTCACAAGGCCTTCCCGTAAGTCAAATCGCGTCTCGTCTGCATGTGATGCCGCGTGTGGTGGAACAGTGGATAGCGTGATTTTTTGTTCCTGCTTCGTTCGTAGGAAATTTGGGAACCCCCGAACCGGTTGGTATGATGGTGATGCATTGCGCTTTTCCGAAAAGGCCACGCTGACTGATGGGTAAAGTCGTCTTCATTGAAGAAGCTGCCAGGCAGCGGGACGTGACTGTGCACGAGGCATGGGATCGCTACGTCGCGGCCATGCAGAAGTCGAAAGAGACTTTGCGTGTCGAGGATGGCATTGCCGCCGGCCGCGCCTATCGCCTGTTTGTCGAACTGTTTGCGAGGAAGCCATGAACCTTCCCGCATCCAAGATTGTCCTTGCCGAAGTCGATAGCGAGATCACGCTGCTGGGCTCGCTGTTCATGGCCCAAGGCGCCTTCGAGCAGATCGGCGGCAGCATCAGGCCTGAATGGTTCTCGGACGGCATGCTGCGCTACATGTTCGAGTGCTGCCGGCGCATGCAGGACGAAGGGCTCAAGCTGACGCCTCAGTCCGTCATCTCGTCGCTGCCGGCTGACTGCGGCGGTATCGAGCGCAATGACTTCTATGCCCGCGTCTGTGGCGCTGCACTACCGGTCAACACCATCCCCGGCATCGTCTCCATCGTTAAAGACCGTTGGGCTCGCCGCGAGCTGCTGGACCAGGCAGACGAGATCCGCGCTCGAGCCGACATGTTCAACGAGAACCCCTACGACCTCGCAAGCGAAGTCATCGTGACGCTGGACGGCATCAATGCCGATCGGTCGGGCTCGTCAGTCAAGTCGCTGGACACGGCCATGCAGAACGTGCGGGACCAGAAGGCCACCCGCCGCGGCGCCAGCACGGGACTGCATGCGCTCGATGTCAAGCTCAATGGCTATGTGCCTGGGCAGCTCTACGTCATCGCCGGCCGGCCGGGCATGGGCAAGTCCGCCTTCATGTGCTCGTCGCTTCGACGCACTGCGCAGTCGGGCAAGGGTGTGGCGATCTTCTCGCTCGAGATGACGGGGGAGGAAATAGCATGCCGGTGCCTGTCGGACGGACTGGACAGTGTGACCGCGCCGCCTTTCGGCAGCATCCTGCGCGGGTTGCTTAGCGAGTCTCAGAAGGCTGACGTAGCGATAGCGCAAGACAGCCTTGGGTCGCTGCCCATGATCATCATCGACGATGCTCGCCAGACATGGTCAGAGATCGTCGCGAAGGCCCGGCAGGCCAAGGCCACGTTCCAAGCGCAGGGCATACCGCTCTCGGTGGTCTGTATCGACCACATGGGGCTGGTGACGCCATCCGATCGGTACCGCGGCAACAAGGTGGCCGAGGCCGGCGAAATCTCAGGGCAGGCGCGGGCGCTCGCCAAGGAACTGGACTGCTGCGTAGTGCTGCTGTGCCAGCTCAGCCGCGAGGTCGAGAAGCGCGACGACAAGCGCCCCGTGATGAGCGACCTGCGCTGGTCTGGTGAGATCGAGCAGGACGCCCACGTGATCGGGTTCCTCTATCGCGAGGCCTACTATCTGGCGCAGGACGCCAACGCTGATCCTTACAAAATCTCAGAAGTAAGGAATCAACTCGAGTTCCTTATCCGCAAGAACCGAAACGGAGAGACGGCCGATGTAAGGCTGTGGTGCTCCATCGGCCACTCCATGATCCGGGACGAATGATGACCAAGTGGTTCCGCTTCTATGCTGATGCCATGCGCAATCCGAAAGTTGCCGCACTGTCGGATCGCGAGTTCCGTCTGTGGGTGCAGGTGCTGTCTGTCGCGTCTGAAAACGAGGGCAGAGTACCACCCGCCGACGACCTCAAGCACATGCTTAGGATGAGGCTAGACCACCTCTTAACGGGCCTTGATCGCCTCATAAGCAGTGGTCTTATCGACCGCTTAGAGGTTGGATACGAACCGCACAATTGGAAAAAATTCCAATACAAATCAGACACTTCGACCGACAGGGTCCAGAAACACCGCTCCGGGAGAAACGTTTCTGAAACGCCCCCAGAAGCAGATACAGAAACAGAGAAGAAAGAACCTATAGCACAGCGCATAGAAACTGCTGCGCCGCGTGATCGTTTCGATGACCTTCTCCAGCGGCTACTCGATGCTGCAGGGATCAGCGGGTTTCGAGAGGAACGCTCTACCGGGCTCGTCTCGGTTGGCCCGATCATCGCGCTCATCGAGCGAGGCTATTCGTTGGAGGCCGACATCCTACCGGTCATCCGCGACAAGTGCCGCGGCGGCTTCAGGCCGAGGACCTGGGGCTACTTCACCGACGCCATCATTGAGGCGGCAGCGGCCAAGAACGCCATACCGGCCAAGCAAGTGGCGCCGGATTTCAACTGGCAAGCGGCTGTGGACCTGTTCCGCGCCGATCCGTCGAACTGGGCCGCCGGCTGGGGGCCAAAGCCCGGTGAGCCAGGTTGCCGCGTTCCGCCCGAACTACTCCGCGCAGCCGCCTAACCCCTCCCAAGCAAAGCGAGAGAGCATCATGCCATACGTCACAGCAAACGATTACGCGAGGGTGAGGCATCTGATCGATCCGTCGTCCGATGTGCCCATGGCTGGCGGCGTCGGAGCCGTTGAAGCGGCCATCTACGACCTTAACCGTCGCATCAAGGCAGAACAGGATACCGCGACCGCCGAGGATTGGCTGATGCTGCTGCGACGGCACGTGGCACTTGTAGCATCATACCGACGCGGCGGTGGTCGCTCTCCTGCCATCCGGTCTTCCCATGACTGAGGGGGAGAACATGGTGGAGAGGTGCGCCAAGGCCGTGAAGGGGAAACTGTTCGAGTTGCGTCACCGCGCGGACACGATGGGCTTCGATGAGATCGTTCGCGCGGTCATCGAGACCCTCATAGAGGAGCCAGCCAGCGGCGCTCTGCTGGCCCGGGTGGAAGAGGTTGCGCGGTCCCTCAACCGCCTTCGCTCCGAAGACCACATCAAGAGCGTAGCCCTCGACAGCCTTTCGATCCACCGAGAAATCCTGCGTTCATACCTCCGTACCGCCCTATCTCAACCCAATGAAGAAGGAGAGCCTCGTGGCTGAAATCAGAAACGGCAATGAATTGATGCCGGCGATCACCCATCTGCTGCGCCAGCGCATAGACGAGGCCACCGAGGAAGTCGTGAGCAAGGCGGTGGCGGACTTCGAAGCCAGGCTGCGGCGAGAGATCGCCAAGACAGCAATGGAAGTCGCGAATTTCTACGAGCTGGATCAAAACCGCGGCGTTCTGACTATTCGCGTGAAGACCTCGTGACCCACCTTCCCAACCAAGGAGAGAAGGAATGAGTTCGCCGTTCCACAGAGAGTTGGACGCAACGAGCATTGACGAGCTTCTCAGGGTGGCTAAGGCGCGGTTCGAAGCCATGACGCCCGAGGAAAAGGCCGCGATGATTGAAGCCCAACGGCAGTCGTGGCTGAGGGGCATGGCGCCTTGCGAACACGGCGTGGCGGACTGGGAAGATTGCCCGGACTGCCGCAAAGCCTAACCCATCTACATCCATCTAAACACAAGGGGCACTACCGTGGCGGCAGGACGAAAGCGTAAGACAGGCGTGAAGCGTACAGCATCCGGCCGGCCATCAAGGGCAGCCGATGCTTACCAGGAGAACCTCGAGCCCATCCTGACCCGCATGCGGCTGTTCGGGCTCACTGAGAAGGACGCACGCGACCAGAAGGCGTCAACCTTCATCGGGCGCCTGCAACTGACCAAGGCCGTCAGCCAGGCGCAGTACGATGCAGCCCAGACGTGGCTAGAGGTACGCGAGCACTATCAGCGTGCCATCAAGAGCCCCGATGCGCTGCGCAGCTCTGGTGGTGGCGGAGACGGTGGCGAGAGCCCATCCTACGCCTCATGGTGCCAGCAGGCCATCAAGCGCTACGACGCAGCGCAGAAGGCCATCATGGCAGAGCAAAAGGTCTACGCCAATCGCGGTCGCAATCTGTTCGCGGCGGTTGATTACGTCGTGGGCCGCAATGAGGCCCACTGGCATTTGGTTGGCGATTGCCGGCTGGCGCTCAACGCCCTCGCTCATCACTTCAGTGGGAAGAAGGTCAAGCGACTTGACGACGCTTCGCAAATCGCGGCATAAGGTCGTAATGCGATTTTCAGACTATCGTCTGAGCGGCCCCGTGGTTTGACCTCCCGGGGCCTTTTCTATTGGCGGATGGCCCTACCGGCGAGAAGGCCGACAAACCAAACAGCCGTAGCTTGGGCAACGCGGCCCGCCAGTCCCACTAACTGTTCCACATGAACACCGATAGGCACCCATGGCAGAACGCGGTCGTTCACCCGGCTTTCGCATGTCGAATGAGCACCGGGTTAAAATCCAGAACAGCAACATCCTCAACGCGCTTATCGAGCACGTTGAAGGTGCACGCGAAATGAGCGCCACACAGGTGAGCGCTGGCCTTGGTTTGCTCAAGAAGATCATGCCCGACCTCGCGGCAACTGCAGACCTTGGCGAGGCAGGCGAACTGACCCCTGTGAACAGGATGACGGATGAAGAGCTTGAGGCCATCGCCGCAGGCCGCAGCGCTCGAGCTGCTGCGCCGCCGGAAAGCCCGCACAAGCTTAACTGAGTATGCGCGGTACATCGAAGTCCCAGGCGCGCCAGTAGAGGCGCAGGACGAGGACAGCGACAAAGCCGAGCGCCGAGCTGAGACAGTTCTCGCAGCTCACCACGTGCTGGCACTTGACGCCTGCCAACGCTGCATCGAGGCGCCGAACGGTCGACTGATGCTGTTTATGCCGCCAGGCAGCGCCAAGAGCACCTACGGCTCCGTTGTCGTCCCTAGCTGGGTAATGGGTCGCACGCCAGGGTATCGAATGATTGGCGTCAGCTATGCCAGCGACCTCGCAAGGAAGCTTGGCCGGCGCACTCGCAGCATTGTCAGGCAGGACGCATACAAGACACTGTTCGGCACAGAGATCAGCCAGGATAGCAGCGCTGCTGACGAATGGGCGCTAGAGAACGGCTCCGAGTATATGTCGGGTGGCTTGCTCTCGGGCATCACCGGCAACCGCGCCGACCTCGTTGTGGTCGATGACCCGGTCAAGGGCCGGCAGGACGCAGAGTCGGAAGTCATCCGCAAGCGGACCATCGAAGCCTTTGACGATGACGTGCGCACCCGCCTCAAGCCGGGCGGCTCGGTAATCGTTATCCAAACCCGATGGCACGAAGAGGATCTAGCGGGCTCAATCCTGCCGATTGGCTACAGCGGCGAAAGCGGGATCATCCGGTGCCGCGATGATGCTGATTGGGAAGTCATCTGCTTGCCCGCAATGGCTGAGCGCAGTGATGACCCTTTGGGCCGCAAGCCGGGCGAGTATCTGTGGCCTGAGTGGTTCCCGCGCAATCACTGGGCTCAGTTCGAACGCAAGCCCCGCACATGGGCCAGCCTGTACCAGCAGCGGCCGGCGCCAGAGGAAGGCGACCTGTTCCGCCGTGAATGGCTGCGGCCATACGAGAACCCGCCCGAGCGCTCGACGCTCACCGTCTACGGCGGCTCAGACTACGCGGTCACGGCAGACGGTGGCGACTATACAGTGCACGTTGTGGTCGGCATCGATGCTGAGGGCAGGCTGTGGCTGCTGGATCTGTGGCGCGGCCAGACTGCCAGTGACGTGTGGATCGAAGAGTTCTGCAACCTCGTCATCAAATGGAAGCCGATGGGATGGGCCGAAGAGACGGGGCAGATCAAGGCCTCACTCGGACCATTCATCACCCGCAGGCAGCGTGAGCGCCGGGCCTATGTGGCTCGCGAGACATTCCCGACCCGCGGCGATAAGGCCATCCGGGCACAGTCAATCCGCGGCCGCATGGCGCTCGACGGACTGTACGTGCCACGCAACGCGCCATGGGTTGAACAACTGACAGCCGAGCTGCTGACGTTCCCGACCGGTCGCAATGATGATCAGGTCGATGCGTTGGGCCTCGTGGGGCAGTTGCTCGACAAGATGTTCAAGAACAAGCCTGAAGAGCCGGAGAAGCCCGCGCTTCGCACCGAGTACCGCGCCTCACGCAGCACCGAAACACCCGACGATTGGAAGAGCGCTTAGCCATGGTTTACGATCACCAGTTGCTGTCGGCCAAAGAGCTAATCCAGCAGAACATTCAGCACCTCGAAGAGGAGGCCGAGGAGAATGACCGCGAGGCCACTGGCCTTGAGCAGCGCGCGGCGAAAGCCCGTCTGAGGGCCTCGGAAGTACGAGCGCACATTAAGGCTCTGGTGGCGGCAGCCGATCGGGTCGGCACATGAATACCGGCTACACCGCTGGGTCAAGCAATGCGGCTGGCACTGGCTCAACCGGTGAGAGCGGCATGCATGCCCGTCGCAAGCGGGAATATCTCGACTATCTCGGCGGCAAAGACGAAGAGATCAAGGAACAGAAGCAGTCTCGCGCCTACTATCACGGCGCGCAGTGGACTGACGCCCAGGTTCGCGCCTTCAACAAGCGCAAGCAACCCGTGGTCACGTACAACCGCGTTGGTCGCAAGATCAACGCCATCGTTGGGCTACTCGAGCGGCAGAAGCAGGATCCTCGCGGTTTCCCTCGCACGCCGCAGCATGAAGAGGGTGCCGAACTCGCTACTGCCGTGCTGCGCTACGTGTGCGACCAGCAGAAGTGGGCGGCAATCTCGCCGCTCTGTGGCATGCAGGGCGCGGTTGATGGCATTGCCGGCGTAGAGATCACAATCGAGGCTGGCGACCGTGGCGACCCGGAGATCGGGCTCAACGACGTTGACGCCTCCTCGTTCTTCTACGATCCGCGCTCGCTCAAGGAAGATTTCTCCGATGCCCGCTACATGGGCGTTGGCAAATGGATGGACATCGAAGCTGCGGTGGAGATGTTCCCCGACAAGGAACAGGAGCTGCGCGACAGCGTCGACAGCGGCTACGACCTGACCAGCGATCCGGCCTCGGACAACAAGTGGGTGAGCATCGAGGCCGGCACCAAGCGGCTGCGCCTGGTTGACCACTGGTACATCAAGAACGGCAAGTGGCGTTGGTGCCTCTACACAGGCGCAGTGCTGCTGGACGAGGGCGAGAGCTACCTCACCGACGAGATGGGCAAGACCATCTGCCGCTACATCATGTATTCGGCCAACGTCGATCAGGATGGCGACCGCTACGGCTTCATTCGCAACATGCGGTCCGCTCAGGACGAGATCAACATGCGCCGGTCGAAAGGCCTGCACCTGCTGAACTCGCGGCGAATGATCATCGAGGACGGCGCCGGGCTGGAGGTGGAGAAGGTCCGCACCGAGGCGGCTCGCCCAGATGGGGTGATTGTCTATCCCGCCAGCACGACAGAGCCGAAGTTTGACGACAGCGCCAAGACGGCGGAGTTGCAGGGGCAAGTCGCATTCCTCGAGGACGCCAAGCAGGAAATCGAGAACTACGGGTTCAATCCCGCCCTGATGGGCACTGGCGTACAGGACATGTCGGGCCGCGCCATTCAGATGCTGCAGCAGGCTGGCATTGCCGAGCTGGGGCCGTATTTGCTGGCCTACAAGGGCTGGAAGCTCAGGGTCTACCGCGCCATCTGGAACGCCGTCCGTCAGCACTGGACCTCGGAGCGCTGGATCCGCGTCACCGACGATGAGAACGTGGCGCAGTTCGTGGGCATCAACCAGCCGGCGACCGATGAATTCGGCCAGCCCATCATGCAGGCTGACGGCACGCCAGCGCTGCAGAACGCCATTGGCGAGTTGGACGTGGACGTGATCCTCGATGAGGGCCCGGACACGATCAACGCGCAGCAGGACACCAACGAGACGCTGAAGCAGATCCTGCCAGCCATTGCGCCGATGCTCTCGCCGCAACTGGCACAGGCAGCGCTCAAGCTTCTGGTGTCGACCTCGGCGCTCCCGGCGTCGGCCAAGAAGACGTTCAGCGATGCCGAGCAGGCTTCGCAGCAGCCCAACCCGCAGGCGCAGGCAGCCGAGCAGTTGCAGATGCGTGGGGCAGCTGCCGAGGTCATGGAAACCGAGGCCAGCGCCAAGCTTAAGGAAGCGCAGGCCATGAAGGCTGCGGCCGAAGCTCAAGCCGCAGGGCAGGGCGAAGACCCACGTATCCCAATGATGGAAGCCGCCAACCGGCAGCGCGAAAGCCAGATCAAACTGACCACGATTGCCGCGAAGGCCCAGGCTGATGAAGCCAGCGCCGCACTCAAACTACAGGGTCAGCGCCTCGACAACGCCGGCAAGCTGATCGACCTCCAACGGCAGCGCGAAACGCCGCCACCCCAGCCTCAAGGAGCCTGATAGATGGCAACACAGGGTTTCCCCGCGGCAGGGGTGATTGCCGATGACGTGCGTGCGTTCCTTGTTGGTGGGGACGGCTCAGGTGGCGTCAGCGCCTCCAACCCGCTCCCCACTGTAGGGCTATCCTACAGTGCCTCCGCAACATTCACGCCAGCCGCGTCGTCGCATACTGCAGGCGATGTGCATGAGGGGGCCAAAACATTTGCGCTGGGGGCCATCAGCGGCAGCCGCATCATGATCACCAGCGCCTCGCTGCAGATCAGCAGTGCGACGACAGAAGTCACAGCATGGCGGCTATACCTGTTCAACGTGACGCCGCCCTCGGCGCTTGCCGATGATGCGGCATTCGTACTCCCAGCCGGCGATCTGGCGTCCTTCCTCGGATATGTCGACCTCGGCACCGCCGTTGATCTAGTCGACAACCAGTGGGTTGAGACCAACATCATCAACAAGCAGGTGAAACTCGCCGGAACCGGCCTGTTCGGCTACCTCGTGAACCTCACAACGCTGACGCCCGCAGCAGTTGCGCACACCGTCACCCTGCACGCTGTGGGGCTCTGATGCACCCAGCGCTGCTTCCTATACTTCTTGGAGCGCGGCCGAATGTGGTCCTTAACGGGGGGTTCGACGCCGATACGAACTGGTCCAAGGGGACCGGTTGGACGATCTCTGGCGGCGTGGCGGTTAAGGCACCGGGTACCGGGTCAGTCCTCGGCCAGGCTGCGGCCGGCGTCGCTGGTCGAACCTACAACTGGACCATGACCCTCACGGTAGTGGCTGGATCAGTGACCATCGGATGGGTGGGAACCTCCGGAAATGTGTTCAGCGCCAGCATGAGTGCTAGCGGCACGTATTCCGGCACTCTGGTCGCTTCTGCGACTAGCAATCTAACGACCGTCAGGGTGACAGCTGACGCGGCGTTTGACGGGACGGTCGATAATATTTCGATCAGGTGAACGAGGTGTGTAAATGACCGTCATAACGCCGCAGGGGCTCGACAGCGCAGCAGTACAGGCTGCCATCGACTTTGTGGCTGGTAGCGGAGGCGGGACGCTTTCCGTCCCGACCGGGATCTACAACCTTGGCGCCGACACTATCACCGTGCCGATCTCGGTGACGATCCTCGCAGACCGAGGGGCGGAGTTCCGCTATTCCGGAGCAGGCGTGGCGATCGACATCTACGGCGATGTCGTCAATGCAAGCCGGTTCATGGTGCTGCCGAACGTTCAGCGCAGCGGCGGCGTTATGTGGGACACCGGGGCCGATACCACATCAATAGGTGTGCGGCTCAACGCCTGCCACTACGATACGATCCACATGGGAGAAGTTCGCAATTTCAGGCGCGGGCTGGTGTTGCGGGCGCTGCCAAACGCTGGTGATCAGATCGACAGTGGAAATTGCATCTGCAACACCATTTTTGTAGGCCAGAACATCAACAACTGGCACGGTGTTGATTTTCAGTACCACCCGGCAGGCGGCGGCTTCGCTCAGGCTGGGTGCAACCAGAACACGTTCATCGGCGGGGTAATCCGTATTGATGGCCCGTGGAACCACGAGGCTGGGCGCGACGGCATCCACATGCCCGACGCCGAAAACAACCTCAATACGTTCTTGGGGGTAAACCTCGAGGGCACTGCCACCGAACGCGCGGTGTATTGCGGCAGCCAGGAAAACCTATGGATGAACTGCCGCTTGGAAGGCGGCGGGGCTGGCTACTTCACCTTCACGGCGAGCGCCATCAACAACACGGTAATCGGTGGCCGGACCACGGCACTATCGGCCGGCCGGTGGGACGCCATCGTATCAGACGCTGGGTATGCGAACAGGTTTCTGTGGGCAAACGTCCTTGGCGGAAGGTACAATACGCTGGACTTCAACACCGGAAAGTTGCTGTTCGGCAACGGCTCCGCGGCGCCGGCCACGCCCATTCAAGGCTACGGAACAACGCGGCTGTCGTTCGGTGATGCAACGCATCTTGGGCAACGACGCTTTGGGTACAGTCGCGAGGAAACATTCTCGCAGGACAGTGGCACAACGCTGACGGCAGGTCACGACCACTACATTCTCACCCACCCCAGCCCAGCGACCATCACCGGCATAGCTGGTGGCGGGCTTGCGGATATCGAGGGCATCGTATCGATCATCGCGACTACAGAGAATATCACCCTGCAGAACACCGATACGCCCGCGCCGTCTGCTGGTAAATTCGTTCTTTCCGGCGGCGTTGACAAGATACTCGGAGCCAAGAGGCCTATACTGTTCCGAACTTACGACGGGAATCTATACGAGGTCTAGATTTCGGCATAGTAACGGGTATGGCAGATAAGTTCTGGCGCAGAGTAGCAGCCGCCCTTGACCGGATACCCTCTCGCTGGGGCATTCCGCTGCTGGTGATCGTCGCTGTGCTGATCTGGATCGGAGCGCTCAAGCTCTTCGGGCTCTAACGACCCGCAACACAGTTTCCAAGGCTCGCTCCGGCGGGCCTTTTTCGTGCCGACCCCTCGCCTGGGGCCAATCGGGCGTTTCGCATGGCCAAGCTGCAAGAGCCGGGCTTCACCTCCCTCATGGTGAGCATCGCCGCCGGATAATTCGGGCGTTTCCGTAGCTCCTTACGACATTGGAGAAGACTGATGGCAGACGA
>Ga0247824_10001908_pt1 | contig 11627 bp, 16 predicted proteins | sample 13C_PalmiticAcid_FD_194412 | JGI IMG/M metagenome (GOLD analysis project Ga0247824, IMG submission 194412) | Soil microbial communities from agricultural site in Penn Yan, New York, United States - 13C_PalmiticAcid_Day48 | ecosystem: Environmental > Terrestrial > Soil > Agricultural land...
CCCCATGAGCATTGGATCCAATGCTCCTAGTTCATTAACTCTTTGACCATGTTTCATTGTCAATACGAATGCAAAGTGTGTGTTGTGTACTCTATGTTTTATCTCCCTTTTCCCTATGTCCCTTCTGAAAGAATGTATCAGCAGAGATCCATTTTTACAAGTAGTTCAATTCCTGAAGAGTTCTTCTCTTCTCAGGTGAGATGCTGTTCCAGATGGTGGTAGTGGTATTCGAATCCAATGTGCCCAACGCTGCTTTGAGTGTCTGCACCATGCGGCTCGCAATCGGCTCAGGAATAATTGCAGCAACCAATGCCTCCACCATGACAGTCACCAAGTGCGGCATGTTGATGTTGTTGAGACCCAGTACCGATGGATGTTGTCTAGAGTTGTACAAACAAAAAAGTGTTAGAGGACACGTTGTGCTACCAAGTCGCATCATCGAAAGAAAACCGTGTAAACACTTACGCTTCTATGAGATCCAAGAGGTATGTGTATGTAATAGGCGCCTCCTCCTCATCGTTCAGCAAAGGCAAGGTCTGAACCCATGAGGGAAGGACCGTGTTGACATCAAACTTGCTGCTGTTGAACTTGCAGATCTTAGTCACAGCCGAGATCGCGTTCTCGGTCACATACACGTTCTCAACCTCCCTTGACTGAGGAGCGTTGATCACCTGGAACAGTGGTGTCAATGCAGCACTACACACCTCTGCGTACTCTGGTCCTCCCATCTGTCCACACAGTCCCATACCGTAGCAAGCAGCCTGACGAACATCTCCAGCAGAATCGACGATCGACTCGAGCATCTTGGGGAGATAATGGACCATGGTTGACCATGAGCTCGGACCTGTGAACTCGATCAGATCATCCAAAACGCAGATAGCCCACTGACGTGAAGCAGGGTTTGAATCGTTCAAGAACGTTGCAATAACAGGCTCCAATGTCTTGAACATGGGCAAGTATGCGGCTCCGTGTGCCTTCATCAGGCTGTGGATAGTACGGGACATTTCACCAAGAACTGCCTCCTCGTCCATTTCCTCCTCTTGGATCTCTTCCTCATCCTCGGCTTCAAACTCGCTGCTCTTGCGAGCCTCCTCACGGTGCTTCAGGCGAGTGTAGTATTCCTTGAGCTGTGTCTCTGTGGCGCGTGTAAACTCGTCGAGCAACTGTGGAGTCAGGCTGGGTCCATTCATAAAGTCCAAGGACTCGTAGAACGAGACATAGAGCTGGAGCAAGAATGCTGGGTCAGCCTCTGTCGTCATAACTTCCATGATCTTGGTGGCGATTCCATGCCACAGATTGAGAACATATTCCTCGCCGAGCTCAGCCTGCTTGGCGCAAGAGACCAACTGAGGGAGTGTGGCAGCAGCAGCATGACGGACACCATCATGGAAGTAAAACTTGAGGAGAGGCAAGACAATGTCGCGAACTTTCTCAATGTATGGACGGAAACCGGGTCCAAGCTCACGGGCATAACAGATCAACATCTCCACAGCTGTGCACTTCTCTTCCAAGACTGTTGTCTTGATTCCAATCTGTTGACCATCCACTCCAACAAACTCCCAACCGTCTTCAGCAGAATAGTTGGTTTCAATGTCATCCTCGGGGTCCAGAACAGCAAAGTCAGGCTTGAGTTGCGCGCTGGCCAACAGTGGGGGCATGACAATGTCGAGATAAGGAACAAAGTCGCGTCCAAGGACTTTGCAGACACGGGCCCAGGCAGCCAACAAGTAGGAGACCTGGGGATCGTCCGCCTCGGTAACGCTGGTCTGCGTTTGGACCAAGAGCTGAATGAATTCCTGGGCATGAGGGGCAAAGACCTCCTTACCAACAGCCAGGGCGATCAGACTGGCACATTCCATGGCCTTTCCGCGCAACAGTCTGTATTCCTTGTTTGTGGCCTGACGAAGTACGTTCACCAACAATGGCATGATGCTGCTGTAGTACTTGACAAAGCGATCCTCTGCGCTGTCAGCCACAGTGGCGATGGTGGTGATAGCCTGTTCCTGGACATAAGTCGTGCCAGTGTTGAGGAGTGACAGGAGACGTTCGAAAATACCATCCAGATAAGGTTCAAGAATACCCTTCTCCACGGCCTCGCAAAAGTTGACCAAGGCAGCGGCAGCATGGGCACGGACACGGGGGAAGGGTGCATCATCCATGACTGGGATCAAGTTGGTCAAGACAGCCGCGTGGTGGTTCTTCTGCATGGGTCCAGCAAAGTCAGTCGACATTTGACCGATGGCATTGCACGCAGCATAGCGCACACGAGGATGGGGATCGCGCAAGAAAGGGAGGACCATATTGATGATCTTTCCGAGTTCTGCTTCCATGATGCGAACGCAGCCCTCACCAATGGCCGAGACAGCAAAGAGGGCGGCATGGCGAGCCTTCCAGCTCTCATTGCCCAGCATCTGAGGAATGTAGACAAACGAGACGGGCAACATGGCCTTACCACCCAAAGCTCGAGCCAAGCGGTCCATAGCATGCTCTCCAATGACATAGTTTGAATCATTGTCTCCTTCATCCAAATCATCGGTAGTGTACCAGTCTTCATCGTCGTCCAACTCTGTCATCATCTCCAGGGCGACAGGGACAATGGTGGTGGTGTAATCTGGGACCTTGCGAACCATACCAGGGGCACACTCGGCCAAAGTCAACAGCAATTCAAGAGCGGACTGTCTGGTACGGTCTTCGAGCTCCTTCTTTTTGACGATTTGGATCATGAAAGGCAGGATGTCAACGATGACATGGCGGAAGAGACGTGGATAGTGCTCAGCCAACTCAATCATGACGACCAAGCCTTCAATCAAGGACTCTTCATCTCCAGCAATAACAAGTGCGTTCAAGACCTCGAGCAATTGAGGCATCAATGATGCCATTGAGTTGCGGGTGGCATTGTTGGTATCCAGCACGAAGGAGACAACAGCCTTAGCAGCGGCCAGGCGGACCTGAAGAGGGATTCGAGAGGAAATGGGGAAAGGTGAGCCATGATAGATCTGACGCCACATGATTTCCAAAGACGGTTATCGTCTTTTTTTTGCACGAGCCCTTCATGACGCTTTGATACTTACATGGAGGTTCTCATCGCGCAAGCTGTTGGCAAAGACAGACTTGAGAATATCCACATGTTGTCCAGAGATCAAGTTGGGCACTGAAGTGAAGATGCGGAAGGCAGACTCGCGGTGTTCGGGCGATGGAGACTTTGTGCACTCGAACAATGCAGGCAAGAGTTCAGGCCAGGCCTCTGTATAATCGATGAGATCATATAGAATATACAAACAATGGGAGATGTCAGCAACACCTGATCACAGCCTTTTCCCTTTTCCCTTTCCCCTGAATGAGTAAAAGAGCAGAAACCCAAAAAAAAAAAAAAAAAGCGACATACGGTTCTTCAGGGTGGAGGCACGGGCCATCTCAGCAATGGTGTCGCAGACCTTGTTGCGGACAGACTTGTTGGGTTCCTGAGACAAACCAGCCAGGAAGTGATTCTTCATGGTCTGACGGGTCTCCTCCTGCGTCACATCCCAGAGGGTGGTCTCCTCAGCATCCGGGTCCTGGTTGGGGATTCCCTTGAAAGCCACACGACGGGTCAAAACAGCTGCAAAAGAACGAAGCTGTTCCCCGCCAAAAAGCGTCCGTTACGAGTTTGCGTTACGGTTGGAGTTTCCCGGTTGTTGCACAAGGCGATTAAGAAGGTGTATATCACCCCCATGGTCGATGACGGAGACGTGTAAAAAGGCGAAAAGAGGAATCAGTAAAGTCTTTGGGATTTGGCGAAAGAGGGACAGAGGCTGAGATATGGACATGCAAAATAGACTTACATCAGCTTCGTCGCTGTTACGGGACAAGTAGGCGAATCCGGAGAGGAGGGCATCAGGGCTCTTGACCATCCACTCGTTGTTGAGTTGCTCCTCTGCAGCAGAACGTACAGCATTGTCGTTGGAGACGAGGTTGGAGAGGACCTGGACCAGCTGCTGCAGGATCTCCTGAGATACGTTCGACATGACGGATTATATGTGACAAAGGAAGGGACAGGAAAAGAGGGCGCGTGGATATGAGCAGGAGAGGTATTAAATTACAAAGAGACCATGCAAAACTGAGAGGAGAGGAGCGAACGTGAAAGGAGACGTGGGAATGTGGGATGCAGACGAGATCGATTGGGGTGAGGACAAGCAAAAAATGGTGGCAAACAGAGAAGGGGAGGAGAAGAGAGAGAGAGAGAAAAGAGAGAGAAACAACAAAAGTCAAAGGAGGGACGACAACCACACGGCGCTTGCCCAACTGCACCCAGGGGGTGACACTTTTTTTTTTTTCTTGCCTTTGTGTTTGTGTTGTTGGACCCTTAACTGTTCACGCAGCACGTGCGACTGTAATGCGAATGCTGCATCCAACACACCTTGGTGCATGGGAGCTTTTGCTGAAGAGCAGTGCGCGATTCGACCAATCAAAGTGTGTGACGCCTTTCCACCATTGCTCTCGTTCTCATCCCTCAGACTCTTCTTTTCTTCTACTTTTTCCTCCTTCTTCCTCATCCAACCTCCACTCCATTGCTACTCCGGCTTTCAGCACATATCGTTCGTCATGTTCGGCCTGAAGACAACCCTCAAGGCTCTTCTCTATAGCGCTCTCCTCCTTGCCGCAGGTACTTTTCTTCGTTTTTTTCTTCTGGACACTGGCGTCACTTGGAGATCACTGATCAGTTGGAGAATAACGTTTGATGGAGTCAAGAGTTCTCCTCAGCCTGGACCTCAAAACGACACATACAGTACAAAGTACCATTCAAAGGGCGACCCACGCCGACAAAAGGGATCCGCGACAGTCGTGTTCTCAGAGCTGGAGTGAAAAAGGGAACACTCAAGTGGACCGATCTACTTCGTGAACTGGCAAGGATCATTTTGACGTTAACCATCGTTCCTAATTGCGTCTCCTACCTCTCTATTTTCTAGTCACTGCTGCACCTGCTGCAGAAGCACCCAATGTCGAAGTCTCTGCCGAGTTCCCCAATGCGATCCAGGGCTGTAAGTCATCGGCGTACTGTTGATCAGGTGCAGTTGATCCATGATCTCATGGCTGGATCATTGTATTGTCTAAATGGTGCCCGGAAATTGACTTCCATCTTCACCTCCACAGTGACTCCTAGCTTGATCTCAGGAGACTCGAACAAGCTCAAGGTCACCTTCCGTAACTCGGGCAAGACTGATCTCAAGGTCAACTTGATCGTCGGAACTGTGTCCGAGGCTGACGACTTCTCCAACGTTATCCGTAACGTAAGTGTCATCTGCCGACTTTCCGAAAATGACATGCCGATCCCATTCCCGCTCTATACCAAGCACAAGTTACGATGGCGAGGTGGATGATTTGACACCTTCTTCCCAATCATTCTACAATCTTAGTTGACCGCCTACAGATACTCCACCACCCTCAAAGCTGAGGCCACACTGGTCTTGCCCTACACTATTCAGATGGAGCACAAGTCGACCGAGGTTGGCTTGAGCTTGTATGCTGATATCTCGGACTCGGCTAAGAACCACTTCCAGGTTGTTGTCTACAACAGCACCGTCACCTTCTCTGAACCCATCCAGTCCTGGGTTGATCCTCAACTGTAAGTGGTGACACGAAGGAGATACAGGGCTCATGGCATTGTCATGACGCGATCATGAAATCTAAATGGTATGCTACTGCCTTTACTACACTCTACTAGGATCTTCTTGTACGTTTTGATTGCTGGTATTTTCTTTGCGATCGGTTCCTTCGTCAAGGGTTCCGTCACACCCGAGAGCAAGAAAAAGGCAAAGGCTCCTAGCATGACTCCCGAGGAGCGCGCTGCTGCTGAGGAGAAGTCAAAGACCTTGGATGAGGACTGGATCCCTGATCACCACAAGAAGTCTCCTCATGTTACAAAGAGACGTTAAAACCTCTGTCCCTGTCTTGATTGCTTTGAACTTTTACTACCTATTCCCACGCTTCTCTTGTGTGTGTAACCATATTAAAGTCGGATCTGCGTGTCGTCCCATGTTGAACAGGGATTGCTTGTTAAAGCAGTGGTTGTCTTCTCACTGAAGGCACAGGTTTCGTCTTGGCTTTTAGTGTGCGCTGGACAGAGGTAGCTTGAAGACGACGAGGAGGTGATCTGTCATGCACCATGGCTGGACGCAATGGTGTATTCATGGAATACGTTCCTGGATCCCCCGGAAAGAGTTTGCTATATTCCCCAAGAACGGCACATAGTCATTAACACAACGAATCTGTGATAACCATCAGCTCGGATAACTGACATCCATTTACCTGGATATACTTGGTAGCCGATATAAGACTGGAGCTTTTGCTGCTCGTTTTTTGAGACACGGCCTGTCCACCTCATTGTCCTCCACACCTCTCTCCCCACTTCCGCTGGGCTGCACAAGGGTGCTGTTGTTCATAGTACTTTCTTCTAATACCCTATGGTCATGTATATCCTCCGCTTCTCCCGGTGTGGTTGCACGAGTTATACCAGACGGATTCGACTTGGGCTGAATCTGCGAATTGTCGACGCTAACGACCCGCTTTGCTCGATACTGTTTCTTATTCTGAGGCGGGTTTGACGTACTGAAGAGGCGGGGGGCTGGTGGTGGCATAAGAATAGCCGAGTCGTCATGAGCTTCACCAGGACTGCTTGTACGGTCAACTCCAACGACTGTGTCCGATTGCTCTTGTGCGGACATCTGAGCTGATGACCCCACTGGATATTTAAAGATGGCGTTTGTTGAAGGCGGGCGAGCAACAGGTGACGACGGTATAATCGACAATCCATTCTTTTGCGAGATCGAGGAAGTGTTTCGAACAGCGCTCAGAGGAGGCATCGAAGGTTCGTCCTCATCGACCAGCGACTTGGATATGCGGCGATGGAATTGCTGTGGTTTCGTTGATCTTAAATATTGAGAACTGATTGCGGTTCGACTCTTGATCATGGGACTCGGGGTGGTGCGTTCACTTCGAGTCGCTGTTGTACGTTTGCGTTTGATGTCCGAACTTGTGGTGATTGTGTTGTTGACATTGGCACTGGTGCTCGTGGCCACGCCATCATAGGAGCTGGCGATATCGTTGCCCTGCCAATCGCCTTTGTGGCTTCTTTCCCTTCCATCCGCAAGAATTGTTTCAAGATTACCAGGCGAATGCGAGCGAGTGACCTTGGGCTGCACTGAACGGCCACTCGAAGACCGCGTCGGCGCATGGCTCTTGTACTTTTCCAAGAGTCCCTTGGAGAGGATTAGCGACTTGGAACGCTCATTCACGAAATTTGCTGGTTGCACCCCGGAGGTGATCTTGTGGCCGTTGGAGGATGCAGGTTGTGTCTTCCTGGTAGTTCGAAATGCTGACGAGATGTCTGACGCTTCAGGAGTACAAGATCGTCCCAAGTTGCGATTGATATTTCCTGGCTCGATCAAAAGTGGCGAGTCTTGTTCGCTGAGAGGCGAGGTCAGAGTACCCACAAGACGTTTATCAATTAGGGATAGATCTCGTTCGTGTAGAGGCGAAAATAGAACATCTGTAATATCTTCGTCGATCGAAGGTAAAGTGGTAGTTTTTGAAAGGCCTCGAATAGCCTACAAAGCATAATGTGCATGCGTTGAATCAGTCGAAAACACCCTTTGGAATAGAAAAAAGTTGCAAACACCCAAACTTACAGGCCGAATAGCGCGTGATATTTCTGGCGGATCTGGGTCTCTCATGGTTAAATCAATAGTCGTGGCATTGTCCTTGAGGATTGGGTCTCTCTCAGCCGTTGATATATGTGATCTATCACAATATTGAACTCTGGAGAATAACCCGGAATGCATACCCTTCCCAGCCTTGGGCGAAGTTGGCGGAATTGCCGATCGACTGTCGATAGGCAGCCGGGTCGTATATTCCGTGGGTCGTTTACTAGCGATAAAGGAATAAGAGAGTGCTGTGCGGGAGGTGTTTGTTGTGGATGATATATCGCCTGAATGCTCTGGTGTCTCCGACTCGGATGGGATCCATGCCATCTTGGAGTACCGGTTCCACGCGTGTATTGATGGAATGGATGGTTGCGCGCCAGATGTACGGTTATCATAGGATCCCTGGCATCCATCGTCGTGTGATTTGAGAGCTTCAGTCTCCAGTAGGTGGAGGATATCTTTATAAAGCCGTGTGGTTGAATTGTAGCTTCTCATCATCGTGCATATTGCCTCATGCTCGCTCTAAAACGATGTTCAACCTGGGGTCACTTCCTTTAACGTGAACGTGCGATATAGAAAAGGTGTATGTACTTGTGTTACCTCAAAAACAGTTTGGACTTGATCCAATTTGGAGAGAAGAAACTGCATAGAAGAGAAGGACGACTCGGATGATCGTGTCCGGTGTCTTTTGAACCCGCGTCCATGCTGGTTTGCAAGCTCTTGCTCTTGGTCAAACTCTTCTTCATATCGGCTGTTGTCTATGCCGCTGCACTCCTCTGGGCTTACTGCCCTGCCTTGCTTCGCAAGATAGGGCGTTGAATATATTCCAGAACCGTCTTCAGCGGAGGACCGCTCGCGACCGTGTTGAGGTGGAGACAGAGACGGTGGTTTATCGATATTGGTCTCTAGTTTCCGCTTCGCGTTTCTGAGCGCCGTTCGAAGGTCCAGGTTCTCGTTCTCGAGCTCTGAAAGCTTGGCTTCAGACTGCCGGATCTGGATGGATTTGAGGGCACACAGTCGTATGATCTCCTGGTTCTGGCGTTGGTGCCGTTGCCTCTCAAAGTCGTCTCTAAGGTAGGCACTAGTGGGTGGTTTATGAGAGGGTGCAGAAGACGACGACGACGACGACGACGGTTCTGCGTACGATCTGCGGAAAGACGACGAGTTGAAGGTGAAAGAGGATGGTATGGGTGTCCCCGGCAGAGCCGAACCCGTTGTCTGGTCCATGGGTGAGGCGTGCGTAGGTGTATGCAAAGGAGGGGAAGGGGACAGGAAACGAAACGAAACGAAACGGAGGGTAAGGAAGAAAAGGTGGAGAACGGACAGCAGCACACAGACAGAACGCCGCCAAACTCGCTGTGTACAGTCGCTCCATAAATGCATACGGTCCGTCAGCGCGGTTAGCATGCGTTTAGGGAGATATGCATTCAGGGAGCATCAGCAAAGCGTATGTAACTTACGACCGTAACTTGTGTAGCGCAATGCCGGAAGCGCTGTTGAACATCCCTTTTCCCGCGGAGGGTGGTGGCAGCCACCCCCGGGGTCTTCCCTTCCCCTGCGATCCGATGAGGCAGGCTCCTAAGTAGGCAGGGAAACAAGAGGGAGCGAATAGTATGAATACCAGTGCAAGGGAGGGAGAGATCGTTTGTGCACAAGGATATGCTTGGATGGTGGTTAAACATACTTCCCGGTGGCGGCCATTCCCTGTTGGCGAGTTGAGAGGAAGAGAAGACAAAGAAGAAAGGCTTCCTATCTAGCTCTTTGCAATGGAGAAAAAGTCTAATAGCTTGACAACCAGCAAAATGACCATCGCTGGACCGATGCATCTAGCGACAAAGCCCATATGTTTCCTCCCTCCATTCACGCATAGTTGCAGCATTACGAGAGAAGAGAGGTATGCGTTATTGGCAGTCAACCGATGTCCGTCGGGAAGGGTCCAATGCACGACGTTTATTTAGACTCCAGAAGGGCTATCCGAGGACAGCGTCTATCGCATCTCGGGCATGGTTGGAGTGCATGGGCAGCTTCTCAAGGTCGATTTCCTCGGCCTCTTCCTTCTCTTCTTCGTCATCCAAATCCGTTACTGGGAATGTGAGAATGGCTGCGACGCCGGTGAGTTGGTTCAGATCTGTAATGCAATTCGTACAATCGCAGATATGTTAGTTACGAGCCGTTCTCGGTGCTTTGAACGGACGATGATTCTTCACTCGTTAACTCTTGACACTTACTCTCGCCGGATACATGCAAACTTGAAAAGACGAAAACTTTGCCTCCTGAGGCGCGTGCTTCTTCCACCAGTGCAATATATTGTCTCCTCTTGACAATATCTGCAGATCTAAAGAGCTCGTCCGTAACCAGCAAAGTCCCAATGGCCCCACGTTCTGCGGCTTTAGATACATCCTTGAAGCCATAGAGTGCCCTGTCAGGATCCATGTTCATCATTTCGTAAAACTGATCCAGAGCCTGTACCTCCTGGGCCGCTTTGGTGTCTGCAAGCTTCACTTTGATGGAAGGATCATTCATCACCTCCTGAAGCGCCTGTTTATGACCCGTGGATGTATGGACCAAAATGAATTTGCTGCGATTCTGCATAATAATCTTATTGTCCGTCCTCTATTATCGATAAGAGCGTGCACAGTTTGTCAGAGTAATTGCCGTGGATGCTACAATACGCCATATGGTGAGAACGAAGGCGCGCGAGATACACTACCACTGCTTCTGCGAATATGAAATCGTACAAGAGCTCTCTCACGAACCCTGGGCTTCCGAGGATGACACATTTTACAATGTCAAAATCGACATGGCGGAGGATTGCCTGGTAGATTTGTTCAAAAAACCGTTTCATTCCCTGAGATAGCGAAGAATCAAGTGCTTTTGTCAGGTTCCAAGACGGTCTCCAAGTTGATATCGGGTCGAGCCTACATGCGCGAAAGGCTCACATACCTTTTCGTAATTGGTGACGGATCCTTTGCGCTTCCTGGGTACGGGACAGTCGATGTGCTGGCGAATAATGGTCATACTTGAAGCTACCAAGCACACATTGGCAAGACCTTCCTGACAAACCACAGCAGCGACATCTGCTTTCTTTGTAATGTCGCATGACTCCTGCACTCTCTCCAGTGCGATGACGTCCCATTCTTGTTTGATTAATGTGAAGCTGCGGTTCATCTCCAGATCGATTGTATGGAATGTTCCCAGCTAACGACATCAATGACAAATCCCGGTTAGGTCCTGCAGGTAGTTGTATTCTTTTCCACTCCTTTCATCTGTTTCAATATTGACATGCCTTAACGTGTGGGTTCTCGACGATGACACGACCACTTATCCGCAGCATCCCAACTTGAGTGTCAAAATCCACATTGTCGACCGAGATTGATAATGTGAGCCTTATCCTTTGACTATCAACGGATCCTGTTGAACTCTCTGATTGGATACGACTGTTCACACGCAAGGCAGGAATGGTAAGAAACTGGGTATATACCCATGTATGCGGGCCAGAGTAGGAAGCGGAGGGGTGGTAGTCAATACAGAGACGGAGGGGGTGTTTCTCCACGTACCGGATAGTGACAGCCCTGAGCTGATCGTACTTTTGGACGAGGTTGTAGACGTGCCACATGTCCTCAAACTCTTCAGGGATGAGTGTGACATACCCTGACTTGTCTCTTTCGATGTGCTGCTTGACGAGTTTCATTGTGTGTTGAGGAAGGTTGTGAGTCCGAGAGGTCTGGATTCAAACCCTAAAAGACAGTCCGCGAGTACAGCACAATGGAGGCCCTATCTACGTCACCGAGATGACTGATAGTGGCCTTGCTGCACTCCAAACGCTAGACATGTACTTTCTGGTTTCTGGTACACAAAGTCTAGACTGATACTACATACTGCTATTGCTACTGACGGGTCTTCTTGACACCCCTTGGTTCCTCCAGCAGTGCCTTTCGTTTCATTCCT
>Ga0247824_10001910_pt1 | contig 11619 bp, 6 predicted proteins | sample 13C_PalmiticAcid_FD_194412 | JGI IMG/M metagenome (GOLD analysis project Ga0247824, IMG submission 194412) | Soil microbial communities from agricultural site in Penn Yan, New York, United States - 13C_PalmiticAcid_Day48 | ecosystem: Environmental > Terrestrial > Soil > Agricultural land...
GGGGGAGGGTGGTGCTGCTCGAGACGGGGGGCTCGTAGCCGCAGGGCTCGAGAGACTGGAGCTCGTCGGCAACATACAGGTTCAGGCGGCCGGGGCCACCGCAGGTCTGGGCCGAGTTGCCGTTGCAAGGCATGTTGCAGGTCTCGGGGTTGGCCGAGTACGTGTCGTTACCAATGACTACACCGCACCAGCATTCGCCTGTAATATACAACACGTCAGTGAATGCCCGGCATGGCTAGCAGTGAAGACAAACGTACCGCTGAACTCAGTGCCGGCAAAGGGGAAGCCGCCGTTCCGGCAGGCCTGGAGGCACTTCTCGGTGGTCAGGGTGGCGCCGTCGACCTGGTCCTGGCGGTAGGTCAGGGCGCGGCCGAGGCTCGAGTCGTCGGTCCAGCAGCCGAGGGGCGCGTAGTCCTCGACGGTCACGTCCTCGATGGGGAGGAAGGTGGGGTCCTGGTAGACGGAGAAGATGTTGTTGCCGCCGCAGGTCTCGCTCGAATTGCCCTTGCAGGGGTAGCTGCACTCGGACTCGGCGACCGCGGGCCCGTTGACCGTCTGGCCGCAGTAGCACACGCCGTAGTAGACGAGGCCGGCATAGCGGTAGCCGTTGCCCTTGCACTCGGCCACGCACTTCTCGACCGTCATGTCGTCGGACGAGGCCGGGCTGCGGTAGGGCAGGATCTGCGGGCTGCCCGTGTCCTGGAAGCAGCCGGAGTAGACGAAGGGCCGGAAGGGGTCGAGGCAAGGAGGGAGAGGGACCTCGGTGGCCTGGACTTTTCCGACCAGAGCCACGGCTGCCATGGCGGCAGCCATGGTCCTGAGGGCGGCGGCCATGGTTTGCGAGGAGCGAACGAAGGCCTGCAAGGGAGCAGTGGGTTGAGTGTAAGGGATGGGTGGTAGCGAGTGTGTCGGCAAGGAGAGATCGAGATCTTCACTTGTCCGGAGTTGGAGGAGAACCCTGGGAAAAGGAGAGGGACATGTTCCCCAGACTCTGGGGAAGCCAGTTCTTTTATGCATCCATCACACACATCGCCGGCTCACCCGCAGAAAATGGGAGCAGCCGCAAACTATTGGACCAGGGCACGGCACCCTCAGCGGCCTGGGTGGCATGGGTGCGACTGTGGTAGCTAGCGGCGAGGCAGAGGAGCTTGGCGAGGGTCTGGCCCAGGCTGGTGTGATGACGATGCCGGGACCGGGAGCGGGCGACATCAGCTCGAGCGGCTCCATGGGCATCTGTTTTTGGCAACAGGCCGGACCCATGCCAAGGCTCTCAGACAACAGACGACATGGGTCGGGTGTTGAGGACGGGCAGTGATGGATGCTCGGCGGGAAACAGAGGGAAACATTGGGAAACACCGGGAAACGGTCATGTCTCGCGGGGATGGCCCTGTCTCCCCCCGCCAGCCTCGATCACAGCTCTCGTCGACACTAACACGGTGAAACAAAGCCATGCGGGTCTGTGAGCCATGGATGGCGCCGCCTTGGTGTTCAGCTCGGGGACCATCGCGCAGAATGAGCAGAGCACAAGCCATGCGGGACTGCAGGCTGCATTTTGGTGGAGATGGGCAGAAAGATCAGGCGAGGGCCCCACCGCAAAAACCGACGAAAAAGGGAAACAAAGACGACCACACGGCCCCTGCCATTGGCCGGGAGGGTGTACCTGCATTAGCGCAAGTTGGGGTCCCACCTTCTGGCCCAGCCAGATCTCGTTGTCCCCGGATCGCCTGGACCCCGAATTTTCCGGCGAGCCACACGCTTCCATTTCCGTCCCTCCCCTCTGAGCCCAACGCCCCTTTTCCTTGAGGCTTGGAGCCGTGTTGCGAATTCGGGTGCCGATGTTGTCATTCGACCAGAAAAACACTTTGGAACCAAAATCATGGGCGAGCCTCGACTACGAGCTTTGCCATGGATAGTTACCGTGCATATGTGATTCAATCGAGAACCACCCGGTATCATTGATTTCTTCATTTTATCGGCCCCGCAGTCGGTGAGATTCCCCCGATCTTCCCGCCGGAAAGCCATGGAGACCTGAGAACCAGGACCAGGACACAGAAGACCAGGAGACCCAGGAACCCGGGTTTCCACTGCCTCGGCACTTGGGCATGTTTCTCGTCATTATTTTTAGACAACGCCTGTCAGTGCAGCCACGAGACGCGTGCAGACAATATTGAGGCAGTTTTCATATATTGTTGTTTATTTGCTGTGTCTTGACCGCCCTCACCCGTCAGACTCCCAAGCTGCTGAGCCGCTGCTGAACTGCTGCTGCTGGACGGCCGCTGAGCTGACGCTGTGGCCACATGCAGCGTTGCGCCCGCTCGTGGTAGGACGGCATGCTCGCGGTGGTACCGCTGCGGCGGTGATATTGCCCTGCAGCGAGCCAGTCAGTGTGCTGCAGACACCTCATTTCCCATTAGGTAACGCTGGCAGATATTGGTGTAACCGTGACCCTCGAAAGGGGCAACGAGACGGACGAGGCTCTCGGGAAGACGCGTCGGCAACCACGCTTTGGGCACTCGGGTCTGGCTTCCCTCTGTCTTCAGTGTCGCGATCCGTTCTGCGTGGCTCAAGAATTGCCAGACCAGAGCGCCCGAATCCCTCACCATCGGGGTGTTTTCCAGCCCGAGTTTCCACGCTGGGCATCAAAGACGGGGCCATCATGCATGACAATTGCATGCATACGTCGAGCTGGTTATTAGCCAGCGCACTCTCTCGGTCTGTCGGTTTCGGACTATTGACGTTAGGGCTGAATCCCGCCCACCCAAACGAAACAAGCAGATGCGAGGGCTCAGCTGAACAGGCCCGGCCCTCCCCTCCTCACCATCATGAGATTCTCGCGCAGCCCAAGCGCAGATCTGAGTCCTTTCCGGGCCACGACGGTTGAGAACCAAGCCACCCCCTCATCATCTCTTTTGCTTTCGCAAGCCTCCCGCATCATCAGGAACCCGTCAGGAACCCACCAGAGCTAGCGAGCCATGCTCGAGCCATGGCTTGCAGCACCCAGCCCAAGCCGCCAACTGCAGCCGTGCCCAGACCGGCTGGGGTCCATCATCCCAGCGTCCCACCGCCCAGAAAAAACGCATCAGAGCTGCATCTGCATTTGCTGCACATGCCAACCACAGCCTCACGGCACACTGCCCGTGCATACGAGCTGCAGGTCAGACCCTGCCAGCGCACAAGCCAGAATATCTACATTTCTTTTCTTCTCTTTCGTTGTTAGCCTGCTTCAGGTGAGCCCGCTGCCTCCTCGGCAATCTCACCGGCCGGGCCGGTCACTCTCACATGGTGAGCTGAGTTGTGAGTTGTCGCCTGGGCCGTCATTGGCAAAGAGAGAGAGAGAGAGAGCCCCGAACCAGGAGCGGAGAAGCCAGAACCAGACTGCCAGGGTTTGTCCAGGACGGGAAGAACAGATACAGATCAGCATCGTTTCCAATGTTTCCATGTTTCCATGCCTCCATGCCCGGCTCAAGCGGCTCTCACAGCCTTGCCTCGGCGTCCATCCATCCACGGTAACTGTAACTCTCCATTCCCACGCTGTCAAGTTGAGAGTTGCGAGCTGAGAGCTGAGCTCGCCAGATACGAGGAGCATCTCTCACCCTTCAAATCCCCCCGAGGAAACACCACAAGCAAAAACAGCCCTGCCCTCTCCTCCCTCCCCTCCCTCCCCAGTCTCAGTCTCCCTACATCTGTACTCTCATCTGCACATGCAGTGCAGTGCAGTCCCAGCTCCAGCTCCAGCCCCAGCCCCATCCCCAGCCGAGATCCGACATCGCCGATCCGGCCCAGACCTTCCCGCCGCCCGCACCACCCTCTTCCCCGGAGCGCCGATCCCTTCCCTTTTCCCTTCACGGGGAACCAACCCCGGCTCTCGTTCTGGTTCGCGTCAGTGACCGTAACTGGGGGATGGGCATGCATGGCATGCATGAGCAATCCATGTCATGCGCATTTTACATCTCCCATCAACCGGCGACCAGCTCGATCGATCACCACAGGCAACAGATGGAATATTCCTTCTTTCTCGGATCTGTTCAGTTCCGAGAGATCTATTTTTTGCCCACCGCTGCCGGTTGTAGCATTGAGAAGGTGAGACACCACATGCAGGCCAGGCGGCTCAGCGAAGTCGATGACAAGGATCAAAAAATATTCGATGAGGTGAGACACTCGCCGCATGTAACTGCAGCAGAGACAAGCGAGAGCACATTCCTGTCTACATGTATGTTCCGTGTAGACAACTCACACAGCGGTCAATGACAGCAGTCAAACAGTGAGACAGCCATTGGATACGATTCAGAGCAGTCGAGCAGAGCCCCAACAGTCGGTGAGACGAGTCGATGAACAGAACATACCGACAGAACAATCGACGAGACTTGATGGCAAGAACTTGGCAAACAAGCCGAACCGAGACAACCGTTGCATACGACCCAGAAATTGGACCGGAGTCGATGAGCATGGACACGGCGAGAGTCCATGACAAGACTTTGACATTGAGCCAAAGTGACACAACCGTTGCATAGTCAGGACGCCACCAAAGCAGAGCCGAGCCGAGCTGAGCAAGAGTCGGTACGGAATATCAAAGAGCCAATCCCACCGAGTCGATAATTACCACTGAGTCGTTGACACGAGTCAATGACAAAGATCGCAACCGGTGCACACAGTAAAAAGAACCACTCATTTTTCCATTCTCAACTGCCTGCCTTTCCCCGTCCGCCTGCCCAATGTCCCCTTCATTACGTGACCGACATGACCAACGTGGCTGACTCGACGAGACGTGAACGGGACGTGAACGACGTGATGCTACTCTACAAACATGCCTGCTGCGACCAACGGCCCCCGAAGCAAGAAGAGAGAGAGAGAGAGAGATAGAGAGAGGAAGAGGAACCAGAAGGCGAATCCCCCTCTAAAAGAAAACTCCGATGTGTGACATGCCACCAATCAACGAGTGGAAAGACCCTCCCCCACTCATCCGTCCATCCATATTTTCATCCCACTCCTCACTTCCTTCACCTCTCCATGTCTCATGACGAGCCTAGTTACCACCCTCCCGACGGAACTTGGGCACGTACTTGCCCGGTCCACCGCTAGACTTCAGCGGCTCCGGAGCGGGGCCGTTGTTGTCCCTCTCACCGCGGCCCGAGCCTGCCCGGTCCATCGGTGCGCCACGGTCAGACGGGTTCCTGGGAGGCAGGGGAGCCCGCTCAGGCGGCGCCGAGCCTCCACCGGCGGCCTTGGCAGCCTCCCTCTCGCGCCAGCTGGGCTTGTTGCCAGCAAGGGTGAGGCGCGGAGGACCACCAGCCGCAGGGGGCCTGTCGCTGGAGTCGGTCCGCTCCATCGGAGGGGGAGCAGCACGTGCCGGGGGCGGGGCAGCGTCTGACGCGCCACCACCGGCGGCAGCCTTGGCAGCCTCGCGCTCTCTCCAGCTGGGCTTGTTGCCAGCCAGCGCCAGCCGGGGCGGGGCACCACCAGCAGCAGGAGCAGCAGCAACCGGCTCGGGGCGCTCCCGGATGGGCACTGCCGACGCGGCAGCCTTCTCGGCCCTCCGGCGCGCCATGGCCTCTTCCTCGCGCTGTTGCTGGCGAGCCTGGGCTTCCTTGGCCTTCTCGCGCTCCTTCTCGCGCTCCTCCCTGATTCTGGCCAGCTCCTCCTTGCGGGCTTCCTGCCTCTTCTTCTCCTCCTCCTTCTCCTTGGCCGCGCGCTCCTCGGCCTCCCGGAGGGCACGCTCCTTCTCCTCGCGCTCCCGCTTCTCGCGCAGCTTCTTCTCGCGGTACTCCTTCCTCCGCTGGGTGACCTGCTTCTCCAGCTCGCGCTCGGCATCGCGGCGGCGCTTCTCAAAGAGGTCGCGACGGCGCTCATGCAGGTCGGCCCGGAATGACTCGTAGAAGGGCATCAGGCGGGTCAAGCGGTGCTTGAGCTCCACGTCCTCCTTGTGCTTCTGCTCAGCCTCCTTGAGAGTCTGAACCTTGATCAGCTCATACTCGGCAAGGTCGCGCTCGCGCTGCTTGGCATAGTCTTCGGGAAGCTTCTTGGCTTCCTCCTTCCTGAAGGCGCGCTCCAGATGGTCGAGACGCTTGCCAGTGACGCGGAGCTTCTCGGCAACGGTGTTCTTCTCCCGCTCGAGCTGCTGCAGCTTGATCATGCGGATCTTGTTGCTGTCGAGGTTCTCAAGGTCCTCGAGTTCGATGTCCTCAAGCTTCATATCCTTGAGCATGCTCTCGACCTCCTTCTTCTTGATCTGCTCGCGCTCCGTAGCCATGCGCTTCTGCTCCCGGATTCTCTGCTCCTCGGCCAGGCGCTGGGCCTCGGCCTGCTGCAGGGCCTGCTCCTGGAGCGCCTTCTTGCGAGCATTCTCCTTGTCCTTCTGGGCCTGGATCTCCGAAGCCTTGTCCTTGCGCTTCTGGATGACCTCCTTCCTGGCCAAGATCTCGAGATGCTCCTTCTCGGCGCCAGCCTTGGCGCGAGCGAGAGCCGCATCGCGAGCCTTGATCCGCGCCTCGTTAAAGGACGGATCAATATACCGGCAGGTTGTGTACAGAACCTCGGCCAGACGGGTGAGCTGAGAGCGGACAATCTGCGAGGGCGTGCTCTGGAGACGCTGGACGGAGCCGGTCTCAGCCTCGGCCGAGCCGGCAGCCGAGCCGGCGTGGACAGCCTTGGCGGAAGAGAAGACATCGACATCGAAGCTCAGAACGCCGGTGGCGTGGTCCATGCGGATGGCGAGATCGCCCTTCTTGTTGCCGTTCATGATGAACTTCTCGATGGTGCCGCGGGTGACCTGGAAGGGCTCGGGGAACGCGGCCAGGCTCTGGACAAACTCGAGGTCGACCGTCTCGTACACCTGGGAGAGCTGCTGGAACAGGCGGGTGAGGATGACCTGCTGCAGCGGAGCAATGTACTTTTGCAACTCCTCGTCGGCGCCGATCTCGGCGAGAATGGGCGAGATCTTCTGGCAGATGGAAAGCGGATGGAAATCAACCTCGAGGATGTTGTACAGATCCCGAATCTGGGGACGGGCGCGGCGGAGGAGGGCCTTGGAGAGAACATCGCGGAACAGGGTGGCGCGGGTCGGCGCTTGCGACATACCGAGGAGGTGCGTCAGGCGCGAGTTCTTGTTCTTGCGGGCCTCGTCGAAGTCGACCATGGCACCCCGGGAGCGCGACGTGCTGATGACCGGGATGGACAGAGCCGAGAGCACGACGAAGGTGGCAGCCCTCTGCAGGTCGGCCTCGCTGGCAGGCGGGTTGTCAGCGCGCCTGCTCTGGCCAGTGGCGACCATGGCGGCGGACTGCCGCAGCAGGTTGAAGTACCGCGACCACGCAGCAGCATGGAAGAGGTAGTTCTCGCCGACGAGGAAGATGCGAGTGAGCTTCTCGTAGTAGTTGGCCATCATGATGTTCTTGGGCGGGCGCTTGCTGAGACTCAGGAGGGTGTGGATGTCCTCCACGCTGCGGAAGGCCTCCTGCCAGAGCTCCAGCTCGACGGCCACGTTCAGCTGCTGGAAACGAGTCTCGAGGTGACGCTGGAGGGTGTCCGGGTCGTTCAGGTTGATGGCGTGCATCTGAGCCGAGTACTTGGCGGCGGTCTGGACATGGTTGCGGAGAAGTTCGCAGAGGCGGCGGAACTCGGTCTTGCGGGTGTACTTGAGGCAGAAATCAAAGGCCTGCATCGCAGTGCTCTGGTAGAGGAGTTCCAGCCGGGCATTGTTGCGGAGGATATCCAGAACGGTCCGGTAAGCCTCCCACAGGAACTTCAACCAAGGGGTGACGATGGCGCGGTCGGTACGGTCCTTTGACTGCTCGCCGGAGACGGTGGCCAGGAGGATGGACTCAGGGGTCTCGCTGGCCTCGAGGTCCTCGACGCCGGACGAGCCCGCGGTGGCCTCGATGCCGGATTGGACCTCGTCGGCCTTTTGCTGGGCGGCCGTGACCTTCTCGGCGGCCAACTCGATGAACTTCTTCAAGACGAGCTGTTTCCCCCAGTCAGCACACACACCAAATCGCGTTCGCCGCCATCCCACAAACCTCTATTGTCGCCACATTGGTGTTCTGGGCGATGTTCTTGTACTGGTAGAGGGCGTCCTTGGCGAGCTTTCCCTTCTTCTGCTCGACGGCCAGCTCGACGAGCAGGACCATAACCGGCTCGAGGGAGGCGATGGGGACATTGCGAGACCGCTTGGAGGTGATGTGCTCGTGCAGCAGGGTCAGGGCCGCCGGGGCCTGGTTGACCCCGATGAGCTCGTGGGCCCTCTTCAGGACATTTTCGGGTTTCTGGTGCGGTGGGGGCGGCTGCAAGACAGTCAGTGGGCGCTCGTCGGTGGGAACCGGACAGACCGAGGGCGACACTGCGGGTGACGATTGTACGATTGCAGGGCGGGGAGGGGTAGCAGTGGTTCTTCGCAGAGTCGTGGTCGGCAGTGTCTGCCCTCGGCTGGCCTAAGACGTAATCGTGCGATCGCAACGGCGACGTACCATGATGGGCAACCTCCTCTGCGTGGTAGCAGGTCTCGAGGAGATTTGATGGATTTCGTGAGCGCAGCGCAACGCAGCGTGAGGGGTTGCTGGCGACTTGGCTGGCGCTGTCCAGAGATTTTTTCGCCGTGGAGAATGCGTTGGCGAAGCCCTGGTCCAGGCAGGTGCGGGTTTCCGGAAATTGTGTGGGTGGAAAATGCAAATCACGTGATTAAACTGACGGACGCGACCAGAGCACGCCTATGGAGCCCGGTCTGTATTGGTATTCACTAAATGCATTAACATGCCTGAGAGATGCTTTGAAATCTTTTTATGTGTTACTGAAGCTCCAAATGCTCCAGTCTTGGTGTTGTGCATGGCCTCCAACGATGAGGATGTTGCGAGGAGCTGTTTGGGAAGAGGTGGGGTCTGTTTCTTGATGTAAATGGTGGGGCACCAGCACCCACTGAAAGATGAGGACCTGCAGTGGAGAACAATAGCAAGCGCAAAGCCCAGTCGGATATTATTCCTTGAAACAACCAAATGCGTGCAGATTCCGACACAGGCAGAATGTTTTTCAAAGACAGAAAGATGCTCCAAGACTCGTCCTTTCTTTGGCGGCTGTCTGCACAATCAGCACCCTCGCATCTTGCTGTGTGCATGCTGCACAGGAGACAACCGTGCGCTCCTCGAGGGCGCAAGAGCCAAGACACCACCCTGGACCCCAGTTTCAACAGAATTAAAGCTCCAAGAGCTCCCATGCTGATGCACGAGAAAGCAAGCGCAGAAACGGCGCTTTGAGAATTTGCTAGCTCCTCGCCTTAAAATCTTTAAAAATACCGCGTAAAGTGCGCCGTCGCCACCCGCGCCTGGGTTTTCGTCGCGGAGGGAGTAGCCGGATCGAGAATTGAGACAGGACCCCAGCGCAGTGTAACGGATCGTATGTTGGTAGCGGGCCTAATCTAACCTCCCCTGGACATCTCATTTTCTTTTGCCCGGCTTGGTCGGCCAGGTGAGCACGGACCAGCCACGCCCGCTCCTGAACTGCTTCCCCCTTCGCTTCCCGACGCCTCTGCCAATCCCATCCACCCATTCCAAGACTTGGAGCCTCTGGCATTAGCAACCACAGACCAGTCAATCCGTCAATCCGTCCATCGCGCCGTCGTCGGAATCCGTCGCCAGACGTCACACGCGGCCCTCAGCATCTCTTCTGGTAAGTTTGCTCGGTCTTTTATTTTCTCGGCCTCTCTTGGTTGTGCCATTTCCCCCCGGCTGCGCCGAGGAGCAAACCGTGCGACCTGCGTGCCCTGCGACCGGCAGCACAGCACCGCGAGAACGATCACGTCGAGCCAATTGGCCAGGAACACGGGCGGAGGAAGGAGAGGGGAGAACCAGCGCTTTCAAACGGAGGAGGATGGGCCCGGCACGTCGAGAGAGCGGAATCGGGCAAGAAAGACATCGCGGCAATTGACTGACACGCCGGCATGGCTCAGCAGCACTACCCATCATCGCCGATTAGAAGACCCTTGGTCGCGACCCTCGGCCGCCGATTCGCATCCACGCGAGCGCAGCGGCACCAGCCGATTGCAGCAACAGCCGAACCGCCCCGTCCGCTGGGCCTCTGAAGAAGCAACTTCGCCGCGTGCGCCGCCGCCGCAATCGAGACCCGACGACCCCCAGCAACCCAGGTTGCGCACCGCGACTCCCAATCTCGGCCCACCCCCACCGTCACAATTTCTTCCTCAAAGATGCCTCAGTACACGTCGCGCGATGTGGGTGACCCTTCGCAAATCAAAAAGAACAAGCAGAGCATGGCCGACCTCAAGCTCCGCCGGTTGACGGAGCTCAACTCGCGGCTACGTGAGGACCTCGACCGGGAACGCATTCCCGTGAGCCAAGCATCCAAGAGGTGAGAATGCAAAATTCCCATGCTTTTCTTTTTCTCTTTCAGCCACATGCTAATCTTGGCCTGGTAGCATCATTGCGTACTGCAACAGCACCAGGGACTACATGGTCCCCAACGTCTGGGGCCCCGTGCCCAAGGGTGACGACCCCTATGCACCGCAACAGAGCGGCGGGTGCTGTATAGTCATGTAGGACGGCCACTTTCGATGACCTCGATTCGGACGTGGGAAGGCCGGCTTTCAACCTCGGGCTCACGTCACAACGCTGGGGCCGGCCGAGTCCCTTTGGAGTGTGTGCCAAAGTATGGCCGCGCAGGAGTCGCGGACTCCTTTGTCACGACGTTTCGGAGAGTAATATTGGCCGGGCCACGGACAACGAGCAAGGAAAAAAAAGGTCACTGGAGGAGGGGACAGACGGACCACCGCCCAGCGCCACCCCATTGCCGACACCAAAAACAAAATCCCAAAAATCGCCAGGGCAAGGAAGAAGAGGTCATGGAATGGACGGGACGACGGCATGGCCTCCTACGATAACGCTACCACTCATACCCCTTTTCTTCCGGGCGGATCGCAGGCTGGCTTCGCAGCTTTTCAGCGTGTAATACCTTAGTTCCTTCTTTTTTCTTCTCATTTGTCTTGTCTTACCCCCGTGCTTTACTTGGCCTGGCCATCCTCCTTGCCCTGCGATCTTCTCTTTTCATTGTATATAGGATTACACGGTTTCCCACTGGATTGACGAGATAAGGATTGGTGAATGAGACAGGATTGAAATCGGATGTGTGTAATGCGATGCGGTGACGTGAAACAACAACGGAATGTAGCCAGCACATGAACGCCACTGTCAGGCCTTCTCGGGCCGTTGAGAGATCCAGATATCAGATTGTTGGGTGGGTTTCGGCGGGCTCCTCCGGCTGCCGAATGACGCAGCTTACAGATCCCGCGCGTTTCGCCGTCATCGGCGATAGCTGTTCCTCCTCTCAACGTCACGAGCAAAGCTGGCCCCCGTCATACAAGCACCAGACAAAGTCACACACGAGAACGAGCAGCTACACCCGAGTCAGGCAGCTGATAATACGGCGGTCTTGACTCCACGATCCAATGGCCGAGCCAAGACACGACGCAGCCGAGCCAAGGCTCCCCCGAGTCACGATCCAGTTCTGCACCCAGTGCAAATGGATGCTTAGGGCAGCATATGTAAGTTCCTTTCTCATACTCATCCCAACTTCCAGACACAGCCCGACCCTTGCCCGAGAGTCTTGGACCTCTGCTTCCATCTC
>Ga0247824_10001912_pt1 | contig 11617 bp, 10 predicted proteins | sample 13C_PalmiticAcid_FD_194412 | JGI IMG/M metagenome (GOLD analysis project Ga0247824, IMG submission 194412) | Soil microbial communities from agricultural site in Penn Yan, New York, United States - 13C_PalmiticAcid_Day48 | ecosystem: Environmental > Terrestrial > Soil > Agricultural land...
CATGAGTCAACTCGACCGACAATGGCGGGACATGCAGAGCTTGCAGCGCAGAAGGGCCCCGCCGGTTTCTATCTCACATTACTTATCCTCCAGGCCGCAAACTGGCGATTGCCTAAGGACCTTGAGTGATGTAGCATTCAATCGATGACTGTTGGGGGCTGTTGTTGGTTCCTTTGCATCATCGCCTTCCTCAGGTTTTCCGTTGGTTCCATGGTCCTTCACAGCCACCGGCTCCACCAAACCAACACCTTTTGAACTGTGGGCCAGAGTTGTCGCCGCTTCTTATATTTTTTTCGGGGGCATCTTGGAACCGCAACGGCAGGACTTGTCGCGACCACTGAACTCTGAGAGCCACTGGTCGCTGATCACCCACTGCCGCCAAGCCAGCACACTCGGAGATAGCACCGCAACACCGCAACACCGCAACACCGAAACCCCACACCGTTGCTTCCAGAATATCAAAAGCCTATTGTTGGCCGTCAACCTGGAGACAAATCCTCACCCATCGGGGCTGACAATGCCGTTTGATGCCGCCTCTTCCAATTCAAGTTCCATGTTGAAAGCCGTAGGAACCGGCATCGCACTAATCGGATTCTGCTCTGCCCCGGCGCTGGGCAGCATCGTCACCCGTCTCAACAAGCGAGATGCAAAGCAAGACACGTACGAAGATGGCGACGGCAAGGCCACGACGGAGTCGGTGAAAGCCTACTCGGCCAGGCTCCCGAAGTCACTCGTCCTGGCTTCGGGGGCCGCCGGCCTCGCCACCTCGATTGCATTGCTGGTGATATCACCACGCGCAGAAGGGCGGCTGTTGATAGACAGCCTGAGCACCGGTGCTTGGGTAAGCCCAGACACCATCATGATGTCCCAAACTGGCCAAAATACTAACGCGACGGCCAGGGTCTATTGCTGTTCCAGGCTGTGGCGATAGCTGCGAGTAGGAGCTCGGTACATTCCTACAGTCTCGGCATCTACACCTTCCTGTCAGCCACAGTCCTTGCCGGCATCCTCCTCGCCCAGGGCAGCGAGATTGCCCAGCCCCTGCTGCGCTCCGCGCCCGCCGCTTTTGCCCTCCGCGTGGTCGAGCTGGTCTTCAGCGTGTGTCTCGCCGTCTCGTCTCTCTGCATCCCCAGAAGGCCCGACGTGTTCTTCCAAGGCGAGCTGGTGGATCGCATGTACACTGCCTCGGCCTTTGGCCGCTTCACTTTCAGCTGGCCATCTAATCTCCTCAACCTTGCGGCGAAAAAGAGGGATCTGGACCTGGCCGACCTCACCCGCATGGACCAGTTCACTCGCGCTGCCGCTGTGTCTGCCAACTGGAAGGCGCAGGAGACTGGCGGGAAGCGGCTCTGGCTGGCCCTTGCCTTGGCTCACAAGAAACCGCTTGCCGTGCAGTGGTTCATAACGCTCTGTGCGTCCATTCTGAACTTTGCTCCGCAGTGGGTCATTCTGCAGCTCCTGCGGTTCCTTGAGAGTCGCCAACCCGGCAGCAAGGAGGGAATCGAGGCCTGGATGTGGGTTGTCTGGCTCGGCGTCGCCATCATTGCACAGTCATGGGTTGAGGCCTACGTCTGGTGGCTTTCCTATGCCGAGCTCCACATTCCCGTCCGTGCTCAGCTGTCCGCTCTCATCTTCGAAAAGTCGATGCGGAGGAAGGACGTCAAGGGCGCTGGGAAGTCCAAGAAGAAGGCCGAAGAGACCGAGTCTGCGGAGCCCACACTTGCCGGCCCGGCAGGAGCTTCAACCGCCCCGGACCGGCCGGAGACAGAGGCCGAAGAGGAGGATTCGGACGAGCTCAAGAAGAGCAAGCAGAGCACAGTCAACCTGATCGGGGTTGACGGCAAACGAGTATCCGACTTCTGCGCCTTCCAGAACTTGTTCCCGGGCAGTCTGTTCAAACTCATCGTCTCGCTCGCCTTCCTGCTCAATCTCCTGGGCTGGAAACCGCTTCTGGCCGGCTTTTCGGCCATGCTCGCCATCATGCCGGTCAACATCTACTTCTCCAAGAAATACTCGGACGCACAGGATCGGCTGATGAAGGTCCGAGACGAGAAGATGGAGGTTGTCAACGAGGCGCTGCAGGGCATCCGCCAGATCAAGTTCTCCGCCCTGGAACCCGAGTGGGAGAAGAAGGTCGGCGACGTCCGTGAGCGGGAGCTTGGCGCCGTTTGGACCGTTTTCATGAACGACACGGTGCTGATTGCTTGCTGGATAACGAGCCCCATCCTGTTGTCAGCCATTTCCCTCGCTGTCTATGCTGCGATCACCGGATCGCTGGCACCATCTGTGGCATTCGTCAGTCTTGGCGTCTTCAAGGCGCTCGAGATGACTTTATCTGTGGTTCCGGAGCTCACGACGGATCTTCTGGATGCCTGGGTCTCCATCAAGCGTATCGAACAATACCTCAACTCTCCGGAGGTGGAAAAGATCTCGAAGGACTCGGATGAAGTATCCTTTGACAATGCCTCCATCGCTTGGCCGGCGGACGAGGAGATTGACGAGGCAGAGAGGTTTGTCCTCCGCAACGTCAATGTCACGTTTCCCAAGGGCGAGCTGTCCGTCATTTCCGGCAAGACGGGCACGGGCAAGACACTGATGTTGGCCGCCATCTTGGGTGAAGTGGATCTTTTGGGAGGCACTCTGTACGTCCCGAGGGCGCCGCCGCTGTCCGCACGACACGACGACAAGGCGAACAAGGACAACTGGATTATCCCTGACGCGATTGCATACGTTGCGCAAATCCCATGGATTGAAAACGCCAGCATCAGGGACAACATCTTGTTTGGGCTGCCGTACGACGAGGAGCGCTACAACCAGACCGTTGGCGTTTGTGCCTTGAAGAAGGACCTGGAGATGCTCAACGACGGTGAGAACACCGAGATTGGCGCCAATGGCATCAACCTCAGCGGTGGCCAGAAGTGGCGTGTTACTCTTGCCAGGGCTGTCTACTCCAGAGCTGGGATCCTGGTCCTGGACGATATCTTCAGTGCCGTCGATGCACACGTCGGACGCCACATTCTTGAGAACTGCCTCAGCGGAGAGTTGGCTGTTGGCAGGACGAGGATCTTGGTCACCCACCATGTCGCGCTCTGCGAGCCCAAGACCAAGTATTTGGTTGAGCTCGGCAATGGCGGTGTCTTGCATTCTGGTTTTCTTTCAGAGCTCCGCGAGGAAGGCACCCTGCAAAAGATTAAGAGTCATGAGCAGACCGCCGAGGAGATTGAGGCTGATGAGTTGGCCACGGTTGTGAACTCGGATGGCTCTTCAGTGGAGGAGCGGGAGCAAGATGGTGCGGCGGACGACAACAGCTTGGTCAAGGTTGCTTCCAAGACCCCGGCTGCGCGCAAATTTGTTGAGGAGGAGACGCGCGAGCAGGGTGCGGTCAGGAGGCACATCTACTCGACCTATCTGAAGGACAGTGGTGGATTTTTCTTCTGGGCATTAGCCCTTTTCATCTTCCTGCTTGTTCAGGGATTCAGTCTTGGTATGTTTTGTGTGCTAGTTCACCACCCCATCGTTTTTATGCTAACGTCATCCAGGGCGCTCATGGTGGCTCAAAATCTGGACGGGCAACTACGAGGAGCAGGGCGCCCACAACCAGGAGATGCCCAACGTTTTCACCCAGTCCGGTTTTTCCTACGCAGAAGGTGTCCGCCAGACCTCGATCCACGTCACGTCCGCGCCCTCAGCTGTCGTACCCGGCAGCTTGACCTTCTACCTTGGCATTTACGTCGCTCTAGCCGTCAGCTCTTCTGTTATCAGCACCCTGAAGTTCTTGTACATCTACATCGGCTCGATCCGCGCGAGCCGCAAGCTCTTCGCCAAGCTCAACTTCACCATTCTCCGCACTCCCATCAGATGGCTGGACACTGTCCCCGTCGGCCGCATCCTGAACCGGTATACTGCCGACTTCAACACGATCGACTCGCAACTGGCCAACTCTGTGAGCTTTGGTGCCAATTCGTTCCTGGGCCTGATGGCCGTGGTCGTTTCCGGCTTCTTCGTCTCACCATACATTGTTCTTCTGGCCACCATCCTTCTCGTCATCTGCCTCTACTACGCCGTGCGGTATCTCAACGCGGCGCGGCCGGTCAAGCGACTGGAGAGCACCACCAAGTCGCCCGTCTTTGAGCAGTTTGGCTCCGCCCTCACCGGTGTCACCACCATCCGTGGTTTTGACAAGGCTCAGGTCTACGTGGAGCGCATGTACCGCAAGATTGACGACTACTCGACTGCGACGTGGCACCTGTGGCTCTTCAACAGGTGGATGGGCTGGCGCATGTCCCTCGTGGGCTCGTTCTTCTCGAGCTTTGTGGCGATTCTCATCCTGCTCACGCCCGGGATCGACTCGGCTCTGGCCGGTTTTGCGCTCGCCTTCGCGCTTGAGTTCTCGAGCGCTGTGATGTGGACCATTCGGCTTTATGCGAACGTCGAGTTGAACATGAATGCTGCGGAGCGGATTATCGAGGTAAGAATGTTGATAGAAATTGGAAGAGGCACATGACTGACCGCGAGATGCAGTACACTGAGCTGCCAACTGAGGAGCTCGGCGGCAAGAGCCCTCCTGCTGCTTGGCCCACCGAGGGCCGCATCGAGGTGCATGACCTGGTGGTTGGATACGCGCCTGACCTGCCGCCCGTCCTCAAGGGTCTCACTTTCAACGTCAACCGGAACGAACGGATCGGTGTTGTAGGCCGTACCGGTGCCGGCAAGTCATCTCTGACGCTGGCTCTGTTCCGCTTCTTGGAGGCACGGTCAGGCAGCATCCACATCGACGGCCTGGACATCTCCAAGATCAAGCTCCACGACCTCCGGTCCCGACTGGCCATCATCCCGCAGGACCCCGTCCTCTTCTCCGGCACGATCCGCTCCAACCTCGACCCCTTCGACCACCACACCGACGCCGAACTCCGCGACTGCCTCGAGCGCGTCCACCTCATCTCCTCCTCCTCCACCGCCTCCGGCTCCGCGACCCCCACCACCCCGACGACCGCACCCAAGAACATCAACCCCTTCACCAACCTCGCCTCCCCCATCTCCGAGGGCGGCCTCAACCTCTCCCAGGGCCAGCGCCAGCTCCTCTGCCTTGCGCGCGCCATCGTCTCGCGCCCGCGCGTCATGGTCCTCGACGAGGCGACCTCGGCCGTCGACATGCACACCGACGCGCTCATCCAGCGCAGCATCCGCGAGGAGTTTACCGACGCGTCGCTCCTCGTCATCGCGCACCGGCTGAGCACCATTGCCGACTTCGACCGCGTGCTCGTGCTCAGCGACGGGCGCGTGGCCGAGTTTGGCACGCCGCGGGAGCTGTGGGAGAAGGGCGGGGAGGCGGGCGTGTTTCGGGCCATGTGCGAGGAGAGCGGGGAGAGGGACAAGTTGAGGGCGGTTGTGTTTGGGGAGAAGTAGGGGGCGGGGTTTTGGGTTTTGCAGGCTTGCTGTTGTTGTTGCTGCGTTGGATTGAGAAATGTGGTAGGAGTGAACACTGACGCTGGATTCAAAAGGCGCATGGCGTTTGATTATTTGCATTGATTATTTACAACATTGTTTCATCTTACTGGGTAAGACGAAAAAGGGAATAACAGAAATAAATACAGTGTTTTACATCATTTTGCATTGTGTTTGTCCCACTTGCATTCGACGTGTCTCCCCCTGAAAATAAACCCAGTGAATGTTTACATGCCACCCGACCACCTCACCCAACGAACAGCAGTAACTCTCCACCATGTGTATTGAGTGAGTATCGAGAAATCTGGCGCAGCTCCTAATGTACCCTAACATAAACCTCCAATTCACCACCTATTTCCCCATTGTCCTGTCCCTGTTTCCTTCCCAACCAGCCGTATCATAGAACCGTGGCAAGATAAAAGAACTCGGGACGAAAAAAGAAGCAAAGAAAGCAAAGGAAACGGCGTAAAAGTGCCAAAGAGATCAATCACCACCCAAGATCTCTCGCATCAACGCCACCACTCCCCAAGCCAAACCGCCCTCAACACCTCCCGTGCATCAAACCCAAGAGAGCAGAAAGGGCAAGGGTAGGCGCGCCAATTTGACCGACAACCCTAGATATGGTGCTGCTGCTGCTTCCGGTTCACCAACACTGTGACAAACACCGCCAGCACGCACACCCACACCCCCGAGATGACAATCCCCAAGATCAAAACGTTGCGCCGCTGCCGCCGCGTCAGCGACGCCGTCTCGCCCCGCGTGTACCACGACAGCGCCGAGTCAAAGGTGCCGCGGTAGACCAGGGGCGCGATGAAGGGGAAGAGGCACAGGATGCACATGATGTAGTAGTAGCCCTGGCGGCGCTTGCGGGCCTCCCACGACAGGTAGGCCTCGTCGGTCAGGGTCCCAAAGGGGGAGCCCGACTCCATGGCGGCGAGCTGGCGGAGGTCGGCGGTCATGTGAGCGGCGCGGGCGCCGTCCCGTTTGTCGCGCGCGACGAGGCACGGCGGGGAGTTGAAGGCCGGGGTGGTTGCCCTTGGGTAGGGGTGGCTGCTCCTCAGGGAGGTGCCGGCGGGTTCGTAGGGGTTTCGGAAGGAGCGTGAGAGGGTGGAGCGGCCGGTGACGAGCGGGATTCCGCTCTTGTAGGAAGTCACGTTGGAGATGCCGCGTTGGTGGCCGATGATGATGCTCTCTGTGGCTGGTCAGCACTGCGCACGAGGAGGGGACAGAAAGCGGGACGGCAGTGAGCGTTCGTAGCTGTGAAAGGAGATTTGCATACCTTGAGCGTAACCAGAGTAGCCGCGGTGCGCCTCAGAAATACCCATAATGCTGGCAGATGTAGGACGGCGGGAATGGGTAGGAACAGGCTTCCTGAGATGAGGGGTGAGAGGCGTGGTCCTCTGAGTTGCCTTGGACGAATCCATGCTGGAATTTTTGCGCGTTCTTGTGCCGCTGGTAACGGTGCAATCGTCATCGTTCTCATTCTCTCTGCTGAGTGCCACACGCTGAGCGGCCTCTTCAAGGCTAATCAGCGGAAAGCTGAACAAGGTTGGCGACCCGAGGTCAAAGGACTGGTGAGAATGGTGAGGCTCAGCAGGGTTGACGCGCTTCAAGTGAGCGACCGGGGGTTCCTTGGGAATAGACGAGGCCAGCAGTCTGCTGGTTGTGTTGTGATGTTGTTGCTCACGAACTCCATTGCCGGCTGCTTCACCAAGCTTCTTGCTGCCGGGTGCCATGGTCGATCCAGTTTCACGAGCACTGCCAGCGAGCTGAGCTTCGTCCGTCCGATCGAGTTGCTCCGAGTAAGTGGAGGAAAGAGAATCCAGTGACCTGAACTTGGACTTGGACCAGCGCTCCGAGTTGTTGTGATCCATGTCGCGCCGGTGTTCGCGCTTCCTAGCACTGCGGGACCGAATTGAGGCGCTGAGCTTCTCGACCAGGGCGCTCCTGGTCGAGTTTCCGCTGCTTCCCGTGGTTGGATCGGTAAACATACGGTGCGTGTTCTGGAGATAGCCGTTGACACGATGGATGCGTGGCTTCGGCAGGAACACTGGGCGGCGAGTGTCCCTGAGGGTGCGACGGTAGCGATCATCGGGTGTGCAGTCAGTAGCGGGGTATTGCAAGATCCGCTCTCTCGAGGAAAAGGCGTCAAACTGAGGCACATGAACGCTGCTGGTATCCGAATAGTCTGCGATGCTGCTCCCTGTGGTCTTGACCGGATGGCTCCCACTGAGCCCCGTCGAGGAGGCAAGGGCACGATTGCTGTCGAATTGGCCAACACTGGTAGCGACAGTCTCCCAGTCAGCGCCATCGCTCATCAGAGTGTGAATGTCCTTTCGGCGACGCTGGCTCTCCAGTCCCTGAACGAACTCGCTGAGGCCAGTTGCTGGCTGGATTGGGGAAGACGGGGGCGCAGGCGGGGAGCGGACCGAAATCTTGACCTCGTTGGGACCGTCCTCATCATCCCAATCGTACTCGAGGATTGGAGCTTGGTAACATTGCAGTCTATTGACAAAGGGATTGTTGCTTTGAGCGAGGCGCGGAGTGGCAGGTTCCTGTGAGGGCGAGTGCTGGAAAATTCCACTGGCGGAAGCGGTGCTCTCCCCGCTGACACGTCGAAGTGCGGCGCTCACCTCTCGCTCTCTTGAAGGCTGTAAGAAAACGGTATAGGAGCGGCGATCATACTTGAAGGGATCCTCGTCGGAATCGGTGGACAATCCAGCATTGGAGCTTGCATGACTGGTGTCGCTCTCCTGGCAGGTTCGATCTTGTAGAATTTCACGGACAGGTTGAGGCAGCGGTCTCCCGTAATTAACCGCGAGGCCGCTGCCTTGACTGCCGTTGACGGAAACAGTCGTAAAGCCTGGGGAGTTGGAAACAGAATGAACCGAACGCACAGGACGACTAAAGTTGGGCGGGCGACCACGAGAGGCCCTCGCAGAATGGGCTGCCCCTCCTGGCACATGGGCTAGCTCGGGCAACGAAATCTGAGGGGGTTCGCTGATGGGGTGATACATCTCCCAGCGATGCTTGCCCAAATCGATGCCTGTCTGGGCGCGTCGTATGTCGGGAGAGCGGTGGTTTACGCTCTGAGAGTTTGCCTCCGAATGGTGCGAAAGAGTGTCGTTCAATGGCGCAATGCCGCTGGCTTCCTGAGGAGCACCGCCCGATGCAGATTTCTCGGCCATTGGAGACACCATGTAGTAACAGTCGAAGATGCCTTCCACCGTGTTGCCGGTTCTCAGCGGTTCCGAGTTGGCTGAGTCTTCTCTCGAGCCGTTGTTTAGATTGTCTTGGGCGGAATTGCTGCCGCTAACTGAAGATGCAAAGGGAGAGACAATTGGGGACGGGTCGGTAGGCGTCTTGCTACGCTCATTACTTGTGGATGCAGTGCCAAAGAAGGGTGTCACGCATCGGCAGTGAGCTGGACCGTTTGGCTTGGTGAACTCCAGATGGCGGACGCTCATCAGGTCCTCAGCTGAGCCCGCTGTGCTGGAGGCATTGACCGAGGAAACAGACGAGGGCTCAAACAACGTCTCGGGGATGTGGTTTTCAGCAGAACGCGATGCCGACCGTGAAGTGATGGCTTGGTGAGCCTCGCCCAGATTGGTGAAGAGTGTGCCCTTTGGAGTAATTGACCGCGGGCTGTAGGCCCTGGAGGGAAACTCCATGATTGAGCCCTCTGATGAGCCCTCGGTCGCGGTCCAGTACTCGGCGTGCTCTTTTGCTTTCCCGTTGCTCTTGCCAGACATGATTGCGGTGCCCTCTGTAGCTCAGTGTTAGGATTTATTTTATTTTATTTTCCACTTTCGGTCGCCATGACCAAATGTCTCTACCCTTTGCCGGCGGGGAAGGCGGGGGGCACACACCTTTGGAGACCTGTTCACAAATATATCTTTGCAGTGGTAATCCGGACTTTGAGGAGCAGCGACAGTTGTCAAATGTGAAGTTGGTGTTGTTCAATCGATGGAGATGTCGGCATCCGCAGCAGGCGTAATGGCCGTGTTTTTGATGGTCTCGAGAATGAGCGGGAAAGCACGCCTCGATGTGATGGGATACTGGGAATTGCTTTGCAGTCAAACGAATCGGTTGCTGTAGCTGAACGAGGCGACTCGATCTGCTCCGCTGAAGATGAAGGGGGTAACGCGACGATGAAAAGGGTTGAATGGCAATGGTGGAAAGGAACGAGGCGGGTGAAGAGGAGGGAAGGAGTGGGAGGAGTAGCGGGGTAAGACGCGTTGGCAAGATGGAGGGAAGAAGGGCACGGCGGCAGTGTGGTGGGTGAGAAGGAGAGGCCACCGAGGATTTGGTCGGTGTTTAGATCATTTTCGCCCACATTCTGCGCGCACTTCGCCTGGAGAAGCCCTGATGACCGGTTGGTTGACTAGGGCAACAAGTCCGGAATAGTTATTTGCGAACTTCTCACCCTGACTACTTTCTCGCGAACATTAGCACGACCTCCCCATCCATTGCCCAGTGGAGAATGACCTCTTGACTCCAGAAGCTGGGCAGACCTGGGGCAGATGCTGTTGACTGTGTCGTCAACGACATGACGCCGCGGGAGGGTTATGATCCATATTCCCCCTGTGCAATGTAGGTTTTCTGATGGAAAACCAAAACAAATAGGAGGCTTGTGGATTATGGTTTGTGACTTTTGGGACGGACGGAGAAATCCAAACCCGTTGGCAAAGAGAGAAAAGCTCAAAACAAGTGCCTTGTTGGCTATTAATTGGCGCTGGGCTTGTGAGCTAACCACAGCTCAGACAAAATTTTGGCATCTATTCACTCTCTTCAACACAACACCTCGCAATAGTCGCCCACAGCCGAGTTGGTGTTCAGGCACACTCAGGCTGGAGTTGCTGTAGGCATCTTGAATGGATTTGACATTTTGAAGTCATTGCATCGACAGGTAAAAAGCAATCTTGAGCTTAGTAGTTATTCCATGTCTGGACGCGGTGAAAGATCATGGACCGGGGTCTACCAACATGCTCGCGGGCGATTTGGTGTGCGTGTAAGTCACAATCCGCTTCTGGAAGGAACGCATGTCGTTGAAAGAGACTTATCGATAATAAAGCCCCTCCTCGGATTTCGATCCAGGCACTGCCGAAAGCGGCTAGTGCACTCTTCACGAACTGCCACCCCCGCTTTTCTGCTGGCTTGCGAGCGACGATCAATCCCGCAATTGGTCGCCGTATTTGGCCTGTGGAACCTCGACGGTTGCATCCGGCCCACCCGGAATCCATTCCTGAAGCTTCCATAAGTGAGTCCTACACGAACTGTGGGGGGTCTAGACTGGCCGGTGCTTACTTTTTGGTCCTACACCGGAGGCATTATTTTTGTGAATCACATTATCCCGCAAAGAAACTCGGGAAAAGACATTCATATCCCTTTATTTTTGTCATCAGCATCAGTTCTGTCTTGCATCACCCTCTTTTCTCGAGAGCGGAGGCCGACAAGGTGCCCCGCATCCTCGCCACCACCAGCCATGGCGGGGCTCTCAGACCTGCCAGGGGAAATCCTACTCCACATTCTGTCGTGTAAGTCAAAACAATGACCACACTTTCGGATCCTCGAAGCCTTCAAATCTAGCCGTGGACCACAGGATGGACTCTACGATGCTAATCCCACCTTTTTCTCCCTCTCAGTCCTCGACCCCCCAGAAATCACCACCCTCCAGCTCGTCTCGCGCGGCTTTCACAACCTCGCCCGCGATAACGGCTTTTGGCGAGCCCGCTGCCTGCAAGAGTCCTCCTTCCTCGAGACCCTCGACCGCCGCCGGCGACTCCTCAACCCAAACGACCTCAACCCCTGGCTGCCCACCCCGCGAACCGTCTCTAGCCATGGCACTACCACCGAGGGGGACACCACCACCACCAACACCAACACCACCACCGGCGTACTCGACGGCGTATTAGACGACGATGGCAACGGCGATGGGCATCGTCACCCCCGAGGAGGAGGAGGGCCACCAACCTCCTCCTCCGTCTACAGCGCTGCCGACGCGCGCGAGCGCGAGCGCGTGCGCATCATGGCCAACTGGGACCCCTGCTTCCCTTCGGAGCGCGTGTCGTGGTACGACGAGTACATCCACCGGCAGGGGCCGGTCGCGGTCAACTGGATGCAGAACGCCTACTACGACGACGGAGGGGAGAGGCAGGGGCAGGGGCAGGGG
>Ga0247824_10001913_pt1 | contig 11614 bp, 12 predicted proteins | sample 13C_PalmiticAcid_FD_194412 | JGI IMG/M metagenome (GOLD analysis project Ga0247824, IMG submission 194412) | Soil microbial communities from agricultural site in Penn Yan, New York, United States - 13C_PalmiticAcid_Day48 | ecosystem: Environmental > Terrestrial > Soil > Agricultural land...
CCCCTCTATCCCCTCTACCCCCCTCTACCCAGGACTAGACATGGGACTAGACATGATCCGGAGCTATTCTATAACTGAGATGAAGGGCCAGAAAGGTAGAGGACGAGATGCTGTTGTGCATTGCTGATGGCCCGCCAAAAAGGGGATAAGGGAAAGCCCCGCGGCTCTCAATCTCGCATCCCAATTAAGTGTGTCTTTGGCTCCTTGCTCACTTGCGTGTGTGTTGTGCCTGGTCTTTTCTCTGAAGATTCCCTCCTGAATCCCATTCTTTTTTGGTGCTTCTCCTGCGAGGTGGGCTGTCAGTGTAACAAAGTAATTGAGGTCCCCTTCCCCTCTTCCCAGAGCTTGCATGCCATGAGCAAGTGGGTATCGCATTGGTAGAGTGGGTTATGGAGTGGTGCAGGGTACAGGACAAACAAGGGCCACCCTGCTCACCCCCCCAGAGCCAAAGATGACCAAAATTAAGACAAGCGAGAGAGCCCGGCCAGAAATAAGATACGAGATCTCAATAAAAGAGGCTGCAGTTGACCAAGAAAAACAGAGCGCGACCATCACAATGATTGGCAAGGAGAGGGGGAGGAGAAAAAGGTGTTTTGACGTGCTACCCATTGCCGTGCCATTATGCTTTCAACTAAGGAGAAGCGACCGCGGTTTTCCGTGATGGATGAACACTGCCCAAAAGCGCCCCATTTTGACCGAATAAACTGAAGATGGTCGCTGTTATCCTTGACACTTACTCTCTGTGAACGAGTGGATCTCGACAGTCTGACGCGTGGCCTCGTCGGGCTGGGTACGACCCTTCGAGTCGATGAGGTGAGAAGCGAAGATGGTGTTGATCAGAGTACTCTTGCCCAACCCGGATTGACCTTTATGAAACAATAACCACCGAAAGAGTTAGTTTTCCTTGTCCAACAAAACGCCATGTAACCGTGGTCGGTACAATCGAGCTCCATTAAAGCACTGAAGACTCACCAACAACCATGACGTTGAACTGGAAACCGCGCTTGAGCAGCTTCTTTTCAATCTGAGATGTGATCGAGTCGAAGCCGACATAGCTCTGGAGGACGGGCTATTCGCAGACAAGACCGCGCGCGCGTTGCAAGGTGCAAAGGAAGAACGGAGACGATGTCAGTGCATGTGGTTATCTGGTTGCGCGAATTGCAGACATGGGGGACCTATACGACTCGCTTGGCTGTTTCAGCTTTCGTACCTGAGTGGATTCTGTGTCAAGGGACATGATGACGGGCGTGTGGTGCGAAGAAGGGCTGGGAGGGGTAGGATGCTACGAGGGGAGGAGAGATGAGATGGGAGGGCAGGGATGAAGAGCAGAAGCGATGGGTGGAGAGTTGAGATGAAGGAAAGAAAGAAGGTGTTGTGCCTAAATGTGCCGTAATGAATGTCGCACACGGAAATCGACCAGGGACTGTTTGTGCAGTGGGCGGCACCACACAGCACGCACTTCACCTGCACTTGGTTGCTCTTTTCTTTTGCTCATCTCCCGTGCTCTCCATTTTGCTCTAATGCCCTTTGCTCTTTTTTGCTTTCCTCCACTTTTTTTTTTATTCCGCTGCGTTCGGCTATCTCTCCGGCTTCAGGGTTCATCGTACAGTGATCGCCACTCGCTTTGAACGTTGTCTACGGCGTGCAGCACATGGAAGAATGCATGTCGCATGTGGAGGGATTTGACTCTTGAGGACCTAATGCTTTGGACTTTAGACAGCAGGAAACGGGGGGGAATCATGGAAGAGTCTCGGATACTCCAGCATCAAACATGAGCATCTGCAGCTGATGGAGATGGCATTCCATCCAGGAGAAGCTCTCACCCTCCGACACCTTTGAATGGTGAGAGTGAAGTATTGTAGAAGCTAAGGACGATATGGGACACAGGACAGGCGTCCAGACGGAAGCAACCAACCACGCAGGTCGATTTGGTCCTTGCTGTATTGCATCCAGCAGCCCCTCTGCAGCTTACTAGAACGACAAACTCACAGAACGTCTCTTGCAGTACACACTAGCCAAGGTGCCGTGATCTGGCGCAAGGATGCCTGACAACCCTGACACTTGACGCCACCCATTTTCAACGGCTCTAAGGTGGATACTGGGACAGTAGGCTCTCGGAGTGCCCCACGGATCGACGCCAGAACGTCGTGACAGGATACAGCCCCAGTTTCAGTAACGTCTAGTGTTGATCACAAGAGCCTCTGGACACATCCAATCATGAGCGCTAGCGATGCAGGCACATCCGCAACCCCCTCTTACCTCGCACATAGCCGACCCCATGTGCATGCGATAAGGGGCAACTCTTGGGAAACATGCACGAGGACAAGAGGACAAGCGAGGAGATGTGGAGATATGGCACCATAGCCACTGTCTTTCAGGGAAAGTCTGTTCATTCTTCAACGCCGCAACTGTGCAACTGTGCAACTGTGCCTAGCGATTTCATAATAAGCGGACGCGATCGCGTCATTACGGCGATCCGCTGTAGACATGGGGGCCGACCATATCCATTACGTTCGCTGTCCAGATGACCTCCTTTCTTCTTTCTCTCCTCCTCTCTTTATCAGTCGCCACATTGTGTACACTTGCTCCCTCGTTATCTGCCTTTCCTTCACTTTCACTGCTTAGACCCTTTCCACCCTTCCCCCATTTATCTCTCCTCCACTCGATCCCTCACCCACTTTATTCTCACTCCATTCCTCCCCACTCTATTCCTCCCCACTCTATTCCTCTTTCACTCTATTCCTCTTTCACTCTACTCCTCCATCGACTACCAAGGATGGCAGATCAGGAACTACGAGAATATGGTCGTAACATAGTCCGCTGGCTGAAGGCTGTGCCCACCAACATTCCCCGTTACATCCAGGAACGCCTCCCAATCCTCAGATGGTGAGCATGGCACCACTCTTCTCTTTCGATCACTCGTTTCACACTATTCGTTCATATTCCAATCTTGACGTCTCTTCTTTAATGTCCTTAGGTTACCAAAGTACAGTCGAGCATGGGCAATGAAGGATATTGTAGCAGGTATCACCGTCGGTCTTATTGTCGTGCCTCAGGGGATGTCGTATGCCAAAGTAGCAGGGCTCCCTGTACAGCATGGCCTCTACTCGGCCTACATTGGAGCCATCTTTTATTGCTTTATGGGCACGTCAAAGGATCTGACCATCGGACCAACGGCGGTTATCTCGCTGATCACTGGAGAACTTGTCACCCAATTGACAGGACGCTACACCCCAGTTCAGGTAGCAGGTCTATCCTGTTTGGCGGTTGGCGCCCTCATCATGCTCTTGGGCGTTCTTCAATTGGGAATCATTCTTGATTTTTTTCCATCGACAGTGTTGGTCGGATACACTACCGGCGCAGCAGCCACCATCATGGTCTCGCAAATACCCAAGTGGATCGGCGTCTCGGGTGTCAACACTCGTGAACCACCCTACCTTGTCCTCATCAACACTTTAAAGGCTCTTCCTACATTGTCATGGCTCGATTTCGCTTTCGGGTTATTCTCAATGTTGGGTCTTGTTGGCATGGGCGTCGCTGTCGATCGGTGGGGCCATGGCAAGTTTTCTATCCAGCTGGTGAAAATCTCACGGTTCTTTGTCGTCACTGTCGTTGCCACCATGTTCTCGTTCCTTGTCAATATCAATGCACCCCACGACCTCGAAGGGAACATTATTCCAAGGATTTCTATCCTGAAGACTGTACCTAGCGGATTGCCATCACCTCAGGCGCCCAAGCTAGACGGACCCATCCTCTATGAGATTGCACCAAAGCTTGTGGCGGTGGCGCTGGCAACGATCTTGGAACACATTGCCATTGGCAAGGCATTCGCACGCAAGAATCGGTATCAGATCGATGGCAATCAAGAACTGTTGACCGTCGGCTTGGCCAATGTCATGGCATCTTTCTTTGGTGCGTACACGGTGACTGGCTCCTTCTCGAGATCGGCCGTCAACTTTCAGTGCGGTGTCAAGACCCCGCTTTCTGGCCTTGTCACTGGTGCACTCGTCCTTTTGGCGCTTCAAATGCTCACGCCATTGTAAGTACAGGACCGTGGTCCATGAGACATGGGGTGAATTATGGTGTTGCTTTGACAGAATGTTGAGCTCAATGTTTCCATCGTGTCTTGTATACAGGTTCTACTACATTCCTGATGCAGCACTCTCAGCCGTCATTGTGGTTGCTGTCTCGGGGTTAGTGAGCATGCCTAAAGTCTTTCGCGAGTTTTTTAATGTCAATCTTTGGGACTTCATGTCCTCGCAAGTGGCACTTTGGGTCACGCTCTTTGTCTCTGTTGAAGCTGGCATCGCCGCAGGCGTCGTGTTCTCGCTGGTCGTCTTGCTCTTCCGTGTGGCACGTCCTCAGATCCGGCTATTGAAGTCACTCAGGACACGACCGGATGTCTTTGTGGCGTCTTCTACGTACAGTACAAGCAATATCATCTTGGATACTGTGAACCCACCTCCGGGCATTCTGATCTTCCGCATGGAGGAATCCGCCACCTTTCCCAACATGGAGACCTTCAAAGTATGGGCACAAGACGAAGTTTATAGACACACACGCTTTGGAGGACGAGCCAGAACCGCTCAAGACCGGTTATGGTCGGATGACCTTGAGCTTCGTATTCAACAACTACGCATTCAGGGGCGCCGATCTGGACGAGCCCGTCAATCCATGATCCCTTTGGAAGACAAGGATCTACCGTACTTGCGTGCGGTTATCCTGGATTGCTCGTCCATGAATAATATTGACACGACGGGACTGCAAGGGCTGCGCGATCTAAAGGAGAACTTGAAAGACTATGCAGGTGTGCGCGATGACCCGGATGTGTTCTTTGAGCTCCATTTTGTCGATGTCCACGACAGTGTACTCCCCATTCTGGAACGATCAGGATTAACGAGAGCCAACCCGGATCCAATGGCGATGCAACTACGCAAAGTTCAGGTGTTGAGACACACACGCGACATGGAAAGTGGGAACCCATTGGATTCGGAAGACGAGGACAACACCCCTTCCGACCGCGACAGTCTCTTGAGCAGCCACAGTCAACGCTCATCCTCATCCTCGGCTTCACTGAGGGCAATTGGATCCGTCCCCGGATTGGATTCACTCGTCCATCTCACCATCCCGGACGCAATTGATGCGGTTCACTTTCACCTGGACCAGTGGCAAAGGACAAGAGGTGAACAAGGTGAAGCGGCAGGCGGATCTGGACTTGCGACATCCGACTCGGAATCCGACCGAGACTCGCTTTATAAGCCGTCATCAACACACGAGCTCCAGTACATTTAGACGATGAGGCGGAAGCCCGTTGACGCAAGAAAATGGCGAGGCAAGGGAGACGACAGTCAGTAGTCATCCTGCAGCTCTATCGCTCTGTACATAGATCCCAAAGTGTAGAAAAAAAAAAAAAAAAACAATTGACCTTGGTGGTCAGGAAGCCTTTATCTTTTATCGAATGTAAAAAAATAGGAGGAAGAACACAATCTAGTGGATCAAAAAAAAAAGCACACCGTGAGGATGGTCCGCTCTAAAGTTCGTCCCGATCCTTTTGTATCAAAACACAGGCTGTGTAGAGGGGTAAAGGTACTCGAAGAACGTCATGTCTGGTCTCGGGCAATCGGCCAGCTTAACGGGCTCAACCATTTTCCAGAGCTGTTCTAGCTCCTGGAGAGGGAGTTCTTGCACATGTTCCAGTGTACGTTGCCGCCTGAGAGGCTTTGGACGGGTAGTGGATGTTTCCGGGGTCGCCAAGTTGCCAATGGATTCCAGATGGGTTGGATGGCAAATGTAGAGATGGCGCTTACCATCCAGGGCGGTTTTACCTATGACAGTCAAGGAAAGAGAGAGAGAGAGAGAGAGAGGTCATCAGCATGTCATCATGGAGCCATTGCAGAACAAGAAGCAATGTGCAATTGAAACGAAAGGGCATCACCATCCACGATCAAAGTAACTTACTGAAGGAGACAAGACCATAGAATGCACACAAAGCATGCGCAACAAAGCGAAGGAACTGGTCCTGGATATCCCACCGAAGGAAGATCTGTGGTTGTTCATCGCTGTCATCGAGTGCGACCGAGTCCTTCTCGCTCGAAGCGACTGTTGTATCCACAGAGGCTTCCGTTGCGATGATGGTTGTGGTGGTCGATGATGATGACGATGACTCTAAGAGATCGTTGACATCGGAAGGTTGAACAAGCACCCAGTTTGAGGCGTCGATCTCAGCATGGGTGCTATCGTTCGAGACCACAACCACCGATTCGGACAAGCAAAAGTCACTCTTGCAATCGTCCTTGTCGTCATCATTCGTGGACAGGGTGAGTTGATCCAAGAAACTAACCAATTCACCCTCGTACTGCATGACGACCCCTTGGGGGACATGGACCTTCTTGATATCCTTCCGTTGTGCTCGAGTGAGCAAATGATGGCCTATTTTGGACTCTGTCGTTGTTGGTGAAGCACCTGCCTTGGTACCTTGAGAACCTCCAGAAGCGGGTTTGGATCGCCTGGAGGACGGAGGATTGTTGTTGATCAGGGTCTCGATAACGGCGTCATACTTCCAATGAAAGGTAGGCGCATCTCGGTCATAACCAGGGAAGGGCAAGTCCATCTGGTAGAGGACCGCGCATGGATGATGGACGAATTTGTCTATTACGGTCCCCAAGGATTGTTGGTGAGAATGAAGGCCAACTTTTTATGTGTGTGTTTGTGGGTGTGCTGAGACTAGGGGAATAGGACGGGAGCCCTTCTTCCCCTAAGCTGCGGCGCGATCCAGAGTTTGCCCGGTCCTTCAAAGGACATGATTCCCCACAGCAACACCCAAGCAGTCAACAACGAACAAAAGGGGGGATGCCATCCCTCCTTGTGTCGTCTTTATGCCCCCTTCATTCTCAATTGGCAGTTCCATCCACATGTCTAAGCGCTCTATTCCCTTATCTCTTGCATTCGATTGACAACAAACAATCTCTTGCAGAAGAACAGGTGGAAAAATCATGGAGCGAATGGAAGGAAAAAAGCCATGGTATACCAGAGTACTACAATGTCGCCCAAAGGAAGTTACCAAGTCCAATTGGAGGGAGAGAGTTGTAAGAAGGTGGAGCTGGGGTTATCGAATTCAAGTGTTCAGGACTTGCCATTGTCGTGTCGCTGGCGACGTCGACTGCCCTCCAACCCGATCTTATTGCGTTGGTTGAGGGAGTCTCGCTGGATCCATGGGTAATACTTTTTCTTCTTCTTGTTGCGATATGGCTGCTTGGTATCGGTGTCGCTGTCTACGATAGTGATGGTTGAATTGAGGGTTTTTTCAAGGCTTTGCTGGTGCAGTCTCAAGAGTGCAGCCTGGCTCTGGCCGTGGATCGAGTTGCCGACGAGTGGGATGGGATGTCGCGTCATGGAATAAAGGAGTGTGCGATCACAGATGAAAAGAAACGATGAAGGGAGAGTGTCTGTCAAGGCAGATACGGAAAGAAAGAAAAAAGAGTGTGCAGCCGAGTGAGAGAACTCTTTGAGACTGTGTGGACTGCGGCTACACGACTGACTGACCCGGGGCTCCCATTGGGTTTTATCTCGCTGCCAGCTGCGCCTAAGAGAAATCCGCAGTACAACGAAGATCCTCGCACGTCGTACCTCCGCTCCTACTCTTCCTTACACCCCTCGCAACGGTTCTTAAGAAACTCTCTCACGATCTATCGGCCAGGATGTCGTTATGCTGTACACTTTTTTTTTCTTTTTTTTCTTTTTTTTTTTTTCTTTATGGCTCCAGATCAAGCTGACTCTTACGTACACAAAGTCCCGAGAGGTCTCTCATCCGGCTAGAAGGTGTCTGTGCCTTGGCCTTGAACTCGCCTCGATCTTCCACAAACGGCAAGAAGATGGCCTGTGGGCGATGTGACAACATCTTGTCCAGGATCGATTGCTGCACTTTGTTTGGGATCACGTTCAAGAACATACTCCGGACAAGGGACTCTGTCCATGAGTGTCCTCCACTGAGTCGGCCCATGGTGCGACTACCTTGGACAGCGGCCTTGCCAAAAGCTGCTCGCTCCTTGTAGTATGCTTCAAAGGTTGCTTGAATGTCCTTTGGAGATGTCGACGGGATCTCGTAGAGTAGGTTCGCTAAGCTCACTGCATCCAGCATGGCCTGAGCCGCTCCCTGTCTGTAAAGGATCGATCCAATATCAAGAAACAATAAGAGATGTTAGACCCAAGCTACGTTGTGCTAGACTGCCGAAAAAAAAGTGTCCAATAGATCGTATAGACGCAGGCACACTTACCCAGCATGAGGAACAACCTGTACGCGAGGACAAAGACGTGCATGGGAATAGGAGAGAAAAAAGTGTGAACAGAATGAGTCGATGGGTCCAGTAGCGAGCAATTGAACAGCACATGTTGAAGGTTGCAAACACCATTCCACGTGCGCCAACGCAGAGGTGGCGGTGTATTCTCTTGGTCATACCTTGTGGCATGCTATGTTGGGGAAACAAAGAGACAAGGTTAGGACATGGTGGGTTTGGGCAAAGACAGATCGAAGATCACAAGATCAACACGGCATGCTTTCTTACCATCACCCATCAGAACTGTACGATTGTGGTACCACGTTTCGAAGAACTATCAAAAGGGTTGCTCAGGCTGGTCAGTTCGATGTTTCGATTGAAAGATCAAGGAGCGACAGAGTGCGTGGGGGGGGGGTATATGCTAGAGTCCGCTTTGATGGTTACCTTCTCTTCAAGCAGGACTTTGGACATCCTGTCCTTGGGTGTCTTGTCGATCACATCAGCAAGAGTGCCACCATAAGGACAGGCAAAGTCTCGGCAAGCATCAGCCATTTCTTGAACCTGGTCTGGACCCCAGTCTGACGACCGGATATGGTGCTCTTGGCGGATCTGTGTTGTAGGGAGGTTGTATGTGACGCGCCAGGCGATCCTGTTCCCCTTGAGAGGTATCAACCACCACTAAGTACGGAGTTGAATGCACGCGAGTGAGCCAATGCACTTGCTCGAAATATCCCAGGCAACAGGCAAGGCGTGCAGCGCGCAGGATGCAGTTCCGGGTTTTCTTACCGAGTAGGGCTTGTCCTTTCCGATGACGACCATCATATCGCAAGTGTCTCTGGTCAGGTCTGGAAAGTAGATTGGGTCAATTGGATCCGTTACGCCTGTTACCGCCGATTTACCCAGGTCCAGATCAAACAGAAATAAGCGTTAGTGTTAGGGACCGTTGAGAAAAAACTTTATATCCAGAGCCAGAACCTGGAACCAGGAACATAGAACCAAGAATACAGAGAGCATATTGGGGGGTGGAGTGGGGTGTACACGAAGAAGAGAGCCCTGGCTCAAAGGCGAAACCAATGCCCCCATGCTATACATACCAACCAGGCAATGGTGATCAAAGGCCAATGGAGCCATATCGGACTTGGGCAACTGCTTGGTGGTCCGAAGGTCTCTGTAGAGGCATCGCCTGACACACGAATAGGCTCCATCTGCACCGACAAGGATATCTGCCGTGAAAACACTGTTATCAGAGCAGCGAACAAGCACCCCATCCTGGTTTTGTTCAATGTCGCTCACGCGCTTCCCTGTGACAATGTTATCGGGTGATATCCTGGAAAGCAGCAATCTGTACAAAGACGGTCTGTCCATTATCCTAAGCAATCGATCAAGTACATTGAAACGCCATGCATTAGAATATTGTTCTCTCTCTCTCTTTTTTTTTTTTTTTTTGTTGAGCTATCCGTTTGAGCGTCAAAAGTGCTCTTTTGGTGAACGCCTCCCCAAGATCGACGTTTACAAAGATTGGGTAATCACGACTGCGGACACTAGACACGAGCCTTACCTGTTGTGATACCCGTATCTGCTTACAGTGATCAAGTCAGAGCCATCGAAACATTGGGACAAGGAGAGGTGGAAGGGAGGGATCGTAACGGGTGTAACGCGATCGCATGCAAGATCGACAGACAAAACAGGATAGATGTCAGCAAATCATGTTGGCAGACAAGGTTACAAACAACACCCTTTCTCGACATGGAAGGACCATAGTTACCGCACAGAATCCGACTGCAGATCGAGGGATCCAATCTTGGACATGTTCTCCTTTAGAAAAGTCATGGTGCTGAGGGGTTTTGAGATGGCTTCGAGTTCGGACAGCATGCCAAGTTGTTCGAATAAGGGCTGAATAGCTTGATTCAGAGAGATGCTGCTGCCCAAGGGAATAAGCTCGCCAGAATGTTTCTCGAGGATTGTGAAGGGGATGCCGGCTTGTTCCAAGAGAACGCCGAGTGTAAGGCCGCCCAAGCCGGCGCCTACAATCAAGACTTTGAGACGTTCCGAGGCCATGTTCAGTAGAGTTGAAAGGTGAGGGGTGAGTCCTGTACAGTCGAAGGTGAGGGGGGAGGAGGAGGAGGAGGAGGAGGAGGAAGGAGAAAGGAGGATGCAAGGGAATCCTGCGGATGTGGGGTAGACAAAGGAGAAGAGATGGAGCGAGGAGAGGAAGGAGAAGGAGAAAAGGATGCGACAGGGAGAGGAGGGAAAGAAGAAGAAAGAAGAAGGAAAATAAAAAAGCGACGACGAAGCAAAGAGTGTACAGTCTGTGAGCAGAGTGAAGTGGTTTGATCGGGGCCAAGCGACCCTTTATATATGTGCCCAGGGCCGAAAAGAAACATGTGTGTGGCCGTTGTGTGGCCGTGAGGTAGAGGTGGCCTGCTCCATGCGCATGAAGGGAAAAACAAACGGTTCCCTGCCTGCACAGTGACACTGCAGTTCTCAATGGCGATGGGAGATTGGTGGTTGCTGGCACAATGCCCTTGGACGCAGCCCTTCGTACTACGACGGCACTCTATCTCCGTCGCTTTGTTGTCTGTCGGTCGGTCTGTCGGTGACATCGATCCCATCCACAGCCAGCGAAAGAGGGTCTGGACGATTCAATGGATCGAATGCATGCGTGCATGATGGAGTTTAGGCGGGGTTTGGCTTTTGCACACACACCCTATTTGCGCTCTCACCCCTCCTTCAGCGGCTCTTCACAGTTGGTTCCCTCGTTGTTTTGGGCTTGAGAAGATATAGTTTACATACTATGTATGTAGCTATAACCTTGAACTCGGCATATACTTTCTCACTCGTTCAACCCGTTGCTTTGTCAAACCTGTCTCTTGCTGCACATCGAGGCAGTTTGTGCAACTTGGCTTACACTCTCTCACACCCCCCATTGCATTGAGCTGCAGCTGATGCTGCTATTTTATCCTCTCCTTCCTCCCCCCATCCACGCGATAAAGTCTATATAGTACTACCTGCTGCATGCATAGAAGGTCCCTTCTCTCTATCACCGAGGTGTGCATCTGTGTGCTGAGTAAGAGGAAAGCGGAACTTCGTCTACCTTGCGTGTTGCCCTGACGCCATCCTTCGGCCCTTTCGCAATTGCCACGAGGCACGAGGAACGCACACACTCACGCACAGGCACACTGAGATATCCCCGGTAGGCAGCGCAGACCACAACATACACACCATTCACACACACACACACACACTCCAGCCCACCTCATCCCCATCCTAACCCCAGGAGGGAGCATGAATGAGTAGAGTTGAGTTCCTGCGGCCAAGAAAGCGAGGGTACCGTGTTATTG
>Ga0247824_10001914_pt1 | contig 11613 bp, 6 predicted proteins | sample 13C_PalmiticAcid_FD_194412 | JGI IMG/M metagenome (GOLD analysis project Ga0247824, IMG submission 194412) | Soil microbial communities from agricultural site in Penn Yan, New York, United States - 13C_PalmiticAcid_Day48 | ecosystem: Environmental > Terrestrial > Soil > Agricultural land...
GCGTGGTAAAAGAGACAATCCCAAGTCGCGAGTCGTTTATGCGCCCAATTTGGCAAAACACCGGAGAGACTCGGAATGGGTTGAGCAGAGGCCAAAAGACAGTGGGAGGGCTGCTGTGTCTCACTCAGGTTCCGACCGTAGAAGCCAGATTGAGTGTTTTGTCCTCTTTCGCTGTTTTTGTTCGTCCGGGTCAACTGCATGAAGCGAGGATGCAGAATCGGGGATGCGGAGGAAACCACAGGGGCAACACAAGATGAGCCGTTGGCCCCAGGGGCAGTCTATTCCCCTGTCCTCAGTTTCCGCCTCCTCTCGTCTCGCAGTCTAAGAATTCCCATGCAATCAATGCCTTGGGACAGCGTAACCTCAAGCAGCGAACTCTCGAACTCGGGCACTACAGAGGAAGATTACAACCAGTAGTGCTAAGCTCAACCTGTGTCGACTTGTTGTGCCTCCAGAGATCAATCCTATCACGAGATTCCACAATAAGCCACCCCTAGATACCTAGGCAATTGTGGAGTTTTACCTCCAGTGGATGCCTGGCACAGACGTTGTGGGGAGACCCGAAGATGGAAGGAAGCGATGACGGATGGAATGATCTCGAGAGAAAAACAAGTCCGGAAGTGGCAAGCACGGCCTTCGAACGCTGGGCGAGACCGATCCCCTCCCGCCGAGGTTCCCCACATGCCCACCCGGAGACGCCGCAGCAACTCACTCAATCCTCTCTGACAGAGGACGTGTTCAAACAGCAACCCGGTCTTACCTCCTTTTAATTCCTATGAACAGCATCAGGTCAAAAAAAGAGTCTTTCATGCAGCATCCAACCACCCCTACCCTGCACCCAGCCCTTACCCTGCCCCGCCCCTGCCTCCCTTCCCTTCCCAGCCCAGACAGACGCACTGCAACCATCACCAAACGCCCAAAACGCCAACACTGCGGCGCGCCAGCCCGCCAGAGTGGCATTTTCCTATTCTTAGCAGTCACCCAGTCAGCCTTCCTGCCCGGTTTCCTCCCGCTCCGACAGACAACGACCCAACTCAGACTCAGTTGGCTCAGCCTGCAACAAGGCCGTTTGTTGGTTGGTTTAGGTTTAGTTCGAGCAAACAAATTTCAGAAACGGGGAATTGCTTCATTCACCGCACAGCACAAATGACAGACGGTTTCACCACTCGGAAAAAGCCATTACCATCCATACCAAAACTCTATTTACAACCCAAGTAGGTGAACTATACACATAGCTAGTGAGGTACATAACCAAACCAAACCGAACAAACAAAGTTAAAAAAAAATGCCTTTCGCACCTAAACGACCGTGAGAGGCAGAGACTAATCAGCCAGCAAACAACTCAAGCCCGCTGCCGCCCACCCAAGCAAATGTATGCATGTGTGTATGTATGGTATACTCAAAAACGATTGATCAACGATGTTGGCATCTCCGCCGTCCATGATATCCGTCTTAACTTCGCCAGACGCCTTCTTCCTCTCTCCTCACACCCCCCTAGACAAGACACACAAAAACAAAACAAAGAAAAAAAAAAGATGACTGTGTATGGCCATTAGAGAGAACAGAAAATGATGAGAAAAGACAAGATATGCCCAGGATTTCACCCAAACGCCATTATTTTTGCGCCCAACCGCCTGTCTGCCTCCTCTCCCACCATCTCTTCTCTCCTCCGCTCTGCTGTGCGCTGCTCCCTCCGTCCGTCCCCATGCGCTTTGTACAGTGTTATACAGTATTGACAAGGTGAATCGGCTTCTTCTTGCCCGGATCTACGCCGTGGCAAGGGCAAGCCGGGCGTGTGGCTGGATCGTCGTAAGTAGTCCATGAGAGTCTGCGCTCACTCCTCCGCCTCCTTCTTCTTCTCCATCGCCGACGCTGTGGGCGTAGAAGGCGACGACCTCGGCTTGGGTACGCCCAGGATCGGCACGTCCTGCGTGACGCCCTCCTCCTCCATCTCCTGCGGCTCGTCCGAGAGGACCTGCTCGCCGAGGACGGAGGAGCGGTCGGCCGCCGGCGGACGGGACCCGCTGCGCGACTCCGGGCCCGTCGCCGCCCCCGGGCGCGGGAACTGGCCAAAGTCGGGCTCGCCGCGGCGGTCGATGGGCGACCAGCCCGCGGCGATGCTGCCGGCCACGATGCCCGTCATGACGGTGGCGGCGCCGAGCGCGCTGTTGGACCGCGAGCGCATGCTGCGGCTGCGGCGGCGCGAGTCTGGCGTGGCGGCGGGCGCGACGGAGCCGAAGCTGTCCTCGCGGGTCGGGGTCTGCGGGATGCGGTGGGTCGAGTTGGAGCGCGAGTGCTCGCGGCTCGTGGCCGGGCTGCGGCGCGGGAGGAAGGTCTCGCGCGGGTGCTGCATGGCGAACTTGAGGTTGTTAAGGCGGCCGCCCTTGATGCGCTTGAGCCAGGCGAGCTCGTCCCGGACGTCGGCGAGGGGCTCGGGGTAGGCGGTGAAGCGCTCGTCGTCGTCCGACACGGTGACGCCGGGGACCTTGGAGTTGTTCCGGTGCTTGAGCGACGCCGGGATCAGGGCCTCGATCAGCTCGTCGGGAATGAGGCGGATCATGACGCCCACGGGGATCGAGAGCACGCCCAGAACGATGGCGATGCCCCACATGACGGGCGTCTGGCCCTCGCGTGCGATGCGGAAGGCGTCGCCGCCAACCATGACGATCAGGACTTGGCCGCCGCACATGATGGCGCTGATAACGATGAAGTACGGGTTCTTGTGCATGCCTTCAAAGATGTTGAAGTTGTTGTCAAGGCGTCGGTTGCTGTTGAGCGTTAGCTGACTGTCTTGTAATGGGACGACAAAGTCTCTACTTACTTCCACTGGTTGAAGATCTGCATCCAGACGAACGTGTTGAACACCAACGTGTCAATCTGCGGCCCCTTCATGTCATCAGGACCAGGGAGAACGCTGACGCCTCCAAAGTAGATCAAGAACGTGATCAGCAGCTGGTACACGGCTTGGCCGAGGATCATCTTCCACATGGTCGTCGAGATGATCGAGGAACCCTTGCGCTCGGGCTTGCGGTCCAACACACTCTCGTGCGGAGGATCCGTCGCGAGAGCCAGCGCAGCCAGGGTGTCCATGATGAGATTGACCCACAGCAGCTGGACGGCAGTCAGGACGGACTTCAGCTCATCGCTCTGCACGGCCGACACAAAAGTCAGGATGACGGCCGTGACGTTGACGGTGAGCTGGAACTGGAGGAAGCGCTTGACCGAGTCGTTGACGGCGCGGCCCCACTTGAGCGCCTTGACAATCGAGTTGAAGTTGTCGTCCATGAGGATAATGGCAGAGGCCTCCTTGGCGACCTCGGTTCCGGCAATGCCCATCGAGAAGCCAATGTCGGCCATCTTCAAGGCGGGCGCGTCGTTGGTGCCATCTCCCGTGACGGCAACCGTTTCGTTCATCTCCTTCAGACGCTTGACCAAGATGCGCTTATCTTCGGGGCTCGAACGCGCCAGGACGTGCAGGCGGGGGATGACCTCGTCCTGCTCGGCCTTGGTCATGTTCCTGAACTCGGGGCCTTCGAGGACTATGCTGTTGGGCTGGAGAATCCCGCAGTCCTGAGCGATGGCCTCGGCCGTCATCCTGTTGTCTCCGGTAACCATGCGGACCACAACGCCAGCCCTCTGGCAAAGCCTCACTGCCTCGGGGACGCCGGGGCGCAGCGGGTCCTTGATACCGACCATGCCGACAAAGACCATATTGCGGCAGATGTCTTCAAAGGCGATCTCGTCCTTCTCGGCATCCATCCGGCGAGAGGGCTTGGGCGGCCACCGGTCAAAGTCCCGATAGATGAGACCGATGGTCCGCAGCGAGTTCCGCGCATACGTCTCGATGAGCTTCTTGATGGTTTCGCGGTTGTCGTCGGTCAGGGTCGCCGAGGCCAGGCCGCTTGAAGGATCGCGGAGGACCTGGGTGCACTTCTCCAGCATGATCTCGGAAGCACCCTTGACATAGAGGCGCGCCTTGCCGTTATCCAGTTGAACGACCACGCCCATGCACTTGCGCCCCGAGTCAAAGGGGATCAGGTGCAGGGTCTTGGCGTTGGCTCTCTCCTCGCTGACTGGGCCCATGGCCAGGTGCTCCCGAGCCAGGATGAGCAGCGCCGTCTCGGTCTTGGAGCCGATAAAGGTATGCTCCCCATCGGCGTCGCCCTCGAAAGCCGTCGAGTTCAGTGCGATCGACTTCAAGACGAGATCCTTCACCTCGGGGCTGAGGGACGAGATGAGCTCCTGAACACTCACGTCCTTCTCGGAAGATTCCTGGTCTGGCGTTGTCGTGGTGCCGAAGCGATGGGTCGTGCCAATGGTGGCCGCCACGACCTGCATCTTGTTCTGGGTAAGCGTGCCGGTCTTGTCGGAACAAATGGTGGTCGCGTTGCCCATGACCTCGCACGCCTTGAGGTGGCGGACGAGATTGTTGTCCTTGAGCATCCTGGTAGTAGCAAACGCGAGCGCCAGCGTCACCGCAAGCGGGAGGCCTTCGGGAATGGCGACGACGACGATGGTGACAACAACGATGAAGATCTCGATGAATTTCTGCCCCTTATCGGCCGGCTCCAAAGACGCATACTGCCTCGGAAGCCGGACAAGGAAGATGATGAAGAGGACAAGGAAGAGAAGCAGGGCGACGGCACCGCCAAGCTTGGCAATGTACTCGGCGATGACGTTGAGTTTCGACTGGAGAGGCGTGATTTCGGGATCCTCGTTCAGGGACATCATGGTCTTGCCGTAGCTCGAGTGGATGCCTGTCGAAGTGACCATAAAGGTGCCGGCACCCTCCATGACGCGGGCGCCGGATTGAATGAAGGGGTCCATCTTCTTGAGGCTCTCGTGGTTTGCGATGGCAGCGTAGACTTCATCGGCGCCCCGTTTGCGGATCACGTCCGACTCGCCGGTCGCTTGAGACTCGTCGCACTTGACGCTGAAGCCCTCGATGAGAACTCCATCAACGGGTACCATATCGCCGGGCTCGAGAAGCAAGACATCGCCCGCCAGAATATCAAAAACCGAAATCTCGACCGTCTTCCCGGACCGAATGGCCTTGACCAGGCGATCCTGTTTCTTCTGATTCAACTTTGCGAATTGGCGTTCCTTTTGGTAATCGTTGAGGGATCCGACCAGAACCACAATCGCAATGGCCACGATGATGGCGACACCCTCGATCCATTCCACGCCGGGTTCCGTGGGGTTCTTGTGCTTCACACCAAACGTCTGGTAAAGACCGACAGCGAGCGAGACGACGGCGGCGACCGACAGCAGGATCAGCACCTTGTCGTTATATGTGATCCACATGAGCTGAAGGAGACTCTTGCCCTTCTTCTCGGGAAGCCTGTTGTCGTGAAAGACGCGTTTCCTGGAAGAGAAGGCGTCGGTCGCCGAGTCGCCCTTCGCGTGGTGGCTATCATGGTGGCCATGCTGCTCCGTCGAAGCAATCGCGGCACCCTCGGTGGGTGGCTTTTCCGAGTTTTCGGAGGATCTGGACGTGGCCTCGTCGAAGGAAACGGAGCCGGCGAGGGAGGTCTCGTCGACGCTCAGGCCTGTGTGTCGGTTGCTCCGCAGCCCCTTCTCGATACCATCCAGGCCCCCCAACTTCCAAAAGGCTGACAGGCTCTTGGGGTCAAACATCTTGCCCAGCTGGCCAGGGCTGAAGGCGAACGGGTTGTTCTCCACCGTGAAGTCGTCCTCCTTGCCCTGATCTGGCCTGAGAGCGGTTGGGTCGTTCATAATCTTCTCATTTTCTGACCTGTCACCAAACGGAGGAGGGCTGCTCTTTTCCGCGGTGGAGGACCCGCCGATAACGGTGTCGCCTTGTGAGGAGGTGATGGACCGCGCATCGTCCGAGTTCACCGAGTTCTGGCGCGAACGCTGGGTGTTGGGGACGGCGAGGAAGCCCTGGCTGGGGCCGTTGCCGCGGAACGAAAAAGGGTTCGAGACATTGTGCGGGCTCGTCGGGCGGCTGTCCCTGGCATCGGAGGCCTTTGCTGCCTGCACCTCGGGTCTCGTTTGCGAGAGGCTGCGCTTGTGCGAGCTTGATGTCGGGTCCGTCGGGCTCCCTAGGGAGACGGGCGAGTTGGAAACTGGTTGGGGGCCGCCTTCGGCGTCTGGCTCGGATGCTGGACTCGGGCTCACGGCCGTGGTGTCAATGGTAATAGTAGGACTGCGAGACATGGTTAGGACTCGGCTAGCAACAACAACAACAACAACAACAACAGTAGTAGCAGCAGGAGCAGCCAGGCGTGCATTCCAGCGCGACGCGGGGGGGATAACATACGCCCTGGGCCTCCGGGTGGGAGTCGACTGGCCATCCTTGGCGTCCTGGCTGGGGCTCGCCATCGTAGCTGAGGGAGCGGGTCGCGGTCGTCAGCGACGGGACTCAGCCTCGGAGGCGACGAAGCGATCGGGTTGGTGGTTGTATGGGTGGGCTCGCGAGTGGCGAGGCTGGCCAAGTGGGTGGTGGATGGTGGATGTGGACGGTGTCTCTGCTGCCTCTTCGGTCGAGGTCTGCCTTGTCCAGCCACGGTCGGGTTGGGTCCGGTCAGCTCTCACGGGTCATTGGGTTGTCCGCTGACTCGATGTGGTCAAGGAGCGGGAGCTCTGTGAAAGGCAGGCGGCCGCCAATGCAAAACTGTTGAGGGAGGGAGAAATATGCTTGTCCCTGAACCAACATGCAGGGAGGGAGTACGGAGAGGTTGAGGTCGGCACCCGGGATAGGCAGGGTCAGGTGCAAACAGCAAGAAAGAATTCCCTCCAAAAAAACGCGGAACACGGAGCGGGAGCGTGACGTGGGCAGGCCGCAACGAGATAAGTGAAGTGCAGCTTCAGGCCAGGACAGAAACAAGAAGGATTAAGAGAGCCGGTGAGGCAGTGCAAACGAGCAACGGGGGAGAGAGCGCTAAGCCGGAGTTTGGGCAGGTCTCATCACCGTCGACAGTTGTGACGTTCCAATGGAAATCGAAACAAAGCTGTCCCAAAGCAAGAAATGTTGTTCAGGAGACTTGTGAGACTGGAACCGGGCTGGGACTGGAGAAAATGGCCCATGAGTTCCAAGAGTCCCAAGAGTGCCCATCAATGATGCCCGTCCTGATCGGGGGCAATTTGCTGGCCAAGAGGTGTGAGCGCCGCTGCTGTTGGCTGGCCCCTGCGCCAAGCAAGGCTGTGCACGCAGCCAAGCGAATCAAATCAGACTGGGATTGCCATGTCAACTTGCCGTCCCGCAGCGGGCCCCTCTGCGTCTGTCCGATGCCTGGGCAATGGGGCATCATTCCAGAACAGTGCATCGTCCCGTGAAAACAGAATTTCCTTCCTTTCTGGTTGAGGCCGCCTTGGTCCACCTGCCTTGTGCGGCCGGGCCCGGCGGCGACTCAGGGCATATCAAGGAGCAGGTCCTGACCTGACTCCATCACCAGAACCTCGAAACATTTCTTTCGCGATCCACCCCGCTCCACCCCTCCAGGACAACAACGTCCCACGTCAGGCGGTAAGGCACAGTTCCGTCAGACAGGCACACCAGCGACCAAATGCCCTCCTGCATGCATGTGCCTCGTCCAGAGCCCCAGGTAAAGGTAAGCAGGGCGGACCGTGTGGGACCCCTGTCGGTGCGCTGTGGTGCAAAATTGCTGTGCCGCGTTGCTGCAGGCGGCGCCAGAGATCTGTTTGAGCACTATCGGCACAGTATCCGTCGCACCAAACGCGCTCACTCACACGGCTTTCTGCGGGAAACACCACAAAAAACAGGTGAGATGCAGGGACACCTCTGCAAATAAATGGATACACAATAGTCGACACATCCATGGCTTTTTCCCTCACCAGCGACACTGAAACATGAAGTCTGAAAAGAATAAAAGTCCAGGCCCACAGATTCCTCCACATCAAATTAACTCGTGGATCGCACGACGAGCTAACCCTATTTGGAAGTCACTTTCGAAAATCAAAAAGGGGAAACGGGGACTGCTGCAGTCTCGGATCTCGAAGTGGCGCTCGCAGCGGCCAAGACCTCGAATTCGCATTTGCGACAACACCAGCCACCGCATCATGACTTGCTGGCGATGGAGTGTCTCGTCATCTGCCACAATTGCAAATCCACCCAACAAACACGATATCGCCTCGGTCTCCCGACGCTCGGCAGATGCCCTGAAGTGAACCCTGCTCCCTGAGCCTGCCTCACGATGCGCTGCGGGACTCGGCTCTTGCTCTCTGACCCCACAATCCGTAATCCGGGGCACGAACCCAACTGGCCATCGCAGGGGTGTCGGATCGCTGCTGCACACAGGCCCCAGCGCCAGCAGCATCCAGAGAACCTTTGACAATCAAAGTCTCACCATCGAACCCCATCGACCTCTTCCGTATGGCAGTGCTCGGCTTCCCGCGGCCATCGAGCTCCGGCAGAGAAACAGCCCGGAGATCGGGGTAACGTTATGATACGCGGTATTCAGGCGCGTAATCGGGGCGCAGCATCTTCAAACCCCTTCGGCTGGTTTTGCCGCCCGCCATCTCGACTCCGGGAGGCCATCTCGATGCCGCGTGGTTCTCGCTGCTGCCTCGGCTGGTCTTGCCGTCTGGCAATGCGGGGAGAGGTTCGTCTCGATTCGCTGTGCAGAGAAGCTGACCTGAATCGTTCTCAAGAGCTCCCTCCCTATGTTTCATGAAACGCTACAACTCCAAGGACGCCCTTGCTCCCACCCTGCCGATTGGCCAGGATTCAACCTTCTGGAAGCAGCACAATGCAAGCGAGCCCAAGGAACCATGCCACGAGCACCTCTCGATCCAATCCAGCCTCGAAGCTATTCTGCCAAATGTGCTGCGGTTACACATGGTGGGTGGCCTGGCAAAAAAACAAGATGGGACGAAAGTGCACAACGTCCTGGGACGAGCAACAACGCAACGCCTTTAATTCGTCATTCTGCCACGCTTCATGCACGATGATGCTGTGGCAGTCCGCATAGGCCTGGACACTGCACCCACACACAAAGATGCCCATAACCACCGCGATGCACAGTAGTGTACACCCAATATCTCGGCGTCGGAATGCCATGGCAGGGTGAAGTGTTTGGCCGTGAGACTCGACGTCCAACGCAGCCACCTCCAAATGACGTCGATCGCCGCGCATCGTTGCAGAGAGCACACATGGCACCCCCGTCTTTCACCAACAGCAGGTCTCAACCAGGGCATGGCTCGGCACTTACAGTGTACACCGGACGAAGATGCATATCGACAGTGTTAAGGTTTCTCAGGGCGCCAATAGTTTCTAGCATCTGCCAACGACCACCGGCTCATGGCCGTTCCGGGGAGTCGAAACGGGGACATCCAAGCGTCCCGGTGGCTGAGTCCAACTTGACTGTCACGACTGTCTCATAACCACCTAACAAAACGGGCAGCCTCGCGTGATGCCTTGGTGCCAGACAACACAGGCATTCTTGGGAAACAACATGACATGCCATTCTTTGTCCTTCCGCAACCCGCTTCATTTCCCCTCCACCTACATGTGTCGGCCAGAGGATAGGGCATCCGAAAGTGCGCCTCGCCTCATCTCACGATCCGACAAAGGCCCGCTCATATTAACTATAGCACGCTTCAAGATCCCGAGACGCGGGGGCTTTGTGCTTCCCAGACCATCGGAGCGCGAGGCTGAATCTCCTCCTTTGCCCGGCGAGGCAGAGACGGAGGCAACCTTCTCTATGTGGCCGAAACACCCTCATAACTGAGAAAGACGTTGCCTCAGGATTTCTGCCCGAGGCACAAGCACGTACAAACCGAACCGCCAGACGATGTCTCTCGGTCACTGAAAACAATGTCCCACCCTTGCTGGAGTCTCGAGCTCCCAGAAATGGCAGGTCACTAACACGTAGAACGTTTCCCCAGTTTTGGGTTGCCCAGCATTGAGGCGCACACTGGTGGCCGGAACATGCCGAACAAGTACCTCGAGTGCACCTCCCTCGCATTCCCAGCACAAGGCTTTTCTCATCCGAACTCGACTCCCCCAACCCAGCCAGCAGCGTGCCCTGGCCACCATCTTCTATTGGTCGCGCGACCACCTGCCCGTCCATCAAGATAACCGTTTGAACCAGCCCAGACCCCGATCGGCCACCGTGGCGTGGGTACGTACCTCGTCGTCCCTGGACACGACAATCCCAACACGGTCGGAAAACTCAGGTTGTCCTCCCTTGCCAAGCACCGGCACATCCGCCCTTGCGGTGAGTTTATTAGTTAGTTCATGTCTCGGACGACGTCAAAACCTAGCAACGCCACCCGGTCAAAAGTGAAGTAAACAACCCCCTCTCGGTTGGTCCAAGTCGGGCAGGCAAGAGGAGAGCGACCACGATTCGATCCGAAGGGAGCCGAAGGCAAGGCAAGACCAGAAATTCCCTCATATCAACCACTACTTTGTGAGAGAAAGAAATTTCCCAGCTTCTCTTTCTGGCTGGCGAGATCTTCCCCCGCCGAGAGTGAGTGAGGCAGTGCAAACGCATGGCACTGCGGAGCGGAGTCTGGCTCCGGATTTGATACCGGGTCTTGGCGCGCCAGCGAAAGACTCCGGTCCAAGACTGTGCTGACTTGGACAGCCGGCTGCTGATCGGTGATGTGCTGGCATGGATCCGTGGTGTTGGTTCTCTGGTGTTGAAGTACACTACGACGTAATGAAAGCCTGTTTTGTGCTTTGTTTGCCCGGCAGTCAGTCTGTGTTTGGTGATGCCGAGATTCTGGGCGTGGGCCTTCCAAGACTCAAGACACGAGGAGCGGCGGCTGGAGGGCGGTGCAGGCTGGTGAAGTCGGCGATGAAGGGAATCAACAAGGGACTAGACAGGACTGGGTAAGAGGCAGCAACTGGAGGCTGGAGGCCTCTCGGTTGTTGAGAGTCTCTGCGAGCTCTCGACCGGGAGCGGAGTTGGTTCACGACTCAAGAGACACCTTGGTGTAACCCTGCGACTCTTCCCTTGCTTACCGCCACGCCCAGACTTGCCCCTGATGGCAACACTCTTGGCTGCGTCAAGACTGCCAGTCGATCCCAGTTTGTCTGTAAACACACCGCGCCGTGTCTTGTGTCTCTAGGTACACAGTAACCCTAAATCGACGTGCAATCCAAGGAACGGGACCCCAAAGCCGAGCCCGATCCGTCATCATTATGTCTAAGCCTCCTTTTACCAAGCCAACTACCCGCTGACCAATGTACCACACATGCCGCGCGGTCCCCCTTGTATCACACTCGCTCTCGGCGTAATCCAACATCTAACCAACCCAGCAACACAACCAATCCTCCCGGTGTTTACCTATCCCCACCAAACTCCCACAAGTCAACACCAACAGCGCAACCTCACCAACCTCCTGCCAGAAAAAAAAAAAAAAAGAGGGTACACCAAGATGGCTAGCGTGAACGACATGAGCTTGATTCAAGATTTCTGTCTTTGTCTTCTTCTTTTTCCTCTCCATCTTCCTCTTTTTTCCGAATTCCTATACTTTCTTCCTTTTTTTCCTTCCATATCTTCCAGGATAAGGTCCGACTCTATTTATCACAGAAAGGAGAATGAAACGCCCAATCCCAAATCAAGTGTGCGGATCTCCCCAGCCAGAGGGGACTCCGCCCCCCTACAAACAAACCCCCAATCG